>OCTW013406787.1_pt1 | contig 121526 bp, 107 predicted proteins | sample 1539671 | NCBI WGS metagenome assembly OCTW01 (sample SAMN02144230, study PRJEB22623) | gut metagenome | biome: sheep rumen | host: Ovis aries | place: New Zealand | reverse complement strand
CTATCCCGGTGGCCAGCGCTTCACCACGCCCCGCGAGATCCTCGCATCCCGGCCTGCCGAACTCATCCGTCGGTCTGTGAAGGGCATGCTCCCGAAGACCCGTCTTGGTGACAAGCTCATCAACAACCTGTATGTCTATGCAGGCGCCGAGCATCCGCACCAGGCCCAGAACCCCAAACAAATTAACTTTAACGAAATCTAAACAGAGCACATGGAACAGAAACACGCCCTTGGAAGACGTAAATCAGCTGTCGCTCGTGTTTATGTAGTCGCCGGCACGGGCAAGTTCGTTATCAACGACCGCCCCATGGAAGAGTACTTCAAAGAGGGAACCCTCCAGTACATCGCCAACCAGGCCCTTGAGGTCACCGGCACTGCAGGTCAGTTTGACATCAAGGTTACCCTCGTAGGTGGTGGTACCAAAGGTCAGGCAGAGGCCGTTCGTCTCGGAATCGCCCGCGCACTGTGCGAGGTGGACAAAGAGGCCTACCGCTCTACCCTGAAGGCCGCCGGCTTCCTCACCCGCGACGCCCGCGAAGTCGAGCGTAAGAAACCCGGTCAGCCTGGCGCACGCCGTCGCTTCCAGTTCAGCAAACGTTAGTCGGCCCGAACTGAATTTTACGTCAGCACAGCTTTGGGTAGGAACAAATCCTGAGATCCCGGTGAGGATGCGAATCTTCCCGAGCTACGATAAGGATTGCCCGGCTGCGAAAAAATCCCGGAGACCAGTCAAGGACTGCTACTTCGGATTGATGAAAGAGTTATTAAAAAGACAATTTGAAAACCCATGTCTAGAACAAATTTCGAACAGCTTCTTGATGCAGGCGCACACTTCGGCCACCTGGCCCGCAAGTGGAACCCCAAGATGGCCCCGTACATCTTCGTAGAGCGTAACGGGATCCACATCATCGACCTGCACAAGACCGTCGTCAAAATCGACGAGGCAGCAGAGGTCCTCAAAGAAATGGCCCGCAGCGGCCGCAAGGTCCTCTTCGTTGCCACCAAGAAACAGGCTAAAGACGTTGTCGCTGAAAAAGCCGCTTCCGTCAATATGCCTTCCGTGACCGAGCGCTGGCCGGGCGGTATGCTTACCAACTTCCCCACCATCCGCAAGGCCGTCAAGAAAATGAACACCATCGACAAGATGAAGGAAGATGGCACCTTCGAGAAACTCGCCAAGCGTGAGCGTCTCCAGGTGGAACGCCAGCGGGCCAAGCTGGAGAAGAACCTCGGTTCCATCCGCGACATGTCCCGTCTCCCGAGCGCCCTCTTCGTCGTCGACGTCCAGAAAGAGGCCAATGCCGTCAAGGAGGCCGTCCGTCTGAACATTCCGGTAATCGCTATGGTCGACACATGTTGCGATCCCACCCCCATTGATTACGTGATTCCCGCCAACGACGACGCCACGAAGTCCATCGAGCTCATCATGGATGTGATGTGCGCTGCCATCAACGAAGGTCTGGAAGAGCGCAAGCTCGCCAAGGAAAAGGAAGAGGCCGAAGCCCCCGCCGAGACTGCCGCCGAGGCTGCTCCCGAGCGCAAGCTCCGTTCCCGCCGCACCCCCAAGGCCGAACCCGTTGCCGAACCCGTTGCCGCAGCCGAGGCTCCCGCAGCCGCCCCTGCAGAGTAATTAACCGTTAAAAAGCAAGTAATTATGGCTATCTCCTTAGCAGACATCAAGAAACTGCGCGACATGACCAGCGCCGGTATGATGGATTGTAAGAAAGCCCTCACCGAGGCCGACGGCGACTTCAAGCGTGCCGTTGAAATCCTCCGCGAGAAAGGCAAATCCACCCTGTCCAAGCGCGGTGACAACGAGACCACCCAGGGCGCTGTCCTGAGCCGCATCAGCGGTGGAAAGGCTGTCCTCGTATGCCTGGGTTGCGAAACCGACTTCGTAGCCGCCACTCCGGACTTCAAGACCCTCGCCGGCCATATCGCCGACGCCGCCATCGCCGCTTTCCCGGCCGACGCCGAAGCCCTGAAGGCCGTGAAGCTTGCCGACGGTTATTCCATCGAGGAAGACATCACCAACCAGGCCGGTAAGACCGGTGAGAAGCACGTCCTCGCTTTCTACGGCGCCCTCGAGGCTCCGTTCGTGAGCGAATACGTCCACTTCAACGGCAAACTCGGCGCCATCGTCGCCTTCAACAAGACCGTGGCTCCCAAGATCGCCCGCGGTATCGCCATGCAGGTGGCTTCCATGAATCCCGTGGCCGTTGACGCCGCCTCCGTTCCCGCCGAGGTCCTTGACTCCGAGCGCACCGTCGCCATCCAGAAGACCAAGGACGAGCAGGTTCAGAAGGCCGTTGACAACGCCCTCAAGAAGGCCGGTATCAACCCCGCCCACGTGGACAGCGAAGACCACATCGAGTCCAACACCGCCAAGGGTTGGCTCACTGCCGAGCAGGCCCAGCAGGCCCGCGAGATCATCGCCAAAGTCGGTGAGGAAACCCTTGCTTCCCTCGCCGGCAAGGAGCAGATGATCAATGGCATCGTCAATGGCCGTATCCAGAAGTTCCTGAAGGAAAACACCCTCATGGAGCAGGAATACCAGCTCTCCGACGACAAGAAGACCGTGAAGGAAGCCCTCGCCGCCATCGACAAAGAGGCCGCCGTGGTTGCTTTCAAGCGCTTCTCCCTCGCCGACTAACGTCCTTCATTAGCAAAATGAGCGCCAGCCGTGTTTTACAACGGTTGGCGTTTTTTTTACTGGTTCGTGAGCAGCAGGGCCCTTCTATGCTCACCGGGTTCCCATTCCGGCCGGTTCGTGAGCAGCAGTGCCCTTCTATGCTCACCGGGTTCCCATTCCGGCCGGTTCGTGAGCAGCAGTGCCCTTCTGTGCTCACCGGGTTCCCATTCCGGCCGGTCCGTGAGCGGCAGTGCCCTTCTATGCTCACCGGGTTCCCATTCCGGCCAGTTCGTGAGCGGCGGTGCCCTTCTGTGCTCACCGGGTCCCCATTTCGGCCGGTCCGTGAGCGGCAGTGCCCTTCTGTGCTCACCGGGTTCCCATTCCGGCCGGTCCGTGAGCGGCAGTGCCATTCTGTGCTCACCGGGTTCCCATTCCGGCCGGTCCGTGAGCGGCAGTGCCCTTCTGTGCTCACCGGGTTCCCATTTCGACCGGTCCGTGAGCATGGGGGCAGTTCAGTGTGATCATTTTTCACAAAAAACTGTGAAAAGGCTTCTTTTTTCAAGAGTAAAACGCCTTTACGAGGTCTTGGAATGCCTTTTTTCGTAATTAAACGTGTAAAATTATTTTACACCGATATTTTTTTGTTCCTTAGCAGAAAAAAGACCTATGAATTATTGGGAAAAGGAAAAGGAGTGTGAACGGCTCTTTCAGGAAGGAGGTCCCTTCTTTATGGTAACAACAGAGAATCTGCCCTGGCTGCTGTTTACAAGCGATCGCGAATTTATGGATGGGACCAATATGGTGGCTGTAGCCCTTGCCGGATTGGGAATACGACTTTTGAACTATGTGCAGATGAACAATCATCTCCATTTCGTAGTGGAGGGACCCTTGGAAATGGTGAATCTCTTCGTTGAGCGCCTGAGAAAAGCCATGTCAAGGTATCAGCTGGCCAAGGAAAACCCCTCTCTTGCCGAATGGGAGATCCAGGTGAAACCTATTCTGGATTTACGGAATCTTCGGAATGCTATCCTCTATGTATCGCGAAATCCTTATGTGACTGGAAGGAATTGTACGCCAGGTGGTTACAAATGGGGCGGTGCACAGCTGATGTTTAATGAGAACGTGGTATATTATAACCCTGGGGTTTCTTTCGGCGAGCTGAAATTCAGAGAGAAGCGCCTCATCACTCGGCAGAGGAACATTGATATGCCTCAGGAGTATCGTGTTTGGGATGGAATGATTCTCTGCGCGAGTTTTGTGGATTACAGGCGGTCCGAAGGATTCTTCGAGTCGGCCCATCAGTATTTCCATCTCCTATCCCGCAAGGTAGAGTCTGATGCGGAGACCGCACGCTGGGTGGGGGAGAACATCCTGCTCCCCAATGAAGATGTGTTCCGTATTGTCTCAGACTGGTTCAAGGTGAAAACTGTCAGGCTTCTGACACCCGCCCAGCGCCTGGAAGCTGCGCGGCGGATGAAGGCCGAACTGATGAGCAACAATAAGCAGATTGCTCAGGTGCTTTCCCTGCCGATATATCAGGTCGACCAGTTCTTCCCCGTGGCGAAGGATAACTGATTTCAAGAAGATACTCTTGTTCCGGTCAGTCCGTGAGCACCAGAGCCCTTCTATGCTCACCGGGTGCTCATTTCGTCCGGTCCGTGAGCGGCAGTGCCCTTCTGTGCTCACCGGGTTCTTCTTTTCTGAGGAGAGGTAATTCGGGTGCACCCTTTTTTTTGTATCTTTGTGTCTGTCATGACACTGTACCTTACCGGCAGTCCCACCCGTTTCGGGGAACCTTGCTTCACGCAGGACAACGGCTTTCTGGCCGATGTCAAGGCCTCCCTGGCCGCCGTCACGGGCGGCCGGCCGCCCCGGGTGCTCCTTGTGAGCGCCGCCCCAGCAGGCCGGTGCTTTTTTTTGTGCTTATTTTGATTATCTTTGTCTTCGAAAGACTGTCATGGCTGTCAGAAGATTCATATTGCTCTTGTTGTCTAGTTTTGTAGCCTGGACGCTTGCCGCCTCGCCGGTTCCCTTTTTCAGGAACTTCTCGCCGACAGATTATCAAGCCTCCAGCCAGAACTGGGCCCTGGCCCAGGACAGCCGCGGCTTTGTGTACGTGGGCAACAACTCGGGCCTGCTGCGCTTCAACGGCAGCAGCTGGGAGCTGTTCCACCCCTTCGGCGAAGAAAAGGAAGCCATAGTCCGCTCCCTTTATGCCGACCAGGAGGAAGAAAGGATCTACATAGGCTCCTACCGCGAGTTTGGCTACTTGGAGTACGACGAATACGGCAAGATGGTGTACACTTCGCTGTCCCAGAAGCAGGAAACGCCCCTGAACAGCAGTGAGGAGATCTGGTACATCACCCGTATCGGCCGGCAGGTTTTTTTTATCTATTTCTCCTCCTATTACGTTTATGACCTGGACAGTGGCCAGGTCAGCCGCGAGGTGGGCGCCACTTCTTTCTTCTACATGCTGGACGGGAAGCTGCATCTTTCACCCAGCTCCGGGGAGGTCCGCGCCTACGACGGCCAGTCCTCCGCCTATACCTCCGCCACCCCGCTCAAAGTGCCCGACAAAGTCGTAAAAGTGTTCCCGGGGAAGGACGGTTCCCAAATAGCCGTCTCCCAGTCCAAAGGCCTGTACAGGCTGGAAAAGCAGGGCGCCAAAAGGGCCGATTCCCTGAGAGACCGCTGGGATATAGCCAACCGCGCCATTCAGTGCAAGGACGGAACCATCGTGGTGGGTTTCCTGTCGGGGGGAGTTTATGCCTTCGGCCAGGATGGATCGGTCCTATGGCATCTGAGTACCGACGAGGGGCTCCTGGACAATACGGTCCTGGCCCTTATGGAGGACGATTGCGGGAATATCTGGTGCGCTCTGGACAAGGGCGCGGCCGTTATCTTCAATGGCGGCGACCAGCTTCTCTCCCTTTCGGAATACCACCTGGGAAAGATCAGTGTATCGCTCAAGGATGGCAACAAGCTTTTCGTAGGCTCCAACCAAGGCCTGTCCAGCTTCTCGATAGACGAGGGAAGGATGCAGATAAAAAAACTGGCCGATTATTTCCCCAATTCCCAGCTTTGGAGCCTGGACAAGCATGACTCCCAGGTATTTATAGGGGAAAATGCAAATGAATATTGCTTCCGTGACGGCCGCTTGCAGTCCCTGTCATCGGCCCCCGGGGGCAGCGCTCTCAAGGAGTTTACACTGCAGGACGGTTCGTCCATGCTCATCCAGGGGTCTTTCACCTTCCTGTATTGCTATAAGAAAGAAGCGGGGGAGTGGCGCTTCAGCCATACTGTCAACGGTTTCATGCGACCGGTAAAGCAGCTGGAAGTGGACTACTTGGGCAACATCTGGGCAGAGCATATGTACGAAGGCATCTACAAGATCGTCCTCTCGGAAGACGGCCGCAGCCTGGTGAGCGAAACGCCCTATTTCAGTAGCGGTTACAAGGTTTGCAAGATAGGGGGCCGGGTGTTCTTTTACAACAAGAAAGGCTTCTGGTATTACGACGACAGGGAAAACGCCATGAAGCCCTACGAGCCCCTGAGCGGCCTGGTGGACAATTGCCGCAAGGTTGTCCCCGCCGGCGGAAAGCTGTATTGGATGGTCACCCAGAACGAGGCTGTCCTGGTCTCTTTCTGGAACGAGCAAATCCAAGTGCTGGACCGCGTTATTTTCAAGAACCTGGGCGTATCCCTCACCGAACAGTTCGAAAGTATCCTCACCCTCTCGGGGCAGCGCTTCCTCTTCGGGATAGAAAACGGATTCCTGCTCCATACCTCCACTCCTGCAGAGGAAAGCGAGGGGAAGAAGCTGGCCCTGTTGGCCATTACCATATACGACCACGAATCTTCCCGCAGTGTGCCCATTGCGTCGGAAAGGGTGGTCCTTCCCAACAATTCCTCCCTGGCCTTGTCGCTCTGTTCCTCCGGGTTCAAGCACCTGTATCCGGATGTCCGCTTCCGCCTGGATCCCTTCGATTATCAGCCCAGGATGGCCGATCCGTCCCTCTCCGTCTCGTACTCCCATCTCCCCGCCGGGAACTACACCTTCTCGGCCTGGCTTTCCGACGACCCTTCCGTCTGCGTGAGCCTGCCGGTGGTGGTTAAGCCCTCTTTCTTCGCTTCTCCTACGGCATACCTGATCTATGTACTGCTGGCCTTTATCCTGGGGACGGTTATTTATCTGCTCATCCAGCGCAAGCTCCGTAACCAGATGGAACGGATGGAGGACGAAAAAGAGAAGGAACTGCTCACCTTGAGGAACGAACAGCTGGAAGCTTCCATCCTGCTCAAGAGCAAGGAGCTGGCCACCTATTCCCTCCTGGAATCCAGCCGCAACAGGGTATTCCTGCGCCTGAAGGAGCAACTGTCCAAGATCCGCTATGAAAAAGACGGCAACCTGTCCAAGGCAGAGTACGACAACCTCCAGTCCATCATCCGGGAAGGCGAATTCTCGGAAAGCAGCTGGGCCCACTTCTACGACAACTTCGACCTCATCCACAAATCCTTCTTCAGGACCCTCAGACACCGCCATCCAGACCTCACAACCAACGATTTGCGCATCTGCGCCTACCTCCGTCTGAACATGTCCACCAAAGAATTGGCCGACATCATGGGCGTCACCCCCAAGGGGGCCGAGGCTGCAAAATACCGGCTCAGAAAGAAACTTTCCCTGCCTTCGGACCTTTCCATCAGCGATTATTTGGCTGCGGTGATTCCGGAATAAACTAATCTGTAAATCAGCAATTTATAGATTAAATAGTGTTATTAAAGTGTGCTTTTCGGGGCGCACTTTTTTTTGCAGTGTGTTTATAGGGGTTGAGTTTTTGAAAAACAGGAAAAGGAACGCTAAATTCGGACAAACTAATTCCAATTCGTATGGTCAAACGACTTTCACTAATCTTGACAGCCATCATGCTTTCCCTGCAGATAGCATCTGCCCAGGGCTCTGTAAAAGCAAAAGGCGTTGTTACTGCCCGCGAGGGAGGCGATCCGCTTCCGGGCGTGGCCGTAACAGCCGGGAACCTTTACACTGAAACTGATTACGACGGGGCCTATTCGATAGACGTCCCCGCCGGAGCCACCCTCACCTTCATCCTTACTGGGATGAAAACTACCTATGTCACTGTCCCCAGAAGCGGACAGTACAATGTCCAGATGGAAACCGAAGCGCTGGAGCTGGAAGAAACCGTTGTGGTGGGCTACGGCACGCAGCGCAGAAGGGACCTCACGGGCTCCATCACTGTAGTAAGCGGTGAAACGGTGAAGAACACGCCGGCCAGCAACCCCCTGAGTTCGCTGCAGGGTAAAGTGCCCGGCCTGTACATCATCAACTCAGGTGCCGCCGACGCTGCCCCTACGGTGATGCTCCGCGGCGTTTCCACGGTACTCGCCAGCACAACGCCCCTGTACATTGTGGACAACATGCTCACGGACAATATCTCCTGGCTGAACATGAATGACATCGCCTCCATGGAAGTGCTCCGCGACGCCTCCTCCACTGCCATGTTCGGTGTGCAGGGCGCCAACGGCGTCATCATGATCACCACCAAAAAGGCCGATGCCGAAGGCACCCGCGTGAGTTACAGCGGATCGGCCGGTGTGCATGTGGTCCATCAGCGCGACAGGCTCCAGCTCTGCGACGCCGACGAGTTCACGCTCCTTTATAATGAACTGCTCACCAACATGGATCCTGCGGCTACCCCCTGGAAACCGGACCTCACCGGAAAGGGCACCGACTGGATCGACCTGGTCCTCCGTCCGGCCTTCTACACCAACCACACGGTGACCCTGGCCCGCGGCGGCAAGAGCGGCTCTTCCACCACCTCCCTGAGCTGGCTGCACAACGAAGGCGTAGTGAAGTTCAACGCCTATGACAACCTGAATCTGCGCACCAACAACGAGTACAAGGTGGGCAATTGGCTCAAGGTAGGCGCCCAGGCCAACCTGCGCGCCCGCAAGACCGATCCCGCCAACGTGTCGCTCAGCGCCACCGCCCGCGTCATCCCCACCTACGATCCCTGGGATTCGGAAGACTACTGGGATGAAAACAACCTGGGTTCCTACTTCACCCCGGCCAACAACATCCAGAAGGACGTGGGGAACCCCCTGGCTTCCATGTACATCGGCAGGGGAAACAACCACAGCAATGGATATCAGGCAGTCGTTAATGGCTTCCTGGAGCTGTATTTCCTGAAGAATTTCACCTTCAAGGCCGCAGGATACCTCGACTATTCCTACACTGTGGGCGACTCCTACACCCCGAAGTTCTATGTAACCAACGGCGGCTCCGCCTCTTCGCAGTACAGCCGCTTCACCTCTTTCAGCCGCTCCACCGGCCTGTACAAGAACAGGCAGGCCGACATTACCCTCACCTATAATAAAGTGACCGACAAAGTCCGCGTCAACGTGCTGGCCGGCTTCACTGCCAAAGAGCATGAGGAAAGCGGCTTCTCCGCCAGCGGCGACACGCTCATCAATGGCTCCTACTGGAATGTTCCGGCCGACATGAGGATGCTCAACCTCACCGAGCAGATTTCAAGGAAGAACAACGACTTCTACGCCTCCAACGCCTTCCTTTCGTATCTGGGCCGCGTGAACCTGGCCGTCCTGGACCGTTATCTGCTGACGGCGACCGTCCGTTATGACGGATCCTCCAAATTCGGCCGCGACCATCGCTGGGGCTTCTTCCCTTCGGCCGGTCTGGGCTGGATCGTATCCGACGAACCGTTCATGGAAAATGCTCAGTGGCTCAATTTCTGGAAGCTGCGCACCAGCTACGGTATGGCCGGTAACGACAAGATAGGCAATTACTTGGCTTATCCTACCATCAACCCCAAAGGCACCACCATCACCTCCGGCGGTGAAACCTACTACATCCCCGTCACCTCTTATCAGGTAGACCAGAACATCCACTGGGAAGTGGTCTCCACCTTCGACGTGGGCACCGATTTCCGTCTGTTCGACAACCGCCTCAGCGGTGAACTGGGTTACTACTACAAGAGAACCACCGACCTGCTTGCCCATGTGGCGCCCACTATCTCGGTAGGTAATGGCTACGCCATCACCAATGCCGGTTCCCTGAACAACCAGGGCGTGGAATTCCTCCTCTCTTGGGAAGACAAGATCGGCGACTTCGGTTATCAGTTCGGGGTGAACGGCACCACCATCAAGAACAGGGTCCTGGCCCTGGGCAACGACGACAGCTACATCACCTCCGGCAACTACCACCGCACCGCCGTGGGCCAGCCCGTGGGTTCCTTCTACGGCTATGTGGCCGACGGTATCTTCCAGAACCAGCAGGAAGTGGACGAGTGGACGTCCAAGTACCACTCCTCCTACCAGTTCAAGCCCGGCGACATCCGTTATAAGAACCTCAACGACGACGACCGCTTCGACGACAAGGACCGTGATTTCATCGGCAAAACCGTCCCTTCCTTCATGTATGGCATCAACCTGAAGCTTTCCTACAAGGGATTCGACTTCTCCTGCGACATGAACGGGGTCAGCGGCGTCTCCATCATGAACACCAAGTTCTGGCAGAGCTATGCCCAGTACAACTATTATAAGGTGCAGCTGAACCGCTGGCACGGCGAGGGTACTTCCAACACCCTCCCCATCCTGGACAGCACCCGTCCGCAGAACCAACTGCCTTCCACCGCTGCCATCGAAGACGGTTCCTACTTCCGCGTCAGGAACCTCCAGCTGGGTTACACCCTTCCCAAGAGCGTCCTGGACTTTGTCCGCATGCGTCAGCTGTACGTGTATGTGTCGGCCCAGAACCTGCTCACCTTCAAGCACACCACCAGCTACTCGCCCGAAATCGGCGGCAGCATCCTTTCTGCCAATATCGACGACGGCGGTTCCTTCCCCATTCCCACTTCCTATACCTTCGGTATCAATTTAACCTTTTAAATGTTGAGCAAGTATGAAGAGATCTCTATATATCGTTGCTTGCATAGCCCTATTGCCCGTTGTGGGATCCTGCGGAAAGGAATTCCTGGAAAGGTACCCCCACGGCCAGTGGTATGCCGAAAACTTCACAGCAGAAGAAGTTCCCTATAAGATCCTGATAGAAGGAGAACTGGCCAACGCCTACGTCTATCAGCATAGCTACGACTTCAACGCCTCCGCCCCCTGCCTCCACTGCATCAGCACCGACGATGCGGACAAGGGCTCCACTGCCTCGGATATGTCCTGGGCCAAGATTATCGACGCCCACACCTGGGATGCCAGCGCCAGTGTAGTAAACCAGTACTACGTGGCTTGGTACAATGTCATCACCTACTGCAACCGCGCCATAAAATATGCCGAGGCTGCCGGCGAATTCGACAGCACCATCAGTCAGGAAGAGGCCGATTACTACAAGGCACAGGCCCTCACCATCCGCGCCCACGCCTACTTCCGCCTGATCCAGGCCTTCGGCGACGTCTCCTATGTGGACCATGTGCTGGAACAGGACGAGAAGACCCCCGCCCGTTCCAACAAGGATGAGGTTTACGCCCAGCTGATTACCCAGCTGGAGTGGAGCATCCCCCATCTGAGAACCCGTGCCGCCCTGGTGGCCGACGGCGACCTGGGCCGCGTGTCGCAGAATTCGGCCCGTGCCATCCTGGCCAAAATCTACATGTACCAGAAGGACTGGGGCAACTGCCGTGTCTGGACCGATGCCATCATCAAATCCGGCGACAACGACCTCACCACCCCCTTTGACGAGATTTGGACAGAAAAGCAGGAATTCGGCCCTGAGTCGGTCTATGAGATTGACCTGGACTACAAGCCCTCGCTCAGCATCAACAGCGCCGGCAACCACCAGTGGGCCAGCATCCAGGGCTTCCGCGGCCAGCCTAACGGCGGTTGGGGCATGAACGGTCCCAGCGCCCTCCTGCGCAAAGATATGGAAGGCGATCCACGTTACCTGGCCACCGTCCTCAGCGACGGCGAGGTGCGCGACGGGGTTACCTTCAAATCGGCCGCCGTTCCCAACCCTTACTACAACGCCAAGGTGTATGCTCCGCTGTATGAGCAGCAGATGTACAACCGCAATACCGCCGCTTCCCAGTGGCTCAACATCCGCATGATCCGCTACTCCGACATCGTCCTCATGCAGGCCGAAGCTTCCTGCGAGCTGAACGACCTCACTGACGCCAAGGAGAAACTGGAGATGGTGCGCAAACGCGCCCGCGGCTCCAACGCCAGCGCCCTGCCTTATATCGACACCAACAATCAGGCGGAGCTTCGCGAGGCCATCCACACCGAGCGCCGCTTCGAGCTGGCCATGGAGTTTGAACGCTACTTCGACCTGGTCCGCTGGGGTGAGACCGACAAGATCACCGGCTTTGTCCCCGGCGTCCAGGAACTGTATCCGATCCCCCAGAGACAGATCGACGCCTCCAACGGCATCCTTACCCAGAACCCTGGTTATTAATAAGTGATGAAAGCGTATTCCTTATTAATCCTTTTTATCAGCTTCTGCCTGCGGGCTTGTTCGCAAAGCCCGCAGCCGGCAGAGCCGGCCAGCTACCCGCCCGGTGACCAGACCTATGTCCCCGGCAACGTACGCAAAGTGCTGGACAAGCAGCAGAAAGCCGCCTTCAACTTCTTCTACGAAGGGGCCGAGCCTGAGTCCGGCCTGGCGCTGGAGGGCAACAACCGTGGCAACACGGTGACCATCGGCGGCGGCGGTTTCGGCGTCATGGCTCTGGTCGTAGGCATGGAGCGGGGCTGGATTTCGCGTGCGCAGGGAATCGGCCAGATCAATAAGATCCTGACCTTCCTGAGCAAGGCAGACCGCTACAAAGGCGTCTGGTCGCACTGGCACAATCCGGACGGGACATTCGCCCCCTTCGGCGACCAGTCGGCCACCGGTGACCTGGTGGAAACTTCGTTCCTGGTACAGGGCCTGATCGTGGCCCGGGAATACCTGGACAAGGACACGGCCGAAGAAAAAGCCATCCGCGAGACCATCGACCGCCTGTACGATGAAATAGACTGGGCAGGCTACACGGGAACCAGCCAGGACGGCCTGTATTGGCTCTGGTACTCCCGCGATGACAAGTACTCCCTGAAAATTTCGGGCTGGAACGAAGCTCTGTGCACCTATCTGCTGGCTTTAGGGGCAGAGAAGAACGGCATATCGGCCGATATCTACAAAAAAGGCTGGAATGCCCCCGCCTTCCCCGGCCGCAAGGTGAACGGATACGAATTCCCCCTGGGCAACCAGGAAAAAGGCGGTCCGCTCTTCTTCAGCCATTACTCCTTCCTGGGCTTCGACCCCAGGCACATGGCCGATGAAAACGCCTGGTATTGGCAGCAGAACCTGTCCCATACCATGCTCAACCGCCACTACTGCCTGTACGAAGCCCCCGTAAAGAATGGCTACAAAGCCGGCCTGTGGGGTCTTACCGCCTGCTACGGCGCGGGAAGCACGCCCTCCTATTCGGCCCGAAGCCCCAGGAATGACGACGGTGTCCTAGCCCCTACCGCGGCCCTGTCGGCCTTCCCTTATACGCCTTTCTATTCGGCCCAGGCCCTGATGGAACTGGACGGAATCGAGGCCTGCAAGGGCGAATACGGCTTTGCCGATTCCTACAAACCGTCCGAAAACCAGTCCAACCGGAACCACCTGGCCATAGACCAGGGGCCCATCGTGGTGATGATCGAGAACTACCGTTCGGAACTGATCTGGCGCCTGTTCATGAAGAACGAGCGCGTGAAACAGGCCCTGCAACGGGCCGGGATCGGTGAGCCCATCCTGAAGGAAGGCTTCCCCTATGTGGTAGCTGACAGCAAGACGGGCACTGTGGACCTGATGGCCCATCCCGATCTGGGAAAATACCAGCTGGACGGCTATTCGGCCCAGGCGGGAACAGCCCATGTGAGCATCAAGTCAAACGCGACGATGGAAACCATCCAGGAGTTTGACGTTCCCGTTGGGGCCGGCGTGTTCCGCTTCACCTTCGATGATACCAAGGTTACCCGCGGAAAAAAGCACCAGATCTCCCTCAAGCTCCCTTCTGGCAAAACCAGCCAGCTGGAGACCATCCTGCATTAGAGATTCGTAAATAATGATCACATATATGAAAAAGACTTTAACCATCCTGTTGGCACTGAGCGCGGCCGTCATCTCCTGTTCCAGGGAGGCCGAGTTCCCGCCCAAGCCGACATCCTCCATCGTCCTGGCTGACGAGTCGGACCTTGAACTCCTGTTCGATGAGAACGAAGCATCGAAAACGGTTAAATTCACTTCTGCCAAAGCCTGGACTGCGACTGTCCAGGAAGAGGAAGGACAGGAGTGGTGCACCCTTTCCCCCAGTGAAGGCGAAGGCGGGGAAAAGACCCTCACCGTGAGCGTAGCCCAGAACGGAAACCCCGATGAAAGGAAGACCACCGTCCTCCTGAAATCGGGCGTCACGAAGGTAATCATCACGGTAAACCAGAAGCCTTCCGGCTCCATCCTGCTTTCTCCCGCAACGGTAGAAGCGGACGCCGACGGCGGCTCCTTCAACCTGATTGCCAAAGCTATAGAAGCGTGCACGGTTTCCGTTCCCAGTGAATTCCAGTCCTGGATTACTGCATCGGCCACCAAGAGCGTCTCCACGGCTATCAGCGTGACGGTAGCGAAAAACGAGGCGATGGCGGAAAGGACGGGTCAGGTGATTGTGGCCAATGGCACCACCACCGAAACCGTCACCGTCCACCAGGCTGCCGCCCCGGCCAAGATTGTCCTCTCGATGGACAAGTTCGATTGCCCGGAGGATGAGGCCGAATTCACGGTGGATGTCACCGCCAACGTTCCTTTCACTGTCGCCATTTCCGACACCTGGGTCACTGCCGATCCTTCCAACACGGCGGAAGGCCCCAGCTTCAAGTTCACCGTCCAGGCCAATGAAACCATTGCCGACCGTTCGGCCACCATTACCTTCGCGTCGGACCAGTACGGAGTATCCAAACAACTCACAGTCAATCAGTCCGGGAAGAAAGGAGACGGAAGCATCCGCATCCTCGCCATCGGCAACAGCTTCTCCGACGATGCCATGGAGTACCTGTACCAGATTTTGGAGCAGGCCGGTTATACCTCCATCAAACTGGGTAACCTGTATATCGGCGGTTGCACCCTGGCCACCCATGCTTCCAATTTCACCAACGAAGCCAAGGCCTACGACTACCGCGTGAATACCGACGGCAAGTGGGTCACCACCTCCTCCTACAACTCGGTGGACGCCATCAAGAGCGACAACTGGGACTACATCTCCCTGCAGCAGGCCAGCGGCTCCTCCGGCATGCCGGACACCTATGAGCCTTCGCTCACCACCCTCATCGACGGCATCAAGGCCCTCAAACCCAAAGCCAAACTGATGTGGCACATGACCTGGGCCTACCAGCAGACCAGCACCCACTCCGAGTTCCCCAACTACGGCAGCGACCAGATGACCATGTACAACGCCATCGTGAACACGGTCAAGAGCAAAGTCCTGGTAAAGGATGACATCAAAGTCCTCATTCCCTGCGGCACCGCCATCCAGAACCTGAGGACCAGCGTCATCGGCGACAACCTCACCCGTGACGGCTATCACCTCAGCACCAATATCGGCCGCTATGTCGCCGCCCTTATGTGGGCCAAGCAGATCAGCGGCTGCGACCTGTCCACCATCAACTGGCGCCCGGCCGGCAACGTTTACACCCAGAAGCAGATAGAAGCTATCAAAGAAGCTGTGAACAATGCCTACGAACACCCCCTGGAAGTGACGGCCTCTACCGTGACCAGTGACGACGAAGACATCAACGCTTCCCTCGAATCTGTCATCCGTGCAGGCGGTTACAACCCCGCCGACTACCAGCGCCTGTCCTTCGACCTCATCCATCCCGGCTACTACAACTCCAGCTCCAACATCCCGATGACGGTACAGACCAACATGAAGAACTACGCCACCACGCGTGTCTTCGAAAAGGCCGAATTCCCTGAAGGAACGCTGATTGTCCAGCGCGCCGGCTACGGATACCGTCCCGAAGGCTGGGTGGCCGCCGACCAGAAGAACGCCGCCCGTCCCGACAACACCAATGTCCAGATCGTGGAAGTGAACGAGGCCTGGTGGGGTTCCTTCACGCTGCGCGCCTTCAACATCTTCAAGAGCGGCGTAGGCGACCTGACCCCCATCCTGGACGAAGTGAAGGAGTCCTTCGGCATCTTTGTCCCCAAGACGGCCTCCAACCCGGACCTGGAAAAGATCATTACCGAAAAGGGATACGATGTAAGCAAGTACAAGATGCTGAATATCGAAATCACCACTTACAGGTACTATAACTCCACCGACAAGAACATGCTGTCCACTCCCGGCACCAACATGAAGAACTATGCTGCAACGGAAATCCTTCCCAAGTCCAAGATTCCGAACGGCTCCCTCATCGTGCAGAAAGACGGCTACCAGTATCGTCCGGAAGGCTGGACGGCGTTGGACGTAGTGACAGTGGGACGCCCTGCCAATGTTACGGATGTCCTGGTAGTGGTGGACGACGAATGGTGGCGGGAATTCAATTTCCGCGGCTTCAATCTGGCCGAAAAGGGAAATCCCGTGCTGGATGATGACCGCCAGGAGGCTCTTAAGAGCGCCTTTGGCATCTATGTCCCTGTCAAGTAAGTATTTACGTGCGGATACTATTACCTTGCCTCTGTCTGATGCTATCCGTTGCGGCTTCGGCTGCAACGGAAGCAGCTGACGGTTATGAAAGCCGGCGGCCGGAAACGGCCGCACGGCTTTTTGTTTCGGAGGCCGTAGAGAAAAAGATAGAGCAGACGGCCGCCCAGATTTCCGACCCCAAACTTTGCTGGATGTTCCGCAACTGCTTTCCCAACACCCTGGACACCACCGTCCATTATGGGAAAGATGAAAACGGGGAGGATGACACCTTTATCTTCACCGGTGACATAGCGGCCATGTGGCTGCGGGATTCCGCGGCGCAGGTGTGGCCCTACCTAGCCCTGGCGACAGAAGACAGCCAGCTGCAGGCCATGATCCGGGGTCTAATCCTGCGGCAGTTCAAATGCATCCTGCTGGACCCTTATGCCAATGCGTTTTACAGGGATGCCGTAACGGGGGAGTGGGCCTCTGATTTCACCGTCATGCTCCCCGGCGTGCATGAGCGGAAGTGGGAGATCGATTCCCTGTGCTATCCCATCCGCCTGGCCTATGCCTATTGGAAGGCGACGGGGGATGACAGTGTCTTCGATGAGAGGTGGCTTTCTGTCGTGGACGCCGTGCTGCAAACCTTCCGGGAGCAGCAGCGGAAAGACGGCGTGGGCCCGTACACTTTCATGCGAATGACCCAGTGGCAGCACGACACGGTGGAAAACGCCGGCAAGGGGAACCCACTGAAGCCGGTGGGGCTGATCGCCTCCATTTTCCGACCGTCGGACGATGCTACCATCTTCCCTTTCCTGATTCCGTCCAATTTCTTTGCCGTCGCCGTTCTCCGGAAAGCGGCCGAAATCCTGGCGCAGGTAAACTGCGACAGGGAGCGCGCCGCGCAGTGCACTGCCCTGGCGGACGAAGTGGCATCGGCCCTCAAGAAATACGCTGTGGTGAAGCATCCGCGTTACGGGAAAATCTACGCGTACGAGGTGGACGGCTACGGAAACAGCCTGATGATGGACGACGCCAATGTCCCCAGCCTGCTGTCCCTGCCTTATCTGGGGCTTGTCCCGGTGAAAGATAATACGTATCTTCGTACCCGTCGCTTTGTCCTGAGCGAAGACAATCCGTATTTCTTCAGAGGAACGGCGGGAGAAGGTGTGGGCGGCCCCCATATCGGCTATGACATGATTTGGCCGATGAGTATCATGATGCGGGCGTTCACCTCCTCGGACGATATGGAAATCCGCCTGTGCCTGAGGATGTTACGGGACACGGACAACAATACCGGGCTCATCCACGAATCCTTCCACAAGGATGATCCTTCCCGCTACACCCGGGATTGGTTCGCCTGGCAAAACTCCCTTTTTGGCGAGCTCATCGTCAAACTGGTAGAGGAAGGAAAGAGCAACCTGTTTAATAATTTATAGATGAAACAGATCGTATATCCAGTACTGGCCCTGGCAGCCTTGTTTTTTGCCTCCTGCTCGCCCAAGAGCGAAATGGACCGATTCGTGGACCAACTTATGTCCAAGATGACGGTGGAGGAAAAAATCGGCCAGCTGAACCTTCCCGTGACCGGGGACATCGTCACGGGGGAGCTTAAAAGCAGCGATGTCTCCAACCGTGTGAGAGAAGGGGAAGTGGGCGGTCTTTTCAACCTGAAAGGAACCGAAAGCATCCGCGCCATCCAGAAAATCGCCGTGGAAGAGTCCCGTCTGGGGATTCCCCTCCTGATAGGGATGGATGTCATCCACGGTTACGAGACGGTGTTCCCCATTCCGCTGGGCCTGTCCTGTTCCTGGGACATGGAGGCTGTGGAGAAGATGGCCTTCATCTCCGGGCAGGAAGCCGGTGCGGACGGCATAGCCTGGACTTTCAGCCCTATGGTGGACGTAGCCCGCGACCCCCGCTGGGGCAGGGTAAGTGAAGGCGCCGGAGAAGATCCTTTCTTGGTTTCTCAGTTCTCCCGGGCCATGGTGAGAGGCTATCAGAATGCAGGTATCCTCCCTTGTGTCAAGCACTTCGCCCTATACGGAGCGGCAGAAGGCGGGCGCGACTACAACACCGTGGACATGAGCCGCGGCCGTATGTACAATGTGTATTTCCCTCCTTTCAAGGCCGCCGTTGAGGAAGGCGCCGGCAGCTTTATGGCCTCGTTCAACGAGATTGACGGCGTCCCGGCCACAGCCAACCGCTGGCTCCTTACGGACGTGCTCCGGAATCAATGGGGCTTCAAAGGCTTCGTTGTGTCGGACTACACTGGCATCCTGGAAATGGTGGACCATGGGATCGGCAATTTCGAGCAGGTCAGCTTGCGCGCCCTGAATGCAGGACTGGATATGGACATGGTAAGCGAAGGTCTCTTCACCTATATCCGCACCGGTCTGGAAAAAGGCGAGATTTCTCCCGAAAGGCTGGACCAGGCCTGCCGTCGGATCCTGGAAGCCAAATATAAACTGGGCCTTTTCCAGGACCCTTACAAGTTCTGCCGCCGCAGTAAAGAGAACCCCGACAGCCTCATTTTCAGCGACCCCCACAGGGCCCTGGCGCGTAAGATTGCCGCCGAAAGCTTTGTCCTGCTGAAAAACGAGTCCGTCCTGCCCCTGAAAAAATCAGGCACCATCGCCGTTGTGGGGCCGCTGGCCTCTACACGTGAGAATATGGCCGGCACCTGGAGCGTAGCCGCCAGGCTGGGCGAATGCCGCAGCCTCGTGGAGGGCATCCGCGACGCAGTGGAAGGGAAAGCCAAAGTGCTCTATGCCAAAGGTTCCAATCTGATGTCCGACGAGCAGCTGGAAATCCGCTCCACCACCTTCGGCCGCACCATCCCTCGCGATGGCAGGAGTGACGAAGCCCTGCTCCGTGAAGCCCTTTCCACAGCTTCCCGGGCCGATGTCATCGTAGCTGCCCTGGGCGAAGCCTCCGAAATGTCCGGCGAAAGCTCCAGCCGCTCCTGCATCGACATTCCCGATGTGCAGGTTCGTCTGCTGGAAGAGCTGGTCAAGCTGGGTAAACCCGTGGTTCTGGTACTTTTCAACGGCCGTCCCCTCACCATCCAGCGCGAGGCCGCCATGGTCCCTGCCCTCCTGGATGTCTGGTTCGGCGGCTCCGAATCGGGCGACGCCATTGCCGATGTCCTCTTCGGCGATGTGAACCCCAGCGGAAAACTCACCATGTCCTTCCCCAAGAACATGGGGCAGATTCCCATCTACTATGCGCACAAGAACACGGGCCGTCCCCTGGAGAAAGGCAAGTGGTTCCAGAAGTTCCGCTCCAACTATCTGGACGTGGACAACGAGCCGCTGTTCCCCTTCGGCTATGGCCTGTCTTACACCAGCTTCGAGTACGGACCCGTCCAACTTAGCACGGAAAAGCTCTCAGGATCAGGCACTTTAACTGCTTCCGTGACACTTAAGAACACCGGCGAATACGATGGAAAGGAGGTTGTCCAGCTCTACGTCCGTGACCTGGTGGGCTCCGTTACCCGTCCCGTCAAAGAGCTTAAGGGCTTCCAAAAACTGCTGCTCAAAGCCGGCGAAAGCACCACCGTCAGCTTCACCCTCAGCCCCTCCGACCTGGGCTTCTACGACGCCGAAGGAAACTACCTCATCGAACCCGGCGACTTCCAGCTCTTCATCGGCCCCTCCAGCGAAACCCAAAACGCTGCCACTTTCACCCTGGAATAGCAGGCAGGTAACGTACTGAGTATCAGTAAATTACAAAAACAAAGTGTAGCAAAAAGCTACACTTTGTTTTTGTAAATGCCTCAGTGACAGGCGATTGGGTGTCGGGTTTTGATTTGCTGGTGGAAAAGCGTATCTTTGCGCATTGTATGGTTGTGTATCTTACAGGTAGCCCTACTCGCTTTGGAGAGCCTTTTTTCACGGAGGACAACGGTTTTCGGGCCGATGTCAAGGCCTCCCTGGCCGCCGTCACCGGCGGCCGGCCGCCCCGGGTGCTCCTTGTGAGCGCTGCCCCGGACGACCGCGGCTTCACAGATTCCGTGCTGAAGGGGATGAGCGAATGCATCCACGCTTCCGGCATTGATACTGAGGAGATTGTGATGCTGGACAGGCGGAACGTGGCCCGGGCGCCGGAGCTGGTGAACAACGCCCATTGGATTGTCCTTTGCGGCGGTCATGTTCCCACACAGAACAAGTTCCTGCACGAAATCGGCCTCAGGAGACTGCTGGAAGGCTATGACGGGGTGGTGATGGGCTGCAGCGCCGGCAGCATGAACTGTGCCGATCCTGTCTACTCCCATCCCGAACTCCCCGGCGAGGCGACCGACCCCTGCTACAAGCGCTGGCTCAAAGGCCTGGGGCTTACGGATATCCAGATTATCCCGCATTTCGGACAGGTCCGCTACGCTGTCGTTGACGGCCTCCGGCTCTTTGAGGACATCGCCTTTCCGGACAGCTGGGGCCACCGTTTCTATACCTTCCGAGACGGTGGCTACATCAAAATCCAAGACGGCCGTCCCGTCCTTTACGGCGAAGCTTTCGAAATCACCCGCGGCGCCATGCGGCGCGTCTGCGAGGAGAACCAAACATACCGCTTTATGAACTTAGTATTTATCTCCCCCCATTTTCCCTCTACCTACTGGCATTTCTGTGCCGGAGCCAAGGCCAACGGCCTCAATGTCCTGGCCATTGCCGACACGCCTTACGACAACCTCTCCTGGGAACTGAAGCAGAGCATTACCGACTACTACCAGGTCCGCAACCTGGAAGACTACGGCGAGATGTACCGCGCCGTGGCCTGGTTCGCCCACAAATACGGAAAGATAGACTGGATTGAATCCAACAACGAATACTGGCTGGAGCAGGATGCCCGCCTCAGGACGGATTTCAACGTTACCACCGGTATCAAGTCAGACCGGGTCGCCGCCATCCGGAACAAGTCAGAGATGAAAAAGTACTACGCCCTGGGCGGGATCCCCACCGCCCGGCAGATCAAAGGCGCTGAAGGGCCGAAAGCCGTCAAGGCCTTCGTGAAAAAGACCGGCTACCCCCTCATTGCCAAGCCCGACAGCGGCATGGGTGCCAGCGGCACTACGAAGATCCATAACCCGGAGGAGCTGGACGCCTGGTTCGCCGCCCATCCGGACAACTATCAGTACTATGTGGTGGAGGAATTCATCACCGGCCTCCTGGTTAGCTACGATGCCATTTTCAACAGCAAAGGGGAACCTGTTTTCGAGAACAACAGCGTCTTCCCCACGTCCATCATGGAGATCGTCCACGGAAATCTGGACACCTGCTACTGGACCAACAAGACCGTGCCGTCCAAGCTCTCCGAGATCGGCCGCCGTACCGTGAAGGCCTTTGGCATCACCAGCCGCTTTGTGCACCTGGAGTACTTCCAGCTGGACCGGGACCGCGAAGGCCTGGGCAAGAAAGGGGACTACGTGGGCCTGGAAGTGAATATGCGCCCGCCGGGAGGCTACACCCCCGACATGATGAACTTCGCCCACTCCACCGACGTCTACCAGATCTGGGCCGACATGGTGGCCTTCGACGAAGCCCGCAAACCCCAGGGCGAGCAGCAGTTCTGCGCTTACGCCAGTCGCCGGGACGGAAAGCAGTACCGGCACTCCCATGAGGAGATCCTTCAGCGCTACGGGGCGGCCCTTTCCATGTGCGAGCGGGTTCCCGACGCCCTTTCCGATGACCTGGGCAACTTCTGCTACATCGCCCGCCTCCCCAAAAAGGCCGACATCCAGCCTTTCTTCGACTTTGTCACCCTCCAATAATCCATCAGTATGAAAAAGATTCTGACCGTATTGACGGCGTGTTCCTCCCCATCACAATTAATATTTCAGTATCTGCGAAGATTTTAGTATCTTTGTAGATACAGATTTTTTTGCTTATGGCCACAACAGTCGGACACATCGCCCAGGTCGTAGGACCGGTGGTGGATGTGCATTTCAATATATCGGCCCGCAGTGCGGAGGTGGAACTGCCCCGGATCCACGATGCCCTGAAAGTGGTCCGCCCGGACGGGAAAGACCTGATCCTGGAAGTGCAGCAGCACATCGGTGAAGACACCGTGCGCTGTGTGGCAATGGATTCCACCGACGGACTCAGCCGCGGCCTGGAAGCGGTCAACACCGCCCAGCCCATCACCATGCCGGTCGGCAGCCAGATCCGCGGCCGCGTGATGAACGTCACCGGAGATGCCATCGACGGCATGGCGCCGCTCAGCCGGGCCGACGCCCTCCCCATCCACCGGGATCCCCCGAAGTTCGAAGACCTTACCACCTCGCAGGACGTGCTTTTCACCGGCATCAAGGTCATCGACCTGCTGGAGCCGTACCTGAAGGGCGGAAAAATCGGCCTGTTCGGCGGTGCCGGCGTGGGCAAGACCGTGCTGATCAAGGAACTGATCAACAACATCGCCAAGGCGCACAACGGCTTTTCCGTGTTCGCCGGCGTGGGCGAGCGTACCCGCGAAGGCAACGACCTTCTCCGCGAAATGATCGAATCCCGCGTCATCCGCTATGGGGAAGCCTTCGAAAAAGCCATGGAAGAAGGCAAGTGGGACCTCTCCCTCGTAGACCCTGAGGAGCTGAAAAAGAGCCAGGTATCCATGGTCTTCGGCCAGATGAACGAACCCCCGGGAGCCCGTTCCTCCGTGGCTCTGAGCGGCCTCACCCTGGCCGAAAGTTTCCGCGACTCGGACACCGGCGCCGGCCCGCGGGACATCCTCCTGTTCATTGACAATATCTTCCGTTTCACCCAGGCGGGCAGCGAAGTGTCGGCCCTCCTCGGGCGCATGCCTTCCGCCGTGGGTTATCAGCCCACCCTGGCCACCGAGATGGGCCAGATGCAGGAGCGCATCACTTCCACCAAGAACGGCTCCATCACCTCCGTCCAGGCGGTCTACGTCCCGGCCGACGACCTCACCGACCCGGCCCCGGCAACCACTTTCACCCACCTGGACGCCACCACGGTCCTGAGCCGTAAGATCACCGCCCTGGGCATTTATCCGGCCGTGGATCCGCTGGAGTCCACCTCCCGCATCCTGGATCCCAACATCGTCGGAGAAGCCCACTACAATACCGCCCAGCGCGTGAAACAGATTCTCCAGCGCAACCAGGAACTGCAGGACATCATCGCCATCCTGGGCATGGACGAACTCTCGGACGAGGACAAGACCACCGTCAACCGCGCCCGCCGCGTGCAGCGCTTCCTTTCCCAGCCCTTCTTTGTGGCAGAGCAGTTCACCGGCGTCCCCGGTGTCATGGTCTCCATCGAAGACACCATCAAGGGTTTCAACATGATTCTGGACGGCGAGGTGGACTACCTCCCGGAACAGGCTTTCCTGAACGTGGGCACCATCGAAGATGCTATCAAAAAGGGAGAGGCCATCCTTGCCGCAACAAAATGACCCTTCAACTTCATATTCTGAGCCCGGAAGGGACCCTGGTACAGACGGAAGTGTCGCTGGTGACGCTGCCCGGCATCCAGGCGCCTTTTACCGTCCTCCCCGGTCACGCCGCTCTCCTGACCGCCCTCACCCAGGGCAGCATCCGCTATGTGGCGGACGGCAGGGAAGAGCGCCTTCCCATCCGCGAAGGTTTCGTGGAAGTGGCCGATAACCGTGTCGTCGCCTGCGTGGAGTTATGATCCTTGCTCTCCTCATATCGCTGCTGCTGACAGCAGATCCTTCACCTTCGGTTCAGGATGACAGGGAGGTGACGGTTCAGGAGAACCCTGTCATTCTGAGCGACAGCGAAGAATCTGAATCCATCAATGTGGCGGAAATCATCTTCGAGCACATCGGGGACGAGTATGGATGGCATATCACGCAGTGGAAGGGAAAGGATGTGGAAATCCCGCTGCCGGTCATTGTCAAAAGCAGTACGGGATGGCAGGTGTTTTCGTCGGCTCGGCTGCATCACGGGGCACATTACAGGGGACTTTACATAGACCCGGAAAAAGGGAAAATCATCGATGAGGCCACCGGAAAACGGCCGCTGGACCTTTCCATCACCAAAAATGTCCTGGCGCTCATGATGAGCACCCTGCTGCTTCTGGCCGTCATTCTCCTGACCGCCCGCTGGTACAGAAAGCACGACGCCCTGGAAGAGGCGCCTGCAGGCCTTGCCGCCGCCGTGGAGCCGCTGGTGATGATGGTCAATGATATGGCCCGCGAGAACATCGGCGAGCGGGATTACCGGAAGTATGCGCCGTATCTGTGTATGGCCTTCCTTTGGATTCTGCTGAATAATTTCCTGGGCATTCTCCCGTTTTTCCCGGGCGGAGCCAACCTGACCGGCAACATAGCCATTACTCTGGTGCTGGCCCTCTGCACGTTCTTTACCGTGAACCTGTCGGGGACCAGGCACTATTACAAAGAGATTTTCAATCCGGACGTCCCGGTGTTTCTGAAACCCATCATGCCCGTGATCGAGGTCTTCAGCGCCTTGATGAAGCCGGTCTCCCTTACCATCCGTCTGTTCGCCAATATGCTGGCCGGCCACATCATGATCCTGTCCATGGTGTGCATCATCTTCATCATGGCCAAGTACGGACCGCTCATGAGCGGCGGCATGACGGTGGTCAGCGTCCTGTTCGGCGTTTTCCTGGATGCCCTGGAGTGCTTGGTGGCCTTCATCCAGGCCTATGTGTTTACAATGCTCAGTTCCATTTATATCGGACTGGCCAGAGTGCGTGAAGAATAAACTTTAAATTTTTGATATTATGTTACTTTCTACAATGATTCTCCAAGCAGCCGCAGGGGCGGCCCTCGGTAAGGCCGGTGCGGCCATCGGCGCTGCTGTCGCCGCCATCGCCGCCGCCATCGGCATCGGTAAAATCGGCAAATCCACGATGGAAGCCATCGCCCGCCAGCCGGAGAGTGCCGGCAACCTGCGTACATCCATGATCATCGCAGCCGGTATGGTGGAGGGCGCCGCCCTGTTCGCCATCATCGTCGCGCTTCTTGCCATCGTAGTCAAATAGGCTATGAATCTTGTGACTCCGGATTTCGGCCTCCTTTTCTGGATGGTCGTCATCTTCGGCCTTGTGTTTTTCCTGCTGGCGAAGTTCGGTTTTCCGATCATCACCTCCAGCGTAGAAAAGCGCAGCGCCAAGATTGCGCAGTCCCTGAAGGATGCCGACGAACTCCAGGCCCGCATGGCCGCCTGGAAGGTGGAGCAGGCCCGGATGCTGGACGACGTCCGCAAAGAGCAGGCGCAGATCCTGCGTGAGGCCACCGAAACCAAAGCCCGGATTGTGGCCGACGCCAAGGCCCAGGCCCGCGAAGAGGCCGACAAGATCCTCGCCGAGGCCAAGACCCAGATTGCCGCCGAGAAAGAGAGCGCCCTCCGCGATGTCCGCAAGGAAATCGCCCTTCTGAGTGTCCAGGTGGCCGAAAAGATTCTGCGTCAGGAGCTCTCGGACGAAGGCAACCAGCGCTCGTTTATCGATAACCTTGTGGACGAAGCCGGAAAGGCCAGCTTGCACGCATGAACCGGAGCCTGGTCATAACGCGCTACGCCCGCACGCTCGTGAAATACGTTGCGGACACCGGCCATGGAGACATCGTCGCCTCCGAGGCCGACGTCCTGGTGCGTGCGCTTCATGACGTCCCGGATCTGAGCCGGGCCGTCCAGGCGGCCGACGACGTGGTCTCGCCCTTCGACAAGAAAAAACTCCTGCAGAGCGCCCTCGGCAACCGCATGTCCCAGGAACTGAGCCGTTTTCTGACCCTGCTGAACCGCAACGGCCGCATGAGTATGGTGGCCGACATTCTCCGCGACTTCATAGACCTGTATTACCGCAGCATCGGCATCCGGAAGGCGCATCTGACCGTGGTACAGGAACCCTCGGAAAGGCTTCTGCAGCGCCTCAGGGCCCTCGTGAAGCAGAAAACGGGCGACGACGTGAGGATAGAAGTGGACATTGACCCCTCCCTGGTGGGCGGCTTTGTCTTCGACATCGACGACTATCTCCTGGATGCCAGCGTAAAACGGCAGCTGGACCTGATCCGGGAACAATTCATTGAACGAAACAGACGAATCATCTAATGGCAACATCTTTAAAACCCAGTGAAGTGAGCGATATCCTGCTGTCGCAGCTGAAGGATATGAAAAACGACCTCCAGTTCGAGGAGATCGGCAAGGCCCTGCAGGTGAGCGACGGTGTCGTGCGCATCTACGGCCTGGACCATGCCGAAGCCGGCGAACTGCTGGACTGCGGAAACGGCGTCATGGCTGTGGTGATGAACCTGGAAAGCGACAATGTGGGCGCCGTCCTGATGGGACCCACCGACCATGTGAAAGAAGGCATGGTGGTCCGGCGCACCCGCAGGATCGCTTCCATCGGCGTGAACGACAACCTGATGGGCCGCGTAATCGACCCGCTGGGCAACCCCCTGGACGGCCTGGGCCCCATCGAAGGGGAGAAGCTGGACATGCCGCTGGAGCGCAAGGCTCCCGGCGTCATCTTCCGCCAGCCGGTGTCCGAACCGCTCCAGACCGGCCTCAAGGCCATTGATGCCATGATTCCTATCGGCCGCGGCCAGCGCGAGCTCATCATCGGCGACCGCCAGACCGGCAAGACCGCCATCGCCATCGACACCATCATCAACCAGCGGGAAGGCTACCTTGCCGGGAAGCCGGTGCACTGCATCTATGTCGCTATCGGCCAGAAAGGCTCGACAGTGGCGTCCATTGTGAAGACCCTGCGGGAGCACGGCGCCATGGATTATACCACCGTCGTGGCGGCCACAGCGGCCGACCCGGCGGCCTTGCAGTACTATGCGCCTTTCGCCGGGGCTGCTATCGGCGAGTATTTCCGCGACACGGGGCGGCATGCCCTGGTCGTGTACGACGACCTCTCCAAACAGGCCGTCGCCTACCGCGAAGTGTCCCTGATCCTTCGCCGTCCTTCCGGCCGCGAGGCCTATCCGGGCGACATTTTCTACCTGCACAGCCGTCTGCTGGAGCGGGCCGCCCGCATCATCGACCAGCAGGAAGTGGCCGCCCAGATGAACGACCTTCCCGCCGTGCTCAAAGACAAGGTCAAAGGCGGCGGGTCGCTGACGGCCCTTCCCATCATCGAGACCCAGGCGGGCGACGTGTCGGCCTACATTCCCACCAACGTAATCTCCATCACCGACGGCCAGATTTACCTGGAGCAGGCCCTGTTCAACCAGGGTGTGCGGCCCGCCATCAATGTGGGCATCAGCGTGTCCCGCGTAGGCGGCAGCGCCCAGGTCAAGTCCATGAAGAAGGTGGCCGGCACCCTGAAGATCGACCAGGCCCAATGGGCCGAGCTGGAGGCCTTCTCCAAATTCTCCTCCGACGTGGACAAGGTCACCGAACTGGCCCTGGACAAAGGCCGGAAGAACAACCAGCTCCTCATCCAGCCCCAGTATTCGCCCATGCCGGTCGGAGAACAGGTGGCCGTTCTCTACTGCGGTACGCACGCCCTTATGCGCGAGATTCCCATCAGCGCTGTACGTCCTTTCCAGGAAGCCTTCCTGGAACGCCTGCGGGCCGCTCATTCCGCCGACGTCCTGGAACCCCTCGGAGAAGGGAAACTCACGCCCGAGATTGAGACCATCCTCGCCGACACGGCCGCGTCCGTCATCCTGTCGCTGAAATAGTATGCTGTCATTCTGAGCAAAGCGAAGAATCTATGCCCACGCTGAAGGAAATAAAAGGCCGGATCGGTTCCGTCAAGAGCACGCTGAAGATAACGTCGGCCATGAAGCTGGTGTCGTCGGCGAAGCTCCGCAAGGCCCAGCGCGCCATCGAGTCCATGCGCCCCTACGAGCAGCAGCTTCACCGCATGCTCACCGTCCTGCAGGGCCACCCGGGTACCTCGGAGGCCGATTTCGCCCCCGCTGAAGACCGGGGTCCCTGGGCCATCGTGGCCGTTTCGTCCAACTCGTCGCTCTGCGGCGGGTTCAACGCCAACGTCATCGCGAAGGTGCGCGCTGTGCGGCGGACGGGCGACGTGGTCTATTCCATCGGCCAGAAAATGGCCGACGCCATGCGCAAAGACGGCTTCCTCTCCCCGGATAATTACCACGACCTGTCGGAACATCCCTCCTACGGACCGGCCGCTGACCTGGTGGAAAAACTCTCCGCCGACGTCCGGGAAGGCCGTGTCGGCGGCGTGGCGCTGGTGTACAACCACTTTGTCTCCACCGCCAGGCAGATCCCCGTCGCCGAGGTGCTGTTCGATCCTTCGGCACAAGTGCCCCAGGATGACAAGGCTGTCATTCTGAGCGACAGCGAAGAATCTATCGGCCCCATCATCGAGCCTTCCAGGAAGGAGCTGCTCGCCCTCCTGTTCCCCAAAACATTGAAACTTAAGCTCTTCGCCGCCCTCCTGGACAGCGCGGCGGCGGAACATGCCGCCCGCACCGTGGCCATGCAGACCGCCACCGACAACGGCGAATCCCTCCTGGAAGAACTTACCCTGCAGTATAATAAAGGCCGTCAGCAGAAGATCACCTCCGAGATTCTGGACCTCGCCGGCGGCCAGAGTGAATCGTAGTCTATGAAACAGTACATCCAACAGAACCGGGAACGCTTCTTCGAGGAGCTGTTCTCCCTGCTGCGCATCCCTTCGATCAGCGCCAAACCCGAGCACAAGCCCGACATGTACCGCTGCGCCGAGCGCCTTGCCCAGCTCCTTCGTGAAGCCGGTGCCGACGAGGCCTCCGTCCGTGAAACCGCCGGCAATCCGGTGGTCTTCGGATCCAAGGACATCGGCGCCGAGAAGACCGTTCTCGTGTACGGCCACTACGACGTCCAACCCCCGGAACCCCTGGAGAAATGGCGCACGGACCCCTTTGAGCCTGTGATCGCAAAAGATCCTCAGACAGGCGAGGAGGCCATTTACTGCCGCGGCGCCAACGACGACAAAGGCCAGTTGTTCATGCACTTGAAGGCCTTTGAATTCCTGTGCCGCACCGGTGCCCTCAAGCACAACGTGAAGTTCATCTTCGAAGGGGAGGAAGAAGTGGGCAGCCCGTCCCTTCCCGCCTGGGTCCAGGCCAACAAGGACCTCCTGAAGGCCGACGTCATCCTGGTTTCCGACACCACCATGATTTCCGACAAAGTGCCCTCCATCAACTGCGGCATGCGCGGCCTGGCATATCTGGAAGTGAAAGTGACCGGTCCCAACAAAGACCTCCATTCCGGTCATTACGGCGGCGCCGTGGCGAACCCCATCAACGTGCTCTGCGCCATGATTGCAAGTCTCCACGACGCAGACGGCCGCGTTACGGTTCCGGGCTTTTACGACGATGTGGTGGAACTGTCGGCCTCTGACAGGGCCCTCCTGAACAAGGCCCCCTTCGACCTGGAGGAATACAAGGCTTTCCTGGATATCAAGGAAGTGAAAGGAGAAAAGGGCTATACCACCCTGGAACGCACGGCCATCCGTCCCTGCCTGGATGTCTGCGGCATCTGGGGCGGCTATACGGGCGTCGGCGCCAAGACGGTACTGCCTTCCGTCGCCCACGCCAAAGTGTCCATGCGCCTGGTTCCCAACCAGCGGAGCGCAAAGATCACGCAGCTGTTTCGGGAGCACTTCCTCAGGATTGCCCCGCCGTATGTGAAAGTGGAAGTGACCCCTTGCGAAGGCGGCGACGGCTTCCTCATCCCCATCAGCTCCCCGGCTTACCAGGCAGCCTCCCGTGCCATGAAGGAGGTCTATGGAACGGAGCCCGTCCCCGCCCGTGGCGGCGGTTCCATCGCCATCCTGGCCGACATGCAGAAAATCCTCGGGATCGACCCGCTCCTGATGGGCTTCGGCCTGGAGCGGGACACCATCCATTCCCCGAACGAGAGCTACCTGCTTCGGCAGCTCTATGCCGGAATGGAAAGCATCGCCCTGTTCTACCGCTACTGGTAAAGAAAAACCCCGCGCGCGGATTTCACAATTGGCGGCGGGGTATTATAGTTAGGTATCAATATTTATGTCTGATACCGTATATTTCCAATACCGTGCCAAAACCGGAAAGGCACGGTATTTTTTTATGCAATATGTTTCTTTTTGCGTTTTTTTGCGTTCCAGTCGCCGTAAATTTCGCTCACGTTGCCGGCGGTGATGAACCCGTGGATGTCGTTGGTCTTCAGGTAGTCCATCAGGTGGGCGAATTCGTCCTGGGTGAGGAGAGACTGGATTTCCGTGTTCTGGTGGCCGTTGTATCCGCCCGTGACACTGTACAGGGAGCAGCCCCTCTGGAGGTCTTCGATGATGAATTTTCGGATCTCCTCATACCGGGAAGAAATGATGCAGACGCGCTTGCGGCGGTTGAGGCTGGCCGTAAAATAATCCAGCGCCAGGCCATTGATCCAGGTGCCGATGAGGCCGATGACCACCAGCCGGAACGGGTTGATGGCAAAGGCCGTGCAGCAGATGATGGCCCCCGCTACGGAAACGGACGTGCCGATGTCCAGATGGAAGTATTTGTTGACGATTTTTGCTAAGATATCCAGGCCGCCGGTAGAGGCGTTGATGTGGAAGAGAATGGTCTGCGAAGCGCTGAGGATAAGGACGAAGCACAGCAGGTCGAACCAGACGTCCCCCATCAGCGAGGTCTGTCCGGGCTCCAGGAGTTTCTCCAGGGGGCAGATCTTTTCCCACATTTCGATGAGCGGTCCCAGGATGAGGGCGGTATACACCGTCTTTGCCCCGAATTCATGGCCGATCATCAGCCACGCCATCACCAGGAGGATGGCATTGATGACGGTAACCACCAGGGACACCTTCAGGGGAATCCCCGCCACCATGAACAGATTCGAAATGACAATGGAAAGACCGGTAATGGATCCCACCACCAGCTTGGACGGCATCAGGAAATAATACACGGCCGCCGCAGCAATGGCCATGCCTGCCGTCATGATGACAAGTTCGCTCCAGAATTTCCGTGATCCCAGAATCTCCAGCAATTTTTTCATAATTGGTAGTTTTAGCTCCGTAAAGTTACGAAATATTTACAAAAAATGGCAAAAAACAGAAGGAATATGCATCGGCCGATATCCTATAATTTTTGTACCTTTGTAACCGCTATGGTAAAAGCAGTTGTGTTTGATATCGGAGGGGTGCTCATCGGCCTGGATCTGGACCGGTGCATCCGTGCATTCCGTGAGAATCTGGGGTATGAGCGCATTACGGAGCTTTTGGACCCGTGCCACCAGAAAGGCATCTACGGGGAACTGGAAGCCGGTACGCTCAGTGCCGACGCCTTCCGCGCAGCCGTCCTCTCGGAGTCCCGCCCCGGATCCCGCCCGGAGGATGTGGACCGCTCCATGGCCGCCCTGTTGACGGGTATGGATTCCGACACCGTCGCTACCGTCCTTTCCCTCCAGGGCCGATACCCGCTGTACCTGCTTTCCAACAACAACCCCATTTCCATGGTCGAATGTCGGAAAATTCTCCGGGAAAACGGCCTCGGGGATGCTTTCAAGGCCGAATTTATATCGGCCGACATGAAACTGATGAAGCCCTCGCGGGCGTTTTATGAAGAGGTCGTGCGCCGCCTGGGCGTCCCGGCCGGGGAGATTGTCTTCGTGGACGACAGCCCCGCCAATGTGGAAGGCGCCCGTGCCGTGGGCATCGACGCCCGCCTCTACAAGCCCGGAACTCCTTTGGCCCCCGTCCTTTCCGACTTGTAGCATGTCCCTGTATTCCTATTTCCGTATTTCCAAGCCGTCGGCCCGGAAGGTGCCGGCGGGGGAGGTGGATGCGGCATATAAGCGGCTTCGTACGCGCACTTTCTGGGGCGTTACGGTGGCATACACCCTGTATTACGTCTGCCGGATGACCCTGGGCGTCGTGAAGCAGCCGCTCATCGACGGCGGATTCCTGACGGCGGGGCAGCTGGGTATCATCGGCTCTGCTTTCTACTTTGTCTATGCGGTGGGGAAGTTTGTGAACGGCTTCATTGCCGACTACTGCAACATCCGCCGTTTCATGGCGGTGGGGATCGGCATCTCTGCGCTGGTGAACCTGCTGCTGGGGCTTCTGGGCCTTCTGAACGGCCCGCTGGGCTTTGGGTCCGTGCTCCTTCTGATCACGTTCTCTGTCCTGTGGGGCGTGAACGGATGGGTGCAGTCCATGGGATCGCCGCCCGGGACCATCAGCCTGTCGCGCTGGTTCCCGCTGAAGCGGCGCGGCACCATGTACAGCATCTTCAGCTCCACGCCGCAGCTGGGGAAGTCCGTTTCCATGATCATGACCGGCTTCATCGTGGCCGCTGCAGGATGGCAATGGGGCTTCCTTGCCGCCGCGGCCGCCGGTGTGATGGGCCTTGCCGTTTCCCTTGTCTTTATTGCCGATACGCCTGAAAGCGAGGGCCTTCCCTCTGTGCAGGAACTCTCTGGAGAGCCTGTGCAGGAGTTGGACCGGGAACCTACCCGGAAACTGCAGAAGTGGGTGTTCTCCCATCCCGGAATCTGGGTTATCGCCATTTCAACGGCGTTTTTGTATATCACCCAGCACGCGGTGAGCGACTGGGGCGTGCTGTTTCTGCAGAAGCAGAAGGCATTTTCCCTGGAGCGGGCGACGCAGGTGATCGGCCTGGCGGAGATTTTCGGGGTGGCGGGGAATTTGGTGGCTGGCTGGCTGTCGGACGTGGTGTTCCGCGGCAACCGGGTGCGGCCGGTGGTCATTTCCGGCGTGCTGGCGGTGCTGTCGCTCTCCGGATTCCTGCTGCTGGGCGGCGGATTCGGCCTCAATATGCTGTTTGTGGCGGTTTTCAGCTTCTCTTTCAGCGTCGTGTTCTGCATTGTGGCGGGCCTGATGGCGCTGGACTTCGTGCCGCGCAAGGCAACCGGGGCGGCCCTCGGCATCGTGGGTATCTCAAGCTATGCCGCTGCGGGTCTTCAGAGCATGGTGAGCGGTTTCCTGATTGGCGGGAACTCCACCGGGGACCTGTATAACTTTACGCCGGTTTCCGTGTTCTGGATTGTAGCCTGCTTCATGGCTTTCTCCCTGCCGGTCATCGGCTGGAAATATCTGAAGAAATAGGATGGACAGTATTCTCGTTGCTCTTTTGATCCCCTTTGCGGGGACGGCCCTGGGATCGGCCTTTGTGTTTTTCATGCGGGGGGACCTGCCGGTGCAGCTTACCAAGATCCTGCTGGGATTCGCTTCCGGGGTCATGGTGGCGGCGTCGGTCTGGTCGCTGCTGATTCCGGCCATGGAGATGGACGGCGGCATCTGGCCGGTGACCGCGGGTCTCCTGGCAGGCTTTGCGTTCCTCTTGCTGATCGACTACATCACCCCGCACCTGCATGCCAGCGGTGAGGAGGAAGGCCCCCACAGCAAGCTTTCCAAGACCACCAAGCTGGCCTTGGCCGTCACCATCCACAACCTGCCGGAAGGCATGGCGGTGGGCGTGGCCATCGCCGGCGCCCTGTCGGCCGATGTCGGGATGTCCGTTGCCGGCGCCATCGCCCTGTCGCTGGGTATCGCCATCCAGAACGTGCCTGAGGGAGCCATCATTTCCATGCCGCTGCGGGCGGCGGGAAACAGCCGCTCCCGGGCCTTTGGCGTGGGTGCCCTGAGCGGAATTGTGGAGCCCATCGGCGGTGCGCTGGTGCTGCTGCTCGCTTCCGTAGTCACCCCCATGATGCCGTATCTGCTGTCATTTGCCGCCGGCGCCATGCTCTATGTCGTGGTGGAGGAACTGGTGCCCGAAGCCTCCCTGGGCGAGCACTCGAACCTGGCCACCGTGGGCTTCGCTATCGGCTTTGCCCTCATGATGGTCCTGGACGTTGTGATGGGCTGACTCTCCTCCCGAGGGGTGCACCTCCAAGTGCACCCCTTGTGGAAGTGGCTTGGCGGATTTGGGATTTTTGAGTAACTTCGCGGGTGGTATGAGTGAACAGATTGCTACTGTTGTGAAGAATGCCGGCAGCCATTATTTGCTGTCGGAGCTTCCGCAGTGGGACTTGTTTCCCGCTACGCTGCGGGGGAAAATCCGCCTGAAGGCCAGCGAAATCACCAACCCCATCGCCGTAGGGGACAGCGTCCGCTATGAATGGGTGGCCGACGGTGCCGCCTCCGACACCCACGACGGCCGCCGGGCGGTCATCACCGAGATCCTTCCCCGGCGCAATTATGTGATCCGCCGATCTACCAACCTCTCTCGCCAGGCGCATATCATCGCCGCCAATGTGGATATGGCGTATCTGGTTGTGTCTCTGTACTTTCCGGAGGTCAAACTGCCTTTTCTGGACCGGATTCTCGTGACCTGCGAACTCTATGGCATCCCGGCCACCGTGGTTCTCACCAAAACAGATATGTACCGTGAACTGGCTGCCGAGGAAATCGCCCATTTCCGCAGCATCTACGAAGGTGCCGGCTATCCGGTCATCGAAACCTCCGTGGTTACGGGCGAAGGAATCGCTGAAATCCGGGAAGCCTGCCGGGGCAGGGTGAACCTTTTCTCCGGGGAATCCGGCGTAGGGAAATCCTCCCTGATTAAGGCGCTGGACCCTTCGCTGGACCCGAAGATCGGCAATATTTCCGCTGCGCATCTGCAGGGAAAACACACGACGTCGCTGTACGAAATGTACCCGCTTTCGGGCGGAGGTTATGTGATTGATTCTCCCGGCATCCGCGGTTTCGGCCTGGTGGATGTGGAAAAAGAGGAGATTGCCCGGTACTTTCCCGAAATGCTCCGCGTCAGCGCCGATTGCCGATTCACTCCCTGCACCCATACCCACGAACCCGGTTGCGCCGTGAAGGCTGCCGTGGAGGAGGGCATCATCGCCCCCGAGCGTTACAACTCCTACCTGGGAATGCTGGAGGAGGATAAAAAGTTCCGATGAAACTCCACCGCGAAATCCTGCGGTTGGCCGTTCCCAGTATCCTGGCCGGCCTCACCGTTCCCCTGGTGGGAATGGTGGATCTGGCCGTGGCAGGGCATCTGGGAGGTGCGGATACTTATTCGGCCGCGGCCCTGATCGGCGGCATCTCTGTCGGGACTATGCTTTTCGACTTGCTGTACTGGAGTTTCGGCTTCCTCCGTACCGGTACCGGAGGGCTCACTGCGCAGGCTTACGGCCGACATCTGGCCAACCCTTCCGACGGAGACGATCCCGAGCTGGGCCGGATTCTTCGCCGGGGCCTGCAAACGGCTTTTGGAGCGGGTCTCCTGCTCATTGTGCTGCAGCGGGCAATCCTGCTGCTGGTTTTTCTGCCGGTGGACTGCAGCCCGGAAGTCCGCGAACTGGCCACCCGCTACTTCTACATCCGTATCTGGGCGGCTCCGGCTACTCTTTCCCTCTTTGCGTTCAAGGGCTGGTTCATCGGCGTGCAGGATTCCGTCCGCCCCATGGTGGCCGACCTCCTGGTGAACGGAGTGAATATCCTGCTGTCCGTCGGCCTGGGCTTCGGTTACGGTCCGCTGCCTGCGATGGGCTTCTCGGGCGTAGCCCTCGGCACCGTCATCGCCCAATGGACCGGCCTCCTGTACTGCGCCATCGCCGTCCGACGCTATCGGCCCCTGACACGCAACTCTCTGAGCCTCAGTCGCTTGCTGAAATCGCCTCAGTCAAAATGCCGGAGGCGATTTCAGGAAAATGCTGATACTGAGGGACTTGGGTGTCAGGGTGGAAAGGCCGATGAGCCGGAGATCCGGCTATGGACGCTGAACCGCGACTTGTTCCTCCGTTCAGCGGGGATGATTGCGGTGTACATAGGATTTACGATGATATCGGCCCGATACGGGGATATGGTGCTGGCGGTGAGCGCCATCCTGATGAAGCTGCTGCTGATATTCAGTTACTTCACCGACGGTTTTGCCTATGCCGGCGAGGCGCTGACGGGCCGGTTCATCGGCGAGGGCAGCCGCGAAGGCGTCCGCACCACCGTGCGGGAAACCTTCCTCTGGGCAGGGGGCCTGGCCGTCGCCTTTATGCTCTTCTACCTCTGGGCCGGGGTTCCCGTGTTCCGTCTCATGACCAGTGACGCCAGCGTGGTGGACGCCGGCCGGAACTATCTCCCCTGGCTGCTGCTGATGCCCCTCACCGGTTGCGCCGCTTTCACCTGGGACGGCATCTTTATCGGCGCCACGGCCGGCAAAGACCTCAGAAACAGCACTTTGCTTTGCGCTGTCGGTTTCTTTGCCGTTTGGATAGCGGGTAAAATGATGGCGGGCGCCAGCCTGACTCCGGAGACCGCTCTCCACATCCTGATGGCCGCCTATTTTGTCCACCTCTTGATCCGGGCCCTTTATCTTACCCTTCGTTACCGACCTTCCATCCTGTCCCGGACGCCGTAGCTATTCTCCCCGTCCGGCCGACTGGACCAGACCGCGGATATGGGCGTTGAGGTTCTCATTCGCTGTCAGGCTCTCCAGGGTGCAGTGCATGCGGTAGCGCCAGTAGTGGCGGGGGATGGCGGGAATGTTGATGCGCTCGTCGGAAGGATTGCCGCCGTAGCGGACGGCGCCGTCGGTGGCCAGCCAGTCCTGCAGCGGCAGGATGGCGAGCATGGCGGGCGAGTGCATGTGCTGGGCCAGGATCAGGTCCGCCACCCAAGGCTCGCAGAAGTAGGGGGCGTCGCCCTCGCAGCCCAGGACCTGGTTGTAGTAGCGCTGGGTCAGGGCGCGGTCCTCCTCCCACCAGGCACGAAGCGGCGAAGTGTCGTGCGTTCCCGTGGCGCAGACGCACCAGTAAGGATAGTTTCCGGGCTGGCCGAAGGTGTCTTTCGGATCCTTGGGCATGCGCTGGATCTCCAGCGAGAGGATGTTCAGCTCCTGCATCACGGACGGGACGCAGGCGGGGATCATGCCAAGGTCCTCTCCGCACGCAAGCATGCCAGTGGAGCGCAGCAGGGCCGGGAGTTTCTGAAGGGCCGACGCCTTCCAGAACGCATCGTGCCTTCTCCAGAAGAAGTCTTCCGAGAGCTGGAGGTAGCGCTTTTTGAGCCATTCCGGCAGGGCGGCGAAACGGGCCGTCTTCTCACCGGCGATGCGGGGGTGCCATGCGTCGGCCTTCCGGGGGTCCTGGACGAAGAGAACGTCGGTGCCGGAGCCTTCGCCGGGGTTGAACCCTTCTGCGCGAAGTTCGTCGCCGCTGAAGGGGAGGGCCGGGCTGAAGTGCCCCATGAGCCCGCTTTTGTAGGCCGACGGAATCTCCCAGATGCGGAAGAATCCGAGGATATGGTCGATACGGAAGGCGTCGAAGTACTGGGCCATGCTTTTCATGCGGGCTTTCCACCAGCTGTATCCGTCGCGGGCCATTTCCTCCCAGTTGTAGGTGGGGAAGCCCCAGTTCTGGCCGTCTTCGGCGAAGGCGTCCGGCGGTGCGCCGGCCTGGCTGTCCATGTGGAAGAGTTCGGGGTGCTGCCAGGCGTCGGCACTGTCGCGGCTCACGCCGATGGGAAGGTCTCCCTTGATGGCGACCCCCTTCAGGTGGGCGTAGCGGACGGCTTCCTTGAGCTGCAGGTCCAGCAGGAACTGGAGGTAGCACCAGAAGGACACGTCGGCACTGTGCTCCTGGGCAAAAGCCTGTACTTTCTTGGCGCTGTAGGTGGCCCACTTGCCCCATTTCCCGAAGACAGGCGTGCCGTTGAGGTCCCTCAGGACGCAGAAAACGGCGTAGGGCAGCAGCCAGTGCTCATTCTCCTTCAGGAAGGCCTGATAAGGGGCCGACGTAAGGGTCTTCTGTCCCTTGGCGCTCTGGAAGAGCTTTCTGAGCAGTCCCAGCTTGGCCTGGTTCACGGCTTCGTAGTCGATCTGCGGCAGGGCTTCCAGTTCCGCTTTTTTGGCCTTGTAGGCAGCGTCCTGGCGCACGCCGGCGTCAGGAAGATGGATGAACTGGGGATGCAGGGCAAAGGAACTTACGGCGTTGTACGGGTAAGAGTCCTGCCAGGTGTGGGTCATGGTGGTGTCGTTGATGGGGAGGAGCTGGATGACACTCTGTCCGGCCTTGACGGCCCAGTCCACCAGGTGACGGATGTCGTTGAATTCGCCCACACCGAAGCTCTCCTCGCTGCGGAGGGAGAATACGGGAACGGCGACGCCGGCGCCCCTCCAGGGCCGGGTGGCGAACTGGGGCTCCAGGTCTGCGATGATGAGCTGGGTGCTCTCTCCGGGCACTTCCGCGAAGAAGTGGTTGGGGCCCTCTTCCCACAGGCGGATCTGAAGGGTCTTGCGGTCCACGATGACGAATTTGTATTCCATGGGTTCGTGGATGTCCATGGAGATGAACCACCAGGGAAAGGCGGCGTCGCTCATCAGGTGGACTTTCTTCCAGTCGCCGAGGGTTTTGCCGGAACCCACCAGGGCTACGGCCTCGTCCTGCCGTACTTCCGGAACGGCGATGCGGAAACAGGTGTTTCCCAGGTCCGGACCTTCATTGCGGGGATTCCGGAAGGAGGCGCCGTCGCCGCGGCGGAAGATGACGTCGCTGAAGGCCGATGCATAGAAAGCCGAATTGGCCGGCTGCTCCTGCCACCGGGCGCGGACGATGATGTTTTTCTGCACCTTGGGGGCTTTGAACTGGTGGGAACGCCATTCGCGTTTGACGATTTCCCCGTCCCGGACCAGCTCGAAGGTGAAGCTGCCTCTGTCTTTGAGGTCCCGGCCGCTGAGCATAATCTGCCACAGGCCGCCGTAGGAATACTCCATGGGGATGTGTCTTTTTCCCAGTTTGATCTGGACGGATTCGCCCCAGGCGGTATGATACTGAAGTTGAATATGTGTGGTCATATCTTGGTAGTTTCAAGTGCTGAACAAATGTAAACATTTGTCCCGGATTCCGCAAGCCCTTCGGAGAGAACTTTCCTGAACCGTCCATAATTGCCGACGATTGGAAAACACTGCTTGGGAAATCGGCTTAAAATGGTTATCTTTGAACTTTAAAGTTTGGATTATGAAAAGATTGTTCTTCGTGGGAATGCTTCTCCTCCTTTGGCTGCCCGTGCGGGCGCAGGAGGAAGGATATGAAGGGGACAGCTGTACGTCCATCATGGTGGGGCGTCTGGCTTCCACCGACGGGTCGGTGATCACCAGCCACACCTGTGACGGAAAATATCGCACCTGGGCCCGGATGGAACCGGCGCAGGACCATGCTCCGGGGGCGCTCCATGCCGTGCTCCGCGGAACCATGAAAACTTCCTCCCCGGAAGACACCGCCGGCGTGCGGGTGATGGGCTACATCCCCGAGGTTTCCCATACCTATGCGTATTTGAATGTGGCGTATCCCTGCCTGAACGAAAAGCAGCTCGCCATCGGGGAAACCACCTTCGTCGGCCCCAAAGTGCTGGTGAACGAGAAAGGCTGGTTCACCATCGAAGAACTGGAACGGGTGGCCCTGCAGCGCTGCACCCAGGCCCGTGAAGCCATCCTCCTGATGGGCTCCCTGGCCGAAAAATACGGCTACGGCGACAGCGGCGAATGCCTCACTGTGGCCGACAAGCGCGAGGTCTGGCAGTTCGAGATCGTGGGCGTCGGGGCCGACAAGATCGGCGCCGCCTGGGTCGCCAAGCGCGTTCCGGACGACCATATTGCCGTGTCGGCCAACATCCCCCGCATCGGCCGGATTGACCGGAAGGACCCGGACATGCTGGCTTCCGGCAATGTGGAAAAAGTGGCCCTGGAAAACGGCCTCTGGGACGGGAAGAGCCCCTTCCTCTTCTGGAAAGCCTTCCATTCGTCCAACCCCGGCGGAAAGAACTTCAAGGACCGTGAGTGGTTCATTCTCAACCACTTCGCCCCGTCCCTGAAGCTGAGCTTCGAGGCGGACGAACTGCCCTTCTCCGTAAAACCGGAAAAGAAGGTGGACATCCGCGAAGTGGTGGCCCTGTTCCGTGAAACCTACGAGGGCACCTCCTTCGACATGACCCGGAATGTGAAAATGGCCCGCTCCGCCACCAAGTCCCATCCGGCCGACACCATCGTGAGCCCCGTGGCCAACCCCTGGCTCACCACCACCCTCCGCAACACCCTGAACACCCTGGCTCCCGGCACGGTGGAATTCCGCCGCACGGTGGCCGTGGCCTGGTGCGCCTATTCCCATATCACGCAGCTTCGCGACTGGCTTCCCGACGCCGTGGGCGGCGTGTGCTGGTTCTCGGTGGACAACCCCGCCCAGAGCCCCCGCATCCCTATCTTCTGCGGCACTACCGAACTTCCGTCGGCCTTCTCTTTCTGCGGACAGCACAAATATGTTCCGGACTGCGTGCTCTGGCAGTTCCGCAGGGCCAACAAACTGGCCACCCTCTCCTGGCAGACCACCAAGAAAGGCTTTAACAAGGAAGTCCTCCGCCTGGAAGAAAACGCCCTCCGGGGCCTTCCCGGGGCCGACGCCACCGCCGACCAGCTGAATGCGTACACCCGGTCGGTCTACGAAGAGGCCGTTGCGGCCTGGGAAAAACTGGAGGCCAAGTACTGGGTACAGTTCGGCTCCGGATTCTAACAGACTGGATTATGGCAGGAAACGACTGGAAAGACCGTCTGGGAGTGGTGTTCTCCACCAATCCCGACTTTCAATACACCACTGCTTCCGATAAGGAGGAGGAAACCCTTCCGCCTGCGAAGCAGCGGCTCATCGTAGGAATCGACCGGCGCAACCGCGGCGGCAAGCAGGTAACCCTGGTGACCGGTTTCACCGGCCGGGCCGACGACCTGAAAGACCTTGCGAAGACCCTGAAGACCCGTCTCGGGGTGGGCGGCAGCGCCAAGGACGGGGAAATCACCATCCAGGGCGACTTCCGCGACAAAGTGACCGACATCCTCAAACAATTGGGATACAATGCTAAGCGAGGGAATTGAACAGGCCTTCCGGAGCGGAGAACTGCTGCTGCCCGTGGAACCGTCGGCTCCGGTGGAAACGGTGCCGGCCAGCGGCGTGCCCGTCGCCGTCACCGTGATGATGGCTGTGTTTGTCGTGGCGGCCATCCTCCTGCTCCGCAATTTCCTGCAGATCCTCCCTCTTCTGGCCGACAGCATCTTCCGCGCCCGCGGGAGTACTTCGCTCGAAAGCAGCGTCCGCTCCAGCGGCGACCGTAACCTCATAGCCCTGGTCCTCACCATTCCGATGATCCTCCTGGCGTACCGCTACCGGCTCTACGATCCGGATTTCGTACAGGGGATGGGGGATTCGGCCCGTCTGCTGTGCGTCGGCGGGGCTATTGCGGCCTGGATTCTTCTGAGGGCTATCCTGTATGTCTGGTTCAAGCCCAAACGGCGTTACGACTTTTACCAGCTCTCTTACCGGTCCGGCTTCACGTACTGGATTCTGCTGAGCATCGTGATGCTGCTGACCAGCGGAGTATTGTTCCTTTTCGGGACTCCGGACAGGCTCATCCGGATGGTCCTGTATGCGGAAATTTTGACCGGTTTCAGCGTTTATTTGTTCCGTAGAGCACAAATTTTATCATTATCTTGCAATCATTTGCGAACTTTTTTGTACCTTTGCGGGCTCGAAATCCTGCCGGCTGCTGCCCTTGTGATTTCGGCTGTGATTTTGTAGTGTAGAGAAGTTTACGACAGATGAGCATACAAAAGATACTGGTTTCCCAAACCGCCCCCCGCGTTCTCACGCAATACCAGGCCGTTACAGAAAAATTCGGCGCCCAGTTCGAGTTCCGCCCCTTCTTCATGATCGAGCCGCTTACTTCCCGGGAATTCCGTGCGCAGCGCATCAATTTGTTGGATTACACTGCCATCATTTTCTCTTCCCGCCATGTCATTGACGCCTTTTTCTCCCTGGCGGAAGAGCTGCGGGTAAAGATTCCCGAAACCATGAAGTATTTCTGCACCACCGAGGCTGTGGCCATGTACCTGCAGAAACACATCGTCTACCGCAAGCGCAAGATTTTCTACGGCACCGGCACCCCCGAAAGCGTAGTGGGTCTGATCGGCCCCAAGCATAAAGGGGAGAAATTCCTCGTAGCCATGTCCGACTCTTCCTCGTCGGCCGCCCTTACCACCCTGCTGGACGCCCACAAGCTGGATTATTCCACCGGCGTGTTCGTCAAGCCCGTGAGCCAGGACCTGAAGGATCTGAATATCAAGGATTACGACATGATTGTCTTCTACAATCCCGCCGACGTCAAATCCCTCCAGGAAAACTTCCCGTCCTTCGAACAGGGTGACATCAAGATGGTTTCCTACGGCCGTTCTATCGTGAAGGCCATGGAGGAGGCCGGCCTGCGCATTGACGTGAAGGCCCCTTCCCCCGAAGCCCCTTCCGTGGCCCGCGCCATCGAACTGTACCTGGAAAGTCTTTCCTAGCAATGGAAGCCTCCCTTCCCAAGTCCGAACGTATCTGCGGCAAAACAGCCGTGGCCGCCCTCTTCGAACACGGGAAGCATGCCGGAGCAGGCTGTCTGCACAGCCGGTACATCCTCCGGGAAGACGGGGAGTGCTCCCGCATCCTCGTGTCCGTCCCCAAGCGTCTTTTCAAGCGCGCCGTCAAGCGGAACCTCCTCAAACGGCGCATCCGTGAGAGTTACCGTCGGCAAAAAGCCCTCCTGGGCCCCGGCGTGGACATCCTTTTTGTCTACACGCCCAAGGAAGTGCTCCCGTACGACACCATCTATGCCGACATGACGGCCCTCCTCAGTTCCCTCTCATCGGCCCGGGTATGAAGGAGACGCTTAAGAAAATACTCATCTTCCCCTTTGTGGTGCTGATCAAGTTCTACCAGCTCTGCATCAGCCCGTTTACGCCGCCGTCCTGCCGTTTTACGCCCACCTGTTCGCAATATGCGCTGGAGGCCTTCCGCAAGTACGGTCCCTTCAAAGGGGGCTATCTCACCGTCCGCCGGCTCCTCAGGTGCCATCCCTGGGGTGGGAGCGGCTATGACCCCGTTCCTTAGCCTATGCCCAAAAAAGAGAAAGTCCGGCAAATGTTTGACGGTATCGCCCCTACGTACGACCGTCTGAATCACCTGATGTCCCTGAATGTGGACAGGCTCTGGCGCAGACACGCCCTCCGCGAGATTGTGGACGGTTCCGTGCAGCAGATCCTGGACGTAGCCTGCGGTACGGGCGACAGCACCATTTCCATCGCCAAGGCGGGCAACCCCGGTTCGCGCGTGACGGGCGTGGACATTTCCGAGGGGATGATGGCCCTGGTGATGCAGAAAGCCGCCCGGGAAGGCGTCCATGACCGTATCCGCCTCAAAGTGGCCGACGGAGAGGACCTTCCTTTCGGGGAAGGCAGCTTCCACCGGGTCACCTGCGCGTTCGGCATCCGGAATTTCGAGCATAAGGAGCAGGGACTCAGGGAATTCTACCGGGTTCTCAAACCCGGCGGAAAAGCCGTTATCCTGGAACTGTCCGTCCCCACCGGCCGCACGGCCCGGCGCCTGTACGACGTGTATTTCATGCACGTGCTGCCCTGGGTGGGCGGGCTCATCTCCGGCGACAAGGCGGCCTACCGATACCTCCCGGCCTCCGTACATGCTTTCCCTTCGCCGGAAGTCTTCATGGAGATGCTCAGGGACGCCGGTTTCACACAAGTCCGGCACCGATCGCTTTCTTTCGGCCTGTGCCGGATGTATATAGGAGAAAAATAAGAATGACTACTGAACCTAAACTTCCTCTTGAAATTCTTTCTGTCTCGGACAAACGGACGCTCAGACAGTTCATCCGTTTCCCGCTGGATCTTTACAAAGACTGTGACAAATGGGTCCCCGCATTCGAGGATGACGAACTGAAGACCCTCGGCCCCGACAATCCCTCCCTCTCTTTCTCGGAACGGGAACTGTTCCTGGCACGTCGCGGCGGCCGGATTGTCGGCCGAATCGCCGCCATCCTGAACCGCAAAGCCAACGAGAAGTGGAAGGAGAATACCGTCCGGTTCGGCTGGTTCGACGTGGTGGAGGACTTCGAGGTGGCCCAGGCCCTGGTGGACCGGGTCGTCGCCTGGGGCAGGCAGCGGGGCTGCACCAGGATCAAGGGCCCGCTGGGCTTCACCGACATGGACCGTGAGGGCCTTCTGGTGGAAGGCTTCGAAAACGAGAGCCCTTTCACCGTCATCTACAATTATCCCTATTATGCCACATTCCTGGAGCGGATGGGCTTCCTGAAAGATGCCGACTGGACCCAGCGCTGCATTGACTTCGACGGCAGCACTCCGCCCATGATGCAGTATGCTTCCCTGGTGGAAAAACGCTATGGGTTAAAGATTTACGAAGCCCGGACCCTAAAGCAGATGGCCCGTCGCGGCCGGGAGATGTTCCATGTCCTGAACGACGCCTTCGCCCCGCTCTACGAGTACTCCAAACTGACCGAAGAGCAGATTGACGGCTATGTGAAACAGTATGTCCCCGTCCTCAACAAGGACCTTGTAGCCTTTGTGGTGAACGAAAAGGACGAACTGGTGGCTTTCACGGTCACCATGCCGCACATCTCCTCCGGCGTCCGCAAGGCCAAGGGCCGTATTTTCCCTTTCGGCTGGATGCATATCCTGCCCCAGCTCAGCGCCAAGCGCAACCATGTGGCCGAAGGCCTGCTGATCGGCGTCCTTCCCGAATACCAGGCCAAAGGGGCGCCCCTGCTGATGTTCAAGCACCTGAATGAGAATTACAACAGGCTGGGGATCCGGCGTTTGCTGCTGAACCCCCAGCTCGAGGACAATCACAAGGTACAGACCCTGTTCGGTATTTACGATCCCAAGCCGTATCAGCGGCGCAGGAGCTACGTCAAAGAGATCTAAAGCGCAGCGATTACCGCGTCGCACACCTCTCCCACAGTGGTGGGGGCGGGTGCGGCCGGGTCGAAGCGCATCTTGAACTTTTCTTCCACCGCCAGTGACAGGAGCATCATGGACAGGGAATCGATGCCCAGGTCCCGCACGAGGACGGTGTCAAAATTCACATTCGTCAGGTCCGTATTGGGACGGATGATGCCGATCACCTCCTTGAGGCCGGCGAATACTTCTTCTTTTGTCATACGCGGGCGACTTTCATGCTGCCGGTGCGCTTGAAATCTTCCGTGCGCACGGTCACTTTTCTGATCTGATGGGTGGACGGGAGCGTAGCGTTGACCTTGTCCACCAGGGCTTTCATGTAGGCCTCGACCTCTTCCCAGGGCTTGCCGTCGAAGGCGGGCATGAGCGGGAGAATCTCCACGGCAATCACGCTCTGGCCGTTCAGGCTGTCTTCCTTCACCATGGCGTCGCGGACGCAGGGGTCGGCATAGAAAGGCTCTTCCAGGCTTTCAGGGCTCACATTCTCGCCGTTGGAGAGGATGATGAGGTTCTTGATGCGGCCGGTGATGTACAGGAAGCCGTCCTCGTCGAAGCGGCAGAGGTCGCCGGTGCGGAGCCAGCCGTCGGGGGTGAGGGCTTCCGCCGTGCGCTCGGGATCTTTGTAATAGCCGGAGAAGATGTTGTCGCCTCTGACCCACAGCTCGCCGTCCACGATCTTGGCCTCCTGGCCGGGATAAATCTTGCCGATGGAAGTGGGATGGGTGAGGGCGTCGCCGTTGGCGGCGGTGAGGTTGGCGGATTCGGTGAGTCCGTAGCCGAAGCAGAACTCCACGCCCATCTTGGAGAAGATGTCCACCAGGCGCGGCGGCACATTGGCGGCACCGGAGATGATCATGCGAAGCTGTCCGCCCAGGAACTGCGGTCCGTACATTTTGCAAAGGCCGGCGAGGATGTCGCAGATGCCGGGAACAATCACCAGGATGGTGGGCTTCAGGACAGGAAGTTTGCCGATGGTGGCCTTCATGTCCTCGCAGGTGAAGATGAGGTTGCCGGTGTAGAAGCAGCCCATGGTGCCGGCGATGAGGCCGAACACGTGGCTCAGGGGCAGCAGCATGATGTAGCGGTGTACGCCGATCACGTGGCCGGGTTTGAAGATGGCGTTGTAGTTGCCTCTCATCAGGGCCCTGTGGCTCAGGACGGCTCCTTTGGGGGCGCCGGTGGTGCCGCCGGTGAAGAAAATGGCGGCGGGGGAGTCCGGATCCACGGCGGTGGCGGGCGCTTGCGTGTCCGCAATCGCGGAGGCGGGGCAAATCTTTACGCCCTGGAGCTTGGCCGTCAGGGGCATGAATTCCTCGCGTACGAAAATGGCTGCGATGTCAAAGCGCGTGCAGGAGCCGACCACGGCCATCTCCGGCAGGGCGGAAGGGAAAATCATGGCCACATAGCCGGCCGACGTCACGGCGAGGAACAGCTCTACGGCGTCCTGGCTGTTGCGGTCGAAGATGGCGATGTGGGCGCCTTTGGGAAGGCCGAGGCTTTCGATATAGGCGCGGCGGCGGGCGATGCGTTCGCCGAGTTCCCGGTAGGTGATGGTGACGGTCTGGTCGGAAAGGGCGGGTTTGTCGGCGTATTCTTTTGTGAACCAGTCTACAAATTCGCCGAAAGTGGGAAGGTAGGGAATTCTTTCGAATTCTTCCTTCGGGAGCATGTCGTAAAAGTAGTTTGACATATCGGTTTAGGTTTAAACATGTTTAAGGGGCACAAATTTAGCAAAAAAACCGCAAAATGATTATCTTTGTAGTTCTTATAGACAGTATAATGGACCAAAAGACATTCAATAAATGGAATAGGATCGTGGCGCTGGCGGTGCTCCTCATCGCATCGGCCACGTATCTTTCCACCATCGAGCCCACCGCATCGTTCTGGGACTGTGGGGAATTCATCGCGTCATCCTATAAGCTGGAAGTGGGCCACCCCCCGGGAAACCCGGTTTTCCAGCTCATCGCACGCTTTTTCACCATCCCCTTCGACGCCGCCCATGCCGCCGTGGCCGTCAATGCCATGAACGCCATCCTGAGCGCGCTCACGGTGTTCCTGCTGTATTTCACCATCGTCTTCTTTGCCAAGCGCCTGTTCGGCGGACCCTCGGTCCGGTCGGAGAAGACGGACATCGCCCGTGCGATCGCCATCTTCGGCTCGGGCGCTGTCGGCGCACTGGCTTACTGCTTCTCGGACACCTTCTGGTTCAGTGCCGTGGAGGGCGAGGTGTACGCCATGTCGTCGCTGTTCACCGCCCTGGTGTTCTGGGCCATGTGCCGCTGGTATGACACGGCCGACCAGCCCCATGCCAACCGCTGGATTGTCCTGATCGCCTTCCTGATGGGCCTCAGTATCGGCGTGCATCTGCTGAACCTTCTGACCATCCCGGCCTTCGTGTTCATGTACTACTACCGCATGAACGAAGACAGGAAACTGCCCCTGAAGAAGCTGGCGCTTATCTTCCTCATCGGCGTGGTCATCGAATTCCTGCTGGTATACATCTTCATCCCGTACCTTCCCAAGCTGGCGGCTTTTGTGGACCGCATCTTCGTGAACGGTTTCGGCCTGCCGTATAACAGCGGTGCGCTCTTCTTCCTGGTGGCGCTGCTGGTCCTGTGCTTCTGGGCCCTGTTCGCGACGCTCCGGAAAGGGAAGGTGTTCCTGAATACGGTCACCCTCTGCGTGACCACGCTCGTGATCGGCTTCTCGCTGTTTTCCATCGTGATCATCCGCTCCAGCGTGAAAACGCCCACCAACGAATACCAGCCCGACAATCCCTACACCCTGGTGCGCTACCTGAGCCGTGAGCAGTACGGCTCCACGCCGCTCCTGTACGGCCAGTATTTCGACGCCCCCTACGACCTGAACCAGGGTCAGTACTGGGCTCCGCTGAACGGAAAGTACGTTCACGCCAGTGCCCCCGCCGACGCCTCCTACCGTCCGGAAGGGAAGATGCTCTTCCCCAGGATGTGGTCCTCGGCCGACCCCCGCTACATCGATTTCTACCAGATGTACACCGACGGGAAGGGCACGCGGGTGAAGGGTTCGAAGTACCGCAAACCCACTTTCGGCGCCAACTTGGCCTACTTCTTTGACTACCAGCTCAACTGGATGTACTGGCGCTACTTCATGTGGAATTTCGTAGGCCGCCAGAACGAGATTCACAGCCCCGTCCCCGGTAATGTCTTCTACGGCAACTGGGAGAGCGGAATCGGCTTCCTGGATGCCCTGAGGCTCGGAGACCAGTCCGACGCGCCGGACCTGCTGAAGGAGAACAAGGGCAAGAACCACTATTTCTTCCTGCCGCTGCTGCTGGGTCTGCTGGGCCTGGTATTCCAGTTCGACCGCGACAAGCGCGGCAGCTGGCTGGTGTTCCTGATGTTCTTCATGACGGGCATCGCCATCGTGCTGTATCTGAACCAGCCTCCTTACCAGGTGCGCGAACGGGATTACGCGTATGCGGGTTCCTTCTATATGTTCTGTATCTGGATCGGCCTGGGGGTAGCGGCGCTGTATGAGTGGCTGACGTCGGGCTCCTGGGCGGGTTCCCTGCCCAAGAAGGGAGTTGCCGCGGGGGTGTCGGCCCTCTGCCTGGGCGTTCCGGCCCTGATGGCGGCCCAGAACTGGGACGACCACGACCGCTCCCACCGTTACACATCGGTGGAGATGGCGTCCAATTACCTGAATTCCGTCGGCCCCAACGGGTACCTTGTCACCCATGGCGACAACGATACTTTCCCGCTCTGGTATGCCCAGGAGATTGAAAACGTCCGTACCGACGTCCGCGTGGTGAACACCTCCCTGCTGGGTACCGACTGGTATATCGACCAGATGAAGTGGGCCTGCAACGAAAGCAAGCCGCTGCCGCTCACCGTCCCTGCCTCGCAGTACCTGTACGGCACCAACGAGTTTGTCTACATTGCCTACGACGACGGCTCTCCCATGCTCCTGTCGGATGTGATGAATGTGTTCAAGGATCCCAAGATGAAAGTGCCGCTGGAAAGCGGCCAGCGCCTGGATTTCATCTGCGCCCGCAACCTGGTGATTCCCGTGAACAAGGAAAACTGCCTGAAATCCGGTATCGTCCCGGAGAAGTTCGCTTCCGAGATTCCGGATTCCATCATGATCTCCATCTCCAAGGACAAGAACTACGTCTCCAAGCCGGAACTGTTCCTGCTGGACCTGCTGTCCAATTATCAGTGGGACCGTCCCCTGAACCTGCTGAACATGGGCGGAGACCTGAATATCGGCATCAAGGATTACCTTATGTTCGACGGCTTCTCCTACCGCTTCACGCCTATCCGCAACAAGGTCGGCACCACCGAGGCTGGCAAAGTGGATGCGCTGGAGCTGTACGACAAAATGAAGAATCTCTATAAGTGGGACGCCCTCAGCCGCACCGACTGGTTCGTGGACTACCAGAACCTGTACACCTTCCTGGGCGTACTGTCCCAGCGGCAGATCTTCGTCACCGTGGCCAACTCCCTCATCGACGAAGGCGAGAACGAGAAGGCCCTGGAAATCATGGACCTGTGCCAGAAGAACTTCCCGGAGCAGAATTTTCCGCTCGAAAGCATTCCCGTCGGCTTCACTTCCAACGACTACATCGTCGCCCAGATGATCGAGAATTACTACTATCTGGGCCGTCCGGCCGAAGCCCGCTCCCTGGCTGCCCGCATGGGCGACCAGCTCCTGCAGACAGCCGGTTTCTTCCTGGAGTGGGGCACCCTGGGCAAGAATGAATTCGAGAGTGCCGGACGCATCCTCCTGTACATCTCCGACGTGTGCAAGCAGTACGGCGACAAACAACTGGGCGACGCCATGGTCGACTCGCTGGAAAGCCTCCTGCACGCCGCCACCGGCTCTCCCTACGGCCTCGACCGCGCCGACTCCCTGGAAGTCACAGACTAAATTTCGAGGGGTGCACATTTCGGTGCACCCCTCGGTTTTCTTATCGCTTGATTCTTACGAAGATACTGAGGGGGAGGACTTTGCCGAAGGGGTCGTTGAAGGCGAGCTCGCCGGAGGTCATTTCGCGGAAAGCGCCCCGGAAGGCTTCCCGGACGACGGTTTCCCCGAGGGCGGCGCTGTATCCGTTGGAATACAGGTTCAGGACCATGAAGGCGTCGCGCTCGCTCAGTATGGCCGATACATTCTGCAGCAGGCCGAACAGGAGTTCGTCCAGTTTCCATTTTTCACCGTCGGGGCCGTGGCCGTATGCGGGCGGGTCCAGGATGATGCCGTCGTACTTGTTGCCGCGCCTGGCTTCCCGCCTGGCGAATTTCAGGGCGTCTTCCACCACCCAGCGGATGCCGTCCAGGCCGCTGCGCTCCATGTTTTCGCGGGCCCAGGTGACGACCTGGCGCACGGAGTCGAGGTGGGTGACGTCGGCCCCGGCGCATTTGGCGGCGAGGGAGGCGGCGCCCGTGTAGGCGAACAGGTTCAGCACTTTGGGGGCGGGGAGGCCGTTGGCCTTGTGGATACGGGCCAGGCGGCTGGTTTCCCGGAAAATGAATTCCCAGTTGGGCGCCTGCTCCGGGAAAACGCCCACATGCTTGAAGCTGGTAAGGCCCAGGCGCAGGTTCAGGTGCAGGTCGCTGGCGGCGTGGGATTCGGGATCCGGTTCGCCGTTGTAGGCGATGCCCCACTGATCCTCCATCTTTTTCAGGCGGGTCCAGGTGCCGCTGTCTTCTTTGCCGGCCTTGCCGAATCCTGCTCCGGGCGTGAAGACTACGTGCGCGCGTTTTTGCCATTCCGTATCCGGAAGGGAGGGTGTCCAGAGGGCTTTGGGCTCCGGACGGCGCAGAATGTATTTCCCGAAGCGTTCCAGCTTTTCGCCGTTGCCGCTGTCCAGGAGTTCATAGTCTTTCCAGTATGCTGCAGGGAATTCGATGGCCATAGGAATTTGAATTTTCTGCAAAGATAGTTAACTTTGCAGACTCGACAAAAAGTTTAAAATCTATATATCTATGCAACAATTTATCGACAAGTACGACTTCAGCGGCAAAAAAGCCATCGTACGCGTAGACTTCAACGTCCCCCTGAACGAAAATTTCGAAATCACGGATGACACCCGCATCCGCCGGGCCATGCCCACCCTCAAGAAGGTCCTTGCAGAAGGCGGTTCCCTGATCATCATGTCCCACCTGGGCCGTCCCAAGAAAGTGGATCCCAAGTTCTCCCTCAAGCACATTGTCGGCCGCGTCAGCGAATGCCTGGGCGTTCCCGTCCAGTTTGCCGACGACTGCATGAAGGCCAAGGCCCAGGCCGACGCCCTCAAGCCCGGCGAGGCGCTCCTCCTCGAGAACCTCCGCTTCTACGCCGAGGAAGAAGGCAAACCCCGCGGTCTCGCAGAGGATGCCTCCGACGAGGAAAAGAAAGCCGCCAAGGCTGTCGTAAAGGCCTCCCAGAAGGAGTTCGTCAAGACCCTCGCCAGCTATGCCGACTGCTACATCAACGACGCCTTCGGCACCGCCCACCGCGCCCACGCCTCCACCGCCCTCATCGCCGACTACTTCCCCAACGACAAGATGTTCGGCTATCTGATGGAAGGTGAGATCAAGGCCATCGACAATGTCCTGAAGAACGCCCAGCGTCCCCTCACGGCCATCATCGGCGGTTCCAAGGTCAGCTCCAAGCTCGCCGTCCTGAAGAACCTCGTCGGCAAGGTGGACAACCTCATCATCGGCGGCGGTATGGGTTATACCTTCATCAAGGCCCAGGGCGGCAAGATCGGCCTGTCCCTGCATGAGGATGAACTCATTCCCGACGCCCTCGAAATCCTCGCCACCGCGAAGGAAAAAGGCGTGAACGTGTACCTGTCCATCCAGACCGTCGCCGGTCAGGCTTTCGACAACGACACGCCGCAGCATATCTTCGACACCAACAACATCGCCGACGGCTGGGAAGGCATGGACGCCGCTCCCAAGACGCTCGAGGCTTGGAAGAAGGTCATCCTGAGCTCCAAGACCATCCTCTGGAACGGTCCTGTGGGCGTTTTCGAGCTCCCGAACTTCGCCAAGGGCACCCTGCAGATCGCTGAAGACCTGGCCGAGGCCACCAAGAACGGCGCTTACACCCTCGTGGGCGGCGGCGACTCCGTGGCTGCAGTCACCCAGATGGGCTATGCCGACAAGGTGAGCTACGTCTCCACCGGCGGCGGCGCCATGCTCGAAGCCATCGAAGGAAAAGTCCTCCCCGGCATCGCCGCCATCCAGGACTAAGGTGAAGGCTCTTTTCTTTGACATTGACGGTACCCTTGTGCCCATCGGACACAAGGGTATGTTGCCTTCTACCGTCGCGGCGCTGGACGCGGCCCGGGCAAGGGGCGTGAAACTGTTTGTGAACACCGGCCGGCCGAAGTATTTCATCAACAACCTGGGCGGCTATCCCTTCGACGGCTACGTCTGCCTGAACGGCGGCATGGCCATCTACGAGGGCCGCACCATCTACAAGCGCCCGCTGGAGAAGGCCGACGTAGCCCGCATCATCGACATCTGCACGGAGAACGACCTTGCCTGCGCCGCCTTCGCTGCGGACCACCTGCGGCTGAACTTCCACAACGACCGGGAGCGGCAGGTGTCGGCCTCCATCCATGTGAGCTTTGACAGCGTGGGCTCCCTGGAGCCCATGAAGGGAGAAGAGATTTTCCAGTTCACCATCTACTGCACGGAAGAGGAGGAGAAAAGGCTTTTCGGCGGCCTTCAGAACATTGTTTTCCCCCGCTGGCTGGACATCTTCACCGACGCGGACCGGGCCGACAGTTCCAAGGCCGACGGCATGGCCCGCGTGGCCCGGATCCTCGGAATCGGCATGGATGAAGTGATGGCCTTCGGCGACGGCGGCAACGACCTTCCCATGCTGGAGGCTGCCGGTATCGGCGTCGCCATGGGAAACGCCGTCCCGGAAGTGCAGTCCGCGGCCGACTTCGTCGCCCCGCCCGCCGACGCCGACGGCATCGCCGTGGCGCTCAGGCACTTCGGCCTTCTGGCGTAATCCGAGGGGTGCACCAAAATGTGCACCCCTTGAAGGTTGGGAGAGAAATAATTGTTATCTTTGTTTTATGGAAACATTGGTTGTAAATTGGAATATAGATCCGGCCATCCTTCGGATCGGCGGATTTGAGCTCAGGTGGTACTCGCTGCTGTTTGTGAGCGGGTTCATCCTGGGATGGTTCATCATGAAGCGTTTTTTCCAGCGGGAAAAAATCAGCGAGAAGCTGCTGGACCCCATGCTGTATATGCTCCTGATCTGCACCATCGTGGGTGCGCGGCTGGGACACTGCATCTTCTATCAGCCGGACTATTACTTCGGCAGCTGGGAAGGCTTCTGGGAAATCTTCATGCCCTGGAAGGGCGGCCTCGCGAGCCATGGCGGCACCATCGCCATCCTGCTGGGAATCTGGTGGTATGCCCGTAAATACGGCCGGAAGAACGACTTCGACTACGTCTGGGTGCTGGACCACCTGGTCATTCCCGTGGCGTTCGCGGCCTGCTTCATCCGCCTGGGCAACCTTTTCAATTCTGAGATTTACGGCGGCCCCACAAACCTTCCCTGGGGCTTTGTGTTCGAGCGGAACGGCGACACCCTCCCGTGCCATCCCACCCAGCTGTACGAAGCCGGAACCTATCTGCTGCTGGGCGTCGTGCTGATGCTGCTGTACTGGAAATGCCTGGACAAGATGTACCGCGGCACCTTCGTGGGAATTTTCCTCATCGTGTGCTTCGGCAGCCGTTTCCTCATCGAGTTCGTGAAGAACGACCAGGTCGCCTTCGAGGCGGACATGGTCCTGAACATGGGCCAGCTTCTCAGCATCCCTTTCGTGCTGCTGGGAATCGGATTTATCGTGTATGCCTATGTGAAAAAGCTGCCGGCCCGGGCGGTGCATCCGGAGCCGGCTCCCAAGGCAAAACCTGCGACGCATTTCGCCCGTCCCACAGGGAAATAGTCTTTCACGCGCGCGGGCGTGATTTTTGCAGTGTTTACGCCCCTTATAGAGTTTAGTTTCAGTGTATGAAGAAAGTTATTTTGGCCCTCGCCTTGCTCCTCCCTGTCGGGGCGTGGGCACAATACCAGGGGTCGGAGCGTCCCGCCGGTGATTCCACCGTGGTCCTGACCCTGGATGACGCCATCAAGATCGCCCTCTCGGAAAACACTTCTGTCAAAGTGGCAGATATGGAAATCCAGCGTTCCAAATACGCGCAGAAGGGCTCCTACGGCGCCTTGTTCCCGCAGATCAACGCGACCGGCATGTACAATTATGCCATCCAGAAGCAGAAGGTCTACTTCGGCTCCGACGCCGACGAGGGCAGCGGTTCCTCCTCCGGCGGCGGCATGGCATCCATGATGCAGAGCGCTTTCGAGCCCATCATGTACTATATCCAGCAGCTGTATGCCGCCACCAGCACCCCCTTTGTGCCCTACGTGGCTCCCACGCCGGATCCCTCCGAGCAGTCTTCCGGTTCCGACGCCATTGAAATGGGCCGCCGCAACCAGGTGACCCTGGGTCTGAGCGCTGCCATGCCCGTGGTGAATTTCCAGCTCTGGGAAAGCCTGCGCCTGACCGGCGACCAGGTGGAACTGGCCGTGGAAAAGGCCCGCGAGTCGCGTCTCGGCACCGTCGCCTCCGTCAAGCAGGCCTACTTTGCCGTCCTGATGGCCAAAGCGTCCTACGACGTATACAATGCCGTCTACGAAAACGCTGTCCAGAATTACAAGCTAACAGAGAGCCGCTACAACGTAAAGAAGGCTTCCGATATGGACATGGCCCGTGCGCAGAGCTCGCTGGCCGCCGCCATCCCCAACGTCTTCAATGCCGAAAACGCCATCTACCTGTCCCTGTGGCAGCTGAAAGCCGTCATGGGCGTGGACCTGGACCGTGCGGTGGATGTCGCCGGCAGCCTGGAAGACTACGCCTCCCACATGTTCTACGACGTGAACGAAGGGGCATCGGCCTCCCTGGACAGGAATTCCACCATCCGGCAGCTGGCCGAACAGGCTGAAATGCTCTCCAGGCAGATCCGCATGCAGCAGTACGCTTACCTTCCCACCCTCTCGATGCAGGTAAGCTACAACTACTACACCCAGAGCGACAAGTTCCAGCTGAGCCAGTGGAAGTGGCTGCCTTCCAGCACCCTGGTGTTCAACCTGAGCATCCCCATCTTCTCCGGCGGCCAGCGCTACCACACCATCAAGCAGACCCGCGTCCAGGCCGATGAACTGGCCCTGCAGCGGGAAAACACGGAACGGCAGCTGCGGATCGGCATCCGGCAGAGCCTCTCCACGATGGACACGTCCATGAAGACCTACGAGGCCGCCAAAGAGGCCCTGAAGAGCGCCGAGAAGGCCTACGACATCGCCTCCAAGAGCTACCAGGTGGGAAAGAGCACCCTCACGGACCTGAACAACACCGAGCTCACCCTCACCCAGACCCGCCTGCAGGCCGCCCAGGCCGTGTATAATTTCGTCGTGGCCAAGGCTGGCCTGGAACAGACCCTGGGCTACGATTTTACCGAAGAAAAATAAGAAAGTCCCCATATGAAAAAAACCTCCATTGCACTTATCGCCGCTGTTTTAGGCGCCGTCGCCTGCGGCAGTCCGTCCCAGAAACAGGCCGCCAATCCCGGCATCCCCGCCACCGTGACTCCCAACGTGGAAGTGACTGTGGCCCAGGCTCGTGACGTCCCGCAGGAAAACATTTATTCCTCCACCGTCCAGGCCTACGCCGTGAACAACATCATGCCCCAGACCGGCGGCCGCATCCGCAAGATCAACGTGGAAGTCGGGGACTATGTCTCCAAAGGCCAGGTCCTGGCCGAAATGGACCGCCTCCAGCTGGACCAGCTGGAAATCCAGATCCAGAATGACGACCTGGAATACGAGCGCCTCAAGTCCCTGTACCAGGAAGGCGGCGTCTCCCAGAGCGACTTCGAAACCGCCGAGATGGGCTACAAGCTCCGCAAGGCCAATTACGCGAACGTGAAGGAAAACACCATCCTCCGGAGCCCCATCAGCGGTTATGTGAGCGCCCGCAACTTTGACACCGGCGACATGTTCTCCATGGCCGCCCCGCTTCTGACTGTGCAGCAGGTGGTGCCCGTGAAACTGCTCGTGGGCATTTCCGAAAGCGAATACACCCTGGTGAAACGCGGCCAGCAGGTGACCCTTACCGTAGACGCCCTCCCCGGCCGGACCTTTACCGGCAAGGTGGAACGCATCTATCCCACCATCGACGCCGCCACCCACACCTTCCGGGCCGAGGTCCATGTCACCAACTCGGACCGTGTGCTCCGTCCCGGCATGTATGCCCGCGTGACGGTGAACTTCGGCACCCGCCGCAGCGTCGTGGTCCCGGACCGCGCCCTGGTCAAACAGGAAGGTACCGGCACCCGGTTCATCTATGTCCTTGAGGCCGACGGTACCGTGAGCTACCTCCCGGTGAAAGTGGGCCGCCACATGGGTGCGGAATATGAGATTACCGAAGGCCTGGAGGAAGGCTGCAAGGTAGTGGTGAAAGGTCAGGCCGCCCTGAAAGACGGCGTTAAGGTGAACGTGCTATGAGTATTTACAGATCGGCAGTAGAACATCCGGTTACCACCTCGCTCCTGTTCACGGCTTTCGCCATCCTGGGCATCTTCGCCCTTACGCGCCTGCCCGTGGACAACTTCCCCGACGTGGAATCGAATGTGATCATGGTGATGAGCTCCTATCCCGGCGCATCGGCCGAGGATGTGGAAAACAACCTCACCAAGATCCTGGAGAACGCCCTGAACGGCGTTCCCAACCTCAAAGACGTTACTTCCAACTCCCGGGAGAACATCTCCGTCCTTACCCTGGAGTTCGAATACGGAACCGACATCGACGAAGCGACCAACGACGTCCGGGACAAGCTGGACATGATATCGCAGACCCTGCCGGACGGCGCTTCGCTGCCGTTCCTGTTCAAGTTCAGCGTGGACGACATGCCCATCATGATCCTGGCCGCCACGGCCGACCAGAGCGTGTCGGCCCTGGACAAGATCCTGGACGAACGGGTCGCGACGCCCCTGGCGCGTGTCTCCGGCGTGGGTACCGTATCGGTGGCCGGCGCACCCAAGCGTGAGATCCAGGTATACTGCGATCCCGCCAAGCTGGAAGCGTACAGGCTCTCCATCACGGCCATTTCGCAGATCATCGCGGCCGAAAACCGCAACATCCCTTCCGGCAGCATCGACATCGGCTCCGACACCTATACCCTCCGCATCAAGAAGGAATTCCAGGATCCGTCGGAACTGCTGGACGTGGTGCTGGGCAGCTACAACGGGTCGGCCATTTACCTCCGGGACGTCGCCCGCGTGGTGGATGACGTGGAGGAGAAGTCCCAGGAATCCTACACCAACGGTGTCCGCGGCGCCCAGATTATCATCCAGAAGCAGTCCGGCTACAACACCGTCGAGGTAATCCGGAAAGTCAAGAAAGAAATGGAGCGCCTGGAGCGCAATCTTCCCGCCGACGTGCAGATCACCACGGTGGTGGACAACTCCAACAACATCCTGCGCACCATCAATTCCCTGAAGGAAACCATCCTGATTACCTTCCTGGTGGTGATGCTGGTGGTGTTCCTGTTCCTGGGCCGGCTGAAAGGCACCCTCATCGTCGTCCTTTCCATCCCTATCGCCCTGCTGGCCTCGCTGCTGTACCTGTTTGCCACCGGCAATACGCTGAATATCATCTCCATGAGCGCCCTGTCCATTGCGATCGGCATGGTGGTGGACGACGCCATCGTGGTGCTGGAGAATGTCACGTCGCATCTGGAACGGGGTGAAAAGCCCAAGGAGGCGGCCGTGCACGGCACGGCGGAGGTGGGTATCTCCGTCATCGCCTCCACCCTCACGATGCTGTGCGTGTTCCTGCCCCTGACCATGATTTCCGGCATGGCCGGCATCATGTTCAAGCAGCTGGGCTGGATTGTCTCCATCATCATGATCGTATCCACGACGGCCGCCCTGACCCTGGTGCCCATGCTCTGCTCGGTGCTGATGGACAACACGCCGACTACCAACAAACTCTACAAGGCGGTCTTCGGGCCGGTGAACAAGGCCCTGGACGCCGTGTCGGCCGGTTATTCCCGCATGATCGCCTGGTGCATGCAGCACAAGAAAATCATCGCCGTCGGCGCCGTCGTCATCTTCTTCGCGGTGATGGGCATTTACGGCCCCCGCATGAAGACGGAATACTTCCCCAATGCCGACTCGGGCCGTATTCAGGCCTCCATCGAGCTGCCTATCGGTACGGCGCAGGACGTGACCCGCGACGTGGCCTCCCGCATCTATGCGCGTCTGGCGGCGGACATCCCGGAAATCCAGGTGCTGAGCTACCGCTTCGGCCAGGCCGACAGCGACAACGCCTTCGCCTCCATGCAGAACAACGGTACCTACCTGATCACGATGAACATCAACGTGGGTTCCATGGAAAAGCGCAAACGCAGCGTCTCTGAGCTGGCCGATATCGTCCGCGCAGACCTGCGCCTCTTCCCGGAAATCAACAAGTTCAACGTGTCCGAAGGCGGCGGCATGGGCGGCCGGGCTTCCGTGCAGGTGGAAATCTACGGTTACGACTTCTCGGAAACCGAAGAGGCTGCCCGCAACCTGCGCCAGCAGATGATGGAAAGCGGACTGTTCGTGCAGGCCATCCTGTCCCGTGACCAGTACACCCCGGAATACGAGGTGGACTTCGACCGGGAAAAGCTGGCGATGAACGGCCTTTCCTCCGTCCAGGCGGCAGCGGCCGTGTCGGCCGCCATGTCCGGTTCGGTGGGGTCCTACTACCGTGAAGACGGTGAGGAATACAACATCCGCGTACGCTATGCGCCGGAATTCCGCACCGGCCTCGAGGATATCGAGAACATTGTCATCTACAATGCTTCCGGAGCGGGAATCAAGGTCAGGGACCTGGGCCGGATCGTAGAATCCAAGGTGCCGCCCACCATCCAGCGCAAGAACCGCGACCGCTACATCATGGTCACGGGTATCATGGCGCAGGGCAAGAGCCTCAGTGAAGGCGTGGAAGGCGTCACCCGTACCCTGACGGAGAATCCGCTTCCGAGCGGTCTCAGCTGGGAGATCGGCGGCGACTATGAAAATCAGCAGGATATGTTCTCGGATATGATTCTGCTGGCCCTGCTGATCGTGATCCTGGTGTACATGGTGATGGCCTCCCAGTTCGAGTCGTTCATGGGACCGTTCGTGATCATGTTCAGTATCCCGTTCGCCCTGGTGGGCGTGGCGCTCGGCAATATGGTCTCGGGCATGGCGGTGGGCGTGATGTCGGTCATCGGCATCATCATCCTGCTGGGTATCGTGGTGAAGAACGGTATCGTGCTGATTGACTACACCATCCTCCTGCAGGAGCGCGGCTACAGTGTGCGGGAATCATCCGTGAAGGCTGCGAAGAGCCGTCTGCGTCCTATCCTGATGACCACCCTCACCACCGTCCTGGGTATGCTCCCGATGGCCCTCGGCCGGGGAGAAGGCTCGGAGATGTGGCGCGGTCTGGGTACTACGGTGGCCTGGGGTCTGAGTATCTCCACCCTGATTACCCTGGTCCTTATTCCGGTCCTTTACTGCGGACTGACTGAACACAGAGAAAGAAGATTAGCCAGAAAGAAAAAATGAAAGCCCTGTTTATCGCATACAGCCAGGCCTATAACCAGGAGATCGTAGAACTCCTGGAAGGCCTGGGCCAGAGAGGATATACCGTTTGGAACGAGATCGGCGGCCGCGGCAGCGTGAATGGCGAACCCCATCTGGGCACCCACGCCTGGCCCGCCCAGAACCATGCCTTGCTCACTGTCGTGGAGGACAGCCTGGCTCCTTCCCTCATGAAGGCGCTCCGGGAAACCGACGCCGCCAACCCGGACCTGGGCCTCAGGGCCTACGTCCTCCCCGTAGAAGACGCCCTCTGACCCCTGTCATTCTGAGGCCGAAGGCCGAAGAATCTATCCGAGGAATCTAAAATTATTATTATATTTGTGGCAATAAAGACAAGAATTATGGCAAAAGTAGCAACAAATACCAATTTCGAGGAACTCCTCCAGAGCGACAAGCTCGTCATCGTAGACTTCTGGGCCACCTGGTGCGGCCCCTGCCGTATGCTTTCCCCCATCCTTGACGAAGTGGGCGAAGAAATGGCCGACAAGATTGACGTCGTCAAAGTAAACGTGGACGACGCGGACGAAATCGCCGCCCAGTACCGTATCATGAGCATCCCCACCCTGCTGTTCTTCAAAGGCGGCCAGGTGGTGGACAAGACCGTGGGTGCCATGCCCAAACCCACGCTGGTAGAGAAAATCAACGCTAACCTGTAATCCATATGAAGAAGATTATTGCTATTCTTGCTCTGGCGCTCGCCACTGCAACGGCCGCCAGTGCCCAGATCGGCCTGATCGGCGGTTTCACCTCCTCCAAGACGACCCTGGATGTCAATAACCTGCAGGCAGAACTCAAGAACGTGAATCTGTATCACGTGGGTCTCGCCTACAAAGTGGAAATCGGCAACTATCTCGCTATCCAGCCCCAGATCGCATACCAGGTGAAGGGCGCCAGCCTGGAAGAGAATCTCTCTTCCGGTTCCGCCTCCGCCTCCCTGGCTTCCCTCCAGACCAAGACCGGCTATGCCGAGCTCTCCCTCGGCCTGCAGGGCGGTGTGGACCTGCTGGCTTTCCGTCCCTTTGTGCTGGTAGAACCCTTCGTGGGTTATGCCGTCACCGGCAATGAGACCATCACCGCCGGCGGCACCGTCACCTCCGACAGCATCAACGCTGCGGTCAAGGACGCCAAGAACAAACTCGAATACGGTTTCGGCGTGGGCGGCGGTATCGAGCTGCTGGACCATGTCCAGATCTCCGTCCAGTGGTTCATGAACCTGGGCAAGCTCTACAACGGTGACAAGCTGGACACCAGCGCAGCCACTGCAGTCCTGAACGAGGTCGCCCTCAAGGATGTCAAGAACTATCAGGGTATCAAGGTAACGGTTGGCCTGTTCTTCTAATGGGGAAGAAGGTCGTTATCTACTGCTCTGCGAGCACAAAAATAGACCCTAAGTACAATGCAGCGGCGCGGGAACTCACCCGCGCCCTGCATGCTTTGGGCTATGGCATCGTCTCCGGAGGCGGTGCCATCGGCACCATGGGCGCCATCACGGACGAATCTGTCCGCGTGGGCGGTGCCCATACCGCCGTGCTTCCCCGTTTCATGGAAGGACTCCAGAATCCGGCCCTCACGGACGTCGTATGGACGCCCTCCATGTCTGTCCGCAAGGAAAAGATGCGGGAAGGGACCTGCGCCGCCATCGCCCTCCCGGGCGGGATCGGCACTCTGGACGAGCTGATGGAAACCCACACCCTCCGGAAGCTGGGGAAATATGACGGACCTGTCTTTGCCCTGAACCTGGACGGTTTTTACGACCCGCTCATCACCCTTCTGGACCACTTTGTCCAGACCGGCATGCTGGAGGCCCGGGACCGCGACCTCCTGCAGTTCCCCCGTACGGTGGACGAGTTGGTGGAGAAACTCAAGTAAATGGATATCAAAGGAATAAAGGAATTGTACGGACCGCAGGAGGCCCGCGTCGAGGCGCTGATCCAGGCGACTCTTTCCAGCGACATCGCCCTTCTGGACCAGACCAACCGCCAGCTTCGCGCCCATCCCGGCAAGATGCTGCGGCCGCTCCTGGCCCTAGTGGTGGCGTCGGCCTGCGGCGGGATCACGGAGGACACCATCCGTTTTGCCGCCGCTGCGGAACTGCTGCACAATTCCACGCTCCTGCACGACGACGTGGTGGACGGCGCCACCGAACGCCGCGGCGTCCCCACGGTTGCCAAGCTCCTGAACAGCTCCGCGGCGGTCCTGCTGGGCGATTACTGGCTCACCCGCACTTTGAAAGTCGTCCTGTCGGCCGACCATGACGCCGACCGTGTGCTCCGGATTTTCTCCTCGACGCTGGGTCATCTGGCAGAGGGAGAACTCCTGCAGATGCAGAAAGCGGCGGAAGGAGACACCACGCAGGAGGATTACCTCCGCATCATCTATGGAAAAACGGCATCCCTGTTCGAGGCTACGGCCCTTTCGGCCGCTATTTCCGCCGGGGCTCCGGAGGAGCGGGTGCAGGCGGTGGGCAAGTACGCCCGCAACCTGGGCACCGCATTCCAGATCAAGGACGACATCTTTGACTACGCCGCTCCTGCGGAAGAAATCGGCAAGCCTGTGGGGATTGACCTGAAGGAGCAGAAAATCACCCAGCCGCTGCTGTGCGCGCTGGAGAAGGTTTCCCCTGAGGAAGCCTCCGCCGTCCGCTCCCGCGTAACCCGGGTGGTCGACGAGCCCTCCCTGGCCGACGAAATCCGCGCCTTCGTTTGCGCGCACGCCGGGGTGGAAGACGCATCGGCCAAGATGGAAGAAATGGTGGAAGAGGCGCTTTCCGCACTGGATACGCTTGAGGATTCGGCGGAAAAGTCGTATCTTGTGTCGCTGGCCCATTATGTCACCGGCCGAAGTGTATGATGACAGTCTACGGGAATACGGAAATCCAGAACGCCCTTCACCACATGGTGGAGAGCGGACACATCCCGCACGCCATGCTCCTGCATGAGGATGACGGTGGCGGCGCATTCCCGCTGGTGGTGAATTTCCTGGAGGAGCTCTACGGCGGCAATCCGCGCGTGGGAAAGCTCATCCATCCGGACATCCATTTCGTCTTTCCTGTCGCCGGAGGAGACAAACCGGTTTCCCTGCAGTACGCAGGCGCTTTCCGGGAACTGGTGCTGGAGAATCCGTATTTCTTTGAAAATGAACTGTATGCAGCCATCGGCATCGAAGGAAAGCAGAGCAATATCTCCGTGAACGAGGCGCGCAGCATCCTGGACCGCCTGTCCCTGTCGGCCGTGGAAGGCGGCTACCGGACGGTGGTGGTGTACTTGCCGGAAAAGATGAATCCGCAGGCGGCCAACGCCCTGCTGAAAATGGTGGAGGAACCGCCCCGGCAGACACTTTTCATCCTGATTACCCATGCGCCTGAAAAGGTGCTTGTGACCATCGCTTCCCGCTGCCTGCAAATGCGCGTACAGCCCTTCTCCCCGGAGGCCGACGCAGCCGTCCACTCCCGTGAAGCCGCCGGCAACCAGGTGCTGATGGACCTGTTCCACGACCTCCTGGACGCCCTGGTTGACCGGGATCTCCTGAAAGCCCTCGAAACCGGGGAAGCCGTGGCCGACCTGAAGGTAAGGGAACAGCAGAAGAATTTCTGCCGCCTGGCTGCGGAAGACCTGCGCCGGGTGTTCCTGCTTCAGAAAATGCCCGCTCTCTCCGTGGTTCCGGAAGGCACCCGGGAGTACTATGAGCGCCTGTCAGGCGCCCTGAAACCTACTTTCCCGCGGCGGGCCCTCGCCGCGCTGGACCGCGCCCAGCTGATGATTGAGCGCAACGTGAACCAGAAAATTCTCTTCACCAACCTGGTGAATCAATTATACAGCATCGTATGACCGAATATTCCAACGAGACCATCCAGTTCGACTGCTTCCGCGGCTGCACCGTCGCCACGGACGAGAAAACCCTGGAGCGCGACATCCGCTACCGCCAGGGCTGCTGCAAGCTGGAGGTTTACAATACGCTCAAAGGCATCAGCCAGGAGCAATACGACAACTACTTCGAAGTCCGCTTCAAGAATACCCGCAAGGGCATCTACATCAATGCCTCCGGCCAGAGCATCAAGACCGGCGACCTGGTGGTGGTGGAAGCCTCTTCCGGGCACGACCTGGGCATTGTGACGCTGGAAGGCCCTGCCGTAGGCCGGCAGATGAAGTGCAAAGGCGTGGACCCCTCGAAGCAGGAACTCCGGAAGATTTACCGCAAGGCCCGTCCCTTCGACATCCAGCGCTGGCAGGAAGCCATCGCCCGGGAGCAGGAAACAATGATCCGCGCCCGTGTGCTGGCCGCCAACCTGGGCCTGGAGATGAAGATCGGCGACGTGGAATTCCAGGGCGACGGCACCAAGGCCATTTTCTACTACATTGCCGACGGCCGCGTGGACTTCCGCCAGTTGATCAAGGACTTCGCGGAGGAGTTCCACATCCGGGTGGAGATGAAGCAGATCGGCGCCCGTCAGGAAGCCGGCCTCATCGGCGGCCTGGGTGTCTGCGGCAGGGAGCTGTGCTGCGCCAACTATATTACTGAATTCAAGTCCATTACCACATCGGCGGCCCGTACGCAGGACTTGTCGCTGAATCCGCAGAAACTGGCGGGCCAGTGCGGCAAGCTCAAGTGCTGCCTCAATTACGAAGTGGCCGCCTACATGGACGCCCATTCGCATATTCCCAAGGTGACGGAGCCGCTGGAACTCCAGGACGGCCAGGCCTGGCTGGTGAAGACGGACATCCTGGCCCAGAAACTGTATTTCTCCTACGAGAAAGGCTCCCTGGCCCAACTGTTTCCGCTGTCCTCCGACGAGGTCCGCGAAATCCAGGCCATGAACCGCCGGGGCGAAAAGCCCGAGACACTGCGGCAGGAAAGCATCGCCGCGCCGGAGTTCATATCGGCCGTAGGTGACGACGCCATCAACCGCTTTGACCCTGAAAAGCGCCGCAAGCGCCGGAAGGGGAAGGGCCGCGGACACCAAAAGGGCAAGCAGAACGATGCGTAAGGCTATTTTCCTCCTTCTGGCCGTGCTGGCTGTTTTTTCCTGCCGGGAGCCGCGCTCCACGGAGCAGTTCGTCCCCGGCGAGGGTCCGTTCGTGTTTTCCGTGGACCTGTCGGATACGACTGCCGTTTACGACGTGGACCTGTACTCCCGCCTGGACGCTGTCTCGTATCCGTCGCAGGTGCAGATGCTCGCCAGATGGGCTTCTCCCTCCGACTCGGTGTACCGGGAGACTTTCTGGATGCCGCTGTCGCCGGAAGTTTATACGCCGTACAGGGCTGGTCTCCGTGCCTTTGAACCCGGCATCTGGACGCTGACGCTGACGTCGCCTTCTCTCCCGGAAGGGTTCCGGGGCCTGGGACTGGTGGTCAAAAAAAGACAAGTATGGGACACGGAAAACTGAAGAAATTCGCGGAGAATGAAACCTTCCGCTGCCTGCTGCAGCCGGATGCGTCGGCCGTGCTGGCGAAAGAACCCGGCAGCAAGGAATTGAAGCTCAACGACCATCCCATCAAAGGGAATTGGGGGAAAGAGATGTTCGGCAACGACCATCCCATCGTCCTGGAACTGGGCTGCGGCAAAGGGGATTACACTGTGGCCCTGGCGCGCCGGCACCCGGAGATCAATTACATCGGCGTGGATATCAAGGGCGCCAGGCTCTGGAAAGGGGCCAAGGAGGCCACGGAAGCGGCGATGCCCAATGTGGCATTCCTGCGCACGCGGATCGAGTTTATCGAAGCGTTCTTCGGCCCCGGCGAGGTGAGCGAAATCTGGCTCACGTTCTCCGACCCGCAGCTCCGCGGCAGCGAAAACGCCCGCCTGTCCTCGCCGCTCTTTCTGGAACGCTACCGCAAATTCCTGAAGGCCGACGGCGTCGTCCATCTCAAAACCGACTCCCGCTACCTGTACGAATACACGCAGGCGGTTTGCAAAGTCAATGACCTGCGGGTGCTGGCCTGTGGTACAGATATATATGGCGAGGGGATACATGTCCCCGGATGGGCCCCTCCCTCTAACACGGCCGAGGGTGGCCATGGGTTCGGGGACATGTATCCCCTCACTCTGGACATGGTGACCCAGGTGCAGACTTTCTACGAGAAGATGTTCCTTCAAATGGGGCTGCCCATTACTTACATGGTTTTCCGGGTTGCGCACGAAGGGCCGTACCGGTTCCCCGGCGAGGCATTTGACCATGCCTACTGGCTGGAGGCCGAAGGACCCCGCCGCAGTTTCTCCCACCAGCCCGCAAAGAAGGGCTAGAAGTTGACCCTGAGGCCAATCCCGGGAGCCGGTTTCAATCCGGTGGGAGCCTGTGCCAGGAGCAAGGTGGGGGCCAGGGTGACGGAATAGGAGCGGCTGTAGTTGACAAGGTCTTCGGCATACAGGCTCTTGACTTTGGCCACGTTGTACGCATTGACGATGGAGACAACCGTAACGGCAATGTTGGCGGCCTCTGCCAGAAGGAAAAACGCTGATGCTATATCCTTGTTTTTGGGCGCAGTGCCGGAGGCGTAGTAGTTCGTCGAAGCGGCGATGCTGGCATAGGCATAACTATAGATGCCGACCAGGCTGCATCCCAGGTTAATCAGAAGATACTTTGTGCCCAGGCCGGGTTCTCCCATGCAGTACTGGGCCAGTCCGGGGAAGACCAGGTTCAGCCAAGGATAGCCCAGGCCGTAGCGCGGCCAGTCCAGTTTGATGTAGTCGTCTTTGTCATAGAGGCCTTTCAGCTGTTTATAGCGGAGACCGGAATTCACCAGGATGGAGGAAGGATCTTCGTGACGGATGAAAAGCGGGGTGCCTGCGAGCGGTTTTTTCTCATTGCTGTCCACGACGTAGTTGGCTCCGTTCTCAAAGCGGATCAGCAGGACGTCGGCGGGGAAGATGATGAAGGTGGGACCGTCGGGGTTGTCCCAGTTTTTGTATTTCACTTCAGTGGGAGACACTTCCAGCACTTTGGCCTGGATGTCGGTCCCGTCTTTTTTTGTGATGATGTCCTGAGCGGACGCACCGAGGCAAAATGTCACAAGGACGGTCAGTGAGAGAAACAGCTTTTTCATAAACACGCAATTAGGTTTTCCATGTAACTGCAAAGATAGGTTTTTTTTGTTATCTTTGTAGGACTATGGCAAAATTAATCTACACGATGGGCGAGGTGGCGCAGGAACTGGGGGAAAACGCCTCCGCCGTGCGCTACTGGAGCAATTATTTCGAGAAGTTCATCCATCCCCAGCGCAACGCGAAGGGAAACCGGCTGTATCATCCGGAGGATGTGGACACCCTGAAGCAGATTCAGTTTCTCCTGAAAAATCAGGGGCTTACGCTGGAAGGCGCCAGGCAGCGCCTGACGGAAGACCGCCGCAGCGTGGACAAACGCGTGAAGGCGCTCGAAAAACTCAAGGAAATCAAACAGGAACTCATCGCTGTCCGCAAAGCCTTATGAAAGTAGCCGACATCACCGCGGTGCTGGAGTCGTTCGCTCCGCTCCGCATCCAGGAAAGCTGGGACAACAGCGGGCTGATCATCGGCTCGCCGGAAGACGAGGTGCACGGGGTCCTGGTGGGCTTTGACTGTACGCCCGCCCTCATTCTGGAAGCCGAGGAAAAAGGGTGTGACATGGTGGTCACGCACCATCCCCTGATCTTCAAGGGCATCAAGCGCATCGACGGGAAAGACCCGGTGGGGGCCGCTATCATGCAGGCCATCCGCAGCGGCGTCGCCGTCTATGCCGCCCACACGACGGCCGACAAAGTCATCACCGGCGTGAGCGGGGCCATGGCCCGCCGGCTGGAGTTGAAGAATGTCCAGATCATGGTGCCGGAAGAAGACGGCACGGTGGGGCTCGGCATCATCGGCGACTTCCCTGTGCCGATGACGGGAAAACAAGCCCTGGAGTATGTACAGGGCAAGTTCGGCCTCAAAGTCATCAAGAGTTCCAAGCCGTTGGAGACGCCCATTACCAAGGTGGCGCTCCTGGGCGGCAGCGGCGGCGGGGAAATCCCGCAGGCCCAGTCCAAAGGCGCCCAGCTGTACATTACGGCCGACATTTCCTACCACAATTTCTTCACTCCGGAGGGCTTCATGGTCATGGATATCGGCCATTTTGAGAGCGAAGTGGAGATTGTGGATATTTTCGTATCGGAGATACGGAAAAAATTTCCTACCTTTGCAAGCTACAAAAGCAGCGCGCTGGACAGGAGCAATCCGGTCCACTACTTTGTAGTGTAAAAGATGCCCGGTCTTGCCGGACATGACAGAAGAATACTATAAATCGATTTATAATTTTATGGCAAGTACCAAGAAAACCACCGCCGCCAGCAAAGTGGAGGCTCCCATCGACAACCGGGAAACTTTCGTCTCCCTGCAGAAAAGTTTCGCCGACTCCGATATGCCCGTCGAGGAAAAGCTGAAGACCCTCTACCAGCTGCAGGCCGCCGACTCTGAGATTGACAAGATCGTCCAGCTCCGTGGTGAACTTCCCGCCGAAGTGGCCGCCCTGGAAGAAGAAATCGCAGGTCTGAAAGAGCGCAGCGCCGCCATCTCGGCCGTCATCGACCAGTACAACCGCAACATCGCCGACGCCAAGCTCTCCATCTCCGAGCACGAAAGCATCATCGAGAAATACCAGCGCCAGCTGGAGACCATCTCCAACTCCCGCGAGTACGACTCCCTGAACAAGGAAATCGAAAACCAGGAACTCCTCCGCCAGATTGACGAGAAGACCATCAACGACACCCGTTACGAGATCGGCGCCAAGAAAGCCGAACTGGACGACGTGAAAGACCGTCTTTCCATCCGCGCCGAGGACCTGAAGGCCAAGAAAGCCGAACTGGAGACCATCGTGGAAGAGACCGCCAAGGAAGAGGCCGTTCTCGTCGAGCGCCGCAACGAGTGCGCCGCCAAGATCGACGCCCGTACCATGAGCGCCTATGAGCGCATCCGCGCCAGCGTCCACAACCACCTTGCCGTAGTGGGCATCTACAACGGCGACTCCTGCGGCGGCTGCTTCAACACCATCACCCCGCAGCGCCGCGTGGAAATCGGCTCCAACCGCAAGCTCATCATCTGCGAGCACTGCGGCCGCATCATCATCAACCCGGACTTCGAATAGCCCCGCCTTATGCCGGAGACCTCCCGCCGAAAATCCCGTACGGAAGAGCCCCTGAACCTGGAGACCCTGATGGGCAACAAGCCCCCGCAGGCTCTGGATGTTGAGGAGGCTGTCCTGGGTGCCATGCTCGTAGAGCCCGCCACCATCGACGAATCGATGGAGGAGCTCTCTCCTTCCTGTTTCTATGACCCCCGGCACCGCATGATCTTCGAGGCCATGTCGGACCTGGTGAACGAACATGTGAGCATCGACCTGGTGACCGTCAGTGAAAAACTGCGTTCCAAGGGAAATCTGGAGGTCGTCGGCGGTCCCGTAGTACTGGCCGGCCTGTCGCAGAACATCGGCGCAGCCGCCCATATCGAGTACTACATCAAGATCCTCAAGCAGAAGACCATCCAGCGGGACCTGATCACCGCTTCCTACGACATCCTGAAACAGTCGTTCGACGAGTCCACCAACGTGGACGACCTCATCGACAACGCCCAGACCAAGGTCTTCGCGGCCATTCAGAACAACGTGAAGCGGGATGTGCAGGATATCGGCTCCATCATCAATTCCGTCCTGGACAACCTGCAGGAACTGCAGAATGTGACCGGCCCTTCCGGCGTCCCTAGCGGCTACCCTTCCATCGACCGGGTCACCCAGGGCTGGCAGAAGAGCGACCTGATCATCCTTGCCGCCCGTCCCTCCGTGGGTAAGACGGCCTTCGCCCTCAATATCGCCCGCAACGCCGCGGTCGACGCCAACATGCCTGTCGCCGTTTTCTCCCTGGAAATGAGTGCCGACCAGCTGGGCAAGCGCCTGATCACCACGGAAAGCGGCCTGTCCGGCGAGAAGATCAAGGGCGGCGTCAAGCTGGAACCTTTCGAATGGGTTCAGCTGGAGGACACGCTCAAGCGTCTGGCCAAAGCGCCTCTGTACATCGACGACACGCCCGGCATTCCCATCATGGAATTCCGCACCAAGGCCAAGCGCCTTGTGAAACAGAAGGGTGTCCGCCTGATCGTAGTGGACTATTTGCAGCTCATGCAGGGTCCCGTGGAACTGCGCGGCCTGCGTGAGCAGGAGGTGGCGGCCATTTCCCGTACCCTCAAAGCCACGGCCAAAGAACTGAATATCCCCATCATCGCCCTGTCGCAGCTGTCCCGCAATGCTGTGCAGCGCACGGGCGGCACGGGCAAGCCTCAGCTCAGCGACCTCCGCGAATCCGGCTCCATCGAGCAGGATGCCGACATGGTCATTTTCATCCACCGTCCGGACTTCGTGGGTATGTCCGACAACCCGGAAGACAAAGAAAAAGCGATTATTGTCATTGCAAAACACCGCAATGGCGAGGTTTGTGATATAGAGATGAAGTATAAGGCAAACCAGGTGAAGTTCGTGGAACCGGACCAGAGCCTGGATGTGTACGCCGCCCGCGGTCCCGTGGCCAGTGCCGCCAACCAGCCCGCGCCCGCTGCGGACAGCAATTATGACTTCGAACAGCAAACGGACTTCTGATGAAACGCTTTTTACTCATCCTATCGGCCCTGGTATGCTGCCAGCTGGCTTTTTCACAGGGGAGCGACTGTTTCTCCACCAAAGGGGAAAAACCCTTCCGTAAAGGGGAGAGTCTCACTTTTTCCCTGATGTACAAGTGGGGCGCCGTGAACACCGAGGTGGCCACGGCCAGCCTGGACCTCACGGAAACCACCCTCGACGCCGAGCCGGTGTTCCACACCCGTTTCGGCGTGAAATCGGCCCCGTTCTTCGACATTTTCTTCAAGATGAGGGAAGACTTCCAGGGCTGGTTCTCTTCCAGCACGCTGGAGCCCCGGAAATTCGTGCGTGACACCTATGAAGGCGGCTATACCGCCACCAACCTCTACCTGTACGACTGGAAATCCGGCGTCATCCATGCTGACATCCAGTTCAACGGACAGCCCCGTCAGGTCATGGATATTCCTCTGCACGGCTGCGTCCAGGACCTCCCGTCCCTGGTGTACAATCTCCGCACCCTGGATATGGAGCATTTCCAGAAAGGGGAGAAGAAGCCCCTGAAGTTCGCCATCGACGACACGGTGTTCGACATCCGGATCACCTACAAGGGCAAAGAGACGCTCAAGGTGCGCAAGATGGGGAAGATGCTCACGCACCATTTCTCCTGTTCCGTGGTTTCCGGCGCCATGTTCGAGGGAGACACCGAACTCCAGGTCTGGTTTTCGGCCGACGATAACCAGATTCCCGTGGCCGTGATGGCTCCGCTCCGCTGGGGCGCCGTCTGGGCGTGGCTCCGCTCCTACAAAGGACTGAAATCTGAATTCTCCGCCCGCCAATGAACAGCAGCAAGGACGTCTCCCATACCGGCAAAATCGTCAAAATGACCCCGCAGGTGACTACGGTGGCCATTTTGCAGCACGGGGCCTGCGCCCAGTGCCATGCTGCCGGCCTCTGCGGCATGGGCGATGTGGCGGAAAAGGCCGTGGAAGTGCCCACTGACCCGTATGCCTCCTACAAAGTAGGCGACGAGGTGGAGGTCATCCTGAAGGCCTCCATGGGCATGAAGGCCGTCTATCTGGCTTACCTGATTCCCCTGGTGGTGCTTCTCGCCGTCATCCTGGGCCTGATCGGCCTGGGTGTCGGGGAAGTGCCTGCCGGACTTTCCGGGATGGCTGCCGTAGGCGTGTATTATCTGCTCCTCTGGCTTTTCAGGGGAAAGCTGCAGAATGAATATATATTTACAATAAAAGGATAATTTATGGTAAACATCATCATCTGGACTATCGCGGTGGTGACCGTTCTGGGTCTGGTGCTTGCGCTTGTCCTGTACCTGGTCGCCCAGCGCTTCAAGGTAGAGGAAGACCCGCGCATCGATGAGGTGGAGAAGGTGATGCCGGGCGCCAACTGCGGCGGTTGCGGCTTCGCCGGCTGCCGTGCGTTTGCTGAGGCCGCCGTCAAGGCCCCCAACCTGGACAACAACTACTGCCCGGTTGGCGGAAACGACGTCATGGCCAAGGTGGCATCCATCCTGGGCTATGAGGTGCAGGCCAAGGCTCCGCAAGTGGCCGTGGTCCGCTGCAACGGCACCTGTGAGGCCCGCCCCAAGGTGAACGAGTACGACGGCTACGCCTCCTGTTACGTGAAGTCGCTCCTGTACACCGGCGACACGGGCTGCTCCTTCGGCTGCCTGGGCTGCGGAGACTGTGTGAACGCATGCCAGTTCGGCGCCCTTTCGATGGATCCCGCCACCGGTCTCCCGGTCGTGGACGAATCCAAGTGCACCGCCTGCGGCGCCTGCGTCAAAGCCTGTCCCAAGAAGATCATCGAACTTCGGCCCAAAGGACCGCGCGGCATGCGCGAGTTTGTCTCCTGCGTGAATAAGGACAAGGGTCCCGTCGCGAAGAAGGCCTGCGCCAATGCCTGCATCGGCTGCGGCATCTGCGCCAAGACCTGCACCCACGACGCCATCACCGTGGAAGGCAACATCGCCTACATCGACCCTGCCAAGTGCAAACTCTGCCGTGAGTGCGAGGCCATGTGTCCCACCGGCGCCATCCATGGCGTGGGCTTCCCCAAGCCCCTGGACAAGGACGCCGTAAAGGAACGTATCAAGATCCGTCAACAAAAAGCAAAGGAGGCTGCCAATGTCTAAGCGTACTTTCTCTATCGGCGGCGTTCATCCGCACGACAGCAAGATTTCCCGGGACTGCGCCATTCAGGCGCTCCCGATTGCCCCTACCGTCTATATTTCCGTGGCCCAGCACATCGGTGCACCCTCCGTGCCGGTCGTGGCCGTGGGTGACAAGGTGAAAGTGGGCCAGGTCGTCGCCGAGCCCGGCGGCTTCGTGAGTGCCTACATCCACTCTTCCGTCAGCGGTACCGTCAAGTCCATCGCCCCCCGGGCCGACTTGGCCGGCCGCATGTCCACCCACATCGAGATTGCCGTGGAAGGCGACGAGTGGCTGGAGTCCATCGACCGCAGCGACACCCTGGTGACCGAGATTCCCGAGGACGGCAAAGCCATCATCGAGAAGATCCGTCAGGGCGGTATCGTCGGCCTGGGCGGCGCCACGTTCCCTACGCACGTGAAACTGAGCCCGCCTCCGGGATCCAAGTGCGAGCGTGTCATCATCAACGGCTGCGAATGCGAACCTTACCTCACCTCCGACTTCCGCACCCTCCTGGAAAAGGGTGAGCAGGTGGTCGTGGGTGCCGCCATCCTCCGCAAGGTGATGGGCAATGTTCCCTGCACCATCGCCATTGAGGAAAACAAGCCCGAAGCCATCGCCCACATCCGCGAGGTCATCGCCCGGCTGGGCTTCGAAGGCATCGAGGTCATGGTCATGAAAATGATGTATCCCCAGGGCGGTGAAAAGCAGCTCATCGACGCGGTGATGCACCGTCAGGTGGGCTCGGGCGCCCTTCCCATCAGCGTAGGTGCCGTGGTGCAGAATGTCGCCACCGCCCTCGCCGTGTACGATGCCGTCCAGAAGAACAAGCCCATCATTGACAACTCCGTCACCGTGACGGGCGAATGCTTCCCCCGCCAGGCCAACCTCCTGGTCCGCGTGGGCACTCCGCTGCAGTACATCATCGACTATCTCGGCGGAATTCCGGCCGACGCCGCCAAAGTGATCAGCGGCGGTCCCATGATGGGCCGCGCCGTGGCCAACCTGCAGGCCGCCACCGTCAAAGGTACCGGCGCCCTCCTTTTCCTCACCGAAAAGCAGACCCGCCGCGCCCCCGAAACGTCCTGCATCCGCTGCGGAAAATGTGCCGACGCCTGCCCCATGGGCCTGGAGCCGTTCCTGCTGAACAAGCTCTCCAAAGCCCAGGACTGGGACGCCTGCGAACAGAACGCCGCCCAGGACTGCATCGAGTGCGGCTGCTGCCTGTATTCCTGCCCCGCCCACATTCCGCTGCTGGACAACATCCGCGTTGGAAAGGGCGCTGCCCTTAATGCTATCCGTGCCCGTGCGGCTGCCGCCAAGGCGGCTGCAGAGGCTGCTAAAAAATAACAGAATATGAGCAAGTTAATCGTATCACCTTCTCCGCATATCCACTCCAAGGACTCCACCCGGTCCCTGATGAGAGATGTGGTGATTGCCCTGATCCCCGCCGTCATCTGCTCCGTCGTGTTCTACGGCTGGCAGGAACTGCTGGTACTGGGCGTGAGCGTGGCCTCCTGCGTCCTGCTGGAATGGGCCATCACCAAGTATATGCTGAAGCAGCCTTCCACGATAGGCGATCTGTCGGCCGTCATCACGGGTATCCTCCTGGCGCTGAACGTGCCGTACACCACTCCCTGGTGGGTCATCGTCATCGGTGCCGTCGTCGCCATCGGCGTGGCCAAGATGACCTTCGGCGGCCTGGGACAGAACATCTGGAACCCCGCCCTGGTGGGCCGTGTGTTCCTCCTGGTGTCCTTCCCTACCTACATGACCACCTGGAGTGCCCCCAAGGGCCTCTTCGGGGCCGATGCCGTAACCGGCGCCACCCCGCTGGGCGCCATCCAGGAAGGCCTGATGAGCGGCGCCTCCGTCGAGGAGCTGACGTCGGCCTACAACTACCGCGACCTGCTGTTCGCCAATCTGGGCGGCAGTGCCGGTGAAGTCTGCGCCCTGGCGCTGCTGGCCGGTTTCGTGTACCTGTGCTGCCGGAAAGTCATCAAGCCCTGGATCACCCTCAGCATCTTCGCCACGGTGGCCCTCACTTCGCTGATTTTCTGGGGCATCGACCCGTCCCGTTTCACGGATCCCGTGTTCAACCTCCTTACCGGCGGTCTTGTCCTGGGTGCCTGCTTCATGGCGACGGACTATGTCACTTCCCCCATGTCGCTCTGGGGCGGCGTGGTGTTCGGCGTGGGTATCGGCTTCCTCACGATGATGATCCGTTACTTCGGCTCTTATCCGGAAGGCGTATCCTTCGCCATCCTTTTGATGAACTCAGTGGTTCCGCTGCTGAATATGTGGTTTAAACAGAAAAAGTTCGGGAGGAAGTAAGTTATGGCAGCCAAATCCAATCTGACCAATATGGTGCTGGTGCTGGGCATTACCTGCCTGGTCTGCTCGGCTGTGCTGGGCGGCGCCTATGCCATCACCAAGGACCCCATCGACGCGGCGGCCGCGGAAAAGACGAACCGCGCCATCGCCCAGGTGCTCCCGCATTTTGCGGAGGCTTCCTACAATGAGGAAGGGCACTATTACACCGCCACCGACGGCGACGCCCTGGTGGGTTACGCCATCGAATCCACTGTCGTGGGCTTCGGCGGCGACCTGTCGCTGATGGTGGGCATCACTCCGGACGGCGTGGTGTACAACACCTCCGTCCTCTCCCACAGCGAAACGCCGGGCCTGGGTGCCAAGTGCACCACGGATCCCAAGTTCGTCTCCCAGTGGAAGGGCTTCAACCCTGCCGTGAAGAAACTCTCCGTGAAAAAGGACGGCGGCGACGTGGACGCCATCACGGCCTCCACCATCACCTCCCGCGCCTATGCGCAGGCCGTCTCCAATGCCCTTGAAACCTTTAAAGCCCTGAGCCATGAGTAACAAGCTGAAAATGATTGCCGACGGACTGGTCAGGAACAATCCTACGTTCGTCCTGCTGCTGGGTATGTGCCCTACGCTGGCTACAACCACATCGGCCATTAACGGCCTGTCCATGGGTCTTGCCACCCTGTTTGTGCTGGTGCTCAGCAACATGGCCATATCGGCCATCGCTCCGGTGGTGCCGGACAAAGTGCATATTCCGGTATACATCGTGGTCATCGCCACGTTCGTGACGCTGCTGCAGCTGCTCATGCAGGCTTACACGCCCGCCATGTACGAGACGCTGGGCCTCTTTATCCCGCTCATCGTGGTGAACTGCATCGTCCTCGGACGCGCCGAGGCTTTTGCCAACAAGCACGGCGTGCTCGAAAGTGCCTGTGACGGCCTGGGGGTGGGCATCGGCTTCACCTGCTCGCTCACGGTCCTGGGTCTTGTCCGCGAGATCCTCGGCTCCGGTTCCGTCTTCGGGTACAACTTCATCGGCGGTCACGACGGCATGCTGGCCTTCGTGATGGCCCCCGGCGCCTTCCTGTGCCTGGGATACCTGATGGTTCTGTTCAACAAATACCTTAAAAAGGACTAAGCTATGGAGTATTTTCTGATTATCATCTCGGCGATCTTCGTCAATAATATCGTCCTGGCGCAGTTCCTGGGTATCTGCCCGTTCCTGGGCGTGTCGAACAAGCTGTCCACCGCCACGGGCATGTCCATGGCCGTGTGCTTTGTGATCACCCTGGCCACCCTGGTGACGTACCTCATCAACCAGTACCTGCTGGTTCCCTTCGGCATCACCTTCCTGCAGACCATCGCCTTCATCCTCGTGATTGCGGCCCTGGTGCAGATGGTGGAGATTGTGCTCAAGAAAGTGAGCCCGTCCCTGTACCAGGCCCTGGGTATCTTCCTGCCCCTGATTACCACCAACTGCGCGGTGCTGGGCGTTGCCATCAACGTGGTTACCAAGGAGTTCTCCTTCGTGCCCGGCGGCATGCTCAACCTGGGCCAGGCGCTGGTGTATGCCTTCGCCACCTCGCTGGGCTACGGCCTTGCGATGGTCATCTTCGCCGGCATCCGCGAGCATCTGTCCCTGAACAATGTTCCCAAGGCCTTCAAGGGCGTTCCCATCGCTGTCATCAGCGTCGGTATCCTTGCCCTGGCCTTCATGGGCTTCAGCGGTATGGTCAAGTAGATCTTACAGCGGATAGATTCCCGCCCCGACAAAGCGGATCAGCGCATCGGGGGCTATGCAGACCTGCAGTCCGCGTACGCCGGCGCTGATAAATATACTGTCCCAGAGAAGGGCGCTCTCATGAACGAAAGTGGGGAGCGCCTTTTTCATGCCGATGGGGGAGCACCCGCCGCGGATGTAACCCGTCAGAGGAAGCAGCTCCTTCACATGGATCATCTCGCAGCTCTTGTTTCCAGAGATGCGGGCGGCCACCTTCAGGTCCACTTCCATGGATCCCGGGACCACGCAGACGAAAAGGCCGTTCCGGTCGCCCCTCAGGACGAGGGTTTTGAACACGCGGTCCAGATCTTCTCCCAGCTGGGCTGCCACGTGCGAGGCTTCCAGGTGCTGCTCGTCCACCTCGTAGGGCACCAGGGTATAGGGGATGCCGGCTGCGTCCAGCAGCCGGGCTGCATTGGTCTTCTGGACACCCATGGCTTACTGGACGAATCCGGCGAAGTAGCCTGAGAAGAAGACGTTTGTAATCAGATAACCAACTATGGTAGAGACGATTACGCAGATCAGGCCAGGCATCATGAAACTGTGGTTCAGCAGGTACTTGCCGATCACGGTGGTGCCGCTCCGGTCAAAGTTGACGGTGGCGATGTCGGAGGGGTAGTTGGGGATGAAGAAGTAGCCGTATACGCTGGGAAGGACGCCCAGCAGCACGGGACCGGCGATGCCCAGCTCGTATGCCAGCGGCAGCATGGCGACCACGACGGCGCCCTGGGAGTTGATGAGCACGGAAACCAGGAAGAACACGAAGGCGATGCTCCAGGGGTAGTTGGTGACAAGGTCGGTGAGCATCAGTTTCATCTGGTCCATGTAGTTGCCGAAGTAGGTGTCGGCCAGCCAGGCGATGCCGTAAATGGCGACGACGGCCACCATGCCGGACTGCCAGACCGCGCCTCCCACGGCTTTCTTGGGCTGTGCCTTGCAGAACATGATATTGCAGGCGGCCGCGGTGAGCATGATAATCTGGATGCAGATGTTCATCTTCGGGAGGTTGATGGCTTTGGACAGGGAGTCGCCGCCTTCAACGTGGATCATCTGGCAGAATGCGAAGCCGACAATCACCAGGAGGGCGCCCAGGAACACGAAGACGGAAGCCTTGGCTTCGCGGGTAATCTTCTTGTCCAGGGTGGTGGCGGAGTTGCCGTACATGTACTTGTACATTTCAGGGTCGGCCTTGCGTTTGAGGAATTCGGGATCGTCGTCCAGGTCCTTGCCGCGTTTGTAGGAGGCGAGGGCGGCGCACATGAGGCCGATGACGCAGGAGGGGATGGTGACCATCAGCACCTGCGGGATGCTGACCATGTAGCCGTTGGCGTTGGAGATGGTGACAAAGGCCACCACGGCCGCGGCGATGGGGGAGCAGGTGATTCCCACCTGGGAGGCGATGGAAGCCACGCCGCAGGGGCGCTCCGGACGGATATTTTTCTTGAGGGCGATGTCGCAGATGATGGGCATGATGGTGTATACCACGTGTCCGGTGCCGACCAGGACGGTGAGGAAGAAGGTGACCAGGGGACCCAGGAAGGTGATGTGCTCCGGGTGCTTGCGGAGCATCTTCTCCGCAAGCTGGATCATCCAGTCCATGCCGCCGGAGGCCTGCAGGGTGCCGGCGCAGGTGACAGCTGCGATGATGATATAGATAACGTCCGTGGGCGGCGTTCCGGGCGTGAGGCCAAAGCCGAACACGAGAATAGCCAGGCCGATGCCGGAAATGGCCCCGAGGGCCAGGGACCCGTAGCGGGAGCCTACGTAAAGGGCTGCCAAGACGATCAGCAGCTCCACAATCATGGAGAAGGTCATAGTCGGTGTTTCAGTTTCCGGCGTAAATATAAGAAATAATCCGTATATTTGTACAACCAAATCCTTTATAATCTATGAGTCAACTGCATGTAATAGATCACCCGATGATTCAGCACAAACTGACCATCATGCGGGACAAGCGAACCGGGTCCAAGGACTTCCGTCAACTGCTCAATGAGATTTCCCTTCTGATGGGCTATGAAGTAACCCGTGACCTCCCCTTGGCCGACGTCGAGATCGAAACCCCTATCTGCAAGATGACCGCCAAGGAAGTCTCCGGGCGCAAGATGGCCATCGTTCCCATCCTCCGTGCCGGCCTGGGCATGGTAGATGGCCTGCACACCCTGGTTCCGGTGGCAAAAGTGGGCCATATCGGCCTGTACCGGAATGAGGAGACCCACACTCCCGTCGTCTATTACTGCAAGCTTCCGGAAGATATCGAGAACCGCCTCGTCATTGTCACCGACCCTATGCTGGCCACCGGCGGCAGTGCCTGTGACGCGATCGCCATGCTCAAGGAGCGGGGCTGCAACAACATCCGCCTCATGTGCCTGGTGGGCGTTCCGGAAGGCATCCGCCGTGTCCAGACCGAGCATCCCGACGTAGACATTTACGTCGCCGCCGTGGATGACCACCTGAACGAGAACGCCTACATCGTCCCGGGCCTCGGCGACGCCGGCGACCGCATCTTCGGCACTAAGTAAGACCCCTTTTGCGGGAACAGTCTGCCAATTATGAGGAAGGTCCTGACGCTATTCGCATCCCTTATGGCTCTTCTTGTCGGCACGGCGCTCCCTGCGCAGGAGTATCGGCTTCTCGTAGGCACGTATACGGAAAACACGCCTGCCGAGGGCGTGTATCTGTACGCTTTCGACAGTCAGTCGGCCCGGAATACCCTTCTGAGCATGGCTCCGTCGGGGAATCCGTCCTTCGTGATCGCCACCCCGGACGGCCGCCGGGTATATGCCGTGAACGAGTTTAACGACGGGCGTCAGGCGGTGAGCGCCTTCAGCCTCGCGGCCGACACCCTCCGCCTCCTGGGCAGCATCCCCATCCCCAAGGCCGATGTGGACGGCGAAGACCCCTGCAACCTCTGTTTCGACGGGGAAACCATCATCACCGCCAACTATACCGGCGGGACCGTCACTGCCTTCGCCCTCAAAGAAGATGGCAGCCTGCAGGGGATGTCACAGGAGTTTTCCTTCGGCGTAGAGTATTCGCATGCGCTCACGGGCCTCTCTCTCGGAAAGGAAAGCGCCCACATGCACTGCGTGGTGCCTTCGCCGGACGGGAAGTACTTCTTTGCGACCAACCTCGGGATGGACTGCATCCACCGTTTTACCCGCGGCGAAGGGATCCATCCGCTCCGGAACGCTACCGTGGCGTGGAAGAACCGTGGCCTGGTGAAATTCGGCCCCAGACACATGGTATTCAGCGCTGACGGCCGATTCGCCTACCTGCTGTGTGAACTCGGCGACAAACTCGTCGTCTTCTCCTATGACGACGGGGAACTCACCCCCATCCAGACCCTCACCGCCTACAAAGGCAAGGGACATGGCAGCGCCGACATCCACCTCAGCCCCGACGGGCGCTTCCTGTATACCAGCCACCGCCTGAAGGACGACGGCATTGCCATTTTCTCCGTCGATCCGGAATCCGGAAAGGTCCGGAAAGCCGGCTTCCAGCCCACCGGGAAGCATCCCCGCAACTTCGCTCTCACCCCCGACGGAAACTGGCTCCTGTGCGCCTGCCGGGACGACAACCGCATTGAAATCTACGCCGTCGACAAAACGAGCGGCGCACTCAGCCCCACCGGGCAGACCATCGAAGTAGGAGCCCCGGTCTGCGTCCAAGTCCTGAGCCGATAAGCGAGCACCTATGGATATGAAAAAGATCAGCATTCTCGGAGCGGGAAACATGGGCGGCGCCGTCATTATAACCAAGGACTCATATAAGAAATAAATACCATGACACTCGAACATCAGATCCAGGAAGACATAAAGGCCGCGATGAAGGCCAAGGAGGCGGTTGCGCTTGCGGCTGCCCGCGCAATCAAAGGTGAAATCCTTCTTTTCAAGACCTCCGAGGGAGGCAGCAAGGAAGTGACTGACGCTGACATTCTGAAGATGATCCAGAAGCTCATCAAGCAGCGCAAGGAATCGGCCGAACAGTACACCGCCGCAGGCCGTCAGGAACTCGCCGACAATGAGCTCGCCGAGGCTGCCGCCATGGAGAAGTACCTTCCCAAGCAGCTCTCCGTCGAGGAGGTGAAAGCAAAAGTCGCAGAGATCATCGCCCAGGTGGGCGCCACCTCCATCAAGGACATGGGCAAGGTGATGGGCGCCGCGAACAAGGCCCTCGCCGGCCAGTCCGATGGCAGAACCCTATCGACCGTTGTCAAGGAACTCCTTTCGTAGTGCTCAGCTTCCGGGACGCCGGCATCCGCCGGAGTTTCAGCGGCTTTTCAGCAAGTCCTCCATTTTTGCGAGAGCGTCACGAAGCTCGTCTCCAAAGTCGGCCTGTTCGATGGCATTCCTGTCCGGAGTACTCATTTCACACAGTTGAGGTTTTCCTTGTAGGCATATCCCTGACTTGCAAGGAGGCGGTCCATATCGGCCCGGTCTATGCCGAAGCAGTAGCAGATCTGGTCGAGGTTCTCGAACTCCTCGTCCCGAAGGAGAAAGTTGATGCTGGACACCAGCATGGGTATGTCGGAAAGAGGAAGATGGTCCATGGTTTATTCCAATTCGTTTTCCTCCAGCGTCCGGGCTCCGTCATCAAGTCCGGGAAGGATAGGGCAGTGGATGTCTGCGTTCATCCTTTGGGCTTTCTGATCCGGTTGGGGATATTCTCCGGCAGGACCATCGACAGTTCCATGTATCCGGCATATTCGCCTTCGTCGTACCAGGGGCACTGGAAGATGAGTTTTTTCACCCCCTCTTTTTCTACGGTATAGACATTGGTGCGGGGATTCTCCAGCATGTCGGCCAGCAGGGTGCGGGCCGGTTCCGGATGGCAGTCCAGCACATTCTGGCCGATAATCTCTTCCCGACCCGGCTTCAGGAAAGTTTTCCGGGACTTCTGGTTCATGTCCAGGATGGTTCCATCTTTTGCGCAGATGGTCACGGCAACGTCCGCCCCTTCAAAGTAATCACGTTTCATAGCTGTTGTTCCTTGTGGAGAATCAAAGATAGTGAAAAATGGAGGGATTTTCAAGATTCCCAGGGAACAGTTTCAGGAACTGCAGTAAAGTTTGCACAGCAAATGGGGACAATCACCCTCAATAACGGCATCAAGATGCCCATTCTAGGATACGGCGTCTACATGGTGGACCCGTCCTTCTTACGAGCAGGCCAAAGAGAACGTGAAGGGGTCACTCCGTCGCATGAAGCTGGACTATCTTGACCTCATGCTTATCCACTGGCCGATGGGGAATGACTCGGACATCTGGCAGGCATTTGAAGACCTGGTTGAACAACTCCTGAAAGACGAGCCCTTCACCAGGGGGCCGTTATTCGTTCGGGTCGAACACGGGGCGGACCAGTGCGCCCTCATGGCGGTAATAATAGAGCATCATTATAGAGGAACTGGATTTCTTGATCTGAAGGGCCGAAGCATATACGCTGGACCTCCCGTCCGAGAAACCGTTGTAGGTTTCGGAGCTCCAGTAGTATGTGTTACTGGAACTTCCCCCATTGGCATTGTGTGACGAGTAAGGCAGGTAGAGATAGGCGGCGGTGCCGTCGACGGACCTTACCAGCCTTACACCGATGTTCCCTTCTTTCGAAAAACTCTGCCAGGTGCCGCTTTGGTCCAGAAGTTCCTTCCATTCGGCTTCCGTGGGCATGCGCCATTTGCCGCCCCAGTTCACGCGCGCGGCGTCATCGGCCATTTCCAGGATTGTCTTCCCGTCGACGGCGCCTTTGTCGGATTCGGTGTTGTATTTGGTCAGCTGGTAGCTCTGAGGCCGGCCGAAGGCATAGTTGTCGTTGGTATAGCTGTCCTTGGTTGCCGTTTCGCCCCAGGCATAGAAACTGCCCGGCTCGTAAATGCTTTCGGTCCCCAGGTTGGAGGTGGCCCACATCAGGCCGGAGGGGAGCCCGAGGTCCACATATTCGTGGCCGTTGTGCCTGGTGTCCGTCACCGTCACCTGGCAGCTGGCCGATACGCCGGTGTCCGTGGAGGTGACCGTCACCGTTGCCGTCCCGGCGTTTTTGCCGGTCACGACCCCGCCGCCGACTTCTGCAACGCTGCTGTCGCTGGAGGACCAGTAGACAGCTTTGTTCAAGGCCGACTCAGGCAGGACCGTGGCCGTCAGCGTATGGGTCTTCCCCTTGACGACGGTAATCTGGGTCTCGCTCAGCGTTATGGACGAAACCTTGTAGGGAACATTGTTTCTGACCATCGTGTAGGGGAATGCGAATTTGGCGTTGTAGTGCTTGGATTCCGGGTAGCCTTTGTACTCTGCGTACCCCATGAATGCGATGCCGCCGTAGAAGGACTCCCGATGGGAGCAGATGTTGACGCTTCCGTCTTCTTGCATGACAAAGTCGCAGATGGTGTACTCTCTGTCGGACGAGTCGCCCGGTCTCGTCAGCCATGACCCTTCCGAGGTGTGTCCGCTGGTGTTAACGACATCGGCAAGAAACTCGACGGTGGAAGGCACGCCGGAGGTACCGGTGTAGTAGGTCTGGCGGTCGATATGGAGCTGTCCTTTCTCGCTGTCGTACCATGCCTTCACGGCGGGACTGACGTGCGCGGCCGACAGCGCCTCCGTAAGTGCCTGATAGATAGAGCGGCTGTCGGTGCTTCCGAAGTAGAGGTACTTGGCATCTTCGGCCGAAGCGGCGGTTTCCCAGTTGAGGATCAGATAGCTTTCGCCCTCGGTGTCCGCCTCGATCTGGATGTCATAGCTGTATGTGTTCGTCTTTCCGAACCACTTGTGTTCCGTTCCCGTCACGGTCCATCGGCCGATGAAGTCGGCGTATGCCGCCCGGATTCCGCTGTCGCTTTTTTTGCTGACGACACGGACTTCTATCGTGGAAGAGACCCCGTCGGCCGTGGCGGTGATGTCGGTGGTGCCCAGTTTTTTGGCTGTGACCAGTCCGTCGGAGACGGTGGCGACGTCCGGATGGGAACTGCTCCATGTAACCTGCTGAAGCGATGCGTTCTCCGGCGCTACGGTGGCCGTCAGGGTGACGGTTTCGTCGACCAGCATTTCATAGGGCGTGTAGGCGCCGACAAGGGCGACTTTCTCCACGGCAATCTTGTCGGTGAGCCCGGCTACGGTGACGGGGAAGGTCTTGGTCTCCTTGCCGCATTTGAGGGTAATGTCGGCCTTCAGCGGCGACGGGTCGGGATTGATGTCGGCGGAAATGCTGACACTGGCCTCTCCGGCCGGCCCGGAAGTGGGGTCGATATGCAGCCACGACGGGGCCGATTTGGTCTCGTTGGCAGAAACGGACCAGCTTTTGGCGGCGGTGAATTTGACGGTTACCGGAGTGTCGGTGCCTTTGTAGTCGAAACTGAGCCCGTCCGAAAAGACGGCCGTGCTCCCGGCCGAAACGGTAATGTCGGGCGTTGTTTCCTCTCCGCTGCCGGGTTTTGCCTGCGGCTCTCCGTTGTCCGCCGGCGTGCAGGAAGCGATGGTCAATGCGAAGAAAGCGAGGAAAAGGATTCCCCTGGGCGTTTTGGGAAGATTCATAGCAGCTTCGGTTTACTGATCCTTGCCTCAAAAGTAGTGAATTCTCTCCGGATTATCAACACTTTCCCCGATCCGCCCCGCTTGAATATCTTCACGAGGGGTGCACCGCGCGGTGCACCCCTCGCTCCGGAACGGGCTAAATACAAGTGCAATGCGTTTTATTTTTTGCGGTTTTTTCCTAAATTTGTCCATAACCAAAACGTAAAGATTATGAACGAACAGAATTTTGACCCCAAGGACACCAACAAGGACGGCAGGGTCTCCGTCAAGGAACATCTCATGTATGCCGCCGACAAGGCCAACGAGGCCATCGATGAAGCCGCAGCGGCCATCAAGGAAGGCTTTGGCGAGGCTGTCGACAAAGTAAAGGCCTACCAGGCCCTGTCTCCGGAGGAGAAGAAAGCCAAGCAGGCTGAATGGAATGAAAAACTCTCCGATGCCGCCGACAAAGCGACCGACTCCGTAAAGGAAGTCATGGAAGACATCAAAGAGGGGGCCGAAAATCTCTTCAAAAAGAAGAAAGACTAGTGATTCCGTCGGGATTCGAACCCGAGACCCACAGCTTAGAAGGCTGTTGCTCTATCCAGCTGAGCTACGGAACCATCCTCATTGGGAGTGCAAAGTTAGTGAAAAAAAAGCAAATCGCAAGAATCGCTAACGCGGGCTCATGGACAGCAGGAGCTGAAGCTGCTGGTTGACCGCTTCGCTGAATCCGTAAGCGCCGTCCTCCCGGGGGCCGAAACTGTCGGTGAGCACGCCGCCGTCATAGTCCACGGAAAGGCTGGCGATCCCCACTTCCGCCATCCGGTACAGGTCTTCGAGGGTGGGGTAGACGTAGACGAAGTTCACGTCGTCACGGGTCTGGATCAAGTCGATGACGGTGTTGTCCTTCAGGATAAAGCGGACACGTGCGTCATACGGCACGTGGTACTGTTCTTTTGTGCCGATGACAAACGCCAGGTCCAGGTCCTCGGTGTTGTTGTTCTTGTAGTACAGGTGGGACAGGAGGACGTTGTAGTCGTACGAAGTGCCGCGGGCGACGACGGGATTGGCGGTGGACAGGACGCTGTTGGCGTTTTCCGTGTAGCCGGACAGGGTGGCTTCCAGGTCGATGGTGCTCCCGGCAGCTTTCAGGATGGCTTCGCAGTGGCGTTTCAGAAGGGCGCCCAGTTCATCGGTGGGGAAGGAAACCTGGATGTAGTCGTCGGGGTTCCAGCCGGTGATGATGTCCAGCCCTTTGACCCCGAGGACCATTTTCTCCATGTCCTTGGCCTCTACGGCGTATTTGAGCCGGTTCAAGAAAGTGCCGTCGTCCAGGCGGCGCTTGGTGGCGGAGTCTTCGCCGATCTGCTCCAGCCGCACCAGTTTCCCGCTATTGAGCGTTACGGCCATTTTCACGCCCTTGGGCACGTTGGTGGCCGTTTTCTGCACCAGGTTCAGGTACAGCAGATACAGGGTGGATCCGTCCGGGAAGCCGGCCAGTTCCACGCGCGTGAGCGCCGGGACACCGCCCAGCTGGATACTTTCGTATTCCGTGGAGATATGGGTGAAACCGCCGGAGCGGTAATTGGTACGGATCTGCTGGGCCGATGCTGCGACCGTCAGAATGAGGGCCAGGCAGGCGAGGATGCTTTTTTTCATGTCTTTTTTCCTTTCTCGTATGCAAAGATACACTTTCTGTGCCAAAAAAAGCTAAAAAGTTGTATATTTGCATACTTATAGAAGTTTGAATTATCAACAGAAAGTAAATATGAAGAAAATCCTGTTATCTTGCCTGTTTACCCTCATCGCAGTGGTAACCTTCGCCCAATCGGCCACCATGATGTCCATGGCCCGTGCAGAACTGGACAAGCGCGGCCTTACGGAAGCGGAAGTCAGGACCCGCCTGCTGGAAAACGGCATCGACGTGGACAATATCCCTCCCACCGAGTACGCCTCCTACCAGAACCGCGTCATCGAAATCCTGGACCAGCTCCAGCGGGAGAAGACCAGCGCCAACGACACCACGTTTTCCACGTCGGCCATTGAGGTGACCACCGCAATGGACGTCCCGCAGACCACCTCCGGTGAAGCGGCTGCGGAACAGGCGCTTGCCACCGCCATTCAGGAGAACAATGCTTCCTTCGCCGACGACATTTACGGCCACGCCCTGTTCACCGGCAAGTCCATGGATGTGTTCCGCACCACCGACGGTGCCCAGGCTCCCGACAGCTACATCCTTGCCGAAGGGGACGAGGTTCACATCTCCATCTTCGGCGGCTCGCAGACCGAGATTCATCAGCGGATCGGCCCGGACGGCTCCATCCAGCCCGCCGGTTCCACCAAGATTTTCCTCAAAGGCATGACCCTGGCCCAGGGACGGCAGGCTATCCGCAACAAGCTTTCCCAGCATTACTCCTTCCGTCCGGACCAGATTGCCGTCACCCTCACCACGGCCCGTACCGTCACCGTGAGCATCTACGGTGAAGTGGGCGTCCAGGGCGGCTTCACCCTCAGCGCCCTGAACACGGCCTTCAACGCCCTGGCGGCGGCCGGCGGCCCCACCGCCATCGGCTCTGTCCGTGAAATCCAGATCAACCGCGGCGGCAAGTCCGGCCACCTGGACCTGTACGCCTACATGGTCAACCCCGCCCAGTCCGGCTGGTACGACATTCAGAATGGTGACGTCATCTATGTCCCCGTGGCTCAGCGTATCGTCCGGATTGAAGGCGCCGTCAACCGCCCCATGCGGTATGAAATGCTGGAAGGCGAAACCCTCAAGGACCTCATCAAGTACGCCGGCGGCCTTACTGCCAGCGTCTTCCCGGACTTCGTCCAGATCGAGCGCGTCGAAAACGGCGAGCGCAAGTACCTGGAATATGACCTGTCGGCCGTCATGTCCGGCTCCCGCAAAGTGAACCTCGTGAACGGCGACGTCGTGCGCATCCGCACCGCCAACCAGCCCCTGGAGAACTACGTCGCCGTGGGCGGTGACGTTTACTACGACGGCCGCTTCGACCTGGAGCAGAACCGCAGCCTGACCCGCCTCCTGGAGAACGCCAAGCCCCGCTATACCGCTCGTACCGACTACCTCTTCGTCGAGCGTACCCGCAGCGACGAGACCGTGGAAGTGCTCACCGTTCCGTTCCCGGGCGTCAATGGCAATCCGGATTTCCGCCTGCAGGCCCGTGACTCCGTCGTCGTGCTGCAGCAGTCCAATTACCGCGACGTGGAAACCATCTCCGTCAGCGGTCAGGTCCGTGAGCCCTTCACCAAGACCTTCGGCCTGAACGACCGCATGACCGTGGCCCAGGCCATCGAATATGCCGGCGGCCTCAAGAGCACCGTGTTCCCGGTCGCCTACATCTTCCGCAGAGACGTCACCAACCCCAACAAGATGCAGTATATCCGCATCAACCTGGAGAAAGACGGTGACCGGAGCCTCCAGCCCGGCGACGAACTCCGCATCTACGACAACACCACCTACACCAACGTGGGCGAGGTACACGTCAGCGGCGCCGTGAAGAACCCCTTCGGCACAGCCTACGACCCGTCCCTCACCGTCCATGACCTTCTGGAAATGGCCGGCGGCTTCGAGGTCGGTGCCGCCTATGACCGCATCGAGGTGTTCCGCGCCAATCTTTCCAAGAAAGACCAGGTTACCTTCGACATGATCACCTTCGGCGTAGACGACAATTACAACATCGTCAGCGGCGACTACCAGGTCCAGCCCTACGACCAGATCATCGTCCGCATGACCCCGAACTTCACCATGGGCCGCACCGTCGAACTGAACGGCCGCGTGAAATATCCGGGCCGATACGTCCTCGAGGACGGCAAGACCCAGCTTTCCGAGGTCATCGCCATGGCCGGCGGCCTGCTGGACGACGCCGATCCCTACTGCCGCTTGTTCCGCACCTACAACAATCGTGGCAACATCGGCGTGAACCTCAATGAAATGAAGCGCCACAAGGGCCAGATGAACGCCGATCCTTATCTGATGGACGGCGACGTCATTACCATCGTCCGCCAGGAGAACACCGTCACCATCCGCGAAGTGGGCACCCGCATGGCCCAGTACGTCCCGGACGAGTTCTCCTCCACCGAGAAGACCTTTATCTACCAGGGCCCCCACAGCGCCAAGTGGTACATCAACCACTTCGCCGGCGGGTTCCAAAAAGCGGCCGACCGCAACAGCGTCACCGTCACCATGCCCAACAACCAGACCGACGGCACCAAGAAGTGCTTCTTCTGGTTCCACAATTATCCTACGGTCCAGCCGGGTTCCGTGATCACCCTCTCCATCGATCAGGTGAAGAAGGAGAAACTCCAGAAACCCAAGGAGGAAGTGGACTGGGAGAACGTAGCGGCCAAGTCGCTGTCCTCGCTCACCTCCATCGTCTCCATCATTCTTCTGATCGAAAGACTCAAGTAGCAGCCTATGCAGGAAAATTACAACAACGCCCCCTACGAGGAAGAAGAAGGCCTTGACATCCTGGAACTTGTCAAAGGCCTCTGGGACGGACGGAAGACCATCCTCATCTGTATGGCCGTGTTCGTCGTGCTGGGCCTGATCGCAGCCCTCACCCAGAAGCCGGTGTACAATGTGAACGCCGTCATGGTCCCCCAGATCAACTCCCGTTCCAACTCCTCGCTCAGCTCCCTGGCTTCCCTGGCCGGCTTCGACCTGGGTTCCTCCACCACTGCGACGGACCTTTCCCCGGTGGTATACCCCCAGATTGTCAACAGCGTTCCTTTCCGCCTGGAGCTGATCAACACCCCGTACCACTACGCCAAGGCCGACACGGCCGTCACCATGCTCACCTATGCCAAGGAGTACAACAAACCCTCGGTGATGAGCTATATCCTTAAATACACGGTCGGCCTGCCCGGTGTTATCATGGGGGCCATCCGTGGGAACAAGAAAGAGGAAGCTCCGGCCCTTCCCTCCAGCGGGGAAGAAGGGATGAAACCCCTTGTCCTCACCAAGGACGAGGCCCGCATGGTCGCCGCCGTAGGACAGAAGGTGAACCTGTCGGTGGACCGGAAGGAAGGCTATCTCACCCTCAGCGTCTCCGGTTCGGAACCCATTCAGACGGCAGAACTGGGCACCAAGGCCCTTTCCCTGCTGCAGGAGGAAATCACCCGTTTCCGTACCGACAAAGTGAAAAACGAACTGGCCTATATCCAGGCCCGTTATGACGAGGTGAAGAAAGAGGCCGAGTCCCTGCAGGGCACCCTTGCCGTCGTGACCGACCGTTCTCAGAACATGCCCACCACCCGTTCCCGCATCGAGCAGGAACGCATCCAGTCCAAGTATTCCATCGCCAACGCCGTTTACATGGAAATGGCCAAGCAGTTGGAACAGGCCAAGATGCAAGTGAAGAAGGAAACGCCCGTCTTTGCCGTGGTGCAGCCCATCATGGTTCCCCGCCAGCCTTCCAACAGCCGGGCCAAGACCCTTGTGATCTGGGTCTTCCTGGGTGCGGTGCTGGGCTGTGGGATCGTCCTCGGGAAACAGTATCTTCCCAAGCTGAAAGAAATGTTGGCATCGAAGGAAGAGACGCCTGAAAATTAAATCATTCAATAAGATGAAAAGCCGGATCCTTTTTTCCGCTGCGCTGTTTCTGCTGTTAGCCTGCGGGCCAGTGAGCAAAACAACGCAGCAAGACCCCGTCGATTATGTCAATACGCTGACGGGGACCCTTTCCAAGTTTGAGCTGTCCACGGGCAATACCTACCCTGCCGTGGCCGTCCCCTGGGGCGCCCATTTCTGGACTCCGCAGACCGGCTTGAACGGTGACGGCTGGACCTACCGCTACGACGCCAACCATATCCGCGGCCTCAAGCAGACCCACCAGCCCAGCCCCTGGATCAACGACTACGGCGCCTGGAGCCTGATGCCCCTCACCCGGCCCGTGTATGAGGAAAAGGCCCGTGCCAGCTGGTTCTCCCACAAGGCCGAAACCGCCACGCCGTACTACTACAGCGTCTATCTGGCCGACTATGACATCATCGCCGAACTCACCCCCGCCTCCCATGCCGCAGCCGTCCGCATCGCCTATCCCCAAGACGATCCGGCCTACCTGGTCGTAGATGCTTACGCCGGCGGTCAGGTTTCCCTGAAGGACGCCAACACCCTGGTGGGCTGCAGCGTTCAGAACCACGGCGGCGTCACGGAGAATTTCCGCAACTGGTTCGTCGTCACCTCCGATACGCCTTTCACCCTCTGCCCCGCCGCCGACGGGATCGCCCTCGTGCAATTTGACAGGAGCCAGACCGTGAACCTGAAAGTGGCCTCCTCCTTCATTTCCGAAGAGCAGGCGCTGCTGAACCTCCAGGAACTGCAGGGAGACTTCGATGCTGTCAAAACCGCCGCCCGTGCCGACTGGAACGCCACGCTGGGCCGCGTCGAGGTGGAAGACGACAACCTGGACCACCTCCGTACGTTCTACAGCTGCCTGTACCGCAGCGTCCTCTTCCCGCGCGACCTCTCCGAGGTGAACGCCGCCGGGGAGCGCGTCCATTACAGCCCGCATAACGGAAAGGTGGAAAAAGGTCACTTCTTTACCGACACCGGTTTCTGGGACACCTTCCGCAGCCTGTTCCCGCTGATGAACCTGCTGTATCCGGAGAAATCGGCCCAGGTGCAGGAAGGTCTGGTGAACGACTACCTGGAAAGCGGCTTCCTGCCGGAATGGGCCTCCCCGGGCCACCGCGGCTGCATGGTGGGCAACAACAGTGCCTCCGTCGTGGCCGACGCCTACCTCTCCGGCATCCGCGGCTATGACGTGGAGATACTCTGGGAAGCCGTCACGCACGACGCCCACGCCGTGATGGACGGCGTCAGCTCCACCGGCCGCCTGGGCTGGCAGTACTACGACTCCCTGGGCTATGTTCCCTGCGACGTGGGCATCAGCGAGAATGCCGCCCGTACCCTCGAATACGCCTATGACGACTGGTGCATCTGGCAGCTCGGTAAAGCCCTCGGCCGCCCTGACGAAGAGCTGGCTCCCTATCTGAAGGCTGCCCGCAACTATGCCCATCTCTATGACCCCGAATACCGCCTGATGAACGGTAAATCCCTCGCGGGAGAATTCCGCCGTCCTTTCTCGCCGCTCAAGTGGGGTGGTGACTTCACCGAAGGGAACAGCCTCCACTATACCTGGAGCGTCTTCCACGATGTCGAGGGCCTGATCGGCCTGATGGGCGGGGACGAGGCGTTCGCCTCCCAGCTGGACACGGTCTTTGCCATGGCCCCCAAGTACGATGACTCCTACTACGGCTTCCCCATCCACGAGATCACCGAGATGACCGTGATGGGCATGGGCAACTACGCCCACGGCAACCAGCCCATCCAGCACATGCTCTACCTTTACGACTGGTGCGGCCAGCCCTGGAAAGCCCAGGCCCGCATCCGCGAAGTCATGGAGAAATTCTACACTCCTTGGGCCGACGGTTACTGCGGCGACGAGGACAACGGCCAGACGTCGGCCTGGTATGTGTTCTCGGCGCTGGGCTTCTACCCGGTCTGCCCCGCCAGCGGCCAGTACGCCCTGGGCACCCCGCTCTTCAAGAAAGCCGTCCTGCACCTCCCCGGCGGTGACGTGACCATCGACGCCCCCGACAACGGTGCCGACGCCTGCTACGTCAGCTCCCTCACCCTGAACGGCCGCAAGTGGGACCGGAACTACCTCCTGCAGAAAGACTTGCAGAAGGGAGCCAGCCTCCGCTTCGGCATGTCCGCCGAGCCTTCCTACACCCGCGGTACCGCCGCTGAAGCCCGTCCTTATTCCCTTTCCAATGAATAGTCTTATGTTACGCGCAAGTGTTTCCGCCCTCCTGATGAGCCTTGCCCTGACGGCCTGCGCCCAGAAATATCCGGACCAGCGTCCTCCGGTGCAGGACCGCCTGTTTGTCTCCGAAGCCGTCGAGGCCAAGATTGCCGAGGTGGCTCCCCTCCTGAAGAATCCCAAGCTCAGCTGGATGTTCCGGAACTGCTTCCCCAATACGCTGGACACCACCGTCCACTTCTCCAAAGACGAGGACGGCAACCCCCGCACCTTCGTCTACACCGGCGACATCCACGCCATGTGGCTCCGCGACTCCGGTGCCCAGGTCTGGCCTTATGTAGACCTCTGCCCCGGGGATGAGCACCTTCGGGAAATGGTCGCCGGCGTCATCAACTGCCAGTTCGAACTCCTGAACCGCGACCCTTATGCCAACGGCTTCAACGACGGCCCCACCGGCAGCGAATGGGAAAGCGACGACACGGGCTCTCCGCTGAGCCCCTGGGTCCACGAGCGCAAGTGGGAGATCGACTCCCACTGCTATCCGGTCCGTCTGGCATACCACTACTGGAAAGTCACCGGCGACACGTCGGTCTTCGGCAAAGCCTGGCTGGACGCCATCGAGAACATCCTCACCACTTTCACGGTCCAGCAGCGTAAAGACGGCGACGGCCCGTACTACTTCCTCCGCGTGACGGACCGCCAGCTGGACACCAAGGCCCGCGTGGGCCGCGGGCATCCCGTGAAGCCTGTGGGGCTCATCGCATCGGCCTTCCGTCCGTCGGACGACGCTACGCAGTTCGAGTTCCTGGTCCCGTCCAACCTGTTCGCCGTGAGCATCCTGCGCAAAGCGGCCGAGATTCTGGTGGACGTGAATCATGAAGCCGGCCTTGCCGCCCGCTGCACCGCCCTGGCCGACGAGGTGGAGGCCGCGCTTCGGAAATACGCCATCGTCCAGCACCCCGAGTTCGGCTCCATCTATGCCTTCGAGGTGGACGGTTTCGGCAATGCCTATATGATGGACGACGCCAATGTCCCGTCCCTGCTGTCCATGGCCTATCTGGAAGCCCTGCCGATTGACGACCCCGTGTACCAGAACACCCGCCGCTTCGTCTGGAGCGACTCGAATCCCTATTTCTGGCGCGGAAAGGCCGGTGAAGGTATCGGCGGACCGCATGTGGGCACGGAGGTCATCTGGCCCATGAGCATCATGATGAAGGCTTTCACCGCCACGGACGACGAGGAGATCCTCGCCTGCGTGCAGCAGCTTCTGGACACTGACGCCGGTACTGGATTCATCCACGAGAGCTTCAACAAGGACGACGCCAAGGACTTTACACGTCCCTGGTTTGCCTGGCAGAATACCCTCTTCGGAGAACTGATCCTGAAGCTGGTGAATGACGGAAAACTCGCGGTCCTGAACCGGACGCGCTAAGTTTTATTTCCAAGTGATGGTTCCGCCTTTGAGCACGTCTTCGTGCCGGAGGCGGAATCCTTTATTCTGCCCGTTCACACGGACACGGGAGGCTTTCGCCGCACTGCGGGACACGGTGAGGACCTTGCCGTCCGGGAGCGTGACCTGCGCCTTGGTGAAGGTGGGGCGGGTGAGGGTGAAGGACGGGTCGGCGGGGCAGTCGGGGTAGAGGCCCAGCATCGAGAAGACGGCCCAGGCGCTCATGGTGCCGGTGTCGTCGTTGCCGGGGATGCCGTCGGGGGCGTTCTTGTAGTGATTCTGGAGAATCTTCTCCACGGCTTCCCAGGTGCGTTTTTCATACCCCTTGAAGCGGCTGAACAGGTACGGGTACACGATGTCGGGCTCGTTGGCCGGGTCGTACAGGCCTTCGTCGAAGACATGCTGGAGGTTGCTCACGAAAGCCTTGGTGCCGCCCATCAGGGCCGCATAGCCCTTCACGTCGTGCGGGACGGCGAAGGTGTAGTTCCAGGCGCTTCCCTCGTGGAAACCGGGGGCGTTGGAGAAGTCGGCCCCGTCTTCGGGATCGAAGGGCGTGAGGAAGCTGCCGTCGGCATAGCGGGGACGCAGGCACTTAAACTCCGGGTCATAGTAGTGCCGATAACCGAGCGAGCGCGCCAGGAACCGTTCCGCATCCTCGGGACGGCCCAGGTCCTTCGCAAGACACGACAGGGCGTAGTCCGCCACATAGTATTCCAGGGCGTGCGAGACGGAGTTGTCGCCGGAGAAGTCGGCCGAAAAGTAGTTCAGCGGCACATAGCCTTGGGCGATGTACGGATCCACGTCCGGGCGCATCCGGTTGGACGCACCGGGGGTGTCGGCACTCTTGAGGAAGGCCTCGTAGGCCGTCTGGATGTCGTAGTCGCGGAGCCCGCGGAGCCAGGTGTCGGCAATCACGCAGATGGCGGGATCGCCTTCCATGGTCCAGGTTTCGCGGCCGTAGAGCTCCCATTTGGGCATCCAGCCCCACTCGCGGTACTGGCCGATCATCGAGCGCACCATGTCGGTCTGCTTGTCGGGCCAGAGGAGGGTCATGAGCTGGTGGACGTTCCGGTAGGTGTCCCAGAGGGAGAAGACGGTGTAGCGGTTGTGACCGGGCTCCACATGTCCTACCCCGCCGTCTGCCGCCGGAGCGCCGTACTCCATGAGCGGATACTCTCCGTTTACGTCATTCAACACATTCGGGTGCAGGAGGGTATGGTAAAGGGCGGTGTAGAAGACGGTCCGCTCATCGTCCGTGCCGCCTTCCACTTTCACGCGGCCCAGGTGGGCGGCCCAGGTGGCGTCGGCCCGGCTGCGGATGGCGTCGAAGTCCGGGGCGGGCTGTTCCGCCTCCAGGTTTTTGCGGGCGTTTTCCACGCTCACGAAGGACACGCCCATCTGCACGGTGACCTTTTCGCCGGGAGCCAGGTTGTCGTAGTGGAACCAGCAGCCGATGTCGTCGCCGCTCATTTCACGGGCGTAGCTGCCGTAGAGCTTGTACTTGCCGGCGTCGGCGTCCCAGGCGGCCTCGGCACTCATGGAACGCTGTTTTTTCCAATAGCCGGCGCTGTCGGGCTCCTTGCTTACGCGGAGGACAAAGTAGATGGGGAAGACAGCATTGCGGTTATAGCAAAAAGTGCCCATCAGCTTGCTCCCTTCCACTTCCGTGGCCGATACCCGGCGCACTGTGGCCCCGCTTTCGTTGGTGAGCCCTTCGCCCAGGTTCAGGAGGATGTTGCCCTCTCCGCCGGGGAAGGTGTAGCGCTCCAGCGAGGTGCGGAGCGTCGCCGTCGCTTCTGCGGTAATGCCGCTCAGCAGCTCCACGGCGTAGTATCCGGGGTGCGCCACCTCGTCCTTGTACTCGGTGCCGTAGAGGTGGTAGTCCACCTGCACGGGTCCGGTCGTGGGCATAGTGAGGAGGCTGCCCAGTTCCGGGCAGCCCACACCGGAGAGATTCACATGCGAGAAGCCGGTGAAGTAGCTGTTTTCTTCCACATAGGGCGTGCTCCACCAGCGGCTGTCCTTGTCCCAGGTATTGAGGCTGGATCCCATCACGTTGAAGGGAGACACGCTCATCATCCCGTTGGGCATCACCGCGCCGGGATTGCATGCCCCGAAGTTGGACGTGCCGATAAACGGATTCACCCACTCATTGACGTTCAGGGCGGCCGTCAGGAGGGCAAGGACAAAGAGTTTCACAGGATATTGGTCTTCTTGGTAAAGTCGATGATCTCGGGAATGTAACCGAAGGCCAGGCCGGTCACCGTGTCGGCGCAGCCGTAGTAGACGGCGATGCGGCCGGTGGCGCTGTCGTGGAGGGCGGCGCAGGGGAATGCGACGTTGGGAACGTCTCCCATGCACTCATACGGGGTCTGGGGCGACAGCAGGTAGGGGCCGCTGCGGGCCAGGACTTTCCAGGGCTGGTCCAGATCCAGCAGGGCGCTGCCGAAGCTGTACACATAGCCGTTGCAGCTGCGCAGGACGCCGTGGTACAGCAGCAGCCATCCTTCCGAGGTCTCGATAGGGACGGGACCGGCGCCGATCTTCATGCACTGCCAGGCGCTCACCTCGAAAGCGGCAGGCGCCATGACGTGGCGGTGGTGTCCCCAGAACTCCATGTCAGGGGATTCGCTGTAGAAAATGTCGCCGAAGGCGGTGTGGCCGGTGTCCGAAGGACGGGACAGCATGGCATATCGGCCGCCGATCTTGCGGGGGAACAGCACGCCGTTGCGGTTGTATGGCAGGAAGGCGTTCTCCTTCTGGTGGAAGGTCTTGAAATCCTCGGTCCAGGCGACGCCGATGGTGGGGCCGTGATAGCCGTTGCACCAGGTGACCCAGTACTTCCCGTCCAGGAAAGCGACACGGGGGTCGTAGCCATAGACCCACTCGTCAATTTCGGAACCGCCGTCCTGGAACTTGAGGGTCTCGGGGTTGATGTCCCAGTTGATACCGTCTTTGGAGAAGCCGACGTGGAGGGCCATGCGGCGGTTGGTGTCGTCACAGCGGAAGACGCCGGCGAAGCCGTCCTTGAAAGGCACTACGGCGCTGTTGAAGATGCTGTTGGAATCCGGCAGGAGGTTGCGCGGAATGACGGGATTCTGGGAATAACGCCACAGGGGAGCGTTCGAGGATGCGGGTCTGTCCTCCCAAGGCATGTTGGGAAGGGCGGGTCCCATGATTTTGAGTGTACTCATATTAATTTGGCTTTCAGGATAATTTTCTCGTTAATCTGGCTGATGTCTTCGCCTTTTTCGTTGAGGTCGATGAGCCGGAACAGGTATTCGCCGCTGGTGGAGGCAATCTGCGGAAGCGGCTGCTGCACATGGGAGATGCGGGGGGAGAAGATATCGTATACGTTGGAATAGTCGAAGCCGACGATGCGGATGTCTTTCTGGATCTGGACGCCGCGGCGGATCAGGGCTTTGATGATGGAGACGGACGGCACGTTGGACGCGGTGATGACTCCGTCGATGCCGCGGGCGAGAATGTCGTCGACGGCTTTTTCGGCATCTTTGTCCACGCTGTTGAAGGACAGGTGGTAGATGGGGGAGTCGGGCCCGGCGAGGGCGGCGAAACTGTTCTCACGGTCGGTCATGGACGTGATGCGCATCGAGTAGGAAACCATGCCGATCCGGGTGGCTCCCTGGGAGCGGAGGGCCTTCACGGCCTGCTCCATGGCCTCTTCGTTGTCCACCAGGACATAGGGGACCGTGTAGTCTTTGCTGTAGCGGTCGATGACCACGAAGGGGCGCCCTGACGCCTGAAGCCGTTTCATGCCGGCGTCGGAGCCGTGGGCGGGGACCACGATAAAGCCTTCCACGTCCTTCTCGAGGAAGCTTTTCACCAGGGCGTCGAAGCGCTCGGGATCTTCTTCCGTACTGCCGAAAAGGACGGTGTAGCCGTGCTTGTGGGCAATCCGCTCGAACTCCTTGGCCAGGATGCCGTAGAAGATGTTGGCCATATCCGAGAGGATGATGCCCAGCACGTGGGTGCGGCCCTGACGGAGCATGCGCGCGGCCGAACTGGGCTGGTAGTTCATCCGCCGGGCCACCTCCAGGATGCGTTCCTTTGTGGCCTCACTGACACGGTATTTCTTTTTGCCGTCGGCCTCGATGCGGTTGTTCATCACGAACGAGACCAGTGCGATGGAAACGCCCGCCTCGCGGGCAATGTCCCGGATGGTTACATTCTTTGTCATTTCAATGCAAAGATAAGGATTCTTCCCGGATTGGCTAAATTATTTTAGCCTTTTTCATATCTGTCCAGGGCTTCCGCCATGAGGGTGCGTCCTTTTTCCGTGATTTCACGGGCTCTGAGGTAGCCGTAGACCCCATGGTAGGAGTCGAAGGGAAGGTCGACCAGGATGTCGGGCCGGGTAAGGGCGATCCCCATCCGGGCGATGGTGCAGTTCATGATCCCAAAACTGCGCTGGAGGATGGAGAAGTAGTTGTCGTCGGCGTCCACGGGGAGGCGGTTTTCGCGGCCGTCGGCCATGAGCCGCCGCTCCTGGATGTCGTTCTCCAGCCGGCCGATGAGCGAGCGGTGCTCCCTCTCCTCCTGCAGGGCGGCCATGCTGTCCAGGAAACCCTGGATTTCGGCCGCGTCAATCTGGTTCACGTTGAAGCCGACGAGTATGTCGCCGGGCGTACGCACCGCACGGTTCAGGGGCAGGGTGTTCACCATGCCGCCGTCCACCAGGGTGCGTCCTTTCCATTTCACGGGCCGGAACATGGAAGGGATGGAGATGGAGGCGCGGATGGCGTCGAAAAGCGGTCCCTCGCGGAACACCACTTCCTCGCCGGTATAGAGGTCCGTAGCCACTGCGGCGAAGGGGACGGGCAGGTCCTCGATGTTCACTTCCGGAACCCGCTCGCGGATGGCCTGGATAATCTTTTCGCCTTTAACCAGGTAGTTCTTGCTGATGGAAAAATCCATCAGGGTCATGATCTTCACAGGGTCCAGGCCGAACAGCCATTCCTTGAACGGCTGCAGGCCGCCTGCAGCGTAGATGCCGCCCACGAGCGCCCCTGCGCTGGTGCCGGCGACGGAACAGATCTCATAGCCCCGCTCCAGCAGCTGTTCAATGGCGCCGATGTAGGCGAACCCCCGCGGGCCGCCGCTCGCAAGGGCCAGGGCAACTTTCTTACTCATAGTTGACAGAATCCATATACAGGCCCAGTCCGTTGAGGGCCGGACAGGCGAGCGCCTCCACCTGGATGCGGAGGGCGTCGGCGGTAACGGTGCGGCCTTTTACGATACGTTTGTGTCCCACGGTAGTACCCTGTCCCCAGGCCTCCCAGCTGCCGTTTTTACGCACTTCGATGCGGAAGCCGCAGACGCGTTGGCCCAGCGGGATGTACTCCTGAAGCTGTACCAAGTTGAAGGTCTTCATCCCGTTCAGAAGTACGTCCAGGGTCACTTCTTTCACGTTGTCCGGAGCGGCGTAGTAGCTGTCGTAATTCCCGTCCACAAGACGCGCGGCTTCGTACCCGCGTCCCCGGACGGCCGACGCCTTGACGGCAGCTCCGTCGGCCAGGTTGTGGTCAAAAATGTTGTGCCGCAGGGCGGTGAACCCTTCGATGGCGGCGACATCCTCCGGAGCCAGGATGCCTTCCGGGGAAGGCGGGACATTCATCAGGAAAACGCTGCCCCGGCCCACGCTGGTGTAGTAAATCTGGAGGAGTTCCTCCGGGGTCTTCCGGCGGTCAGTGGCGTCGTAGAACCAGCCGTCCGGGTCGCCGATTTCCTGGATGGAGAAGTCGCATTCGGCGGGAATCCAGTCGGCGGCGCCCGGATCGCCCTGGGCCAGGTAGGTCTGATAGTCTCCCGGAGCGCGCCCGGGGCCGATGTTGCGCCCGCGGATGTCCAGGGTGTTCCAGTTGGTCTCCCCGGCGACGCCCCGCTCGTTGCCTACCCAGCGGCAGCCGGGACCGGCGTCGGAGAAGATCAGGCAGTCGGGGTTCACGTCCAGCACGGTCTTGTGGATGTCGGGCCAGTGGAAAGCGGATGAGTGGTTGCCGTCGATCCAGAATTCCACCACCGGGGCGTAGCGGGTCATCAGGTCCGTGATGGAACGCTTGTACATGGCCTCGTAGGTGTCCAGGTCCAGCCCGGCCGCCTCGATGGTGCGGTCCCAGGGCGACAGGTACAGCCCCAGATTGAGCCCGTAGCGGTTGCAGGCATCCCGGACCGCCTGCACCACATCGGTGGTGTTGCGGGCCGACGCCACGTCGCACCGGCTCTCCGGGTTGTCCCAGAGGCAGAACCCGTCATGGTGCTTGGTGGTGAGGATGACCTCGCGGAAGCCGTTTTCGGCGGCGACCCGGACCCACTGGTCCACGTCCAGGTTGCCAGGCGCATAGTTCTCCAGGAGGAGCGCTTCGCTCCAGGGCCGGCCGTTGCAGCTGGGATTCTCTCCGTCCCAGTGCGAGAAGGTGGCCTGGCCGAAGTGGTAGAACATCAGCAGTTCCTGTCGCTGCCAGGCGACCTGGGCGGGCGTCGGGACGGCGCCGAAGGGCTCGGGAGGCCTGACAGGGGCGCAGGAGGCCGCCGCCAGGACGGCCGTCAGCGCCAGGAAAACCCCGGTCCGGTTCATAACTTGCCGGGAATCAGGGTGAAGGAATAGGTGTAAGCCGTGTCGGCCCAGAGGGTGCGGCCCGGTTCGGGACGGGCGTGCCAGCTGTCGTAGCCGCCCACGCCGGTCATCTTGTAGTCCACGCACACTTCCGTAAAGTCGCGCACCGGCACATCCGTCACATGGGTCTGACGGCGTACGCGGAAGACGCCGGCCTCGTCGGAGTGGTCCTCGTCGGCCCGGAAGTAGTTCCACTGGAAGGGCTTGTCGGTGGCTTCTTCGCTGTCCAGGTCTTCGATGCTCTGTCTGAGGGCATTGAACTCGAACGGCTGGTCGGAGATGACGCTGACGCCGTCCACCTCCAGCCAGGAGACCTCCGTGTGGTGTCCGGTTTCCTGCGGACGCACATAGGGATAGTATTCGGCCGATGCCGTGCTTTTCCAGATGCGTTTGAACGTGCCGCTGTTGCGGTCCCAGTAGTTCTCCACGGGTCCTCGGCCGAAGTAGCGGAAGCTGTCGCCGGCGACGCGGAAGCGGATGCCCAGGCGGGGGATTTCCACACGCGAGTGGTAACCTTCGCCGGCGGGCAGTCCTTCGGCGGGAGCGGTGGCGACCGCAAGCTTGAGGGACCCGTCACCGAAGACGGTGTACTCCTCCTTCGCACGGACATCCTTGCCCGTGACGGTGATCCGGACGGAACCGTCCTCCTGGAGGGCTGCCGTCACGTTTTCAGGTTTTCCGGGCGTCTTGAAACGACGGGTGCGCCAGGGTGCACCGCAGCCGTAGTCATTGTCGTTTCCTGCCCGCCAGAAATTGGGCTTGATGCCGAAGGAAGGATCCACGACGTCGCGGCCGCCCACCTTCCAGGACTTCACGGTACCGTCGGCCTTGTCAAAGACCAGCTCCACCTTGGCGCCGCGCACCACGATCTGGGTGTCGCCCTCGGTGAATTCAAGTTTGCCGCGTGCTTTCCGCACTTTCGGGGCCGACGTATCTTTCAGCAGGGCCTCGTCGCAGGCGACGATGGTTTCCTTGTCGACGAGCGGCATGGCGTTGCGGGCCGACACTTCGAAGAAGATGCGGTACTCGCCGGCCTTGCGCATGCGGGGCAGTTTGACTTTGAACTGCTCGGCGGTCTGCGGAGCGGTGGTGAAGTGAAGCTTGTGGGTGAACCACCAGAAGGGGCGTTTGCCGTCGCGCTCCACCCAGTATTTCACGGTGTAGCCGTCCAGGGAGGAGAAATAGTGGCGGTTGAAAATCTGGAAGATGCCCTTTTCGGCGTCCACCGGGGTGATGGAGACATCTTGATAGACGTGCTTGACCTCGTAGAAGCCCGGGTGCGGGTCGCGGTCCGGGTTCACCAGGCCGTTGCACAGGAAGTTGCCGTCGGAGGGCTGGCCGGTGCCGTAGTCGCCGCCGTAGGTCCAGCCTTTTTCCTTGTCATAGAAGCCCTGGTCCACCCAGTCCCAGATGAATCCGCCCTGCAGGTGCTTGTGGCCGTAGAACTGCTCCCACTGCCAGTCCAGCGAGCCGTTGGAGTTGCCCATGGCATGGGAATACTCGCAAAGGACAATGGGTTTGGCCGAATAGCTTTCGCCCATCTTCCGCAGCCAGTCGGTGTCGGGATACATGGGGTTGAGGAAGTCGGTGTTGTTCTCATGTTCGGCCCGCTCGTATACGACGGGACGGTTCTGGCCGTCTTTTTCAAATTCCTTCAGGAGGGCATAGGTGGCATAGAAATTAACGCCGTTGCCGGCCTCGTTACCCAGGGAGAGGATGTTCACCGAAGGGTAGTTGGCCGTGCGGCGGTACATGTTGACGGTGCGGTCGAGGTGGCCTTGCAGCCATTCGGGATTGTTGCCCAGGGTACGGTCCGGGCTGTAGCCCATGCCGTGGCTCTCGATATTGGCCTCGTCATACACGTAGAAGCCCAGGGAGTCGCAGAGTTCGTAGAACTCGCGCGGCTGCGGGTAATGGCAGGTGCGGATGGCGTTGATGTTGCACAGTTTCATCAGCCGGAGGTCTTCCAGGATGTTTTCGCGGGTGATGTAGTGGCCGGTGTAGGGGTTGTGCTCGTGCAGATTCACGCCTTTGAACTTGACGGGCTGACCGTTGAAGAAGAAGGCCTTCACGTCCCGGTCTCCGTCCTTGACGGTCTTGATCTCGGTGCGGCGGAAACCGACGTGGAAGCGGGTGTACTCTCCGTTCACCTTCAGCAGCAGGGTGTACAGCTCGGGCGTTTCGGCACTCCAGCGGCGCACGCCGGGGATGCTGTCGGTGACGGTAGCCATGTTGCCGTTGAACTCGAAGCTGGCGTCGGCCACGGTGCTGCCGTCCTTGTCCAGCAGCTCATACGACACCTCGGTAGGGGCCGATGCATGCATCCTGAGCTTGAAAATACCCGTGGACAGGTCCTCGGTGAGGGTGGAGACGACGTTGAAGTCGAATCCCGTGTCCACCTTCTCGCTGGACAGATACACGTCGCGCTCGATGCCGCTGATGCGCCAGAAGTCCTGGCACTCCAGATAGGAGCCCGTGGAATAGCGGTAGATCTTCAGCAGCAGGTCGTTTTCCCCCTCCTTCAGCGCGTCGGTGATGTCAAAGCGGGCGAGGTCCTTGGAATCCTCATTATAGCCGATCTCCCGGCCGTTCACGTACACATAGGTGCCGCTCTTGGTGCCGCAGAGGTTCAGGAACACCTTCCTTCCTTTCCAGCCTGCCGGGACGGTGAAGCTGCGGTGATACAGCGCGCCGGGGAAGACGTCGGGCAACTGCGGAGGCTGCGGGTTGCTGGGGCAGAAGTCGTACGGTATGTTGGTGTAGATTGCAACGCCGTGCCCCTGGATTTCCCAGTTGCCGGGGACCTGGATCTTGTCCCACTCGGCCGGGACGGCCATGGCGTGGTAGTCGTCGAAGTATTTGAAATCCCAAACGCCGTTCAGGTTTTCATAGTTTTCGCTCTCGCGGAAGCCTTTGCTGAGGGCGTCGGCCCGGTCGGCGTAGTAGATGACTTCCGTGCGCCGGGTCTGGGCGTTGACGGAAGAGACCTGGGTGTTCTGCCAGTAGGGCAGTTCCTGGCTCCAGGCTGAGACCCCGCCAAGTATCAGGGTCAGAACAAAGGTAAAGGTCTTTTTCATATCAGGTCAGTATTCAATGATTTGCGTTAGTCGGATGTCTTCGGAGGATGCGCCGGCCTGGAGTTCGAACTGTCCGGGCTCTATGATGCGTTGCATCCGGGGATTCACCAGCGAGAAGGCCTCGCGCTGCAGGGGCAGTTCCACGGTGACGGTTTCTCCGGCGGGAATGTGCACGCGCTTGAAGGCGCAGAGCTGTTTCCGGGGACGGGCCGTGGAGGCTACAAGGTCGCGGATATACAGCTGGACCACTTCGTCGCCGTCCCGGTCTCCGGTGTTGGTTACGTCCACCAGCACCTTCTCCGGGAGGTGGCCTTCGGCCCGGAGGTTCGCGTATTCAAAGCGGGTATAGCTGAGCCCGTAGCCGAAGGGGTAGAGCGGGTTGGCGCTCTCTTCCACGTAGTCGTGGCTCATGGGCATTTTTCGGTTGTAGTAGACGGGGATCTGGCCTACGCTGCGGGGCACGCTGACGGAAAGGCGTCCGGCCGGGTTGTACTTTCCGAGGAGGACGTCGGCGAGGGCGGTGCCGCCTTCACCGCCGGGGTACCAAAGGGTGAGGAGGGCGTCGGCCTGGGCGGAAGCCCAGTTCTTGTCCAGCGGACGGCCTTCGATGTACACCACCACGAGGGGCTTCCCGGTGGCCTTGAGCGCTTTCAGGAGGTCTTCCTGCAGGCCCAGGAGCGTGAGAGTGCTGCGGTCGAAGCCCTCGCCGGCCTCCATGTCGGAGACGGAGGTCTCGTCCACCACGGCGGCGCCGGTGTCAATGTATTTGGTGCGGAAATCCCTGGCCGACGACCCGCCCACGACGGCCACCACCACGTCGGACCGTCGGGCGGCGGCTACGGCGGCGGCTATTTCATGGGAGCGGGTGTCGCGGACCGCGCAGCCCTTCACATAGGTGACGGCGGCACCGGCTTTTTCCAGGCCCTCCCGCATGGTGACCACGTTTTCAGGGGCCTGCGGGGCGGTGTAGTCGCCCAGCTGGTTGTACTGGTTGTCGGCATTGGGGCCTACCAGGGCGATGCGGGTGCCCGCCTTGAGCGGAAGGATGCCGTTGTTCTTCAGTAGGGTTACGCTCTCCCGTGCGGCCTGGGCCGACACTTCCACGTTGGCTGCGGAGCGGACGTCGGCCCCGGAGCCTTCCGGAAGGTAGGGGTTGTCAAAGAGGCCCGCTTCGAATTTCCGCACGAGGACGCGCTTGACGGCCCGGTCGACGGTGGACATGGGGACGCGGCCCGCCTCTACGCTCTCTTTCAGGAGCGAGAAGCAGTTGGCGCCCAGATCCACGTCTACACCGGCCTTCAGGGCCATTTCACCGGCCTCCTGGCGGTCGCGTGCCACATGGTGGCTCTGGAAGATGCCGTCGATGCTCTCCAGGTCGCTCACGACGAAGCCCCGGAAGTTCCAGCGGTCGTGCAGGACGCCGGTCAGGAGCTCCTCGTTGCAGGTGGAGGGCACGCCGTCGATGGTGTTGTAACTGGTCATGACGCTGAGGGCGCCGGCGTCGATGGCGGACTTGAACGTAGGAAGCACATTCTCTTCCAGGTCCCTCACGCCGATATGGGACGGGCTGCCGTTGTGTCCGCCCTCTGGAATGCCGTAGGCTACGAAATGCTTGAGGGTGGAGATGACCCCCTTCGAGGACGTGCCCCGTACCATGGCCGACGCCATCTGGGAAGTCAGGAATACATCCTCGCCGTAGGTTTCCTCTACGCGGGACCAGCGGGGTTCGCGGCTCAGGTCGATCACAGGGCCGTACCCGATGGTGCCGCCTTGGGCCTGCAGCTCTTCGCCGATCACCTGGCCCACCCGTTCAATCAGGTCCGTATCCCAGGTGGCGCTGAGGCCGATGGACGTAGGGAAAACGGTGGTGCCGATGGCCATGTGCCCGTGCGGCGCCTCCTCCGCGAGGATGATCGGGATCCCCAGGCGGGTAGAGTCGATGGCGTAGTGCTGGAGGGCGTTGTAGGCCTTGGCGGAGAGCACCGGGTTCAGGCCGGTCTCCAGGGTCTTCCGGGTCCAAGGGTCGGCCCGGAAAGTGGCCCAAAGCATGCCGCCGTGCTGCTCCTGAATGAAGCGGCGGTATGCGTCGGAGATGGTGACCGCGTCGGGGCCGGTCTTTTCGTACATGGGCCAGCCGAGGGGGCAGAGGAGCTGTCCCAGCTTTTCTTCCAGAGTCATTCGGGCGATGAGGTCGTCGGCCCGTTTTTCGGCGGGAGCGCCGGCATCCTTGTACAGCGGCGCGTTGGATGAGGTGCAGCCTGCAAGGAGGAGGATGCTGAGAATGAGGAGTTTACTTTTCATGGGCGGGTTTTTCTTCGGGAAGGTCTTCCACCAGTTCGTAGTCCAGGATTTTCTGTTCCAGGGAGGTGGCTTTGACACGGATGCGGAGCGGGTCGCCGAGCCGGATGGAGCGGTGGGTCCGCCGGCCGACGGCGCGGTAATGGTCCTGGTCGTAGACAAAGAAGTCGCTGCGGATGGTGCGGTAGGGGATCATGCCCTCGATCTTGGTGGGCTCGATCTCCACGTAGATGCCCCATTCCGTGACACCGGAAACGTGTCCGTCGAATTCCTGTCCGATCTTGTCCTCCATGAATTCCACCAGCTTGTACTTGATGCTTTCGCGCTCGGCCTCGGCGGCGACCACCTCGCGTTCGGAGGCGTGCTTGCACTGGGCGGCGTAGTAGTCTTCCTTGGCGGAATCGGCCCCGGAAAGGTACTGGGCCAGCAGGCGGTGCACCATCATGTCGGGATAGCGGCGGATGGGGGAGGTGAAGTGCGTGTAGAAGTTGAAGGCCAGGCCGTAGTGGCCGATGTTCTCGGTGCTGTAGCAGGCCTTGGCCATGCTCCGGAGCGCCAGGATCTGGATGGCACCCAGCTCCGGCTTGTCGGAGGCGTCGACCATGAGTTTGTTGAGGGTCTTGGCGATGTCCCGGCCGCCTTCGATGGGCCCCACTTTGTAGCCGAAGTGGCCGGCGAAGTCCCTCAGCCCGGCGAGTTTTTCCATGTTGGGCTTGTCATGGACACGGTACACGAAGGTTTTGGCCTTTGCGAGTGCCTTGCCGCCCATTTTGCCGCCGGTGGCCACGTATTCGGCCACGGTGCGGTTTGCCAGGAGCATGAACTCCTCGATGAGCCAGTTGGCTTCCTTGGAGATTTTCTGATGGACGCCGACCGGCTTGCCGCTCTCGTCCACTTCCACCTTCATCTCGGGCCGCTCGAAGTTTACGGCGCCGTTCTGGAAGCGGCGTTTCCTCAGCTTCAGGGCCAGGCCGTTCAGGGTGATGAGGGCATCGTTGATGGGGGAGTCGGCCACGCCGGCCTCCAGAATCTGCTGGGCGGTGTCGTAGTCGAAGCGGTAGTCGGAGATGATATGGGTGCGGCCGATCCAGGGGTTCAGGACTTTGGCCTGCGGGGTTATCTCGAAGACGACGGAGAAGGTGAGCTTCTCTTCGTTCGGACGCAGGGAGCACAGTTTGTTGGAGAGTTTCTCCGGCAGCATGGGAACGGTGCGGTCCACCAGGTAAACGGACGTGCCGCGTGCCTGGGCTTCCTTGTCCACGGCCGACCCCGGCTGTACGTAGTAGGTGACGTCGGCAATGTGGACGCCCACTTCGTAGTTGCCGTTTTCCAGGCGGCGGAAGCTGAGGGCGTCGTCGAAGTCTTTGGCGTCGGCGGGGTCGATGGTGAAGGTGAGGACTTTGCGGAAGTCCCTGCGGTGGGCGCGGTCCTTGTCGGTGATCTGCTCGGGGATTTTGTCGGCCGCGTTCTCCACCTCTTTTTCGAAGCGGTAGGGGAGGCCGAACTCCGCCAGGATGGCGTGCATTTCGGTGTCGTTTTCGCCGGGCTGGCCCAGGATGTCCACCACATGGCCGTGGGGGCCGGATTCGCCGCGCTCCCAGCCGTCCACGACGGCGGCCACCTTCATGCCGCGCTCGCCCCCTTCCGGTATGGGAACGGAAATGTCATAGGGCATGGTCTTGGAACTCATGAGCACCCAGGCCTGCTTTCCTACAATGTGCAGGATGCCCACGAAAGGCCGTGTGGAGCGCTCCAGGATGGCGATGACCTCGCCGCTGCGGCGTTTGGCCTGGCCGGTCTTTTCCTGTGTGACGGCCACCCTGACCAGGTCTCCGTGCAGGGCGCCGCGGGTTTTGTTGGCTTTTACGAAGACGTCCTCTTCCTGTCCTTCGATGCGGACGAAGATATATCCCTCACGGGACATCAGGACGGTTCCCACGTATTCGGGAATGATGCGTTTTTTCTTGTGATTCTTTCGGTTGGGGCTGTTTTTACGACGCGACATAAACTAGATGAAGGAGACTAACAGGAAAACGAAATGGGCGATGATGCCGGCACACAGGCCTGCGATGGCGTGCGCGCCGATGGCTTTGGAAATGACCTTGCGGTAGCCCAGAGAGTCCAGCATGGCGGTGTGGGTGGAAAGGAAGCCGCTCCAGCACATGCCGATGGCCGTGAATACGGCGATGGCGTTGCCGTCCAGGATTCCGGCGGCGTTGAAGGTGGGAAGAAGGCCCAGGGCTGCTCCTACGGCACCGAGGGCGGTCATCGGGAAGGCGATGAGCTCCATGTGCGAGAAGCCGAAGAGCCATTCGAACACCCAGTGGATTTTTTCGGCCAGCCAGGGGAGGATGGGAACGCCCTGGGAGGAGGAGCCGTTGTAAACGCCGGCGTCTCCCGGGCCGAAGGTGATCATGATGACGGCGGTGGTGATGATCAGGACGCCGGGGATAATCTGCATGCCAAGCTCCACACCGTTCTTGCCACCGTCCAGGATGGCGTTCAGAAAGCGCATGAAGATGCCGTCTTTCTTCTCGGCCTCTTCTTTCTCCTCGATGGTTTCCGTCACTTTGTCCAGGACGGGGGAGTCCAGCTCCGGGTACGCCTTGAGGGTGTTGCGCTGCATCAGCCGGGTACTGATGACCGAGCCGCAGAACGCGCCGAACAGGCCCACCAGCGCGCCGGTAACCTGGCCGTAGCCGATCATGGTGATGATGACGACGAATCCCATGCCGAATGCCGTGCCGAAGTTGGTGAGCGAAATGAGCTGATATTTCTTGAAGTAGGCGCTGAAGGTCCTGTCCTTGGAGAGGGCGATGATGGCGGGGTTGTCGCTGAGGAAGGTCATGACGGCGCCCAGGGCGGCGACGCCCGGCAGGTTGTAGATGGGTTTCATCAGGGGGCGCAGGACGCGCTCCAGCATGGTGACGACCCCGAATTCCGACATCAGTTTGGACAGGGCGCCGGTGAGGACGGTGATGCCCATCAGATAGAAGACCGTATTCAGGAGCAGGTCGTGGGCCGTGTTCATGATGGTCTTGAGCATATTACCGCTGCCCATCCTGGAGCCGATCAGGCTGAATGTGACAACCAGCAGGGTCAGGAAGATAAGGGCTTCGACCGTTGAACGGCGGAGTTTCAGGCGTTTCATACAATCACAGGGTTAGTGATTGTAAAGATAGTAAATTTATCGATACAAATCCCTCAAAACAGCCAAAGAATTTACCTGAATACTACTTTCCGTGTGGTAGGACAGGTATTGGAGCAGCGCTTCGCACAGTGCGTTCCGGATGCTGCCGCTGAGGGGGATGAGCATGGAGGCGGAGAAGTCGGCCTCCAGGAACGCTTTCATGGGCTTGATATGCTCTTTGGCGAATGGGGCAATGTCTTCCAGGCTGGGGCGGAAGCCCAGGGCGCCGGCCAGTTCCAGGAGGAAGCGGACGTGGAAGTTGGCCCAGTCGCTCTCGAGGGCGTCGAGGGTGAGGATGCTGCCGGTGCACCACTCGTAGAGGCCGTCTTCGTAGGACCCTTCCTTGAGGGTGCGGAAAAGCACTTCCGACAGGAACAGGGAGATGGTGTTTTTCTCCAGGTTCCCGCGGATCCCGTTGAGGGCGTCCCTCAAGTGAAGGTTCCGGATGGTCCAGAGGTCGCTTTTGGGGTTTTCCACGACATCGGCCTCCAGGATGCTCAAAGGGAGGAGGAGGGCGGTGCCGGCCTTTTTGGCGCTCCGTACCAGGAAGCCGCGGCGGCCGTACTCACGCGACAGGGTGTGTACGACCATCGCGCTTTCGCCCACTTTCGTGGTTCCCAGGACGATGAGCTCAATGTTGTCCATGCAGGAAATCGGCCATGGCGCGAAGGGCTTTTCCGCGGTGCGAGATGGCGTTTTTCTCCTCTTCGGAAATTTCGGCCGCCGTGACGCCGTAGCCCTTGGGGATGAACACCGGATCGTAACCGAAACCGCCCTTCCCGCTTCTGTGAAGGGCGATGCTGCCTTCCATGACCCCGTCGAAGAAGTGATGCTGCCCGTGCAGGATGAGCGTGACCGACGTACGGAAACGGGCCGACCGGGTGGCCTTGGCCGTGGTGAGGCCGTTGGTACGGGCCATGGCGGCCTCCTTTTCCCGCCGGGCCATTTCCTCGAGGAGTTTGTCGATGTTGGCGGAGGGGTTCTTTTCAGGACCGGCATAGCGGGCGGTTTCTACGCCGGGGGCGCCGCCCAGGATGTCCACTTCCAGGCCGGTGTCGTCCGCAAAGCAGTCCAGTCCGGTTTTTTTGTAAATATAGTCGGCCTTCTGTAAAGAGTTGGCCCTGAGTGTGTTGCCGGTTTCGGGGATGTCTTCTGCGATACCGACTTCCGCGGGGGTAACGAGCTCAAATCCCTCGCCCAGAATCTCTGCAGCTTCCCGGAGCTTGCCGGGGTTGCCCGTTGCGAATACAAGTTTCATTTCTTTCACTACTGATTAACCGCTGCAAAGATAGCATGTTTTGCGCTTCTAGGCAAACATTCTCAGGATCTGGGCCTCGGATGCGCCCGGAACGCGGGAGCGGATATGGTCTACAAGGAATTCCCTGGACTGCTCCGGAGTGAGGCTAGACTGAAGCGAGTCTCCGCTGGAAGGGAAGCCGGGGAAGCCTTGGGGGCCGCTGTCGTCCGCAAAGAGCGCTTCCGGTGTACAGAACGAACTCACCTGCCAGCCGTTGTAATGAAGGTCCTCGCCACGGTACACCCGGGTAATGTCACCGGTCACCACGCGCGTCTGCATCTGGAGCTTCGTGATGATCGCATCGGCCGCCGACTTTTTGATTCCCAGCAGCGCCCTCACATCCCTGATACCAATGCTTCCCTGCTCTTCCAGCAAATCCAAAACAGCCTTCTGCTGCGCCGTAGGGGCATATTTGGGCAGACTTCGGCGCCAGTTCATCAGCTCCCGGTACAGCCGTACGGTAGCAAAAGCCGCCTTCCCGCCCCAGAGGAATTTTCCATACGCAATCTCTCCGCTTTGGACCGAATAGATCTTCCAGTCCCAGGGCCCCAGGCTGTCCCCGCCGTCAAACCAGTATTCCCTGGGCGTGAGCTCTTCAATGGAATACCCTGCAATAGGATTCTCAAAGAAAGGAACAATCCCCAGCTCTTCGATAGCCTCCAGCATTGTCTCCTCGCTGACCACCCTCGGCCTTTCCCGGTTTCCTGCGTGCTTTATGATGGACATAAGTTGTAGTAGTTTCTCTCCGCGAAGATATGTAAAATCCCCAGCTTTTGCAATCTTCGTCCCCCTTTTCATCCTGACAGCCGTGACACATAACCAATTGACACTCAACGTTTTCAGTATCTTACAGAGTATCAGCTACTTAAGTGTCACGGATGGGGACTCCCGACCGGGGGGCTTCAGTCGCTACGCTCCTTCCGTACCCTCCCACCGTATCCTGCGTCATCCGCTGCCGCGGATACAGTCACCGTTAAGGCCAAAGGCTTGAAAACCTCCACCCTTTCCCTGTAGCCTTTCCCCGCCAAACCCACCAAGGGGTGCACCTCCAGGTGCACCCCTTGCCATCTCCGAATCAAGCAACAGCGTAAATATCAGCAGGTTACGCATATAGGGGTGCACCTGGAGGTGCACCCCTTCCTGCCCCGCCGCCATAGCCCTCCTGGCCAGGCCGGGTGAGGAAAGTCCTAAAAGAAGCGGGGGTAGTCCTAATGGGGCTTGGAAAAATGGTGTATCTTTGCAGCGACTAGAACAAATGGATATGAATTTCAGTGGCATTATAGTGGGGGCGGCGGTGTTTCTGAGCATCGGCATCTGCCATCCTGCGGTTATCAAGATGGAATATTATCTGGGAAAGAAGAGCTGGTGGATCTGGCTCGTGGCGGGCATCGGCTTTTCGGTTTTGTCCCTGCTGATTCCCGATACAATTCTTTCTACTATTGTGGGTGGATTTGCTTTTTCCTGCCTGTGGGGCATTCATGAGATGTTTTTGCAGGAAAAAAGGGTTCTCCGGGGATGGTTCCCGGAAAACCCTGAACGGCATGCCTACTATGAGGCGTTAAGGCAGCAACTTAAAAAGTGATGGCCGGCTGCTGAAGGGCGGTGTGAAGCTGCTCGTCATAGCGGAGGCGCATCCGGATGCCGGCTTCCTGGAAATAATACCTGACGACGATCTCCTCTTCGATGAAGGGGATGATTTCGTCTTTCTTGAGCCGGAGGAAGTCTTCTTTGCTCATGTCCAGTTTGCTCTGGAGCGCAGCCAGTTCTGCGGCTGTGGTTTCTTCCAGACCGTCTTCTTTCAGGTTTTTCTTCACTTCGTCCAGATAGGCGCGGGCGGAGGAGCGGTAGTCGAACTCTTTGTCGGCCGCAAAGGCGACGAAGTTGTCGTACTCCTGGAAGTGGAAGTCTTCCACGGCGGGGATGGATTCGTGCTCCCGGACGTACTGAAGGGCATATTGCTCGATGATTCCGTTCAGCACCAGCGAGTAGGTGAGGCGGGAATAGCGCTTGGCTTTGACTTCGTGGTCGGGGGTGATGCCGCCGCCGTCGCGGACTGTGCGTCCGTGCGCCGTGGTGAAGGTATGGGTGAGCGAATCGGGAATGTGGCCGACGCTGCCGTCTTCGTTGCGGTGGGAGTAGTCGATGGCCTGGACGCATCGGCCCGAAGGGGTGTAGTATTTGGCGGTGGTGAGCTTGAGCTGGCCGCTGTAGGGGAGGGGCCGGATGCTCTGCACCAGTCCCTTGCCGAAGGTGCGGGTCCCGACGATGGTGGCGCGGTCATAGTCCTGCAGCGCTCCGGATACGATTTCAGAGGCCGATGCACTCCCGCTGTCCACCAGCACCAGGATGGGGATCTCGGTGTCCACAGGGTCGGTGGAGGTCTTGTAAACCTGCTCCGAACCTGCCGCCCGGCCTTTGGCGGTGACGACGACGGAGCCTTTGGGCACGAACAGGGAAACGATGTTCACCGCTTCGTGCATGAGGCCGCCGCCATTGCCGCGCAGATCCAGCACCAGCCGCTGCATGCCCTGGGCTTTGAGGGTCTGGTATGCATCCCGGATTGCCTGGCCCACGCCTTCCGTGAATTTGTTCATGAGGATGTAACCGTCGGCCCCGTTGAGCATGCCGACGTATTCGACGGCCGGGAGGACGATGCGTTCGCGCACGACGGGGACTTCAATCACCTCGCCGGCTTTCCAGGTGGGGCCGCCGCGGAGTTTCTTGACGGAGAAGACGACTTTGGTGCCGGGTTTCCCGCGCATGCGCTCCGAGCTTTCCTGGCTGGTGAGCCCGTGGGTGGAGGTGCCGTCGATGGAGAGGATCTCGTCGCCGCAGCGGAGGCCTGCCCTTGCGGCCGGTGAGCCTTCGTAGGGCTCGTTGATGGTTACGTTGCCGTTTACGTCCGGCTTATAGATGATGGCGCCGATGCCCCCGTAGGTGTTGGAGAGCATCATCTGGAAATCTTCCTGCTCTTCCTCGGGGACGTATACGGTATAGGGATCCAGCGATGCGAGCATGGCATCCACGGCTTCGCGCTCGATCCGGCCCACTTCCAGTGAGTCTACGTAGGAGCGGTTCAGTTCCTTCAGGATAGCGTTGTTCACTTCCACCCATTTCCCCAGGGTGAAACTTTTGGACTGGGCCGATGCCGCCACGCAAACCGCCGCCGACAGGGCCAAAATAAGGCTGATTCGTTTCATAGCTCGGCAAAGATAGCAAAAATAGTGCTAAGTGCGAATGGGGCGGACGGATTTGCAAAATCGGCCGGAATGCCGTATTTTTGCAGCCGATTTCCACCGACAGTATTCTGAAACCCGGGCGATGGCCCGCCGGAGCATTGCGCTCAGGGTGTACTGTACACCTGCGGACCGGGGACCCGGGAAGTTCTTTCAAATACTGTTTTTCTATGTCAAGTAAAAAGTATACGCTTGTTGCCTGGACCGGGAATGGCAGTCTCCGGATGGTCCCTTCCCTTGTCAATGTCGCTTCGGAACCCTACAGGGAGAGGATCGGGCAGCTGGAGGCCCGCTGGGAGGAGGTGGAGGACGAGATGGGCTGGCTGCTCGCCCGGAGCCGGGCGCATGAGCGGTTCGCGCGGTTCCTGCTGAGTGTCGGCCACCCGAGGGAGGCTTACGGGGAGTATAAGAAAGCGGCCATGGTCTGCGCTTACTGCTCGGACGACCTCTGGCTCCAGGGCGAAAGCTGCGATTTCCCCGCCCTCCCGCTTCTGTACCGCTTTCTGTCCATGCATCGGCAGTGCGTCTGCCTGGCCCTGAAGGATGAATACCTCAGCCGCTGCTACAAAGGCAGTGACCTTGAGGGGCAATACCTCTTTTTTACGCTGGATGACCGGATTACCGACCGGGAGTTTTCCGAGAGCTATGCGAGCATGCGGGCCTGGCGGTTCGGGAATTGTTCCCGCTGACACCGGCCCGGCTTTTGGACACGAGCACGACGCCGCCCACAACCAGGACGGAGGCCAGCACTTTCTGCCAGGTGATCACATCCAGGCCGGCCCAGATGCTGACGATGGTGGCGATGATGGGCTGCAGGTAGGAATACATGCTCACCAGCGTTGGCCGGATGAATTTCTGGCCGAAAGGAATCAGGAAATAGGCGACGAAGGTCGCAAAGAAGATCAGGTAGCCGATCTCCCAGGCCACGTTCCCGGGGATGGCCGTATAGTCGGTCGTGAGGAGTCCTTTCCCGGAGATGGGCAGAGAAACGATGAGCGAGAAGAGGAAGGACCATTTCATGAAGGTCACTACGCTGTATTTGGAAATCACCGGGCGGAAGAAGCCCAGGTACAGCGAGAAGCTGAGGCTGTTCACCAGCAGCAGGGCGATTCCCCACGGCGAGGTCACCGCCGCTCCGCCTTCATGCACGGAATTGAAAATCAGAAACAGGATGCCGGCGAAGCTCAGCGCGACTCCGCCGGCTTTCTTTCCGGTGATGGGCTCGCCCAGGAAAAGGAAGGCGAAGATCATCGTAAAGATGGGCCCGAGGGTGCCGATGATGGCGGTATCGATGGCCGATGTCATGGTAATGGCCATGAGGAAGGTCATCTGCGGGACGAAAAGGCCCACCAGCGATGCGGCGGCGATTTTCCAGTAGTCAGCCCGGTCGATTTTTTCGGCCGGCATGAAAAAGGAGATGAGCCAGAAAAGCGCCGTGGCGCCGATGGCCCGCAGCGTAAACAGGACATACGGCGAAACCGTCGCCGAGTTTGCAATATCCTTGCAGAACACCAGGTTCAGGCCGAAGATGGTGTACGCGGCGGCGATGGAAAGGTGTCCTTTGAGTGAATCTTGCATCACGACCTCCGGTTCTCAAGTTCTCTGACTTCCATAGTGGAATTTTTTGCAAACTTACGCAAATTATTCCGGAAATGGGGCTCTCCGGCCGATTTTCTGATGGATGGGGACTGCTGGGGGGATTTTTGACGGCTGGGGGCTGCCGGCTGGGGCTGCCGTCAGGGGGATCCCTCCCGGGGGCTCCAGTCGCTTCGCTCCTTCCGTACCCTCCCACCGTATCCTTCGTCATCCGCTTGTCGCGGATAACTTGTCTCCGGCGGGCCCCTCCCTCTTCCCATGGCCGAGGGTGGATTCGTTGACGGATGGGGACTCCCGACCGGGGGGGCTCCAGTCGCTGCGCTCCTTCCGTACCCTCCCACCGTATCCTTCGTCATCCGCTGCCGCGGATAACTTGTCTCCGGCGGGCCCCTCCCTCTCCCCATGGCCGAGGGGGGCCATGCCCCCGGTCGGGAGTCCCCAACCGTCGCCGCTGCTCAGTGCCTGGAATGAGGCTATGGTTTTGTGTGGCACTTAAGTGGCTGATAGTCAGCCAGATGCTGAAATCGCCTACGTCATTTTGCCGGAGGCGATTTCAGGAAGTAGCTCAGGGTCAATTACTTACTTGCCACGGGTAGAATGGTGTAATTGAGGATATACGCCCTGGTTGGTGCAGGCCCTCTGCATTTTGGCGCAGGTGTTACGACAAATGGTGCAGGTGCTGCTGTTTTGGTGCAGGTCTCGGTGTTTTTGGAGCAGGTCTCGGTGTTTCTGGCGCAGGTGTCTTCTTTTTTGGAGCAGGTGTCACGATAAGTGGCGCAGGTGTTACGGCAAATGGTGCAGGTGCGATTTTGGGTGGGGGACCTGCGCCAAAGATGAGGGAACCTGCTCCATTTTGGCTTGGACTTGCGCCAAACAAGCCTGGGGATGTTGTTTTTGGGAACGGTGTGGGGCAAAAATGGGAATGGTCTGTTTTTTAGTTTGGGACCATTCCCGGCGATATCGCCCCAGAGCCCCCTCCAAGGCCATTTCCACGGTGATGGTCCTCCACCCATATCCCGTAGATTTCGCCTGTGAAGGTTGGGGACTCCCGACCGGGGGGCTCCGTTCCGCTTCGCTCCACTCCGAACCCTCCCACTGTATCCTGCGTCATCCGCTTGACGCGGATAACTTGTCTCCAGCGGGCCCCTCCCTCTTCCCATGGCCGAGGGGGGCCATGCCCCCCGGGAGGGAGACCCCATCCGTCAGACCCCCCCCTACTCGCTCAGCAGTTTCGGCTCGGAGGTGCCGATGGTGCTGCTGAGCACGTCGGCCATGAGGAACATGTTGGAGACGATGGGGTAGATGCGGCCGTCCTGGATGTGCTCTTTCAGGGAGTACCAGGTGGCGGAGGAGTCCTCGATATGGTCGGAGAATTCGATGCCGGGGAAGCGCTGGGCAAGGTTTTCGCGGAAGACGGCGGTGTAGTGCGCGCACAGGGCGTCCACTTCGCCCTGGAGGGCGGCGTCGGCTTCCCGGGAGCGGATGTCGGCGTAGGCTTCGGTGAACTCGCGGTACAGTTCGGAGTTGTTGATGGAGAGGCCTTCGAGGTTTTCGTTCAGGAGCCAGCAGTGGTTCACCTCGTCGGGGTCGGGCTGGATGGCGAGGTCGTTGAGTTTGCAGAATTTAACCCCGAACAGGGTCAGCTTGCCGCCGTCGGTAGAGAATTTGATCTTCGTGAAATCCAGGCCGATGGACGCCTTCACATAATACTTGCCGATATAGAGCACCTTCTTCTCGCCGGGATGGGCAATCCCGTCCACCCACTTGGAGATGCGGTTGAAGACGCCTTTGGGGTCGGACAGTTTGTAGGAAGGGTCGTCCAGGAAGCGGGAAAGGGGCTCTTCCTTGACGATGTACCCCTCTTTGTCGAAGGTCATCGTCTCCACCTTGAAGGTGAAATTCACATTGGCGGGAACGCTGGCGGTCTGTGCCCAGGTGTCCAGCCGGCTCTCCAGTTCCCGGTTGCGGTTTTCGAGGGAGGTCACTTTGTCCTGCAGTTCCAGCCGGGCCTGCTCCTGCTGCGCCAGGTCTTTGGCCCGTTCATTGAACTCGCTTTGGATGAGCTTGTTGATGGGCTGGATGGCCATGAGCATCAGGATGACCGTGATGACATTGGAAAGGATCAGGGCCAGCGGCGCCGCCAGGCGGGGGAAAAAGAGGAACAGGCCCACGTTGCAGGCGATCAGCAGGAAGCAGCCGGCCGTAATGAGGTAGCTGGACGCCACCCGGCCCCGGTCCAGCGCGGACCGCACGGCCTTTTGAATGAATAAACCCATAGTCTTGTACTTTATTCCAATATTTACCGCAGGCTTCCGCGGTAGGAGATGTCGTCGCGGTTGCGGCTGTGGACGTGGACGTCGGCACTGCCGTTGTCGAAGACGGTGATGGTGTAGACGAAGATGTCTTCCCCGTTGGCCACGGTGACGACAATTTCCCGCCTGTCACCCACCAGTCCGCTGTCGGAATAGGCCGATATCTTCTCCGTGAACGTCAGCCCCTTGCCGCCGCCGTAGGGCAGGTCGCGGGCTACGCCGAAGTACGGGAGGTGGGAGTCCAGGACATTGTCCTTCACGGAAACCGAATAGCTGTTCACGGCTTTCCCGGTGCCGCGGAGGGGAATCATGTAATTGATGTCAATTTCAAAGGAACGCTCATCCAGCTTCTGCTGGACCTCGGCGGCAATCTGCCGCCTTTCTTCAGGCGTCTGGCCGAATATGCCGCAGGCGGTCGCAAGGACCAGGGCCATCGTCAGGGCAAAGAACTGTTTCATAGGCTATCTGTATTTCGATTTATGTTCACGGGCATATTCCTCGTCGTAGCGGCGGTCCCATTCCCGGTAGTACTCCATCTTCGGGTCTTCGAAAAGGGACATCTGCTCGAAGGATTCGTGGGTGAGTTTGGAAACCCCCAGGCCCACCTGCCGGATGGGGGTGGCTCCGTCCCAGGCTTCGGAAAGGAGGCGGCGGGCTTCGGCCAGGATGAGGGCGGTGACATCGGTGGGCTGCGCCATCTGGCACTGCTTCTGCGAGATGGTGAAGTCCCGGTATTTGACAAACATGGACACGGTGGAGGCCTTGAACTTGTCGGCCCGGATGCGGTGCGCGACGATACAGGCCACATTGAAAAGGGCGCGGTCAATCTCGCGGGGGTCGTCCAGGTCGCGGGAGAAGGTCCTTTCGGCACTGCAGCTCTTGGCTTCCTGGACCTCCGTTTCTACGGGCGAGGAGTCCCGTCCGTTGGCGTTCTCGTGCAGCTGGGCGGCGAACTTGTTCCCCACCAGCCGCGCCAGCGACCCGGGATTCAGCTGCGCCAGCTGGCCGATGGTGTGGATCCCGTAGTCCGTGAGCCGCCGCTCCGTCTTCTTCCCGACCCAGAGGAGGTCCCGTACGGGCAGGGGCCACATCTTTTCGGGCACCTCGTCCTCCCAGAGGGTGTGCACCTTGTCCGGCTTCTCGAAGTCGGACGCCATCTTCGCCAGCAGCTTGTTGGAGCCGATCCCCACATTCACCGTGAACCCCAGTCGGGTCTTCACTTCGTCCTTGAGGCGGGTGGCCACTTCCACCGGATTCCCCTGCGGGCAGCGGAACGTCATGTCCAGGAAACACTCGTCGATGGAAAACTGCTGCAGCACGGGGGAATAGGACCGGCAAATGCCGATAAACCCTTCCGAACACTGCCTGTACCACGCCCAGTCGCCCTGGACGATGACCAGGCCGGGGCAGGTGCGGAGCGCCATCGACACCGGCTGCGCCGTCTTGATGCCCAGTTTCTTCGCCGGGATGGATGCCGCCGTGATGATGCTCCGCCGGTCGTTGGGATCCCCCGAAACCACGCTGGGGACCAGCCGGATGTCCGGCTTCCCCTCCATCACTCCCTTCACCGCCGACCAGCTGAGGAAAGCGGAGTTCACATCGATATGGAAAATGATCCGGCGCATCGGACAAATTTACTAAAAATAATTCAGTAAAATTATTCGTACCTTTGCAGCCATGAACAGACGTGAACTGGAAATCATGGCGCCTGCGGGCAACTTCGGCTGCCTGGTCGCCGCCATTCAGGGCGGGGCCGACTCGGTGTACTTCGGCATCGGCCACCTGAACATGCGGTCGCATTCGGCCAACAATTTTACCCGGGAAGACCTCCCGGAAATCGTGCGCATCTGCCGCGCATACGGCATCCGGGCGTACATGACGCTGAACATCACCCTTTACGGCGAGGACTTGGAAGAAGCCCGCGAGACCCTCCGTGCGGCCAAGGCGGCCGGGGTGGACGCCATCATCGCATCCGACATGGCGGCCATTCTGTACTGCCGTGAGATCGGCCTGGAAGTGCACATTTCCACGCAGCTGAGCATCTCCAACGTGGAAGCTCTCCGCTTCTACGCCCAGTGGGCCGACGTCGTCGTCCTGGCCCGCGAGCTGAACCTTTTGCAGGTGAAAGCCATCCACGAAGCCATCGTGTCGGAGCACATCACCGGTCCCTCCGGGAACCTGGTCCGAATTGAGATGTTCGCCCACGGGGCCTTCTGCATGGCCGTTTCCGGAAAGTGCTACCTGTCCCTGGCGGCGTACGGGGAAAGTGCCAACCGGGGAGCCTGCATGCAGGTGTGCCGCCGCGGCTACCTGGTCACCGACTACGAGACCGGCAACCAGATCCACATCGACAACAAGTACATGATGTCCCCGAAAGACCTGTGCACCATCGAATTTGCCGACAAGTTCGTCGAAGCCGGCGTCAAGGTATTCAAGATCGAAGGCCGCGCCCGCAGCGCAGACTACGTAAAGACCACCGCCCAGTGCTATCGGAAAGCGGCCGATGCTGTGGCCGACGGCACCTTCACCCCTGAGATGGGCTCCGCCCTCAAAGAAGAGCTCGCGACCGTGTTCAACCGCGGTTTCTGGGACGGCTACTACCTGGGCGCCAAAATGGGCGAATGGAGCTCCGTCTACGGCAGCCAGGCCACCCGGCGGAAAGTCTATGTGGGAAAAGTCACCAACTGGTTCGCGCGCATCGGCGTCGTGGAAGTGCAGGTGGAAGCCACCCCGCTCCGGAAAGGCGAGGAGATTCTCTTTATCGGCCACACCACCGGCATCCTGCCCGTGAAAGCCGAAGACCTCCGTGTGGACCTTGAGCCGGCCGATGTCTGCCCCCAGGGCGTCCGCTGCTCCATCGCCGTTCTGCTGGAAGGAATGCCCGAAGACCATGTAAACCCGGACAGCGAGCCCGGGGAGCGCCTGCATCCCCGCCGGGGCGACAAAGTCTTCCGCTGGGAGACAGTGTAAAATATCGGCAAAAGCCTTATCTTTGTAGAAAACTGCGTCTATGATTTCTGAAGCCCTTCTTGACCAGGCTGTCCGGGACCTCTTCTCCCGGATTGAGTTCCAAAAAGACCCCGCCGGCCTGTACGACCCGCTGCGGTATATGATCTCAATCGGCGGAAAACGTATCCGTCCCAAGCTGTGCCTGACCACTTACGGCCTTTTCCAGGACCGGCTGACAGACCAGATCCTGGAACCGGCGGCCGGGCTGGAAGTGTTCCATACCTTCACCCTCATCCACGACGACATCATGGACCGGAGCCCCTTGCGCCGCGGACACGACACCGTCTGGAAAAAGTGGGACGAAGACACCGCCATCCTCAGCGGCGACGTCATGTGCATCGACGCCTACAAACGCATCGCCAAGGCACCGGCCCCGGTCCTCGGCGACGCCCTGTCCCTGTTCTCAAAAACGGCCTCCGAAGTGTGTGACGGCCAGCAGATGGACATGGACTTCGAGAAAGAGGACATCGTCACCATGGACCGGTACATGCAGATGATCGGCCTGAAGACCGGCGTCCTGATCGCCTGCGCGGCCCAGATGGGCGCCCTCATCGGCGGGGCCGATCCCGTCACCCAGCACAGCCTGTACCAATACGGCTACTACCTGGGCCTCGCCTTCCAGGTGGCCGACGACTACCTGGACGCTTACGGGGACCAGAAAGTGTTCGGCAAACCCATCGGCGGAGATATCCTGAACGGGAAAAAGTCCTGGCTCACCATCCGCGCCTACGAAAAAGGCGCCACCGCCGTGGCCGACGCCCTCACCGCCCCCGCCGCCACCCCCTCCGAACAGGCTGCCAAGATCGCCCGCGTCAAAGCCCTCTACGACAGCGTCGACGTCGCCTCCGACGCCCGCCAGACCATTGCCGACCTCACCGCCACCGCCATCGCCAAAGGCTCCGCCGCCTGTGAGGCTGGGGGTGCTCGTTCTGCTGGGGGTGCTTGTTCTGCTGCGGTTGCGGGTTCGGTTCCTGCCCCGGCTGCGGGTTCGGTTCCTGCCCCGGCTGCGGGCCGTGAAACCCTCTGCCAGTTCGCCGACCACCTCATCGGCCGGACATTCTAATCTGTAGCTTCATACAAACTGCCCGGCTGCATCTTGTATATGCTTCCGGGTGCCCCTGTGTGTTCCCTGGTGTTCCTATGTGTGCCCTGGTGCCCCTGTGTGTGCCCTGGTGCTCCTATGTGTGCTCCCGGCTGTTCCTGTGTGCTCCCTGGTGCGGGCTGTGAAACCCTCTGCCAGTTTGCCGACCACCTCATCGGCCAGACATTCTGATCTCCGGAGGGGTGCACTTTCCGGTGCACCCCTTGCCATTTCTGACACTGTGCTCCCGGGCAATACACTTTCCCTGTCTCCATCTTCGCCCATTCCCCCTGTTAAGGCACAGATACCCGCATCTTTGGCGCAGGTGTCCTCATTTTTGGTGCAGGCCCTGACTTAAATGGCGCAGGTTCTGACTTAAATGGCGCAGGCGTTCGCATCTTTGGCGCAGGTCCGTTTTTATGGCCAGGACCTGCGCCGCAAAATGCCACTCTATGCTCCCCAGTGGCGCAGGCTGACTGTTCCTGATTTTGGTTGACTGTCTGCGTGTCTTATCGCGTGTGAAAGTTGACTCGGGTTTAACTGCTATTACTGGTTTTTGTTGA
>OCTW011617194.1_pt1 | contig 121616 bp, 120 predicted proteins | sample 1539671 | NCBI WGS metagenome assembly OCTW01 (sample SAMN02144230, study PRJEB22623) | gut metagenome | biome: sheep rumen | host: Ovis aries | place: New Zealand | reverse complement strand
GGCAGACTGGACGACTCTCTGATGTTTTATCTGGAATCCCGCGGAATGAACAGAGACCAGATCTATGAGATGATGGCCAAAGCCCGTCTGGATTCGGTGATCCGCCTGATTCCGGATGAGAGATGGAGAGAAGACATCAATACCTGGCTGGGAGGCACAGAGGATGACAACGAGTGAAAGAAAACGGGAGGATGCGGAAATCCGGAAGGATTTTCCGCTTCTTAGTCCGAAAACAGCATATTTGGACAATTCGGCAACAACGCAGAAACCCAGGCAGGTTCTGGAGGCCGTCTCTCATTATTATGAAAGCGAAAACGCCAACCCGCTCCGGGGTCTTTATCAGCTGAGCCTTAAGGCCACAGACTCCTATGAGCAGGCGAGAGAGGCTGTCCGTGCTTTTATCCACGCAAAAAGCACGGAGGAAATTATTTTTACCCGGAACGCGACCGAGAGCCTGAACCTGGTGGGCTACAGCTGGACGGCGGACAACCTGAAGCCGGAGGATGAGATTTTAATCACCATTCTGGAACACCACAGCAATATGCTGCCCTGGCAGCAGGCCGCGAAACGAACCGGCGCAACGCTGAAATACCTGGAGTGTGATAAAACCGGAAACATAACCGAAGAAGATTTTCGCAGGGCGATAACCCCGAAAACAAAGCTGGTCTGCATGACACATGTCTCAAATGTCATCGGGAGGACAAATGACCTGAAAACATTTGCCCGGATTGCGCATGAGTACGGGGCGGTTTTTGTGGCGGACGGCGCGCAGAGCGTTCCCCACATGCCGGTGGATGTACAGGATCTGGATGTGGATTTTCTGGCATTTTCCGGACACAAAATGCTCTCGCCCATGGGAATCGGCGTCCTGTACGGGAAAAAAGAAATTCTGGATGCCATGCAGCCCTTTCTCTACGGCGGGGAAATGATTGAATATGTGACGCGGGAGGGCGCCACCTACGCGGAGCTTCCTCATAAATTTGAAGCCGGTACGGTAAACGCGGGCGGGGCGGTAGGCCTTCATGCGGCAATCCAGTACATCAATTCCATCGGATTTGATAAAATCCAGGAGCGGGAGGATCATCTGACCGCCTACGCGATGGAAAAGATAAAGGAAATCCCGGAGGTGCACATTCTTGGATCCGATGATCCGAAGGAACATCACGGCATTCTAACCTTTACGGTAGATGGAGTACATCCGCACGATATCGCGGCCATGATGGACGAGGATCATGTGGATGTGCGTGCGGGTCACCACTGCGCCCAGCCTCTTCTGAAATTTCTCGGCACCATGTCCACGGCCAGGGCGAGCTTTTCCTTCTATAACACGGAGGAAGAGGCGGATCGCCTGGTTGACAGCATGAAAACACTGCGGAGACGAATGGGTTATTAAAGAAGGATCAGATCCGGCATTTCGCTTCTATGCGGCGGATTGTCACGGAAGAAGGGATTAGCTATGCACAACACATTTTACAGTGAGATATTAACGGAGCATAATCTGCATCCCACTCACAAGCATGAGCTTCCGGATGCAAATTACGAACTGGAGGGAGTAAATCCCAGCTGCGGCGACGATATTATCCTGAAGCTGAGGGTAGATGATGGAGTGGTAAAGGACGGGGCTTTTGTGGGAGACGGCTGTGCGATTTCCCAGGCTTCCGCCGACATGATGCTGGATCTGGTGATCGGCAGGCCGATTGAAGAGGCAAAAAGACTGTCCGAAATATTCCTGAGGATGATAAAGGGAAAAATCACCGAAGAGGAAAAGGAAGAGCTGGAGGAAGCCGGGGCGCTGGAAGATATTTCTCATATGCCGGCGAGAGTCAAGTGCGCGGTTCTGGGATGGCATACCATGGATGAAATTTTTGAGGATCCAGATAAGGCAAAAAAAGGCTGATGCACAGGACTCTGAAACGGATGTGGGCGGATGCCGGAACGACGCCTTCGGAAATTACCGAAAAGAGAAAACAGCGGAAATGACAAAAAAGTGATCATTACGCTAAAGGGGAAACGGCGGAAATGACAAAAGAAGTAATTATCACGCTCCGGGGAGTTCAGTTCGGCGGCGCGGAGGATTCCGCGCAGCCGGTGGAAATTGTTACACCCGGAGAATATTATTATAAAAACGGTCAGCACTACCTGATTTTCGAGGAGACCACAGAGGGATTCCGGGAGGTCACCCATAACCTCTATAAATTCACCGAAGATCGTCTGATGGTCCATAAAAAGGGACTGATTGACACAGAGATGATATTTGAAAAGGGGAAGAAGACCATCTCCGCATACCATACACCCTTCGGGCGCATGGATATGAATATCGCGGCGACGGATTTCTGCCTGAAGGTCTCAGAAAACCAGCTCGATTACCGCGTAGATTACGCCCTAAACATGGGAGAAGGCTTTGCGGCGGACTGCCAGGTGAACTTTAACGTAAAATCACGGGACTGGTGGTACATGAAGGAGCTATAACTATCCGAATCATCCGGATAAAATATCTGAATAAATATAAGATAAGTATTGTAAAAAAGCAGCCATATGGATATTCCAAAAAGGAAATATCCATATGGCTGCTTTTTTGTGGGTTGCTTTTTATTAAGCTGATAACCAATTATTCCCAGAATATCAGAGTAGAGAATGAAAATATATATTTTGTCTACGATTATTAAAAAAAACATAGTAGGTTAGATAAAAGACGATGCCGAGATGTAATGTTAGAATTTATAAAGAAACATATCAAATTAACAGTTTATGATTTGAATTATTTCTTGCTAATAACCAACCTTGGGAGGGATAAGGATGCTTAGCTTTAATGTAAAGATAGGATTGGTACCGATTCGAAGAGATGTTACGCCCCGTCCAGGAATTTTCAACTGGGAGAAGGCAGAAATACGTTGTAACGAGGCTGTTGAGTATATCGAAAATAATTTTTCCAGTAGACATGTGGATTTTGTAGATCTAAAAGGAATTAATGAAGTTAATGTTCTTTGGAATGAAAGAGATGTTCCAAAGGTTATTGATCGTTTTAGGAAAGAGAATGTTGATGCAATTTTTTTAATTCCTGGCAATTTTGGAAATGAAGAGGTTGCTGGGGATGTTGCAAAAGCAATAGGAAAACCTGTGCTCCTGTGGGGACCGCAGGATGATTCATTTCTTCCGGATGGAACAAGATATACTGATACACAATGCGGCTTGTTTGGGATAAGTAGACAGTTGGAGCGGTTGAAAGTACCTTTTACATATATTGAAAACTGTTTCATTGAGGACGCTATTTTTCAGGAAGGATTTCATCAGTTTATCTCTGTTGTGTGTATGGTGAAAAATTTTACAAATCTTCGCGTTGCTCAAGTTGGCATGCGTCCTAAGCCATTTTGTTCAGTTATTTTTAATGAAGGCGAATTAATGACAAAGTTTGGAATTCGTACCATTCCAATAAATTTGGCCGTTATACAGGATCGCTTTAATAAAATATTAAAAGGTCGAAAAGAAGAGCTGGAAGAAGGTACGAAGATTCTTCGTTCTATGTATCAGGTCGATGATGTATCGGAAGCAGTATTAGATAAAATCTGGGCGTTTGTTATTTTGTATAAAGAACTGTTTAAAGACTTTGATGTAGAGGCTGTTTCAGCAGAATGTTGGACTTCTATGCAGTTAATGCTTGGCGCTATGCCTTGTACAGCATACGGAATACTTGCAGATATGGGATATATTATCGGATGCGAAAGTGATATGCATGCAACAATTACACAAGTGCTTTTGAAGAGTGCATCATTAGGAGAAAAAATTCCTTTTTTAGGTGAATTTACAACACGGCATCCTAAAGATAGAAATCTTCAATTGCTATGGCACTGCGGACCTTTTGCATATTCGCTTCATAAGAAAGGGGAATCTTGTAAATGTGTGAATATGCGGGAATGGTTTCAAGTAGAGGATGGGCATTATACTATTGCTCGTTTGGATCAGGATGATGGAAAATATTCTATTCTTGTAGGAGAATTCGATAGTGCACAAGGGCCGTATACGTTTGGGACGTATTTATGGGGAAGATTTGATAATTTATCTCGTTGGGAAAGAAAATTAATTGAGGGTCCATACATCCACCATATGTCTGAAATTGAAGGAAGCTATAAAGATATTTTTCGAGAGTTTTGCAAATATGTTCCAGCGATTACATTTGATACCGTTGTTAATGAATAACTATGTATAACCGATCACAAAAAATGATAATAGGAGAAATATACAAATGAGGATGGATTTGCAGACAATTTTAAGTATTGGTAGAGAACGCAAGTGCGCGATTCCGGCGTTCAATGTATATAATTTTGAGACTGTTATTGGTATATTGCAGGCGGCGGAAGAGACAGGTGCGCCAGTGATTTTTCAGGTGTATAGCCGCTTATTTGATTCCAATAGTGCAAGATATATTGCTCCGGTTATTTTAGAGGCAATAGATACGTTAAAAACACCTGCTGCATTCCATCTTGATCATGGTGCAGGAGAAAAAGAAGTGCTTAGAGCTTTAAGGTATGGTGCTACAGGTGTTATGATTGACGCTTCAACGCAACCTATTGATGTCAATATAAAATTAACCAAAGAAGTGGTTGATCTTGCTAGTGCTGTTGAAGTTGGCGTTGAAGGTGAGTTGGGGCATATTGGAAGAACAACTGATCAGGTATGGTCAGGTTTTACAGAAACAAGCGATGCTGTAAGATTTGTTGAAGAAACAGGAGTTTCAGCACTTGCAGTGATGGTTGGAACTGCCCATGGGCATTATAAAAAATCTCCAGTACTTGCGATAGACAGAATTAGAGAAATAAATGAGGCCGTTACTATTAATTTAGTGCTGCATGGAGGATCGGGTGTTCCTGATAATCAAGTAAGGGCTGCAGTGAAAGCGGGAATTCGAAAAGTGAATTTTGGGACAGATGTGTGCTGCAGCTTTTTGAATTCCTGTTCTAAGCAGGATACAGGGATTGTTGCTATTGACCTATTTATGAAGAAACCAATAGAGGCAGTGAAAAATTATGCTATTAGCAAGATTAAATTATTAGGAGCAAATACAAAGTGATAAGTGCCAAGGTAGTAGGGATTGGAGCTGTTTTATTTGATATTTTGATGACTGTTCCAAATTTTCCGGCTGAAGATACAAAAATACAAGGACTAGAGTCCAAAACACAATGTGGAGGACCTTGCGCTACAGCTTTAGTAACTGTTGCAAAACTAGGTGAAACTGCCGAATATTTGGGTACTCTTGGTGATGATACATATGGCAGATATATTTTGAAACAGTTGAATCATTATGGAGTGGCAACTAATCATGTGCGTGTAGAGAATGGTAAGCAATCTTTTCACAGCTTTGTAATGTTGAATTTGAACAATGCTTCAAGAACATGTATTTGGAACAGAGGGACAGTTGATATACCTTCTTCTGAAGATGTGGATTTAAATGCGCTGCGCAGGGCAACTTTCCTGCATTTGGATGGTCACCAGTTGGATGCGGCGCTTTATGCAGCACGTAGGGCCAGGGAATTTGGAGTATTAGTTAGTCTTGATGCTGGAGGGGTTTATCCGGGGATTGAACAATTGCTTCCCTGGGTTGATATTTTAATTCCTTCTGAAGAATTTGCCATGGAATATACCGGTAAAAAAACGGGTATTGAGGCTGCAGAAATATTATATAAAAAGTATCATCCAAGGACTTTAATCATCACCCAAGGAAAAAGAGGTGGATTCTTATGGGATGGAGAAGAAAAGCGGTATCCTGTATTTTCTGTCAAGGCAGTAGATAGTAATGGGGCTGGTGACACATTTCATGGGGCTTTCTTATATGGAAAATTAAAGGGGTTCACAGATATGGATGCGGCAATATTTGCTTCAGCAACTTCTGCTTTGAAATGCACCAGATTTGGTGCGCAGGAAGGAATTCCAGGCAATAGTGAAGTAATAAGGTTTTTAAAAGAGAATGGAAGGGGGAATTTTTTATGCAGATAAAGTCTTTTATGTTTAATATGATTCAAAGCGAATTGGAAGATGTAGTGGGACGAGAAAATGTTTCGATTAGTAAAGCTGAGATAAAAACATACAGTGTCGATTATTTTTGGATCAGTCGTATGTGGGAAGATAAAGGAGCAGAAGGACCAACACCGGATATTATTGTAAGGCCTGGTTCGGCCGAAGAGGTTTCTAAAATAGTTAAAATTGCAAATTATTATAAAATCCCTGTTATTACATGGGGAGGCGGATCAGGTTCTCAAGGTGGCGCACTTGCCATGGCAGGTGGAATTCTTCTGGATATGAAACGGATGAATAAACTTATCAAAATTGATGAGAATGCTCATTCGATTACTGCTGAGGCAGGGATGATTTTTCAGCAGCTAGAATGGTATGCTAATGAAAAAGGGTATTCTTGCATGCATATCCCCTCCTGTTTAACTTGTGGAACGATTGGAGGGGCACTGGGACACAGAGGAATTGGTATATTGTCATCCAAGTATGGGAAGATTGATGATATGTGTATGACTATGGAAGTTGTACTTCCAAACGGAGATATTATTCATACACTACCAGTTCCCAAACATGCGGCTGGACCTGATCTGAATCAGATTTTTATCGGATCAGAAGGAACATTGGGAATAATTACGAAAGCAACATTCAGACTTTTTGAGCAGCCGGAATGCAGGAAACATCGTGCCTTTTTATTCCCATCCATGCATGAGGGATTTGAAGCCGGTAGGGACATTATGCAGAAAGTGAAGCCTTCCATTATGCGCCTATTTGACCAGGCTGAAACAACATCAATTATTAAAAAGATAATTGGAGTTGAAGAAGTAGGAAGCTTTATGAATATTACCTTAGAAGGAATTGAGCGGATTGTGGATATTGAAATGGATATTGTCATGGAGATTGCCGCAAAGTATGGCGGAAGAGATATGGGCAGTGAGTATGGAGAAAAATGGTTTGATAACAGAATTACATTTTTCTATCCCGACAATATTATGGACATTCCACAAATGTTTGGAACTATGGATACAGTTTCAGATTATTCGCATATTGAAGAAATATATTGGGCTATGAAGCATGCGATTGAAGATAATTATCCGAATGTGAAATTCATTGCGCATTGTTCTCATTGGTATGGGTGGGGAACAATGATTTATGATCGATTTATTATGGATAATCCTCCAGAAGATAAGGAAGAAGCACTTCGTTTGCATAATCAAATCTGGAATAGTGGTGTACGCGCTGCGATGGCACATGGCGGAGTAATTAATGACCATCATGGAATCGGTTTAAAACTTTCTAGATTAATGAAGGAACAATATGGCCCGGCACTACAAGTAATGCAGGCATTAAAAAAAGGATTAGATCCAAATGGGATTATGAATCCTTATAAACTTGGACTATGAGAGAGGAGGAGTAACTCATGATAAGCCAAAAAGCGTTGAATACTGCTGAAAAGTGCAGGTTTTGCTGGATGTGCCGCCATTTATGCCCGGTTGAACTTCAAACGGGTAGAGAGGTAAATACCCCCAGGGCTAAAGGGTTGGAAATTTCCATGATTCATCGAGGAATAATGGAATTTGATAAAGATATAGCAGAAATCATGTATGAATGTATTCTTTGTGATGCATGTACTAATGATTGTGCAACTGGATATGAGCCGCCTTTGTTCATTCGTGAAGCCAGGACAGAAGCTGTTGTAAGGGGATTGGTTCCGGAATCCGTTGCAAAAGTGTTAGATAATATAAAAAATTCAGAAACGATTTATGGTGTGAAAAAAAATTCATACTCAAATCATGAAAATGAGGAGGTTCTTATTTATTTAGGTGAAGTTGCATCTGTTAAGTTGCCCAAGATGGTAAATGCATTGCTGTCAATCCTGAAAAAGGCACATGTTAAGTTTATGATTTTGGAGAATGAGCCGGCATCCGGTGCAATGTTAGGAGATCTCATAGGGTATGTTGAAGAAACTCGTCAACAAGCCATAAAATGTGCAAAAGCAATCAATGACAGTAATGCAAAAACAGTTGTGGTTCTTGATTCTTATGATGCACAGATAATGATTCAGAAATACCCTGAATGGAATTGTAATCTTAATGCTAAGGTTGTAACGGCAGTAAATTATGTGGATACACTATTGAAAAATAACAAAATATCTATTGCCAGGATGCAATCCGGTAATGCTGTTTTCCATGATGATGATCGTTCTGCGAGATTTTTGCATGAGTTTTTGCCGGGAAGAGAGATCGCAGAGGCTTTAGGATATAGAGTGGATGAGATGTTTAATCATGGAAGGCTTGCCAAATCCTGTGGTTCATCGTTGACCCTTGCTTATATGCCAGAAATTGTAAAAAAAATTGCAAAAGGCAGATGGGATGATTTACGTCGTACAGATGCGGATATCATGTTGACCGCAAATCCTGAAGCGTTTGAATGCCTTTATACGGAAGTGCCTGATGGGAAGAAGCTTGTTGATATATTTGAAGCGTTAGATGAAGCAACAGAATGAAGGGAAAAGGGTAAATGTTACATATATTAGTATGTGTAAAACCTGTTCCAGCCTATTCAAATAATGTATTGACGGATAATGGATTGATTGACAGGGAGAGGACAACTTTAGAGATAAATATTGCGGATTTATCAGCGTTGGAAGCTGCATTTCAGTGTCCTTTCCCACATGATGTTACTGTTCTAATGATGGGACCTAAAAAGACAGAAAGCTTGATTAGAGAGCTTTTTTCAAGGGGAGCAGATCATGCTCTATTGATAAGTGACATGGCGGTGGCCGGGTCAGATACCATAGCAACAGCAAGAGTCTTGTTATCTGCAATAAGATATTTAAGTGTAGATGAAGATGGTTTATCCAGCGGTAGCGGTAAGGGCGTTAATGAAGAGGATTATTTTGATGTTATTCTTTGTGGGCGTCGAGCGTTAGATGGAGAGACCGGTCAGGTTCCGGGAATTCTTGCAGCAATGTTGAATAGACCATTTATTGGAAATGCCCAAAACTTAGAATACAACTCAGATGGAGTCACAATAACGAGGGCTTTCGAAGATCATTTTGAGAAATTGTACGCAGGTTATCCAATATTACTTTCAATGTGTGAATATTCGTATTTATTGCGATTACCAACACTAGAAGGGCTCCAAAGTGCTATGGGAAAAGCAGTGCAAACTGTCGGTATTCATGAATTGGATTTGGATAGAGAAATGACTGGCCAGAATGGTTCTGAAACTAATGTTGTTCGTGTTAATACAATTTCAAGAATGTTAAGAAAAGGACCAAGAGTTATGGATGCTGAAAGAGCCGCAATGGATATTTCAAGATGGATTAAAGGAGCTTCATGTGGGTAGTGAGATATTGGTGCTTTTCTTAGATTTTGTGGATATTGGGCTTCTTCAGAAAGCGGAGAGTCTCGCTTTAAAAAGCGGTAAAAAACTACATGTTGCAGTTTCAAAGGGAAAAGCAGACACATGTATGAACGCAGATACAGTCAGTTTTTTAGATTTCGTTAATAGCAATCCTTCGGAAACAGATGTGGCAGATGTGTTATTTGGAGTTATAAAGAAGAAATGGAACCCAGATATTATTTTGGCGCCTGCTACATTATTTACACGTAATGTTATGTCGGTTCTTGCGGGAAAACTTGTTGCTGGTTTAACTGCTGATTGTACTGATCTTAGAATAGAAAACAATGAATTGGTTCAAATGCGGCCAGCATATGGAAATAAATTATATGCAGAAATTCGAACTAAATCAAAACCGGTAATGAGTACTGTGCGGCCAGGTGTCTTTTTAAGAAAATACATAAAACCTACTAAACATGCGAAAATTCTGGATGAAATAAAAATTGAATCGTCAAAACGGGTAATATGGTTAAATACCTCAAAAAATAGTGATGGTCATTTGCTGACACAGGCAAAGGTTATCATATCCGGAGGCGCTGGAATATGCAGTGAACAGGGATTCCAAAAGTTAAAAAAATTTGCGCTTTCTATAGGAGCCGCTTTGGGAGCAAGTCGGAGGGCAGTGGAATTAGGATATGCTCCATATAATTTGCAGATCGGGCAGACTGGAATAACGGTACATCCAGATGTTTATATAGCAGTTGGAATCAGTGGAGCTGTTCAGCATATAGCTGGCATAAGCGGTTCAAAAAAAATTGTTGCAATTAATAATGATCCCAGTGCCCCTATCTTTGATTATGCCGATTATGGGTTTATTGGGGATTGGGAAGATGAGATAGATGCATTATCTGCTCAGATGAATAAATTTTAAATTTGTTATTTATGAGGGAAAAAATTATGAATTTAAAAAAAACATATATACCGTCCATTGGATATACCAAGATATGTGAAATTGGAAAATGTTCACTTCATATGCTGGAATTCGGAATCATCGAGTTAAAAAAACGCGATAAAGTCACAATCGAAACAAAGGAGTGTGAATATGCATTTATTTTCCTTGGCGGAAGAGCGTTGGTGCAGATCGAAGGGGAAGAAGGGCAGGTTGTTGGAGGAAGGAGAAATGTATTTGAAGATAAACGCGCCGACAGTGTTTATGTGCCAAAAAATCGCAGAGTTACGTTTACCGGCTGTGAACATGTAAAAATTGCGGTATGTAATACTCCGGTTGAAGAAGACTCTGAACCACAGATATTGCCCGCTTCACGTGTAACCTTAAAAACGCTTGGAGTGAAACCTTGGGAACGCGATACATCTTTTATCATAGATAGCACTACAAACGCAAAACGACTGACTATTGGCGAAGCTTACATTACCCCTGGAAATTGGGCTGGATTCCCCCCACATAAGCATGATGTAGAAAACATGCCTGATGAAGGAATATTAGAAGAAATCTACTATTTCCTTTTTCAGCCAGATACAGGATTCGGTGTGCAGTGTCTCTATACTGCTGACGGAGAAATTGATGAAGCGTATCGTGTTCAGCAGGATGATCTCGTTGAATTTCCCAGAGGATATCATACTACGGTCGGTGCTCCGGGATATAATACATATTTTCTGTGGCTTATGGCTGGTGATCATCAAGGCTTTTTCAGATCAAATGATCCTTCTCATGAATGGGTAGCTGCGGTGGAAAATATGGTAAAGAAATACACTTTGTAATTTATGAAAGAGGTGTTCTCTATTCATGATATGCTAATAGGTTGAATAGAGATAATGTAGGATGGAAATCTATGGCTAAACAGATTTTATTAATGACTGCTCAATGGTCTGATTTAAGTCTGGAGGAAATATGCCACGAAGCTTCCGAAATGGGGTTTGATGGTCTGGAACTTTCTTGTTCGGGAAGCCACCTGGATTTAAAAGAAGCTGCCACTAATCCTTATTATATTGAATATTTAAAAGATGTTTTGAAGCATAATAAGCTGAATTGTGCATGTATTGCAGCACACATTGCAGGAAAGTGTGTAGGGGAAAAAGATAATACTCCGGTGATTGCTTTAAGGTCAGAAGAACAGCGTGACAAAAAGCAGAAAGTTCGCTCATGGGGAATTTCACAAATGCTCTATGCTGCACATGCTGCAAACAATCTCGGAGTAAAAATTGTATCTGGATTCATGGGATCGCAGCTGTGGAAATATTGGTATTCTTTTCCACCTGTATCTACAGAAACTATTGAAAATGGATTTTATGACCTTAAAAAACTCTGGGATCCAATTTTTGATGAATTTGACCGCTACGGAGTTCAATTCGCGTTTGAACTTCATCCTACAGAGATCGCTTTTGATTATTGGAGTGCGAAAAAGTTGCTGGATGTTTTTCACTGGAGGAAGACTATTGGTTTTACTTTGGATCCCAGCCATTTGCTTTGGCAAGGGATAGATCCGAATGTTTTTATTAAAGATTTTGGAGAACGCATCTATCATGTCCATCTAAAAGATGTAGCGATAAATCTGGATGGAAGAAATGGGATCCTGGGATCTTATCTTCCTTTTGGAAATACGCGTAGAGGTTGGAATTTTGTATCTTTGGGACATGGTGATATTGACTTTGACAAGATTATTCGAGAATTGAATCAGATTGGATACCAAGGAGCATTGTCTATTGAATGGGAAGACAATGGTATGCAAAGAAAAAGAGGTGTTGAAGAAGCTCTTGCATTTGCAAAGCAAATGAATTTTGAACCATCTGATGAACATTTTGATGCCCACCTAAAAGCAAAAAAAGTTAATTATGTATGAAAGGGGTGCATGCAGTATTAATAAATTAAGGTATGGCATGATTGGTGGAGGAGTTGGAAGCTTTGCCGGAAGAGCGCATAGACAATCTGTCAGTCTGGATGGGATGGCGGAGTTGGTATCAGGCATGTTTTCAAGAAATAGGGAAAAATCTCTAGCTTTTGCACGGGATATTGGGATTAAACCGGAACGCTGTTATTCTAATTATTATGAAATGGCAGAACAGGAAGCAGCAAGGGAAGATGGAATAGATTTTGCTGTAATTGTTACGCCTAATGTTTCGCATTTTGAGATATGCAAGGCTTTTTTAGAGAAAGGTATTCATATCGTCTGTGAAAAACCCCTATGCATTTCGAGTAAACAAGCTTTAGAGCTCTTAAAAATTGCTAAGAAAAATGACTGCCTTTTTATGGTTACATACACATACATGGGGTATGTAACCATAAAGAGTATTAAAGATTATATAAAATCAGGTAAACTTGGAAAAATAAAAATAGTAATGGCCGAATACCCACAAGGATGGATGAGTAAGTCTGATAAAAAGAATTCTCAAAGGACACTTTGGAGATTAGATCCTATGCAGTCGGGGAGGGTTAATTGTTTAGGCGATCTCGGAACTCACGTAGAAAATATTATATCCGAGACAACAGGTTTGAAGATCAAAAGAGTTCTTGCAAAATTAGAAAACCTTTCGTCAAATGGAGTACTTGATGATAATGATTATATTCTTATTGAATATGAGGGCGGAGCAAGTGGTTTTTATTGGACAAGCCAGCTTGCATCAGGGAGTAGAAATGGATTAAGAATTCGGATATATGGAGAAAAGGGGGCTATCCATTGGTTTCAGGAAGATTGTAACGCATTTGAGCTGGTCAATACGGACGGTGTCATTACCAGAATTTGCCGCGGGTCAAATGAAATTAGTGAAACAGCAGCGTTATATAATAGATTGCCAGCAGGACATCCAGAAGGCTGGATTGAAGCTATAAGTAATTTATATAAAAATTATATTGCCTGTGTCATTGCTAAAAAAGAAGGGAAATTTGCAGAATGCATGATCGACTTTCCGACCGGTAAAAGCGGTGCAGAAGGAGTACGGTTTATCGAGAAATGTCTAGAATCAAATTCAGAAGGAAATATATGGATTGATTATATGTAGATAAATGTGGAAGAGGTACCAATGTGAAGAGAGTTAAAATGTTTTTTATTAATAACTTCACAAAACAACCAGCGGAGAAGGAGAGGACTGGATTAGGACGTTGGTTTCAGGTTATTGAAGAAAGTTTTTTTAAATTGTTTTATGCAAATCTATTTGGTGCATTAATGCTTACTCCCTTTTTTATTTTTCTGTTGCTTGCGTTTAATAATAGAAGCTGGGAAATTTTTCTTTGTTCTCTTGCTTTACTAGTATTTCCAGGAAGCCCGGCAATTGTGGCTGTTAATTTTGTTTGTCAAAAAACTGTTTGCGATATGCCCGTTTGGACAATCAATGATTTTTGGGATTCATTTAAGAAAAAATTATGGAAAAGCATAATTATTGCATCCATTTTAATTGCTTTCTGGGGAGTATTGTTTTATGCAATATTTATTGTGATTGCAGTAGATGGGGGATTGCATCTGCATATTCTTGCGCCATTGATATCCTACATTTTTTTATTAACTGGATTTACATATTTTTCGATTCTTCAGACATCTATTGTTGATCTGCCGATTCACATAATTCTCAGGAATTCTGTTCATTTAATTTTTGCAGGAAAAATCCGGTCAGTAATCTGTATTTTCTTTTGGATGATAACTGGATATGTAGTCGCAAAATGGAATATCATTTCGATTCCTTTTATATATATTGGAGTTCCTTCAATATTCATCGTGACTCAAGATTTAATTTTTTATAAGGTTTTTAAACAATATTTCAATAGAGGAGGGAATAATTTATTAGGAATATAAAGGCCAGAATTAGTCTGTTTGCCAGATAAGTTACGTGAATTGAGGTGGAATGGAGGTGGAATGATGCCGATCAGAATTAATGAACATGTGGTTCCTGTTTACGATGCTTTTGATGTAGTCGTTTGTGGAGGCGGTGTGGCAGGTATAGCGTCAGCGCTATCTGCATCAAGACAGGGGAGCAAAGTTCTTCTTTTGGAAAAACAATGCCTGCTTGGCGGGTTGGCTGTTTCTGGACTTGTCACGATATATCTTCCGCTTGATGACGGCTGTGGTCATCAACTTTCATTTGGTATAGCTGAGGAACTTCTTCGCTTGGCAGTCAAGGATGGGGGAATTGCGAAAAGCCCAAAATATCCAGAAGCCTGGATGAGTCATAAGGAAAAGAAGAAATTATCGGAAGAACGTTTTCAGGTTGGATTTAATCCAGTATACTTCGCTCTTGAGTGTGAACAGCTTTTACTTAGTGAGGGAGTAACTATTTTGTATGATTCTCTTCTGTGTGGGGTTGAGGTGATAGAGAACCAGGTATCTGCAGTTATTTTTAGAAATGCGGGTGGAGAATATGCTGCAATAGCTAAGGCATTCGTTGATGCGAGTGGAAGCGCTTTGATTTTTTATGAAGCAGGAGAGAACGTGCGTACATATCAAAAAGGTAATCCGATTGCAGGCTGGTATTATTATTTGGGAAATGGAGAATTGAGTTTAAAAACGCTTGGATTCGCAGATGATATCTTAAAAACGAATGATGGCTCAGATTCAGAGAAGATACAAGGTACTAATGGAAGAGATGTTGCCCGATTTTTATGTCTATCGCATAGGCGAACACTTCAAGATATCTTAATTGCGAGGGAACGTGGAGAATTAACAGAACCTGCCGTAATCTGTGGAATGCCTCAAATCAGGATGATTAGATGCCTTTCTGGGAAATATAAACTTAAAGAAAGTGATTGTTTTAAGGAGTTTAAAGATAGCATAGGAATGATCGGCGATTGGAGAGCGAGTGGTCCCAGATTTGAAATACCATTTTCATCATTGTGTGGAAAGAAAATCCGAAATGTTTTTGCTGCCGGAAGATGTATTAGCAATGATGATGATATGTGGAACATAACAAGAGTGATTCCTGCTTGTGCAGTTACGGGCGAGGCTGCCGGAATGGCGGCTTCGATTGTATCTAAAATGGGAAGTATTAATGTTTCTACTCTTCAGAACCAGCTTGTTTGTGCCGGGCAAAAGATTTTTTTTCACGATATTTGTTAAAGTATTATCAAAAACAAAAGCGAATATTTATAGGTGCTACCATGAGAAAACGATTGGAGAACATCTGGTATTATCATAAATGGAAAATAATAGTTGGGTTATTGATATTAATTTGCCTTTTGAATTATGTAACGCAATTAGTAAAAAAACAAGAACCTGTTTTATCTATAGCCATTGTTACTGGAAAGATAATAAGTCAGAAAGAACTTGATCAACTGCAGACAGCTGTTGAAAATGCAGAGGACGAGGAAAGAGTCCCTATAACTGTGAATTATTACTATTATGATGGCTTGCCAATGGAAGCAGAGGATACTGCTAAATTTTCTGCTTCAGGTGTTCAACTTGCGGCTGATTTACAAACAAAGGAATCGCAAATATATATAACAGATAATCCGGCCATGTTAATGAAAGCAGACACAACTTTATATAGTATGGGAGGTTCTGCAATTGTTTTTAACAGATTAAGCTCGAATAATTTTACTGTCCTTGTAAGAAATGAAATCAGTAAAAAATTTTTTTTAAGATTAGAAAATCACATGAAAGACTACAAATAGAAGATGTAATAGAGAAGGAAGAATATATGGATCATTTCGTACTTGGTATTGATATAGGTAGTGGATCTGTTAAGCTGACGCTTCTGTCACAAGAAGGGAAAGTTGTTTGTAATGTTGGCTGTGAGTATCCAACATATTATAAGCAGGCAGGATGGGCGGAGCAGGATCCAGAGGACTGGTGCAAGGCATTCAGACAGGCGTTTTCTGATTTGAAAAAAACTGCGAATATTAATGCACAGCAGATAAAAGCCATCTCGTTTGATGCGGCAACACATACAGCAGTGCTGATGGATGAGAATAGAAAAATAGTCCGCAGGAGTATTTTTTGGACAGATCAGCGTAGCGTTCAGGAAGTAAAAGAGTTAAAGAACAGGTATGGAGATATTATTTCGACACAAGTATTGAATTCACCGACAACTGTTTGGACTTTGCCACAGCTTATGTGGATCAGAAAACATGAGCCGGAAACATATAAAAAAATACGGTACATACTTTTTGCAAAAGATTATCTTCGATTTAGAATTTCAGGAAGCATGGAGACGGACTCCATTGATGCAGTGGGCTCAATGTTTTACGACGTAATAAACGAGAGGTGGTCGGATGAATTATGCGAAGTGGCAAATGTGGACAAAAAGTGGCTTCCAGTCATAAACGATCCTCTTGATCAAGTCGGTTCAGTTGACTCATGTGCAGCAGAGGAATTTGGACTTGCTGAAGGAACTAAAATTTTTACGGGAACAACCGATACTGTGATGGAAATATTAGCTTCTGGAAGCATAGAGCCTGGACATATGACGGTGAAATTAGCAACTGCAGGACGTATCTGTGTGATTACGGATCATCCCATAGTATCACCTTTTGTCTTTAATTATCGTCATGTAATAAAAGGACTTTGGTATCCAGGAACTGCCACTTCCAGTTGTGCAGCCAGTTATCGTTGGTATCGTAACACAATTGGGAGACAATCATTCTCAGAGTTAAATAAGTTGGCGGAACAAGTACCAGCCGGTTGCGAAGGAATGATGTTTCATCCTTATCTACAAGGTGAATTGACACCTTATAATAATCCAAATTTGAGAGCAAGTTATACAGGTATAAGTACAGCATGCACCACTGCATATTTCACAAGGGCAACATTAGAAGGGGTAGCATTTTCTTTACGAGACTGTATGGATACGATTTGCTGTCTAGGAATGCAGGGGAATAGGGTACGCATCATCGGTGGTGGTTCACGCGGGAAATTGTGGAGACAAATTGTGACAGATGTTCTGAATTGCAAGATGGAGAAAATTCATTGCGATGATTCATCTTTTGGTACTGCAATGCTTGCAGCCGTTGGACTAGGATGGTTCAAAGACTATTCAGAAGCAGTGAAAGTGTGTATACAAATAGATTCTATAACTTATCCGGAAACGGAAAATGTAAAAATATATGATGAATTATTTGCTAAGTATAAGAGAATTCAAAAGGCAATGGAAGATATATATCAATAACATAGTTAAAAATGTTAAGAATATAGAAAGTAAGATGAATGTTCAGAAAAGATGTTTTGGTTTATCATTGAAATATGCTAGGAAATGGTCACGTGAGAAGTTTCCAAATACTTGTTTCGCTTTTGGTAAGGAGATTGGGAGGTAGAGTTATGACCAGAAAAACAATGTCGATGGTGTTGGCAGTTGTCATGGCTGTAAGTCTTACGGCATGCGCATCTTCAGGAAACAGTAGCTCATCAACAGCGGCTTCACGTAATAATTCGGATGAAAGCAGTAAAAGCGTATCTGTAGATACGGTTGCTTCGGGTTCTGGAAATTCTGATACAGGCTCGTCTGCTTCTACATCAGGTGCTAAAGATGTATCAATAACTGTATTTCACTATATGACACAAACGACAAAACAGGCAGGTCTTGATGCCGTCGAGAAAGCTTTTGCAGAAGAACATCCGGAATATAATATCACCTGGGATAACATTTTTTATAACCAGGGTACTGACTATTTTCCGCAGTTGCAAACAGCATTAGCTGGGGGTGATCAGCCGGAGATTATGATGGGAAATCCTGGACTTTATCCGGATTTAGTACAACAAGGATATGCGGCAGACTTGTCAGATAATGAAACGATTAAATCGCTTGATCTTCCATCCGGAGATCTTGGAGATGTTACGATGGATGGAAAAATATATGGGTTCCCAATTGATTTTAAATCATGGGGGGTATTCTATAATAAAGACATCTTTGAGAAAGTAGGAATTGAAGTTCCTACGACATATACGGAGCTATTAGAGGATTGTCAGAAGCTTCAGGATGCCGGATATGATCCATGGGCGCATGCGTTTGGAGATGCTGTGTTCGGTGACATCGAAATGAGAAATTATGTTTGGACAAAAGCACTTGATGCAGGGGATAAGGATGTCTTTGAAAAACTGATGAATGGAGAGAAAAAACTTCAGGATTATTCTTATTTCAAAGATGGATTAAACCTTTGGGCAGAGCGGTTAAAATGGATGAGATCAGACGCTATGACAAATGATCAGAATGCAGCACTGGAGGTATTTACTTCCGGACAAGCTGCGATGATGTATTTTGGCACATGGGGTATCGGCGATCTGGAAGAGATGATTAAAGGACAAGATTTCAATTATGGTTTCTTTGTTGAACCGATTGATGATGACAATGGAGCAAGACTTAATGTTCAGGTTGATCAGTCCTTTATGGTTAATCCAAACGCTGACGATTATGATGTGGCAGTACAGTTTATGGAGTATTGGGTGACAAAGGGAGCTTCTTCATGGTCAACAGTTTCACTTATGCCACTTTTAAATGGCTCTGTAGCAGACAATGCACCTGATGTTGTAAAAACACTTGCTGAGCTTAAGGCTTCAGGGAAAATATCTCATTATGGAGATTTTACGAAACCTTTTAACAGCCAATTTACAACCGATTGGAGGACGTATCTGACAGCATTTGCCGAGAGTTATTCTAATGGTTCTGATATGAGTGCAGATGATTGCTTAAGTGAAATGCAGGCAAAATTTGATCAGGATGTTGCGGAAAGCTGATGCAGAACACGTGTTATAGTTGAGATGTTGGAATTACACTTAAGATACATCAGAAACTGTTAAGATTCCATCAAGCGAATATCACTCATTTTCTTGCTGCTACAAGTAAAATGAGTGATATATTCAAAATAGGAGTTATTCCAGGAGGAAATTGGGTGACACACACGGATAATACGATGATTGGCAAATCAGATGTCCGCACAGTTACAGCACAGAAAAGGTATATCAGAAAAACAGCGGTTAATCTTTTATTTATGTTACCGGCATTTCTCCTGTTTATGATAGTAGTGCTGATTCCTTTTCTGCAGGGCATACCGTACTCTTTTACAAATTGGAAGAGCATCATTGGGGGAAGCAGGGAATTTAATGGTTTGTCAAATTATGCAGTAATGTTGAAAAATATATACTTTCGTAATGCATTCGGACATACACTGTTGTTTACTGTGTTTTATGAAGTAGGAGCTAATGTATTAGGACTTATATTTGCACTCTTATTGTGCCAATCTTCTTTTTTTAATAATTTATGTAGGACAATGTTGTTCTTACCATTTACAACAGCCCTTGTCAGCGCAGCACTTGTTTGGAATTATGTGTTTACTGATGTCATTACGCCTCTTTTTCATATTGCAAGCCCGCTAGGACAGTCAGGATGGGTCGTTTTGGGACTTTCCATAATAGCAGTGTGGAGAGATATGGGATATTGTATGTTGATTTATATTGCAGGTTTGCAATCCATTCCAGGAGATTATTATGAGGCGGCAAAAGTTTGTGGAGCGAACGGGTTTCAACGTTTGACCTACATCACTTTACCTTTGCTTGTTCCTGCATTTACTTCTAATATTACCTTACTTCTGGCCTGGGGATTGAAATGTTTTGATTATCCGATGGCAGTGGCACGTAATATGGAAGCGGCTCAAACATCAGCAATGTTTGTTTATGATTATATTTTTGGCTATAGTAAAGCTGGGCTTGGGCAGGCTGCAGCAGTAATGCTTACAATTGTACTAATTGTGATGACAAGAGTTGTTACATATTTCTTTAGAAAAGCGGAGGTTGAAGCATGAGTACAACAAATATCACCTCCAGATCAGAATCAGAATACACAAGAGCTAAAAAAAACCGGAGAGCGAGGAAAAGAATTCTCGGGGAGTTCATACGTGTCCTGGTCATGATTGCATTAGTGTTAATAACGCTCATTCCCTTTTACATTAGCGTTATTTATTCTATAAAATATAAGAATGAGATAACTATTAATCATTTGGCGTGGCCTAAAAATCCTACCTTTAATAATTATTTGAGGGTAATTACTGAGAATCAGCAATTTTTAATTGGATTAAAAAATAGTATTTTTACAACGATACCAACCGTATTAATTTTACTTGTGTGTTGTTCGATGGCGGCATGGATATTAGCAAGAAACGAGAACAGGCGCTTTTATAATTTTATGTATACGGTAATGACGCTTGGAACGTTGATACCGTTCCAATGTATTATGCTTCCGCTTTATCTTAATTTTTATAATGCAGGACTGATCAGTACAGATATTGGTTTTGTGATTGCCCGGTCAGGACTACAAGTTTCTATCAGTTTATTGGTAATAACTAGTTTTGTAAAAACAGTTCCCCGGGAATTGGAGGAAGCTGCGCAGATTGACGGATGTAATATGTGGGATACATTTTGGAAGATTGTTTTTCCTCTATTAAGGCCAATTAATGCAACACAGCTCGTGCTAAATACGGTTTATGTGTGGAATGATTATAACACAGCAGTAGTTTTATTGCGAGATAAGGCGAGTCGAACCTTACCACTGGCGCAGATTGTATATTTTAATGAGAATACTGCTGAGCTAAACCTCGCTTTTGCCTTTTTTATTATGTCCATGATACCGATATTAATTCTATACTTTTCGCTTCAAAAATACATCGTAAGTGGCATAATGTCTGGGGCTGTCAAAGGCTGATTAAGTCAATTATTATAGCAAAATATTTTTACAGGGATATACTCAGTATTTGTTGCTGAAGTTATCCCTGTTTTGCAAATTTTGGCCTATTCCAAAATATATTGAAGAGCATCATGGGAATACAATCAATGTATTTTTTGATACAATGAAAATAATTGTTACCCGTATATTGGTAGTATGTATGAGAAATTGCAGATTCGGTAACGGATAGCTCATGTGAAGGCTTATATTTTTTATACCTACTGCATTATGATTTGCAGGGAATAAAGATGGTAGATCAATTTAAGGTTGTAATAATAGATGATAATCAACTCATAGTAGAGTCGCTAGAGAGCACAATAAGTTGGAAAGAATTAGGACTTAATGTTGCAGGCCACGCATATGATGGAATGGAAGGCAAGGATCTGATTCAAAGAGTTCAACCGGATATAATAATCACAGATATTAGTATGCCTGGGATGGACGGCCTTACAATGGTAAAAGACAGCAGTGATTTTTTACAGAAATCTAAAGTGATCTTTATTACTGGTTACGATCGATTTCAATATGCATCAAGGGCAATAAAACTTTCGGCATTTGACTATATACTTAAACCGATCGACAATACTGAAGTAAGCGCCACTCTTACCAGAGCAATTGAAAGCCTTCGCAAAGAAAGAAATCAAAGAAGGAGAGCTGCAGAAGAAAAAGTAATTATTCAGCGTGCACAATTTCTGGCCAGTCTAACAGGAATGTATAGCCCATATGCGCGGGATGATTTATGGGACTTTTTAGATAACACCCCAGATCAATATTTTTTCATTGTTGCAGAAACAACAGAAGATATAACAAGACCGGTTCTTGAACGGTTTGAGTTTGTACAATTCCCTCAATTTGTTGAAGTTGTTAGCACGGTTCTTGATGACGAACTGGTCTTGTTTTGTTCTGTTAAGCAAACGGATTTATCTTTTCAGACAATTGCGAGATCAGTATCGGATAAATTGCTTGGCATTATGGAAAGTTTCACTTTTGCAGTAAGTGATATTCATTCGGATCCATCCGAATATCTCATGGCTTATCATGAAAGTAGAAGCACTCTTCTTTGGCATTATGTCAGTGGCAGAAGAGCAGCAATAGAGTTTTATGATGTGAATATGCTGAATGCTGATGGAAATGAGCGCATGAAGAAATTGGAAGCGTTTTGCAGCATGATAGCAATGCAATGGAAAAAATTAGGGGCAGATGGCATTTGGAACCAGATAATTGAGGTGAGTCATGGAAGGATTCGGATTATCCGTTTATTATTATTACTAATAACAAATAGTATTCTCAAATATGAAGATGTGCAGAGTCCTCTGTTAAAAAGTATAGATGAGATGACATTTGAACTAACAGCTATTGAGGACAGAGAGAATGCGAAAGAATGGTTGTTCAATTTTGTTGAGAAGCTTCATATAACACAAAAATCACCAAGTTCAACACTTGTTCGAGAAGTCTTAGATTATGTAAATCTTCATGTGACTGAGGGGATGATGCTGGATAGTATTGCAAAAAAATTTTTTGTAAGTCCAAATTACTTATCTGCATTAATACATAAAGAGACAGGGATCACTTATCGACAGCATGTGTTGAATGCAAAAATGAAGGTTGCGAAGCAAATGCTGGACGATACAAGGATGAGTGTTGAGGATATTGCATATGCTATAAATTATGAAAATTATATCAGTTTTTATAATGTTTTTAAAAAAATAGAAGGGATGAGTCCGACAGAATACAGGTTTAGAAAAAGGTAGTGTTTATGATTCTCTGCATTAATTGAAATGCTGTCTAAGGATTTGATTTGATCACTAATTCTTATTCAGTTTGTTTTTCAAAGGTTTGAATTTTAAATAACGATTTCTGCAAAATAAAAATGAAAAAAATTAAAAAAGAACAAAAAATATCAATCAAGTTGCAAACAGGGTTCATTGTCGCCATGAGTTTGTCAATCATTTTGTTAATTATCATTCAAAGTTATGTATTTGCAAAGAGTAATACTAAGACAATGATGGATAATTTGAATATGTTGACTGATCAGGTGGCATTAAATTTTGCGGAAAATCAGAGGGATGTTGAAGATGCTGTCTATAGCCGGGCAACGACATATTCAATACCAGCCTTAATGGCATGCTTTAATTCTGAGAATGCAGCAGATCGGCGTTCTTTGCAAAATGCTGTTTTTGGAATGGTGTCTTATTCTGATTCATACGACTTTGTAATGATCCAGACAAGCGATGGAGTAATATTTGATACTGGTATGAAAAATTCGGGTATAGAGGTCAAGAATATTGAAAATGTGAAAAAAACCAGCAAATGGCTATTGAAAAAATATGCTGATGATAAACATCTATCGAATGTTTGGTATAGAGATGAAAACGGAGATGTATATCTTCTTAAGTATATATATGATGTAAATCCACTTGCTTATGGAGGACATATTGTTGTTCATATAAAAGGGCAGTTGTTTACCTTAAGTACTTACTATCAAAATATAACTTTTCTCTTTTTTGATACAGACAAGCACTTTATTACGGAATCTGGCATGAACCTTTCAGAGGAACTACAGGGAAATATAACAGATGTTTTGAAAGAGTCACTAAATGGTTATAAATACTATGGGAAGAATGAGTTTATGCTTGCTAATTCGAAAGCTGATGGTTGGATGACTGTAGGGATTTCATCAATGACTTCTATTTGGAATGATGTGATGTCAATGATGAAAATTGGGTTAATAATTGGTATTATCACGATATTTATAGGCTTCTGCTTACAACAGATGACTATGAATAGTATGCTGCACAAGCTGGATGCTTTACAAGATAGTATGAAAGCTGTTTCGAATGGGAAAATAGATACGGAGATAAATGTGATTGGAGATGATGACATATCGCAGTTGCAGAAAACATTTAATAATATGACAGGGCAAATCAGAAAATTAATGGGGGATGTTGTTGAAAAAGAACGCATGCGTAAAAATGTAGAATATCAGATGCTTGAGTATAAATACCGATCTTTGGAAACACAGATACGTCCGCATTTTATTTACAATGCACTTGAATCTATAAATTCCATGGCTAAAATGGACAACAATATAGAACTGACAAAGGTGATTCAAATGATGAGCAGATATTTTAGAAATATCACTGACAATAGCTCACGACAATTTATCACAGTGAAAGAAGAGTTTGACAATCTTCGGGATTATACGGATATCTATAAAATGATACATGGGAACAGAATAGAAGTAATTTACCAGTATAAAGAAGCGGCTAAAAATGGTATGATTCCGACGATGATTTTACAGCCTATAGTTGAAAATGCATTTAAACATGGTATGCTTTCAAAACATAAAAAAATACAAGTCATCATTCATGCATATCGAGAACAAGAACGTTTGTTTTTTACTGTAAAGGACAACGGAGATGGATTGAGTAAAACTCAAGAGAATATTTTTCAAAAAAATGGGATTTTACGGAGAAAAGAACGTACCGGTGTTGGCATTGGAAATGTGATGGAGCGTTTAAAACTTCTATATGGAGAAAGAGCCTCTTTTGAAATTTTTAATAGAGAGGGAGGAGGGTGTGAGGTGAGAATATCTGTTCCTTTTGAATATAATGAACCAATGTCTCCTGAAATGGATATTTTAGATGAATTGGCACTTCTGGACAAGGGTAATCTCAATAATGATAAGGTGCTAGAATCGGATTAAAGTGCAAAAAAATACTGTCGCCTCGCAGAGATAGAAAATGAATATTCTGAAAGAAACATCCGCAGCGCCGGTCCTTTCTCCCTGCAAGCGTAAGCGTCGCAGGGAGATTAGTACCGTTGCGCGAGGACAGAGCGCAAGCGGTTTCTGGAAGAATATTCATTTTCTATCTGTAAAGCAACAGTTTTTTTGTATGGTTTATGCCTCTCCGCGGCCTTTCCTTAACAGCCTGTCCATCCGGCTTTCTTTCTTCTTCGGAGCTTCCAGTGGTCCGCGGATACCGCGGACATCCGTAATGTAGAGTCCGCTGACAGTCGCCTTGACTTCCTTCTTGACAGGGATGATTTCATACACCTTTTTATCTGCGATGAAAGTCATAATCTTCGGCCCGACCTTTGCCTTTACAATCGGGAATTTGGTCCGGCGCATCATTTTCGGCGTCTGCTCCAGGACAATGGGCGGAAAACCGGCGTCCCGGATTCTCATTTTTTTCTTGTCAATGACCAGCATGCTCACGGTCTGCTTGGCCGCGTCAATCTGTGCCTGCTGCTCATCCTGCTTCTTCTGGGCTCTTTTTCCGAGGAAATAGAGCACAATAATAATACCTACGAGAATTCCTATGATAATCAGTAAAATTCCCCACCAGGGCATCGTGTTTTCCTCCTTTTTTCTGTCGTTGACATACTGTTTTATGATAGCATCTGACTGTTGAAAAGGCAAGATTTGGTTGCTGAATATGTCGATATGCGGTATGATTATTACACTATGGCTGAGAATAATAAAAAAAACCAAAACAGAAAAATGCAGATAGACAGTCTGCTGGATTACCCGATCCGGAAAACAACCGGGAGCTCCGGCAAAAAACGATCCGGTTCCTCTTCTGCGCAGAAGCAGAACGCAGGCAGAACCACGGGAAAAAGATCCGGCAATGCTGTCAGGAGGACGGGAACCACCGGTTCTTCTCCCAGAAAAACTTCGGCAGGAACAGAGACCGAAGCCCAGCGCAGGGAAAGACTGCGCCGCAACAGGGAGAGGCAGGCGCTTCGGAAAAAACGACGGAAGAGGAAGAAGATCATCCGCATGGCACTGGCGGTTGTCGCCGTCTCCGCCCTTGCGGCCATCCTGATTACCGGGGGAGCGGCCATACACCGGTACCGGGTGAAAAAAGCGGAGGCCGAGGCTGCCGCCGCAGCCGCGGAGGAGGCTGCACGCACTTTGGACACGTTTCGGGCGTCCGATGTCCTTCATCTTTCCTTTCCTACTTTGACGATTAAGGATTCAGATCCTGAGGATGAGAGTTCTGCGGACGGAACGGAGGATGGGACTGCTGATGCAGATGGAGATGGAATTCCGGACGAGACGGCGGACACAGGCGAAACAGCGGATGATGCTGCAGAAACTTCTTCTGACAGTTCTGCGGATTCTTCTGCGGAACAAGCTCTCAGTGTAAATGATTTTAACCAGATTCTTTCTGATCTTTATGAACAGAATTATGTGCTGGTCGATGTATACAGCCTTGCCGCAAGCGGAGATAACGGATTTACAGATGGTTCGGTTCAGGTTCCGAAGGGGAAAAAACCGCTGATTATTTCCCAGACGGACTGCAGCTATACGACAGAGGATGACGGGAAGGCGGACAGCCTTGTTCTGGATTCCAAAAGCGGGAAGATTTTATGCCAGTACACCGAGAAGAACGAGAATGACGGCAGTACCGATTCCCTGACCGGCGCGGTGGATGTTATTCCGTGCCTGGAGAATTTTATCTCCCAGCATCCGGATTTTTCTTATAACGGAGCACGCGGCATTATCGGCATTACCGGTTACCGGGGGCTGTTCGGTTATACGGTGGAGAAGGATGAAAATGTAATTGCCGCTCCGACGGTGACGATTTCACCGTCTACGCAGAACGTCACTTATTCGGAAGATGATCAGACACAGAACGGTGGGGACGGAAGCGGCACCACAGATACCGGTACAGGAACAGACGGAAGCGGCATTACAGATACCGGTACAGGAACAGACGAAAGCGGCACTACAGATACCGATACGGGAACGGATTATACCGACGGAACGGGTACAGATGCCTATGGAACTGCAGACGATACCTACGCGTCCGCGACCACGGAGGATAAAGCGGACGGAATGTTTGCTTTTGCTTATCCGGACAACCCGGTGATCACCGGATTTTTGAAGAATACCGGGACGGACAGAGGATGGGCTTCTGTGCTGACGGCAAGGAAGGAAGGCGCTGCGTCGGAAGAGGACACCACGGCTGAAAATACGGATACTTCCGGAACAGGCGGCGGCACTTCCGGTACGGCAGAGAGTACGGATAGCAGATCGGAGAGCAGTTCGGTCAGTTCTGTCAGCAGCTCTTCATCCGACAGTCTGACAAATAACGAACAGGTCAGCCGGAATCTTCAGACCTGTCAGTCTATTATCAGTGCACTCCGCTCATCGGGCTGGCATTTTGCCTGCAACAGCTATGATTTGACCAGCTACGGAAGCCAGTACGACATCATGAAGAGTGATGTAGATCAGTGGGAGGATGTTTTTTCTTCCATACTGGGGACGACAGACATTATGCTGTTTCCGAAAAAAACAGATATCGGGGACTGGGGTGTCTATACCGCGGATAACCAGAAGTACAGTTATCTGAACAGCTTGGGATTCCATTATTACTTTATTGAAAACAGTGGGGAGCTGACCTGGGCGCAGGTGCAGCCGGGATATGTCCGTCAGGGCATTCACGAAATTGATTCTTACGCAGATTATCTGGAGGTTTTGAAATAGTGAAGAAAAAAACAGCGGTACTGATTCTCTGTGCGCTTATGGCGGCAGGCCTTGCGGCGTGCGGCGGCAGCAGCGGGGAAAACTCGTCTTCTGTATCCGGAGAGAGTACCGGCACTTCGACAGTCTCGTCCTCATCCCAGGAGGATGCGATCATGAGCATTCCGCTGGAGGAGGGTGACGACTGGAAACTGGAGGACTGCATTGTCCTTGGCGATTACAAGGGGCTCAGGCTTACCAAAACCGTCGGACAGGTGACAGAGGAAGAGGTGGACTCCTATATTCAGTCCCAGGCCACGGCGGAAGAAGTAACAGACGAGAACGCGGCCGTTCAGGATGGAGATACGGTTAACATTGACTATGTCGGAAAAATTGACGGCAAGGAATTTGACGGGGGAAGCGCGCAGGGCAGTGTTCTGGTTATCGGCTCCGATACGTTCATTGACGGGTTTGAGGACGGGCTGATCGGAATGAAAAAGGGGGAGACGAAGGATTTGAACCTGACATTTCCCGATGATTACGGCAATACCGATGTCGCGGGAAAAGCGGTTGTTTTTACCGTTACACTGAATTCCATCTCCCGTGCGCCGGAGCAGGATGATGCATGGGTGAGTTCTTACACAGACGGAAAATACACGTCTATGGACGACTACCGCGCCTATATGAAAGAATCTCTCCAGGAAGGGAATGATGAGGCTGCGGATCAGCAGCTGAATTCTGATGCATGGGAACAGATAGAGAAGACTTGTACGTTCCTTAAACTGCCGAAATCCTATGTAGAGGAAGGCTCGGAGGAATTTGAGAAAAATGTAACCAGTCAGGCGGAGCAGTACAATGCGACGCTGGACGATTTTATTACCCAGAACGGCCTGACCGCAGAGGAATATAAGACAAGAAAAGAGCAGTACGGCCGGTACACGGCAGAGAGCCGCCTGCTTCTGGAAGCCCTGATGCAGGCGGAGCAGCTTGCCGATGACAGTCAGGAATACAAGGATGCGCTGGCGGAGACGGAAAAAGCCTGGGGCATGACAGAGGATGCGCTAAAAGAACAGTATGGGGAAGACACACTGAAGCAATATGTCGAGACGCAGATGGTTCTGGATAAAGTGATCGGTTATGCGGAGGTTACAGAGGTACAGACCGATGGAACAGACAGCACCACGGTAACGAACGCAGGAGGAACCACAGAATGACTCCCGAAGAATTTCAGAAAAAGCTGCAGGATATCGTGGAGCTTGCAAAAAAGCAGAATCAGATCATCTCGCAGGAGGATGTCAGGACGTTTTTTGCGAAGGAACATCTGAATCAGGAACAGTTGGATCTGGTTTTTGAGTTCCTTCAGTCCAGGCATATCATTGTGCGTGGATACCACAGGGAGCCGGAAAAGAACGCTGGCGTGCCGGAGACAGCAGAGGAAAATTCTGCAGGAAATGCCGATGGAGAATCCATTCCGGAGAAGTTCGGGACGGAGCAGGAACAGCATTATCTGGAGATGTATCTGGATGAGATTGCGGCAGTGCGCCCTCTGAATGAGGAAGAAAGGCAGACGCTTCTGGAAAGACTTCGGAGTAAGGATCCGGCGTCAAAACGTCGTCTGACGGAACTGATGCTTTCAGATATTGTGAAGCTGGCAAAGCAGATGAGAATTCCGGAGGTTTCCTTGCAGGATCTGATCCAGGAAGCAAATCTTCAGCTGGTTCTGGCGGTGGATATGATGGATTACCGGATGACCGGATCGCTGAAAGAAGTCCATGACCGCCTGTTGGAAGACGCACGGCAGGCAATGGAGACGATGATCGAAGAACAGAAGGATGTTCATACCCGTGACCGGCGGATGGTAGAAAAGGTGGAGGAGATGAAGGACGCTATTAATGTCCTGAAGAAAAAACTCGGCCGGAAGGTTTATCTGGACGAGGTTGCGGATTACCTTGAGATTACCGAAGAAGAGGCGGCGGATATCCTGCGGCTTGCCGGAGAAGAGGTAAAAGAGGAAGGCACTGACGAGGAGAAGTAAGAACGTTTGTGCTTCTGAAAAACAGAAAGGATGAAGAGAGGCGGCTGTCTGACAAAACGGGCAGCAGCTTCTTTTTTATTTTTCCTAAAAAACCTATTGACATACAGAGAAATAGGTATATAATCCTATATATCAACTAGGAAATATAAGATTAAAAGAGAGGAGGACATCATTGACAGCCGTAAACAAAAAAGATGACCGCAGGAGTGCGGGAGGAGTCATGCGATGTTGCTCCGAATCCTGGCAGACACGAATGTGACGAAAAGAATCAGAAACAGGAAATAAATTCAAAAAGAGGTTTCCGGGCATCCGGAGAAAGGAAGAAATCATGGGAAAGGTATATAAGGGAGCAATCGAACTGATCGGGAAAACACCGCTGGTTGAGGTCACAAACATTGAGAAAAAGTATAACCTTCAGGCAAGAGTCCTTGTAAAGCTGGAGTATTTTAATCCGGCGGGCAGTGTAAAGGACAGAATTGCAAAAGCAATGATCGAGGACGCAGAGAAGTCCGGAAAACTGAAACCGGGAGCGACTATTGTAGAACCCACCTCCGGAAACACGGGAATCGGACTTGCATCCGTTGCGGCGGCAAAGGGCTATAAGCTGATTCTTACCATGCCGGAAACCATGAGTGTGGAGCGCAGGAACATTCTGAAGGCTTACGGCGCGGAGCTGGTGCTTACCGACGGAAGCAAGGGTATGACAGGCGCTATTGCCAAGGCAAAGGAAATTGTGGCAAATACGCCGGGAGCCTTCCTTCCCGGACAGTTTGACAACCCGGCAAATCCCAAGGCACATTATGAGACTACCGGCCCGGAGATCTGGGAGGATACAGACGGACAGGTAGACGCCTTCCTTGCCGGTGTAGGTACAGGCGGAACACTTACCGGAACCGGAAAATATCTGAAAGAGAAAAATCCGGATGTTCAGGTTATCGCCATCGAGCCGACAACTTCTCCTGTCCTCACAGAAGGACATGGAGGACCGCATAAGATTCAGGGAATCGGAGCAGGCTTTGTACCGTCCGTTCTGGATACAAAACTTTATGATGAGGTAATCACCGTAGACAACGAGCATCCGTTCCAGACCGCAAAAGAGCTGGCGCATCTGGAGGGAATTCTGGTCGGCATTTCATCCGGAGCCGCACTGTACGCTGCTATTCAGGTGGCACAGCGTCCGGAGAATAAGGGAAAAACCATCGTGGCGCTGCTTCCGGACAGCGGAGACCGCTACTATTCTACAGCCCTCTTCGAGAACTAAAAATTTGTATCGTGTCTGAAGGGTAGAATACGGAGAAATCTGTGGCCTTTATTTGAAAAAACGCAGGAATCAGGCAGCCGGACTGAAAAACGGGGCGCGCCGGAGAATTCTGGAAATGACAATAACAGATCTGCGCGTGAGGCTGGAATTGCCGTGCGCAAAGAAGAAAAAATACAACAGAGCAGGAGAATAACAATGAGCGAATTAAAAGAAAGAAAATTACACTTTGAGACACTTGCCCTTCATGTCGGCCAGGAACAGGCGGATCCGGTAACGGATTCCCGTGCCGTTCCGATCTATCAGACATCTTCCTTTGTGTTCCGCAACAGTGATCACGCGGAAGCCAGGTTTGCCCTGAAGGATGCTGGAAATATTTACGGACGTCTTACCAATCCCACAGAGGATATCTTTGAGAAGAGAATTGCAGCACTGGAGGGTGGCGTTGCGGCGCTGGCAGTTTCCTCCGGCGCGGCGGCTGTTACCTATGCGTTCCAGGCAGTGGCAAAAGCGGGAGATCATATCGTATCCGCCAAGAATATCTACGGCGGAACCTACAACTTCCTGGCGCACACATTCGTCGATTACGGTGTTACCACCACATTTGTGGACCCCTTCGATCTGAAGGAAGCAGAAAACGCGATTAAGGAGAATACCAAAGCCCTGTATATTGAGACGCTGGGCAACCCCAACGGTGAGGTGGTAGATATTCAGGCATGGGCAGATCTGGCGCATAAGCACGGCCTGCCGCTGATTATTGATAATACCTTCGCAACCCCATACCTGATCCGCCCGATTGAGTACGGCGCTGATATTGTGGTTCATTCCGCAACAAAATTTATCGGCGGACATGGAACAACCATCGGCGGTGTCATCGTGGATGCCGGCAAGTTTGATTACAATTCTCCGAAGTGGCCCTGGCTGTCCACACCGAATGCTTCCTATCACGGTCTGACATTTGCCAAAGACACGGCGCCGGCTGTTATCGCAACTTATATCCGAGCAATCATTCTTCGAGATGAAGGAGCAACCCTTTCTCCGTTCCATGCGTGGATTTTCCTTCAGGGTCTGGAGACTCTCAGCCTCCGTGTAGAACGTCAGACGGAAAATACCAGGAAGGTTGTGGAGTACCTGAAGACCAAACCGGAAGTGGAGTATATCAGCCATCCTGCGGCATCAGAGGATCCGGCACAGCAGGCTCTTTACAAAAAGTATCTGCCGAACGGCGGAGGCTCCATCTTCACCTTCGATCTGAAGGGAGACGAAAGACATGCCAAGGACTTCATTGATCATCTGAAGCTGTTCAGTCTGCTGGCCAATGTCGCGGATGTAAAATCTCTGGTTATTCATCCGGCTTCTACCACGCATTCCGAGGATAATGATGAGGAGCTGGCGGATCAGGGAATCAAGAAAAATACCATCCGTCTTTCCATCGGAACCGAGCATATTGATGATATCATCGCCGATCTGGAGGAAGCATTCCAGGCTGTAAAGTAAAGAAAAACAAGAGACAGAGGCAGATGCGGAGCTGTTTCTTTACAGAGGCAGCTTTCGCAGAGGTTGTTCATGATTTATCCAGGGCTGCATGCAGTCCTGGATCGTTTAGGTACAGGAGGTTGAAATGAAAATATCGACAAAGGGCAGATACGCGCTGCGGCTGATGCTGGACATTGCACAGCATGATACCGGAGAGCCGGTTCGTCTGAAGGATATTGCGGAACGTCAGGACATCTCCATGAAATATCTGGAGCAGATCGTCTCCGCACTGGTCAAGGCGGATTTTCTGATCAGCATCCGGGGGCCACAGGGGGGATACCGGCTCTCAAGAAAGCCCGACACCTATACGGTGGGATCCATTCTGCGCATTACGGAGGGAAATCTTGCTCCTGTGGAGTGCCTGAGCACGGAGGAAAACAATTGCTACCGGGCACCCATGTGCGCCACCCTGCGGATCTGGAAGGAGCTGAATGAAGCCATTGCCTCTGTTGTGGACAAATATACGCTGGAGGATCTGGTCAGCTGGTCGTCCGAGATGGTAAATAATTACGTGATCTGAGACAGCTCTTTATACTTCTGCGGACTCATTCCGACGTATTTTTTAAAAATTCTGGAAAAGTAACCCGGATCCGGATAGCCGACGGCTTCCCCGACCATGTGAATGGTCAGATCCGGACGGGTATTTATGTACTGCTTTGCCTTTTCCATTCGTATATGAATCAGATATTTACTGGGGGTCGTATGATACTGCTGCTGAAAGAGCCTTGTCAGATGGCTGGGGCTGTAATTCAGATTCCCGGCAATCAGGTTCAGATTCACAGGGCTCGCGAATTCTTCTGTCAGATATTTTTTTAGAAGCCCGGCTACATCTGCTGGAGTTCCGGATGTCATGGAAGACGTCAGTGCTTTCTCCAGGTCTTGTTTCTTTATTTCATAGTCATGCTGGAGGGAGAGAAGGGTCTCCTCCAGCTTTTTTCTTTCCACAGGCTTTAATAGATATTCCCGGACCTGCAGGTGGATGGCTGTCTGGGCGTACTCAAATTCCGAGTAACCGCTGACGATAATGGCATCCAGATCCGGATTGATTTCTCTGGCGCGCTGGATCAGTTCCAACCCGTCCATGACAGGCATCCGTATATCGGTAACCAGGAGAAAAGGAACTTCCTTTTCAATCAGCTCCAGTGCCTGAACGCCGGTCTGAGCGGCACCGACGACCTGAAAATCCGTCGGTGATTCATTTATTTTCTTTATCAGGTTTTTCTGCAGAAGGAGTTCATCCTCAGCGACAATCACTCCATATTTCAAACTTTACTCCTCCTTTTTTTCGTCCGGCTTTTGTCCGCTGCCGGAAATGGTCTGTTGACATTCGTTTTTCTGCCTTCCGATACGTACAAAGGCATGGCCTTCTCGGGTATTTCCAAAATCAAAAATTGCTTTTTCGTTCCGGCAGTCCATCTGCCAGCGGATATAGACGTTGACGATGCCCATCCCTCCTATTTTCAGTTTTGCCAACTCCCGCTCCGGGTGCGCGTCCACATCGGCCAGGCGTTGACGCAGCTGTTGAAGGACAGTTTTGTCAAATCCCCTTCCGGAATCCGTTACTGTAACATACCATTGATTTTCGTCCATAAAACTGTCTACGGATATGCTCCATGGAGGAAGGTTTCCGGTACCGTATTTGACAGCGTTTTCCACCAGCGGCTGGATACTCAGCTTGGGAATGCGGATCTCGCGCATAGCTTCCCTTAAAGAGATTCGGAAACGCAGGCTGTCCTGATAACGAACCTTCATGCAGTACATGTATTCTTCCAGGTAACGAAATTCCTTTTCCAGTGTTACTTCGGATTCCTCAGGGTTGGTAATATAGCGCATAATGCTGGAAAGCTTTTGGCACATGGCAGCCACTTCCTCAGTTTCGCCGTTTTCCGCAAGAATACTGATACACGCCAGGGTGTTGTAATAAAAATGGGGGTTCATCTGAGACTGCAGGGCAAGCACTCTGGAATTTAATTCCAGCTTTTTTGCGGTTTCCAGTTCTTGCAGGGACTGGTGCAGAGAATCACTCATAATCTGAAACTGCTGGTACAGGTCATCCAGTTCCTGATAAGGAACGATATAATCGGTTATCCTTTCCTGACCAAGAGTGTCCAGCTGCATCCGTTGTACCACATGCTTTAAATGTTCTACCGGACGGGCCAGGTTTCTGGAAAGAAGGAGTGACACCAGGACAGATGTTAACAGCAGCGGCAAGGCTGCCGCCAGGATCAGCCGGAGCATCTGATAAACGGGCTGAAGGATGACAGCGTTTGGCTGCAGGATCAGGTAGGTCCAGCCGCTGTACTGCGAGACGGACACGGCATATCTTCCATGTATGCCGGTCTGCGGATCGGTAAGGGATCCAGAGTTTTCCTTCCGGTTTTTCACTACGGAGTAATAGCTGCCGTACCGCTGGCTCTCGGAAGAATCTGTCTGATAGGGATAAATCAGAGTCCCGCTGCTGTCAAAAATACAAATCTGGGCAGGATTATCTGCCGTGTTCTGATAATTCAGAATGCCCTGAAAAATATGCTTGCATGTTCCGATCGTCTCGGTCACTCCGATCGTCTGATTCTGGCTGTCAAGCGTCGCCCGAAACAGAGAGAGATACCAGTCCGCATCCGTGTTGCCGGTAGAATAGCGGGTTGTCTGATAAGGAGTGCCGATCATTTTCTTTCCTTTCAGATCCAGGACTTCATCCATCCATGGAACTTCATCTGCGGTAAAGCTGTAGTTTTTTGTAATCTTACCCATCTCGATGGCACTGCCGGAGAGCCCGTACAGATTAATCTGGTCTGCTTTGTAATCCAGACCATTGGCAATTTGAAGATAATTAATAATCAATCGTCCCCGTGTGGTGTTCAGGTCGGTATTCATCTGGCCGGTAAGAAACGGGTGCTTCCGGTTGTAGTAGTTGATATTGGAGGACACATTGTCGAGCCCATTCAATTTGTTTTCTACCTGGTTTTTTATTGAATCCGAGAGAGTCTGAAGGGTGTCCTGTTCCCGCTGTATCAGAAGCCGGGAGCTGTAGACACAGAAAAGAACGGTAAGGCAGGCCAGTACAAGGGCAGAAGGCAGCAGGATATAGCGGAAAAGCCTGGTTTGGAGCTTTTCGGGTTTTCCGGTTTTCTTCCTGGCGCTTTTTTTCCTGGCAGACAGCATGAGACACTTCCTTTCGCTTACGAGCCTTTTAAACAATGCGGAAAAACTGACAAATAAAAAAGTTTATGGATGTGACGGCAGGATACTGTTATTATACAATCAGAATGGAAAAAACCAAAACGTTTTGTTTTCATCTTGAAAGGGGGAGAGGAAACTTTGAATAGAAAGACGCTGGCAATGATCCTCTGCGGAGCTGTGGCAATTTCTATGCTGGCAGGGTGTGGCGGAGCTTCAAACCATACAGGCTTTTCCCCGGCATCCGGAACATCTTCGGCTGCTTCTTCTGTGGCATCGGAGAGAGAAAACCCGGAGTCTGCCGGGGCAGACAGTACAGAGACGGCAGAATCTTCTTCCCTGGCGGCAGCTTCCTCCGTATCCGGAACTTTGGACAAAAAATCTGGCAGTAAAAATATGGCTGTGAAAGCGGTGGAAAATACCGGTCAGCTAGAAGGGGAAGAGCTCAGCATTCTTGTTTCCGCAGGCTGGATGGACAATCGATATGACAAAACGATTCGGCGTTTTGAAGATACCTACGGCGTAACCGTGAATATTCAGACGATTCCTGCCGATCAATATGAGGATATTCTTCAGTCCTGCCTGGTAAACGGAACCTGTCCGGATATCTTCTGGATTCAGTCCAATCCTGTCGGAGCAATTGAGTCTAATATCGGGAATCCGGAAGAATATTGTATAGATTTTACCGGAGCAGAGTGGCAGGATGTCATGCCGGAAGCCAGACAGGCATCCTGCATCAGCGGCGGAAAGCTTTACGGGCTGCAAATCTGGCATAATTCTCCAGAATACGTTATGGTTTATAATAAAACGATGTTTGAAGAGTTGGGAATAAAAAAGACTCCGACAACCTATGAGGAGCTGAAAACAGATCTGAAAATTATTAAAAAATCCGGTATAGAAGTGCCATGGTTTATGCCGGGGGCAGACGGTTGGCAGCATCAGCTGGCCTTTTTCCAGATCGGAGGCGTTTATACCGAAGGAGATCCAGAACTGTATGATAAGTTGAATAACAATACAGCAGTATTTGCCGACAATCAGAAGATGCTGGAGGTTCTAAATGAGTTCAAAGAACTTTCCGATGAGGGGTATTTTGGCGAAAAATGGCAAGAAACGGATTCCACCAATATGAGCAATGAGTTTGGAGAAAGAAAAACTGCTATGGCTATGGTAAATTCCAGCTTTATCCAGCAGATTAAAGAGGATACCGGAACCTCCGATGAATTCGGAATGTTTCTGATTCCGCTGGGGGATAATTCCTGGTATCCGACGAATCCGGCGGGTCCGACTATGTTCGGGTACAAGGGTACCGAACATCAGGACCTGGTAAAGGCATATTTTCAGTTTGTATGTACGCCGGAAAGCCTTCAGGAAATACTGGACAATTCTCCGCAGTACACAAACCTGGATGTAAACGCAGATATCGAACAACACTGGCTGCCGGAGGAAACCGAGTTTATCCGTACGGTGGATCCGGACAAAATGGGGGTTATGGTACTGCAGAACGGAACGAAATATACGAACGATTTCTGGATGGAATTCGGAGCGGATATGATTTCCCTCTGCCAGGGATCCATAGAGGCAAATGAGGTTCTGAAGAACATGGATGCAAACCGGGCGAAGGACGCAATTGCGGCGGGGGATCCGGCCTGGTCTTGAGAAACCTTAACTGGTAAGAAAAATTCACAACGGTACGGATGCTTTCGCTTAGAAACAGATAATAGGAGGGGCATGCTTCCCCTGCCCTCCGAACATGAATGGCAGGGGGCTGGAAGCAGCATGCGTATTAAGACAGGTTTGAGAGCTGGTGATTCCGTTGACAGGATGGTCAGACACTCAGCTTTTTGTCCATGATCCATCCTGTCAGGGCATAGAACAGGGCGGTAAAGCCCAGATACAGCAGGGAATAGAGAAAGCCCGTAGAGACGGGGACAACCATAGACTGCAGAAAGCTTCCGAGAAATCCCTGACCCAGGGGAAGGTTAGATATAAAGATTCCAATACCGACAACTATGGCAAGGAAGAGCAGGAAGCTGAACAGACCGCCGAAACGCCTTCCGTTCAAAAGGGATGCCTGAACGACTACTGCAAAAAAGGCAATGGTAAGGACACTCAGCCAACCGCTGAAAAGAACCAGCAGTATTCTTGCTATGTCGGCGGGGTTCGTCTGAATATTTCCCATCATATCAGAAAGAAGGTGCATAACGGTGGGAAAATCGGATGCCTGTACGCCCCAGAGAAACAGGTCGATTCCCGCCAGCACTGTAAAACAGATGCCGCCGACAGCCAGTGTAATTCCATTTTCCAGAACTTTTGCTCCGATAATTTTATAACTGCTGTTCGGTGTCAGAAACAGCATATAACTTTGAGGAGAATTCAGCTCCCGGTATAGTACGGCAATACTGACCAGACCCAGAATCAGCATGCCAAGAGTGGCACAGAAGGACAGTCCCATGGTTCCCGTTCCCAGAAGTACAGGCACATTGCATATAAGGCCGAGAAGAAAAAGAATCTCAAAAATGCAGGTACTGATCAGAACCGCGGTTTTTACAGTTCTTGTCTTACGAAATTCATATTTTAACAGATGTTTCATTTTATTCTCCTTACTCCATAATTTCACGATATTTATACGCCAGAGATTTCCCTTCCCGGATGCGGAGGTCTTCCACGTCGCAGACTTCAACGGCTGATCCGTCCCGGAGAAAAACAGCCTTGCTGGCAAAGGACTCAATTTCCTCTACCAGATGACTGGAAATAACCATAGTGACAGGATTTTCCATGGAAGATATCACGGCATCCATGATATGGTCTCTTGCTATCAGGTCAATCCCGTTTAGCGGTTCGTCCAGAAGAAAAATGGATGCTTTTCTTGCCATTGTGGCTGCAATTTTGAGTTTAGCGGCCATTCCGGATGAAAGCTGCCGTACTTTCATATCTTCTGTCAGTGCCATTTCCGTTAGCAGCTCCCGGTATCGGTCAGAGGAAAAATCCTCGAAGAAATCCTGGTAATATTCTCCGACATCTCCGACTGTCATCCAGTGGAAAAAATAAGGTTCGGTGGACATATAGGCAATTTCCCTGCGGCTTTCAATGCCCACGGGGCTGCCGTTGTAGAGCATCTCGCCGGAGGTGGGTTTTGTAAGACCGGCAGCTGTTTTCATCCAGGTGGTCTTTCCACTTCCGTTCGGTCCCAGAAGCGCGTAGATCTGTCCTTTCTCCAATTTTATAGACACATCGTCCAGTGCTTTTTTATTCAGATAGTTTTTTGTCAAATGGATGCTTTCCAGCATAATTATTTCTCCTCCCGTATCAGGCTGCAGATTTCTTCCCTGGTGTAGCCCAGTTCTTCCATATTTTTCAGAAAATAAACGATCAGTTCTTCTGCCATTTCGCTCTTGATCTGTGTTACCATTTCCAAATCCTCCTTTACAAAAGTGCCCAGTCCCCTTTTGGTATAGCAGATGCCTTCCTGCTCCAGTTCCTGATAGACCTTCGCTGAGGTGTTGGGGTTGATGGTGTACTGAACAGCCAGATCCCGTCCGGACGGCAGCTTGTCTCCCGGATGGATTTTTCCGCTCACGATATCTTTTTTTATAGCCGTTACTACCTGACGGTAGATCGGCAGAGATGTATCAAATTTCATTGGTTCCTCCTTTCTTGATTTCTAGTATACTAGTACAATAGTACACTGTGTGAATGATGTCAATATCTTTTTTGCTTTGCTTTCGCATATTTTGGCGGTTCCAGGCTCAGAATGGCCGGAAAATGGCGGGAGAATCGTATAAAATTATGGAAGCCCGTTGCAATATTCGGAGAAAGGTGAGATTATTTTTTTGGTATAATAATAATGTTAAAAAGTGTTTTGCCCTCAGATGATGCCACGAATTGCTTCGTTTCATTGAAACTTTTCCTGGCATCATCAGATATTTATGCAGGAAAAATGGAAGGAAGAGCTTATGAAACGGGAGTGGGAGAATAACGAGGATCTGAACTGGAATGAAAGGGTCAAGCTGCAGAAGGACGGTTTGGAAATCTTTTCTCAGCTGGATGCTCTTACATCCAAAGAGGAAACGCTTACAAAGGAGGAGCATGAGTGGATGAAGTGGGCTGGTCTTATGGAACAGAAAAGCCCGGATAAAGAAAAGGAAGGTTTATGGCAGGCTCATGTGAAGCTTCCCTGCGGGATGCTAAGTGCCGCGCAGGCAGAAGAAATAGCCGGTCTGGCCAGGGAATTTGGGGAAAATACTCTTCGTTTTACCGTTCGTCAGTCTGTTCAGATTCAGAATATTAAACGCAGAGATCTGCAGGAGGTACTTCGCCGGCTCCATGCGGCGGGTTTGACCACCACAGAGGCGGAAGGGGACTGCACCAGAAATATTATCGGCAACCCGCTGATGGGTGTAGACCCAGAGGAATGTATCGATGCTATGCCGCTGGTGGAAGGGCTGCAGAGACTTCTTGTCGGAAATCCGGAATTTTCCAATCTTCCCAGAAAATTCAAGGTGTCGGTGACTTCGGAACCGGGGGACTCTGCTTCTGCGGAGGTTAACGATCTTTCCTTTGTTCCGTCCAGGGCGGAGATAAACGGAGAACAAGTATTCGGTTTTGCCGCCTATGTGGGCGGAGGGCTTGCCTCTGCGCCCAGATTTGCCTGCCGCCTTCCCTATTTCCTGAATACAGAAGATGCGATCCGACTGGCCAGGGCAGTTGTCACGATTTACCGAGATTACGGTTATCGTGTAAAACGATCTCATTGCAGGCTTAAGTATCTGCTGGAGGATTGGGGCGAGGCTAAATTCTGCAGCATGATTGATTCTTTAGAGAAAGACCTTTCCCGCGGAGGAAAAGAAGTACGTGCTCCGTGGAGGGGTGAGGTATGCTTCGGGATTCACAGCCAGAAGCAGGAGAGTCTGTGCTTTGCGGGACTTCATATTCCCGGTGATATTCTGACCGGAGACGAGCTGAAAAACCTGGCGGATTTGTCTCTGGAGTATGGGGACGGTACACTCCGCGTATGTCAGGGGCAGTGTGTCCTGATCCTGAATATCCCAAAGGAAAAAACCGTGGAATTTGGCGGACGATCCGGGCAGAATGAACAGAAAGATGCAGGAAAGAAGCTGGAGCAGGAAAAACTTTTGGAACAATTCCCACTGCAGCCCGGCATGTTTTCCGGCTATGGCAACGCATGCGTGGGCAGTGAATTCTGCCGTTTTGCAGCAGTAGAAACAAGACAGAAACTTATTGCCGTGACCGGTGAACTGGATCACATGTTTCCGGAGCTGGATTGTCCGATCCGCATTGCTCTTACGGGATGCGGCGCAGGGTGCGCGGCTCCGCAGACGGCTGATATCGGATTGAAGGGAGCCCATATCATCACGGAAGGAAAGGTATCTCCCGCTTATATTCTGTATGTGGGAGGAACGCTGGGAGAAAAAGCGTCTCTTTCCGTACAGCTTCCCGGAAAAGTGCCGGATGACCGGCTGGTAGATCGGATTGCTGGAATTATCCGTATTTATCTTTCAGAACGAACGGGCGGAGAATCCTTCCATGATTTAGTAAAACGGGTCGGAGCAGAACGCTTTCAGTAATTACTGGAAGATGATAAGGCCGAAGGCACGACGAGACTTCGAACCTTCGAATCACCGGCCGGACTCGGTTTATACAAAAAAGAGGCAGCTCACAGAGCCGCCCCTTTTTGTATAAAAAGAGCGCGAGACGGGATTCGAACCCGCGACCCCAACCTTGGCAAGGTTGTACTCCACCCCTGAGCCACTCGCGCATAAAGAGCAGGTGATGGGAATCGAACCCACGTATCCAGCTTGGAAGGCTGGTGTTCTACCATTGAACTACACCTGCAGATATTCATTTCACAGCAATCCGTTTTCCGAACGCAAAGCGAATTATACTATAGGAGAAGGAGAGGTGTCAAGGTTTTTTTTCTACCAGAAAATTACCAGGAAATTACTGGAATTTACAAATGTTTTTAGACCAGAAGGCAGAAGCAGGGCAGACCGAATTCTCGGCCTGCCCTGTTGTTTCAGAGAGGAATAGTAATATCAATAATGTGAGATACCGTGTTGAAAACAATTTAGTAATTTTCAGCACGTACTTCAAAGAATGCCTGGGGATGTTTGCACACGGGGCAGAGCTTCGGAGCTTCTGTTCCAATGACAATGTGTCCGCAGTTTCTGCATTCCCAGATGGTAACGCCGGCTTTTTTGAATACCTCCAGATCCTCGACATTTTTAAGAAGTTTGCGATAGCGCTCTTCGTGTGTTTTCTCGATTGCCGCTACGCCGCGGAAACGCTCGGCAAGTTCATGGAAGCCTTCCTCGTCTGCCTCCTTTGCCATGCGGTCATACATATCCGTCCATTCATAGTTTTCTCCGGCTGCACCTGCTTCCAGGTTTTCCGCCGTATTGCCAAGCAGACCGAGTTCCTTGAACCAAAGCTTGGCGTGCTCTTTTTCATTATCTGCGGTTTTTTCAAAAAGGGCAGCGATCTGCTCATAACCTGCTTTCCTGGCTGCGGAGGCAAAAAAGGTGTATTTGTTTCTGGCCTGAGATTCTCCGGAAAAAGCCTCCAGCAAATTTTTTTCTGTTTTTGTTCCTGCATATTTGTTAGCCATAGAACCCTCCTCTAAAATAATAATAGTAATCATTACTGATAAATGAATCATAACATCTGTTTCATATCCTGTCAAATATTTTTTTGAAGTTTTTGCGATTTGTAATTATTCAGCCCCCCCAGAAAACGGATGAAATCCGGACGGAGAGCTTGCTCGCCGAACGGTTTCAGAAGTTTTCTGTCTTAATCCCGGTATCTGCACCGGAATGAGCCTGGCAGTCCGAATCACTCCAGCAGAAAGGGCGGTATGTTCCTTGCAGATTCCGGAAAGATTCGGTATGATGGTATCGCTTTTATCGGTTAGTGGCTTTCAGGATATTTTAGTGAAATAAAGAGGTAATTCAGTGTCAGAGATAGATCAGAGCAAAATCAGAAATTTCAGTATCGTAGCCCATATTGACCACGGAAAATCCACGCTGGCGGACCGGATTATAGAGATGACGGGGTTGTTGACCAGCAGGGAAATGCAGAGCCAGGTTCTCGATAATATGGAGCTGGAGAGGGAGCGCGGCATTACCATTAAGGCACAGGCCTGCCGGATTATCTATAATGCGAAGGATGGACAGGAGTATATTCTGAATATGATAGATACTCCCGGACATGTTGATTTTAATTATGAAGTTTCCCGCAGCCTGGCGGCCTGCGACGGCGCGGTGCTGGTGGTAGACGCCACGCAGGGAGTGGAGGCGCAGACACTGGGTAATGTCTATCTGGCACTGGATGATGATCTGGAAATTGTCCCGGTTATCAATAAAATTGACCTGCCCAGCGCGGATCCGCAGAGAGTGATTGACGAGATTGAAGACATTATCGGGATTGAGGCGCAGGATGCTCCGCAGATTTCCGCAAAAACAGGGGAGCATGTGGATCAGGTTCTGGAGGCCATTGTCAGCAAGATTCCGGCGCCGAAGGGAGACAGGAACGCGCCACTGAAGGCGCTGATTTTTGATTCTGTCTATGATTCCTATAAAGGAGTCATTATTTCCGTGCGGATTATGGACGGAAAAGTCCGCCGGGGAAGCAGGATCAAAATGATGGCTACCGGAGCGGTGGAGGAAGTCGTAGAGGTGGGGTACTTCGGTCCCGGACAGTTTATTCCCTGCGATGAGCTGGATGCCGGAATGGTCGGCTATATCACGGCAAGTATTAAAAATGTGTCCAGCACGCGGGTCGGAGATACGGTGACAGAAGCGGACCATCCCTGTGAAAAGGCGCTTCCCGGTTATAAAAAGGTTCAGCCAATGGTTTACTGTGGCATTTATCCGGCGGATTCCGCGAAATACCAGGATCTTCGGGATGCGCTGGAAAAGCTTCAGCTGAACGATGCCTCCCTGTCTTATGAGCCGGAGACTTCTGCGGCGCTTGGGTTTGGATTCCGGTGCGGCTTCCTCGGACTGCTTCATCTGGAGGTTGTTCAGGAAAGGCTGGAGCGGGAATACGATCTGGATCTGGTTACTACGGCTCCTGGTGTTGTCTACCGGGTGCATAAAACCGACGGCAGCATGATGGAGCTGACTAATCCGTCTAATCTTCCGGATCCTTCCGAGATTGATTACATGGAAGAACCTGTGGTCAGGGCGGAGATTATGGTCACGACGGAATTTGTCGGTTCGATCATGCAGCTGTGCGAGGAGCGGCGCGGCATTTATATCGGCATGGATTATATGGAACAGACACGGGCAGTGCTTCACTACCGGCTGCCGCTGAATGAAATTATTTATGATTTCTTTGACGCGCTGAAGTCACGTTCCAGGGGTTACGCCTCGTTGGATTATGAATTGGACGGCTACCAGCGAAGTGACCTTGTAAAGCTTGATATTCTTGTGAATAAAGAGACCGTAGATGCATTGTCTTTCATTGTATTTGCGGATTCCGCCTATGACAGGGGGCGCAAGATGTGTGAAAAGCTGAAGGAGGAGATTCCCCGCCAGCTTTTTGATATCCCGATTCAGGCGGCGGTTAATTCCAGGATTATCGCCAGAGAAACTGTGAAAGCCCTGCGGAAGGATGTCCTTGCGAAGTGCTATGGCGGAGATATTTCCCGTAAGAAGAAGCTTCTGGAGAAACAGAAAGAGGGAAAGAAGAAGATGCGTCAGATTGGAAACGTAGAGATTCCACAGAAGGCATTCCTGAATGTCCTGAAACTGGATGAGCAGTAAAAAACAAGAGCAGTAAGAGAAAGGAAGTTGTGTTGCCGGAGCAGTTTGGTGTCAGCGGAACCCCGTATATGGAGAAAAAACAGGAGATAGAGCTGTATCTTCATCTCCCGTTCTGCGTAAAAAAGTGTGCGTACTGCGATTTTCTGAGCTTTCCTTCCGGGGCGGAGACACAGACCGCCTATGTGGAGGCTCTGAAGAGAGAAATCCGGGCTTTTTTTGCGGAGATAGAAGAAACGGAGGGGGCGGAATACTGCCTGCGCAGTGTTTTTATCGGAGGCGGCACGCCATCACTGCTTCCCGCGGAACAGATTGCCGGAATCCTGACGGAAATCCGGAGTGATCTGCCAGGCGCTGTTTCTATGGGAGAACCGTGCGAGATTACCATTGAGGCAAATCCGGGAACGCTGGATCTGCAGAAACTATCACTGTACCGGAATTCCGGCATCAACAGGATTTCCATCGGGTGTCAGTCGGCAAATGACCGGGAGCTGAAAGTGCTGGGAAGAATTCACAGCTTTGCTGATTTTCAGAAGAGCTTCCGCCTTGCGAGGGAAGCCGGATTTGAAAACATAAATGTAGATCTGATGGCAGGCCTTCCCGGACAGACACGGCAGAGCTGGGAAAAGACACTCCGGATCGTGGCGGAGCGCGGACCGGAGCATATCTCCGCCTACAGCCTGATTCTGGAAGAGGGAACGCCGCTGTACCACAGGTATGCGGAGAAAGATGCATTTCCTCCGCTCCCGGACGAAGAGACAGAGAGGGAGATGTATCACCGCACAGAGGAGATTCTGCGGGAATATGGCTTTAGCCGCTATGAAATATCCAACTACGCAAAAAAAGGATATGAGTCTGTACATAATACCGGCTACTGGGATGGAACCTTTTATAAAGGCTTCGGGCTGGGAGCCGCTTCCCTTTTGCCAGAACGCGGGATTCCCTCTGGAGAGCGCGCAGAAGGAGAAGGAAAAATCCGTCTGCGTGTCCGAAATACAGAGGATCTGAACCGATATCTGAACAATCCTTCCTCCTGCAGCCATGTCGAGGAGCGCCTGACGGTAAAAGATCAGATGGCGGAGTTTATGATTCTCGGTTTCCGGATGATCCGGGGAGTATCGCTATGGGAATTCAGGGAAAGGTTTGACAGGGATCTGGAAGACGTGTATGGTTCTGTGCTGCAGAAGCAGCAGAGCGAAGGACTGCTGGAGAAGAGCGGCGGCAGACTGCGTCTGACAGAGCGCGGGCTGGATCTCGCCAATCTTGTCATGGAGGAATATCTTTAAATCATTGTCTGTGCGGTGGCACAGGAGAAAGAAGAGTTTTTGATGGCTGAGAAAAACGCGCGCCGGTTTATCCGTATCCGCGGCGCGGCTGAAAATAATCTGAAACATATTAATCTGGATATTCCCAGAGATGAACTGGTTGTGCTGACCGGCCTTTCCGGATCGGGGAAGAGCTCGCTGGCCTTTGACACGATTTACGCGGAGGGCCAGCGAAGGTATATGGAGAGCCTCTCTTCCTACGCCAGGCAGTTTCTGGGTCAGATGGAAAAACCGAATGTGGAGAGCATCGAGGGACTTCCTCCCGCAATTTCCATTGATCAGAAGTCCACAAACCGTAATCCTCGGTCTACGGTCGGTACCGTGACGGAAATATATGACTATTTCAGGCTTTTGTATGCCCGTGTGGGTATTCCGCACTGTCCGAAGTGCGGAAGAGTGATCAGCCGTCAGACGGTGGACCAGATGGTAGATCTGATTATGGCTATGCCGGAGAGAAGCCGGATTCAGCTTCTTGCGCCGGTGGTCCGGGGCAGGAAGGGGAGACACGAAAAAGTTCTGGAGCAGGCAAAGCGCTCCGGTTATGTCCGTGTTCTGATCGATGGGAGCCAGTATGAGCTTTCGGAGGAAATCCGTCTGGACAAAAACCTGAAGCATAATATCGCTGTTATTGTAGACCGGCTGATTGTCAAACCGGGAATTGAGAAGCGGCTGACAGATTCCATTGAAAATGTTCTGCAGCTTTCCGGGGGACTGCTGGAGGTGGAGGACATGAAAGACCAGTCTATTCATACCTTCAGTCAGAGCTTCTCCTGTCCTGACTGCGGCATCAGCATTGATGAGATCGAACCCAGAAGTTTTTCCTTTAATAATCCGTTCGGCGCCTGTCCGGAGTGTACCGGGCTGGGCTATCGGATGGAGTTTGCGGAAGAACTGATGATTCCGGATCCGTCCCGCTCCATTGATGAGGGCGCGATTGCGGTTCCGGGCTGGCAGTCCAGCACACAGAAGGGCAGTTTTACCCGCTGTATGCTGGAGGCGCTGGCGGAAGAATATGATTTCCGCCTGGATGTCCCCTTTCAGTCTTATCCGAAAAAGATCCATGATATTCTGATCTACGGCACCGGGGGCCATTCGGTGCAGGTGCACTACAAGGGACAGAGAGGAGAGGGCGTTTATGATGTTGCTTTTGAGGGGCTGATCAAAAACGTGGAACGCCGCTACCGGGAGACCGGATCGGAAAGCAGCCGGCAGGAGTATGAGAATTTTATGCGGATCACCCCCTGTCCGGTCTGCCACGGCCAGAGGCTGAAGGCCTCTTCGCTTGCGGTAACGGTAGCGGATAAAAACATTTATGAGGTGACAAATCTTTCCGTGGAAAAGCTGCTGGAATTTCTGGACAGCATCAGGCTTTCGGACTATCAGATGATGATCGGAAAGCAGATTCTGAAAGAAATCCGTTCCCGCGTCAGCTTTCTGAATGATGTGGGGCTGGACTATCTGACGCTGGCCCGTTCCACAGGTTCTCTGTCCGGGGGAGAGGCGCAGAGAATCCGTCTGGCCACGCAGATCGGCTCCGGTCTGGTCGGCGTCGCCTATATTCTGGATGAGCCCAGCATTGGTCTTCATCAGCGGGACAACGGGAAGCTTCTTGGCACCCTGAAGCATCTCCGGGATCTGGGAAACAGTGTCATTGTGGTGGAACATGACGAAGAAACCATGCGCGCAGCGGATTATGTGGTGGATATCGGCCCCGGAGCCGGAGAACACGGCGGCGAAGTGGTGGCGGCAGGAACCGCAGAGGAAATCATGAAATGCGAGCGTTCCATTACCGGACAGTACCTGAGCGGAAAGCGGAAGATTCCGGTTCCGGAGAAGAGAAGGACTCCGTCCGGGTGGCTCACGGTAACAGGAGCCAGGGAACATAATCTGAAGAATATCACCGTGAAATTCCCGCTTGGCGTGATGACCTGTGTGACCGGTGTGTCAGGGTCGGGAAAGAGTTCTCTGGTCAATGAGATCCTTTATAAAAGGCTGCAGAGGGATTTGAACCGCGCCCTGGTGATTCCGGGAGAACATAAGGATATTCTGGGGGAGGACCAGCTGGACAAGGTGATTGCCATTGACCAGTCGCCGATCGGGAGGACGCCGCGGTCAAACCCGGCCACCTACTGCGGGGTTTTCGATATGATCCGGGATCTGTTCGCATCTACGCCGGACGCGAAGGCGAGGGGGTATAAGAAGGGAAGATTCAGCTTTAATGTCAAGGGGGGACGCTGCGAGGCGTGCTCCGGAGACGGCATTATCAAGATTGAGATGCATTTTCTTCCGGATGTGTATGTCCCCTGCGAGGTATGCGGAGGAAAACGCTACAACCGGGAAACGCTGGATGTAAAGTACAAAGGGAAAAGCATTTATGATGTCCTGAACATGACGGTAGAGGAGGCACTGGACTTTTTCGGCCCGGTTCCTTCTATTAAGAGGAAGATCCAGACGCTATACGACGTGGGACTGTCTTACATCCGTCTTGGGCAGCCCTCGACGGAGCTGTCCGGGGGAGAGGCGCAGAGAGTAAAGCTGGCTACAGAGCTGTCAAAAAAAAGCACGGGGAGAACCGTCTATATCCTTGATGAGCCCACGACGGGGCTTCATTTCGCGGATGTGGACAAGCTTGTTTCCATTCTGCAGCGGCTGACGGACGGCGGCAATACGGTCATCGTGATCGAACATAATCTGGACGTGATTAAGACGGCGGATTATATTATTGATATGGGACCGGAAGGCGGCGACAGAGGCGGAACGGTGATTGCCAAAGGCACGCCGGAGCAGGTGGCGGAGTGCAAAGACTCCTATACCGGACAGTATATCCGGGAGATGCTGAGGAACGCACCCTCGCAATAAAAAAACAGGGGAGTAACAGAGGAAGGGAGTTATCATGCCGGCAGCGACAGATATCGGAATAGATCTGGGAACATCTACAATCGTGGTTTATGTAAAAGGAAAAGGAATTATCCTGCGGGAACCGGCGCTGGCTGCCTTTGACAAGGATAAAAATATGGTTGTTGCCTTCGGGGATGAGGCGCGGAGCCGCCTGGAGCATAATTCCGGCAATCTGCTTGCGCTCCACCCGCTGAAGGGGGGAGTGATCTCGGATTTCCTGGTCACAGAGAAGATGCTGCAGTATTTTATCCAGAAATCCATGGGACATTTCCGGCTGTTTAAACCGCATATTGTACTCTGCATTCCCAGCGGAGTAACGGAAATAGAAAAGCGGGCGGTGGAGGAGGCTGCCTATCAGGCGGGAGCCAGAGATGTGGTCCTGGTGCCGGAGCCGGTGGCGGCAGCCATGGGCGCCGGCATCGATGTGCTCCGGCCCAGCGGGAGCATGGTAGTCAGTGTCGGGGGCGGAATTACGGAAATTGCCGTCATCTCGCTGGCCGGCATTGTGGTTTCACAGTCCATTCAGGTGGGCGGGGACAGTTTTGATCAGGCAGTGCTCCAGTATGTCAGGGATGTTTACGGCTTATTTATCGGAGAGCAGACGGCAGAGGAAATAAAAATCCATATCGGCACAGCGGATCGGGAAAAAAGACTGGATCACGCGGAAATCCGCGGCAGGGACATCCATACCGGCACGCCCCGCACGATAAGCATGACAAGTGACCAGGTGCGGGAAGCTGTAGAGAAGCCGGTCCGGCAGATTGCGGATGCCGTGCACGTGGTTCTGGAGAGGACGCCCCCGGATCTTGCCGCGGATATCGCGGAAAGAGGCATTCTCCTGACAGGGGGAGGCGCCCAGTTGAACGGCCTGGCGGAGGTCATCCATAAAGATACGGGGATCGCCGTCATGATGGCGGAAAATCCGGAGACAGCGGTTGCCCGCGGCACCGGTGTCTATATCCGGAATATCAATGTCATGGATAAAACCTATCACGTCTGAGGACGGGGCTGCAGGAAGGTTTATGGATAGAATTGAGGGATATATTGAACATATTATTTTCAGGAATGAGGAGAACGGCTATACGGTGCTGAACCTCAGTATGCGGGACGAGGAAGTGACGGTTCTCGGCACGGCCCCTTCGGTAAACGAGGGGGAGTATATGCGGGCCGAGGGAGAGTACACGGTGCATCCGACGTACGGCAGGCAGTTCCGGGCTTCACGCTGCGAGGTCACCGTTCCCTCCGGCGGCGCTGCGTTGGAGCGCTACCTGGGAAGCGGCGCCATCAAGGGAGTCGGGCCGGCGCTGGCTGCCCGGATCCTCAAAAAATTCGGCGACGATACGCTCCGGATTATGGAGGAGGAGCCGGAACGGCTGTCCGAGGTGAAGGGAATCAGCGAGAGGAAGGCGCAGGAAATCGCCGGGCAGGTGGAAGAAAAGGCGCAGATGCAGAATGCGCTGATTTTTCTTTCACAGTATGGAATTTCCCTCAGCCTTGGCGTAAAAATCTATAATCAGTATCAGGACAGGCTGTATCAGGTGCTGCGGGAAAACCCGTACAGGCTGGCGGAGGACATCCGGGGCGTGGGCTTTAAAATCGCGGATGAGATTGCCGGAAAGGTTGGCATCCGGGCAGATTCGGAGTTTCGGATCCGGAGCGGCCTGTACTTCACACTTCGGGAAGCCTCCGCGCAGGGGCACCTGTATCTGCCGAGGGAAGAGCTCCTTCGGCGCGCTTCTGATCTTCTGGGAACGGATGCCGGACAGATGGAAAAATATCTGACGGATCTCGCCATCGAAAAAAAGCTGACTCTGAAAACACAGGGTCAGGATGTCCTGGTATACACCTGTCAGAATTATTTCCTTGAATTGAATACGGCCAGAATGCTGCAGGATCTGAATTTGAAGACCGGCGAAGACCCGCAAAGGATTGAAGAAAGGATTGCGGATATTGAAAAGCGGGATAAAATCCGTCTGGACGAGATGCAGAGAAAGGCGGTGGCCGCCGCGGCTCAGAACGGACTTCTCATTCTGACCGGGGGACCGGGGACGGGAAAGACAACTACCATAAACACAATGATCCGCTATTTTGAAGCGGAAAACCTTTCAATTCTGCTTGCGGCGCCGACGGGCCGGGCGGCAAAGCGCATGACGGAGGCGACAGGCTGCGAGGCTTCCACCATCCACCGGATGCTGGAGGTGAACGGCGGTATGGTTGAGGAAGACCAGGAAGAACCGGCCCGGTTTGAGCGGAACGCGGAAAACCCGCTGGAGGCGGATGTCATTATTATTGATGAGATGTCCATGGTGGACATTTATCTGATGCATGCCCTTCTCTCTGCTGTTGTTCCGGGCACCAGGCTGATCCTGGTTGGTGACCGCAACCAGCTTCCCAGTGTAGGACCCGGCAGTGTGCTGCGTGATATGATCCGCTCCGGCGCGTTTCCTGTTATTACTCTGCAGCATATTTTCCGGCAGGCGCAGGAGAGCGATATTATTGTTAACGCGCACCGGATTCATGCCGGTCAGAACATCCTGCTGGATAACAAAAGCCGGGATTTCTTCTTTCTCCGGAGAAACGACGTCCTGCTGATCAAGAGGATCATCCTTTCGCTGGTAAGCGACAAGCTTCCCAGATACACCGAATCGGAGATAACGGACATCCAGGTGCTGTCCCCCATGCGAAAGGGGGAGCTGGGAGTAGAAAAACTGAATGCTTTTCTGCAGAAATATCTGAATCCCCCGGAACCCGGAAAAGAGGAGAAAATAACCGGAGATGCCTGTTTCCGGGAAGGGGACAAGGTCATGCAGATCCGGAATGACTACCAGATGGAGTGGGAAATCCGCGGGAGGTACGGCATTGTCGCCCAGAGAGGAACCGGCGTGTTTAACGGTGATACCGGTATCATCCGGACAATCAGCCCGCAGCTGGAAACTTTAACGGTAGAATATGAAGACGGCAAAATGGTCGATTACTCATTTAAGCAGCTGGACGAGCTGGAACTTGCCTATGCCACCACGGTTCATAAGGCACAGGGAAGCGAATTTCCGGCAGTTGTCATCCCGCTGCTGGGGGTGCCGCACATGCTGATGACCAGAAACCTGATCTACACGGCGGTCACACGCGCAAGAAAATGTGTGGTGCTGGTTGGCAGCGCGGAGATCTTCCGGGAGATGGTTGCCAATCCGACGGAAGAAAACCGTTACACGACTCTTGCGGAAAGAATCAGGGAAATCGTCCCGGAGCAGGGAAGAGGAGAAGGGTGAGCGGACAGGAAGAGGAAAGAAAAACTGCAGGGAAGACAACAGGAAAAGCGGCAGAAAGGATTCGGGAACGGATTCTGTCCGCTGTGTATCCCAGACGGTGCCCGATCTGTGACGGAATTTTGTCGGACGGAGAACCCTTTATCTGCCGGGAGTGCGCCGGGAAGATACGGTTTATTCGGGGACCGGTGTGCATGAAGTGCGGCGCACCTCTAACAGAGCAGCAGGAGTACGGCGCGGGTTTTCAAGAAGAACCGGACGCAGGACAGAGCAGCAGAAAAGTGGCGCCGCCGGAAGAAACGGCGGAATTCTGTCCGAAATGCCGGACCGCACAGCATATCTTTGTTCAGGGATTTGCGCCGTTTCTTTATCGGGGAGAAATCCGTCAGTCCCTGATGCGCCTGAAATACGGAAACCGGGCTGAGTATGCCCGGTTTTTCGGAAAAGCGCTGGCCGTCTACGGACAGCCATGGCTGGAGCAGTGGAACGTCCAGCTGCTTGTTCCTGTTCCGGTTCATCCTTCCAGAGAACGTAAAAGGGGCTGCAATCAGGCGGCGGAGATTGCGCGGGCACTGGGGAAAGAAATTCATGTTCCTATGGAAGAAGACGGTGTCTGCCGCGTAAAGAATACGAAACCCCAGAAAGAGCTGACAGGCCGGATGCGCCGCAGGAATCTGCAGGGGGCGTTTCAGATCCGGGCAGGAACCCGGATCCCTGCCCGCGTGCTGATTGTCGATGATATTTTTACCACGGGAGCAACGGTGGACGAGCTTGCGCGTACTCTGTACGGGTATGGGGCGCGGGAGGTGTATGCCGCCTGTGCCAGCATGGATTAATACTTTCGTAACAGAAGGAAGTGTGCTAGAATAAATCCACATGCCGGCCACAGCCGGAACGGAAGGGGATTTCTATGATTGATGAAAAACGGCTGTATCAGATGATCAGCCTTGCCCGGTTTGAAAATAAAAACAGGGATAAGGCGCTCCGCATCAGCAGAACCTATCAGAGCGACTATATTGCCATGTCGCTTCTGGGTAATTTTGTTCTTACCACAGTTGCCTATATTCTGGCTCTTGCGCTGTTTGCCATGTATAACATGAATTTTCTTCTGGCCAATCTGAATGACCTGAATTTCAGGCCGATGCTGGCTGTCGTTCTAATAGTCTATCTGATCATGCTGGGGGTGTTTTCAGTTATTTCCTATACGAGGGCGAAGCTTCGCTATGTCCGCGCGCAGGCAAGGGTGGCCGAATATCAGAGACAGCTGCGCAGGCTGTACAAAATGTACAGGGATGAGGAGCAGCTCGACACGATCCGCAGAAACTGGGGGAGAATAAACCGAGATGAATAATACTTTGGCAAATATCCGCGAACAGGCACAAGAGCTGTACGCGAACTATGATGTGTATATCCGTCCGCTGCTGAAATTCGCGCTGGCGCTGATAATTTTCATGTCCATTAACAATGAGCTGGGCTATCTGACCATCCTGAACAGCCTGTTTGTGATTGTGATTCTGGCTGTTATCTGTTCTATTCTTCCGATTAACGGGACTGTGGTGATCGGTGTGCTGCTTATTGTAGCGCATTGCTTCGGACTGGGCGTAGAGGTCGGCGGTTTTGCGCTGATTATCTACCTGATTATGATTATTCTGTACTTCCGGTTTAATTCCAGGGATTCCCTGATTCTGCTCCTTACGCCGGTGGCCTTCCGGCTGCATATGCCGGCTGCTGTTCCGATCGGGGCGGGTCTTCTTCGCGGGCCTCTATCCACTATTTCCGTCGTGTGCGGGCTGATCTCCTATGAGTTTATTTATGTGGTGAAGACGGATATCGAGCCGATGAAGAATGCCGCGTCCGGCACCTCAAATCTGCTGGATGTTCTGGAGGCAATGCCGCAGAAGCTGCTCTCTCAGGAAATCATCATGCAGCTGATTACCTTTGTTGTCGTCATGCTGGCGGTTATGGTCATCCGGCGTCTGATCACGGTTTATTCCTGGGAGACGGCTATTGCCGTCGGAACCATTCTCTACCTGTTTCTGAATATCGCCGGATCCTTTATTCTGGGTACGAAAACAGATATTGTCATGCTGGTGGCAGGAGCGGTTCTCTCTCTGGCTGTCTGCCTGGTTCTCAAGCTGTTTTTCTATTTTCCGGATTACGCGGGAAGCGAATACCTGGAGTTTGAGGATGACAAATACTATTACAAGGTCAAGGTCATTCCCAAGGTTCTTCCCAGAAAGAAGGTATTCCGTGAGGACGAGGATGCGGAAGAAGGAGAAGGAGAAGAGGATTCTTTTCTGGATGATGACACCCAGGAGATGGAGGACGACGGTCTGACCGGTGAGGACCGGCATTTCGGCGCAGTCCGCGGTCCGGAGGCGGAAAAAACCATCCGTATGCCATCAGAAGAGCAGATCGAGTCCTGGATCAGCAGGGAAAACAGGGAAAAAACGGAGGAAAAAAAGCCGGATATCGGCGGAGAGACGATTCAGCTTACGGAAATCCATAAGAAACCGAGAGAAGAAGAAACTATAGATCAGTTCCGTGAACGGCTGGAAGCCTCTATGAAGGCGCAGAAGAGGAAAACGGCATCCTCTGACAAGAACCAGGAGGACTCCGGAAGGGATTGATCTGCAGAAATCTTTCAGGAAAGGAGTGGTAATACGGTGGATGCTGTACTTGGGTGGCTGCAAATCAATGTATTATCCTGGCTGAAGCCGCCAAAGACCATACAGGTCATAGACATTGTGCAGATTGCGCTGATAGCCTGGCTGGTCTACCGTATGATTCTCTGGATGAAAAACACCAGGGCGTATACACTCCTGCGCGGAATTTTGTTTATTCTGGGCTTCGTGGTTATTGCCAATCTCCTGAAAATGGAAGTCATTGTCTGGCTGATGGGAAATCTGAGCGTCGTTGCTTTTACGGCGATTGTTATCATTTTTCAGCCGGAGCTGCGAAAAGCGCTGGAACAGATGGGGCACAGCAATTTTGTGAAATCGCTGATGGTGATTAACCGTTCTCCGGAAGAGAACAAGCGCTTCAGCGACCATACCGTCAGCGAGCTTGTACGGGCCTGTTTTGAGATGAGTGAGGTGAAAACCGGAGCCCTGATCGTCCTGGAGAGAGAAACTCATCTCTACGAATATGAGAACACAGGGATCCCGCTGGACGCTGTGGTTTCCAGCCAGCTCCTTGTGAATATTTTTGAACATAACACACCGCTTCATGACGGCGCGGTTCTGATCCGCGCGGACCGGATTGCGGCGGCAACCTGTTACCTTCCTCTTTCGGACAACATGGATCTGAGCAAAAAGCTGGGAACCCGTCATCGTGCCGGGGTCGGCATCAGTGAGCAGAGTGACTGCTTTGTTCTTATTGTCTCGGAGGAAACGGGGGCTGTTTCCTATGCGCAGAACGGAAGGCTTCACGCGGCTGTGTCGCCCAGTGAACTGCGCCGGGCGCTTCAGGAGGCTCAAAAGATCTATGATGACAGTGCCAGAATCCTGAAAAGGGGGAGAAAACGGAATGAGATCTAGATTTCTCGATAAACTGAAGGAAAATCTGGGTCTCAAGCTGCTCTCTATCCTGATTGCGGTTGTGATCTGGTATGTTGTTGTGGATATCAATGACCCGGTAGAAACACAGTCCTACAGTGTGAAGATCACGGTGGAAAATGATTCCTATATTTCCAACGGAAAGCAGGTGTACCATATTGATGACAGCTATAAGACGGTTACGGTATATCTGAAGGGCAACCGATCTGTTCTAAAGGATATCAGCGCAGAGGATATTACGGTTACGGCGGATCTGACACAGATTGTAGATATGGACACCGATCCGGTTATGGTTCCGCTGTCCGCGTCGTGTCCGGGAATTTCCGCTTCTAATATTACGCTCTCCAGACAGGCAATACCGATCACTATTGAGACCGTAGACAGCAGAGAGTTCCCTGTTACCGTGGATGTAGGGGATTCCGAGCCCGGAACGAATTTTGAAGTTGGCGAGACAACACCGAATCCGGAAAAGGTGGTCATTACGGGAGCGGCGTCTATTGTTGACAGCATTGATACGGTTGTCGCAAAGATTGATGTTACAGGAATGACCCAGAACGGAACAAAGGCTGCGAAGCTGGTTATTTCGGATGCCAGCGGCAAACAGCTGTCGGAAGAGACAATCGCGGATGACCTGACCTTTGACGGAGGGGTGCCGGATGTAACGGTCTATGTAGAACTCTGGAAAAAGGTATCCGGGGTGACACTGGATGTGCAGTATTCGGGAACACCTGCGAAAGGGTACAACGTCAATTCCGTCTCCACAACGCCTCAGACCGTAACGCTGGTGGGAGACGACGATGCGGTGTCCGAACTCGGAGCGGACGGCAACAAGCTGACCATACCCGCGGAAATGATTTCGGTCAGCGGCGCTTCCTCGGATGTTACCGCGGAGATCAATCTGGCGGATATTCTTCCAGACAACATGCGCGTCGCAGAAAATACCTCCGGAACAGTTTCTGTGACCATACAGATTCTTTCGGACGGAAGCCGGGAGCTTTCCGTTGATGTAGACGACATTGAGGTGGATGATCTGAGCGACAGCCTGAGCATCTCCTATGATCAGACAACCGTGCCCGTCATTGTAACAGGGGCAAAGAGCGTGGTGGATGCCATGACAACCAGTGACATAAAAGCCTCGATAGACGCCAGAAATCTGGAAGAAGGAGATACGGATGTAACACTGAATGTGTCTCTTCCGACAGGGGTAAGTCTGTCAGAGCCGGTAAGCATGAAGGTGCATGTAAAGGCGAAGGCGACACCTACCGCGGCGGAAACCCCGGCGTCGGAGGAGGGCTGATACCTCGGCGGACTATCTGCGGAGGAAAGCCGTAATTCAGAAAAAGGGACGTGAGAAGCAGCCAATGATCAGAAAGACAGTAACAATCACAGATCCCATGGGACTTCACCTGCGGCCGACAGGGAAGCTGTGCGAGGAGGCGGTTCGCTTTCAGAGCAGGATCACCCTGGAGTACAGCAGAGAGGGAACTCACTGTACGGCCAATGCGAAAAGTGTTCTTAGCATTCTTGCAGCCTGCATCGGGCGGGGAGAGGTCATATCTGTCTGCTGCGACGGGCCGGATGAAGAAGAGGCGGCCGGGGAGATCCTCAGGCTGTTTGATGAGATGGAGCAGTCCTGCTGATTCATTTCAGGGTGCCGTAAGTATACTTTTGACGCTCGATCACAGAGATACCGTTCACAAAGGAGATCAGTTAGTATGTGTGGAATAGTTGGATTTACCGGAGAGACACAGGCGGCGCCCATTCTTCTGGACGGGCTGGAGAAGCTGGAATACCGCGGCTATGATTCCGCGGGACTGGCGGTGTATGACGGAAAGAAAATAAATGTAGCGAAGGCGGTCGGTCATCTGGAGGTGCTGTATAACCAGACACACGGAGGCTCCACGCTTCCGGGAACCTGCGGTATCGGACATACCCGCTGGGCGACGCACGGGGAGCCGTCGGTATGCAATGCGCATCCGCACACCAATAAGGACAAAACGATTGCGGTTGTACATAACGGTATTATCGAGAATTACCTGTATTATAAAAAGTATCTGATGAAAAAGGGCTATGAATTTGTCTCCGATACGGATACAGAGGTGATCGTCCACCTTCTCGATTATTATTATAAGGGAAATCCGCTGGAGACGATTACCACAGTTCTCAGCCGTCTGGAAGGATCCTACGCGCTGGGAATTCTGTTCGCGGACTGCCCTGGGGAAATTTTTGCGGCAAGAAAAGACAGCCCTCTGATTGTGGGATCAGCAGAAAATGCCGGCTTTATTGCCTCTGACGTACCGGCCATACTGAAATATACAAGAACGGTCTACTACCTGCAAAATGAAGAGATTGCTCATCTGAAAGGCGGGGAAATCCATTTCTACAATATCGACGGAGATGAGGTGCAGAAGGATCCTCGTCAGATCGACTGGGATATTCATGCGGCGGAAAAGGAAGGCTACCCGCATTTCATGCTGAAGGAAATGAACGAGGAGCCGAAGGCTGTCTCCGATACGCTCAGTCCCAGGATTAAAGACGGGAAGATTGTTATTGACGAGCTGAATATGACGGACGAACAGATCCGTGCGGTGAAAAAAATATTCATTGTCGCCTGCGGCTCTGCCTACCATACAGGAGTGACCGGAAAATATGTCATGGAAGGGCTGGCGCGTATCCCTGTAGAGGTGGATCTGGCATCCGAGTTCCGCTACCGGAATCCGATACTGGAAGAAGGCACGCTGGTAATTGTGATCAGTCAGTCCGGAGAGACGGCGGATTCGCTTGCCGCGCTCCGCGAGGCAAAAAGCAGGGGAATTACCACACTGGGTATTATTAACGTAGTGGGAAGTTCCATCGCCAGGGAGGCGGATAACGTCATGTACACCTGGGCCGGACCGGAGATCGCTGTGGCAACGACCAAGGCGTACAGTACCCAGCTGATTGCTCTCTATCTTCTCAGCATTCATTTTGCGGAGGTCAGGGGAAAGATCAGTGCGGAACAGACTGCAGGAATGATTGAGGAACTGAAGCGGCTTCCGGAACAGATTTCCATGCTGCTCAGCCATCAGACGAGCATACAGAAATTCGCAAACCGTTATCTGGCGGCCGAACATGTATTCTTTATCGGGCGTGGAATTGATTATGCCATCTCTCTGGAAGGCTCGCTGAAGCTGAAGGAAATTTCCTATATCCATTCCGAGGCATACGCAGCCGGAGAGCTGAAGCACGGAACCATCAGCCTGATTGAGGACGGGCGTCTGGTTGTAGCCGTTATGACGCAGCCGCAGCTGTTTAAGAAGACACTGAGTAACGTGGTGGAGGTGAAGAGCCGCGGAGCGTTTGTTATGGCTGTCACCACCGTTGGTAATACAGAGGTGGAGAAGGTGGCCGATTATGTCATCTATATTCCGGAGACAAATCCGTATTTCGCGAATTCTCTCGCGATTATCCCTCTGCAGCTGTTCGGATATTATGTGTCCATCGGAAGAGGGCTGGACCCCGATAAGCCGAGAAATCTTGCGAAGTCCGTAACGGTAGAGTAAGACAGGACTTTTCAATTTCACAATTATCAGATATACTTATTCCCTGTAACCGGGTTTCGCGGAAAACACAGGAATCCGGACCGGGGCTTTGCGGGAACCCGGAAATATAACTGGAGAAGGAGTCAGGTATCATGAGTCAGGAAAAGGTTGACGCATACAAGAAGGAAAAGAAAAACCGTCAGAAAATAATGAAAAGGGAGAAATGGGTACGCCGGCTTGAAATTTTCGGCACGCTGGCGGTTCTGGTGGTATTGGTCGGCTGGTTCAGCGTGGCTGTCTATCACAATGTAACAGCGAACGAGGAGGCCAGCGCGGCGAACGAGACAACAGAGCTGCACCTGGATGCTGTGGATGAATATAACCAGAAGCTGAGCGAGGCAAAGAGCAATGGCACCATTGCCGCTTCTTCGGACTCGTCCGGTGCGTCGGTTACGGCATCTTCATCCACGCAGGAGTCAGACACGGATTCTGTGGTATCTTCTGCGTCCTGACAATTAGGAAGACAATACAAAAGAGCGGGCTGTATGGCCCGCTCTTTTGTGAAGTGCTTAGTTAAAGCTGTGTAACCGCTTTCCTTTATCAGAAAAAATGATCAAAGTTTAACAACGTTGGCAGCCTGCATTCCCTTTTTGCCCTCTACGAGGTCATAGGTCACTTCCTGGCCGTCTGTGAGGGTCTTGTATCCGTCACCCTGGATAGCAGAGAAATGTACAAATACATCCTGTCCATCCTCTCCGGTGATGAAACCGTATCCCTTCTCAGCTTTGAACCATTTTACAGTTCCCTTGTTCATTTTGAAGTACCTCCATACTTGCATAAAAGTGTAAAAAAAACTGTGTTAAGTATAGTCATTTTCTGGCTAAATTGTCAAGAGATTTCTGGGCGTTTGCGCATCATCTGGAGCCGCCCAGGACCCTGTTCTTGAAAAGCGCCTGGCCTTCCATTATACTGTGGGGTAAGAAAAGAAGGGGAAATTTATGAGCTCTATTTTAATAAAAAACGGAAGAATTCTGGATCCGGCATCCGGAAGAGACGAGATCGGCGATCTTTTTCTGAGGGACGGAATGATCGCGGAGTCTCCGGACTGTTCTGCGGGAGAAAAAAGCGAAGATATGGAGGTTCTGGACGCCTCCGGCTGCTATGTCATGCCAGGACTGATAGACATGCATGTGCACCTGCGGGATCCAGGACAAACCTGGAAGGAGGATGTCTCCAGTGGAGCCAGGGCGGCAGCGGCAGGAGGATTTACCACTATTGTGGCTATGCCGAATACGAGGCCGACCATTGATTCTCCGGACCGCGTGGATTATGTGCGGAACAAGGCGGAGCATGTCGCGCCGATCCATGTCCTGCAGACAGGGTCTGTCACCAGGGGACTGAAGGGCGAGGAGCTTTCGGATATCCGGGGAATGGCTGCGCATGGGATTCCGGCGATCAGCGAAGACGGCCGTTCTGTCATGAATGCCAGGCTCTGCAGGGAAGCGATGAAAATTGCCGCGGAGCTTCATCTGCCTTTTCTGGATCACTGCGAGGACGCCACGCTGGTAAACGGAGGATGTGTAAACGAGGATATCTTTTCCCGGAGGGAGCATCTGAAGGGAATAACGAATTCCGTGGAGGATGTGATAGCGGCACGGGATATCCTTCTGGCGGGAGAAACCGGAGCCCGGCTGCATCTGTGCCACTGTTCCACAAAACTCAGCTATCAAATGCTGAAGATGGCAAAGAAGCAGGGCTTTTTTGTAAGCGGAGAGGTCTGCCCGCATCATTTTACGCTCACAAGCGCGGACCGGATTCCGGGAGACACCAACTATAAGATGAACCCGCCGCTCCGGACGGAGGAGGACAGGGAAGCGCTTCTCCAGGGACTGGCGGACGGAACCTTTGAGGTGATCAGCACCGATCATGCGCCCCACGCGGCAGAGGAAAAGCAGCAGCCCATGGATCAGGCGCCCTTCGGTATTGTCGGACTGGAGACCTGTGTGCCGCTGACGGTCACCTATCTGGTGAAAACGGGTATTCTGACGCCTCTGCAGATGGCGGAGAAGCTGTGCGGAAACCCGGCCCGTCTGCTGCATCTGGAGGACAGAGGGTCTCTGGAGGCGGGGAAGGCAGCCGACGTGACCATAATCAATCCGGATGAGGAATATTGTATTGATGCGGAAAAATTTTATTCGCGCGGACGGAATACTCCCTTTGACGGAATGCGGGTTTCAGGCAGGGTGGCTGCCACCATCTGCGGAGGAAAAATAGTCTGCCGGGATGGAAGGCTGTGTGACTGAGACCTTCAGAGCGATGCGCAGCCGGCGCGGGAATGCAGATATGTGCGCGCGGCAGAGAGCTGTGGAGCAACGAGAGAGAACTGTATAGACAGAGATTAACATAAAGGAGACAGAATATGATAGACAGGCTGGTTACCCGGATCAAAAAGCTTCAGGCGCCGGTGGTTGTGGGACTGGATCCCATGCTTTCCTATGTGCCGGAACAAGTACAGAAAAAGGCATTTCAGGAATACGGAGAGACACTGGAAGGCGCCGCGGAGGCCGTCTGGCAGTTTAACAAGGCGATTGTAGACGCCACCTGTGACCTGATTCCCGCGGTAAAGCCGCAGGCAGCCATGTATGAGCAGTTTGGGGTTCCGGGAATGGCGGCCTTTGAAAAAACCGTCTCCTACTGCCAGTCTAAGGGACTGCTGGTCATCGGGGATATCAAAAGGGGCGACATCGGGTCTACTTCCGCGGCTTACGCCGCCGGCCATCTGGGGAGTGTCCGGGTGGGAAGCAGAGAGCTGGAAGGGTTTCATGAGGATTTCGCGACAGTTAACCCTTATCTGGGAAGCGACGGAATCGAACCGTTCCTGAAGGTCTGCAGAGAGCACAAGAAGGGAATTTTTGTCCTGGTCAAGACATCTAATCCCTCCAGCGGGGAATTCCAGGACCGCCTGGTGGACGGACGTCCGCTCTATGAGCTGGTAGGAGAAAAGGTCGCTTCCTGGGGCGAGAGCTTCTGCGGGGAGGAGTACAGCTATGTGGGCGCCGTTGTGGGGGCAACCTATCCGGAAATGGGGAGAGTGCTCCGGCAGATTATGCCAAAGGCTTACATTCTTGTGCCGGGTTACGGCGCGCAGGGAGGCACGGCGGAAGATCTGAAGCCGTTTTTTAATCAGGACGGGCTTGGCGCAGTTGTTAATTCCTCCAGAGGAATCATCTGTGCCTGGAAAAATGAAAAATATCAGAAATTCGGTCCGGAAAACTATGCGGATGCAAGCCGGCAGGCAGTTCTCGACATGATCGGGGACATCCGCAGCATCCTGTGAGACCTTGTGCCCCGCTGGGGGAGACGGTATCTCAGAGTTTTACGCTCTTGCCCGGATAGGGGAGAACACCGGCGGTACGCCGAAGGTCTGTGCGGAGAATGGAAAAATACCTGTCGTGCGGCGGATGCCTTTCGCGCATAAGACGATTGCGGCCGGTGGGGGCAGCATCCGGGAAATCGGGCGGAACGGACGGACGGACAGAAAAGAGGAGAGACTGCGGAGATGAAGAAAAAAATAACGGCTCCTGTCATAGAAAATAAAAAAATAGCGGAAGGCATTTATGATATGACGCTGGATGCCCCGGAAATCGCGGAGCAGGCCGGGGCAGGGCAGTTTGTCAGCCTGTTCTGCGGGGACAAGAGCCGTCTGCTGCCGAGGCCAATCAGTCTGTGCGGAATTGACGCGGAAAAAGGAACCATCCGTCTGGTTTACCGTGTTACGGGAAAACAGACCGGGACGGCACAGATTGCGGAACGGAAGGCCGGCGATTCCATCGAAGTCATGGGACCGCTGGGCAACGGCTTTCCGCTGGAACTGGCGGAAGGGAAAAAAGTGTTTCTGATCGGAGGAGGAATCGGTATTCCGCCTATGCTGGAGACCGCGCGTGCGCTGTCGGACAAAGCGCAGGTGGAAAGTGTCCTCGGATGGAGAAATGCGGAAACCTTCCTCAGGGCGGAATTCGAGCCGTACGGGACGGTCACCGCTGCCACAGAGGACGGAAGCGTGGGAACAAGAGGGAATGTGCTGGATGCCATCCGGGAAAACGGTCTTACCGCGGATCTTATTTTTGCCTGCGGGCCGCGGCCGATGCTGCGGGCACTGAAGGCGTACGCGGAAGAAAACGGGATCCCCTGCTACCTGTCCATGGAGGAGAGGATGGCCTGCGGGATCGGCGCCTGTCTCGCCTGTGTCTGTGAAACAGAAGAGGTAGACAGCCATTCTCATGTAAAAAATAAACGGGTCTGCAAGGACGGACCGGTATTTGAGGCCGGCGAGGTGAAAGTATGAATACGGAAAAGGATCTTGCGGTAACAATCGCCGGGGTGGAGCTGAAGAATCCGGTTATGACTGCTTCCGGAACCTTCGGAAGCGGGGTGGAGTACAGTGACTTTGTCGATCTCAGCCGGCTGGGAGCAGTGGTTACCAAAGGCGTCTCCGATGTACCCTGGGAGGGCAATCCGGTTCCGAGGGTTGCGGAGGTATACGGAGGTATGCTGAATGCTATCGGGCTGCAGAACCCCGGAGTAGAGGTGTTCTGTCAGAGGGATATTCCCTATCTGAAGCAGTTTGACACAAAAATTGTCGTCAATGTATGCGGACATACGGAACAGGAATATGTGCGGGTGGTGGATCGGCTGGCAGATGAGCCGGTGGATCTTCTGGAAATCAATATTTCCTGTCCAAACGTGAAGGCCGGAGGGATTACCTTTGGCACAAATCCGCGGGGCGTGGAGAATATCACCAGGGAATTAAAACGCCATGCGAAGCAGCCGTTGATCATGAAGCTTAGTCCCAATGTCACGGATATCGCAGAGATCGCCAGGGCGGCGGAGGCCGGAGGAGCGGATGCGGTCTCTCTGATCAACACCCTTACAGGGATGAAGATTGACGTGAACCGCAGAACCTTTGTCCTGGCCAATAAGACAGGAGGCATGTCGGGACCGGCGGTGAAGCCGGTCGCTGTCCGGATGGTTTATCAGGTGGCTCAGGCGGTACAGATCCCGGTGATCGGCATGGGAGGAATTGCCTCGGCGGAGGATGCCCTGGAATTTATTCTGGCAGGCGCCACGGCGGTTTCTGTAGGAACGGCAAATTTCTATGATCCGGAAGCTACGGTGAAGATTGCGGACGGATTGGAGCGCTATCTGCAGGAGCAGAAGATTGACAGCATCCGCGATCTGATCGGAGCGGTGCGGTAAAAGAAGAAAACAACAAAGCAGAAAGGCAGAAGAGTATGGAAGAATATAAAAAAGAGTTTATCGGGTTCATGCTAGACAGCAAGGTACTGAAATTCGGTGATTTTACACTGAAGAGCGGACGCCGGTCTCCCTTTTTTATGAATGCGGGGGCTTATGTGACGGGAACCCAGCTCCGCAGACTCGGACAGTATTATGCGCGGGCGATACACGATCATTACGGCCTGGATTTTGACGTTCTTTTCGGACCGGCCTATAAGGGGATTCCGCTTTCCGTTATCACGGCTGCAGCCATCAGCGAGCTGTACGGGAGGGATGTCCGTTACTGTTCCAACCGCAAGGAGGCCAAAGACCATGGGGATGCCGGCATCCTTCTGGGAAGCAGGCTGAAGGATGGAGACAGGGTCATTATCATCGAGGATGTCACTACATCCGGAAAATCCATTGAGGAGACCTATCCGATTCTTCAGGCACAGGCAAAGGTGGACATCAAAGGACTGATTGTTTCTCTGAATCGCATGGAAAGGGGACAGGGGACCAGGAGTGCCCAGACGGAAATCCATGAAAAATACGGATTTCCGGTAAATGCCATTGTAACCATGGCGGATGTCTGCGAGTATCTGGAAAATCAGGAGGGACCGGACAGGATTCTTACAGATGGGCTGAAGAAGGCAATCACAGATTATTATGATCAGTACGCGGCAGAGGAATACAGGGGGCTCTTTCACTGATGGCAAGACCCAGATATACATTTCTGAAGAATAAAAATCTTCCGGATCTGAAGTGGTCCCTGCTTTTGTCCACGGTCTCACTTGCGGTGATGACCGTTCTGCTTCTGCTATCTTTTTTCAGAAAGGGACAGGGCTTTGCAGCATCGGGAGCTTTCGGGCTGGGGGGCTTTCTTCTGGCACTTTATTCCTTTGTGACCAGCATGAGAATTCTTGTCAGAAGGCCGGAACATCTGCGGCTTCCTGCCTTCTGCACCATATATGCCGGAGGGCTTTTTATCGGCTGGCTTTCCCTGCTTCTGCTGGGGCTGAATCAATAGAGCCGCGGGGTCAGCTGCACGGCGGACGGATGGATAAGATACCGGCCTTCCGGTTCGGAAGGAACGGGAACACCGGGGACAGACCCGGAAGGGAGCGTACAGAAAAAAGCAGTCCGGAAAAGGGGGAGAAGGCTTGAGTGAACAGATTTTAACAGAGGAACAGCAGGAGCGGAGAGAGCTTGCGCTGGAACGGCTGAAGAGCGTGCCGGAGGAAAATATTCTGCAGGAGCCATTCCTGGAATTTTTCCGTCGGGAGGCTCGTTTTTTACTTTACACGGAGGAAATCCGGGAGACACTGAAGAAAGAGAAAACCACCGAGACGGATCTCCGTGTCCTGGAGGACAGAAACCAGAGGCTGTATGGGGAGCTTCTGGCGAAGCATTACGGCTCCTGCTGGGGAAATCCGGATTATGCGGCAGGGCAGGCAGGCCTCAGGATGGGGCGCCTTCTGTCTTTTCTTTATGCGGAGCTGCGCGGTATGATCCCCTGCGCCTACGAGGACAGGCAGTGGGATATGCTGGTGATGACGGAACTTTTTCTGGAAATTTACGGCCTGTTTGTCTCCGCTGCGGCGGACCGGAGGATTCCGGAGGAGAGCAGCGTACAGGACGCCCTGTACTGGTACGTGATGGATTACAGCCGGGAAATGATGGATCAGAGAAACCGGGAAGCACTGGATCCGGACGAGTCCTTTATCCGGGATCTGGTCATGCAGTCTGATCTCACGGACATCCGTTATCTGTATCGGTTTGGAGAGTATGTCTCGGAAAATGAAAAGCAGCTCGCCGCTTTTCTGAATACTCTTTCCCAGGAAGAGATAGACGCGATCGCGAAAACCTGGACAGAAGGATACCGTATCGGGTTTGAGGTACAGCGAAAAGAGATACGGAAAAAGAAAACGGTAAACGTCCGATATTCCCTCGGCTTTGAGAGGATTGTCCGGGCGGCGGTGCTTCGTTTCCGGGACATGGGTCTGGAATCTGTGATTTACCGGGCCGCGTTTCATTCCATTAATAAACGCTCACATCTGAGAATCGGATTCCTGGGACCTCTCCCGAATCCCCAGTTTGAATATGACCACAGAAATGACGCGGCTATTTATACCGACGAGCGTTTTATCACCAGAAAGCTGCAGAATCTTCAGGGCTCCTATGAAAGCAGAAAGGCAGAGGCTGCTGTGCACGGCGGGCCTGCCTGCATGGATACATTTGGAGAATTGCCGTTTACGCCGGAGGCAAAGGAATCCTGCTGCCGCCTGAGCGGGGAACAGCAGGCTCTTCAGGTCCGCTATCAGAACGAGTCCGGGCAGATCGTGAACAGGTATATTCGCGGAGACGAGAGAAGCTTCACCATCATCGCTTATCCGGTGCCGGAAATCGGAAGCAGGTTTCCGGAAATCTTCCGTGAGACGGAAAAAATAAACAACCTGGATTACCGGAAGTATCAGAAGATTCAGCAGAAGCTGATTGACGCGCTGGATCAGGGGGATTGCGTGCATGTTCAGGGACGGAGGGGCAACCGGACAGATCTTACCATCACCCTGCATCCGCTGGAAAAACCCGAGATACAGACAAAATTCGAAAACTGCGTGGCAGATGTCAATATACCGGTGGGAGAGGTCTTTACCTCGCCGGTTCTGAAGGGGACGAACGGAGTGCTGCATGTCAGCCGGGTGTATCTGGAAGATTTTCAGTTCCGGGATCTGTGCATCACGGTGAAGGACGGAATGACGGCAGACTATTCCTGCGCGAATTTCGGGAAAGAGGAAGACAACCGCCGCTTCATTGAAGAAAATATCCTGTATCACCACCCGTCTCTTCCCATGGGAGAGTTTGCTGTCGGGACCAATACAACTGCCTACCGCATGGCGGCCCGGTTCCATATCGCGGAGAAACTGCCGATTCTGATCGCGGAGAAGATGGGACCGCATTTTGCCTTCGGGGACACCTGCTACAGCTGGCAGGAAGAGGTTCCGGTCTACAATCCGGACGGCAGGGAGATGATCGCGCGGGATAATGAAAAATCACTGCTGCGCAAGACAGACCCGGGGAAGGCCTATTTCGGCTGCCACACGGATATCACCATTCCGTATGAAGAGCTGGGTCATATCCGTGTGATCCGCCCGGATGGAGGCATCATTCCGATTATAGAGGAAGGATATTTTGTCCTGCCTGGAACAGAGGAGCTGAATGAACCACTGAAGGGGCTTATCTGAGTATGGACGGCATTCGGGAAATCTATTATGATAGAAGGCATGGACGAGGTATTTTCTGAGGCGGAGAATCCGTATGAGTCCCGGCATCCGGGAGGAAGGAAGAGGAGAAGAAAATGGCTGAAGTAGGTATCGTTATGGGAAGCGATTCGGATATGGCTGTCATGGCAAAGGCGGCTGCGACCCTGGAGGAGTTCGGAATTGATTACGAAATGCGCATCATTTCCGCCCACAGGGAGCCGGAGGAGCTGGTATCCTGGGCAAAGGGGGCTGCGGACAGAGGCATCCGGGTAATTATCGCAGGCGCAGGAATGGCAGCGGCTCTGCCGGGGATGGTAGCGGCGCTGTTTCCGCTTCCGGTTATCGGCGTCCCGATGAGTTCAAAGGCGCTCGGAGGAACCGACGCTCTGTATTCTATTGTGCAGATGCCATCCGGAATTCCGGTTGCCACAGTGGCTGTTGACGGGGCAAAGAACGCAGCTATTCTTGCCGCCAGGATTCTTGCTGTCTCCGATCCGGAACTGCTCCAGAAGGTTGTTGCATACGGAGAAGAGGGCCGCAGGGGAGTTGTGGCCAAGGATGAGAAACTACAGAAGGTCGGATATAAAAATTACAATGCCTGAATTTCATGATTACAGTGTCAAAAGTCCGACTCCACGCATGGCGGCATGCAGGTGATAAAAGATATTTCTGACATCTGTATCATTTCAACTTTGCATAAAACAGACAGAAGAATGTGGTCTGCGCTGCGGGTCAGAACGGTAAACGGGAGGAAATTATGGATTACAGAAATGCAGGAGTAGATATTGAGGCCGGATATAAGTCCGTGGAGCTGATGAAACAGTATGTGAAAACGACGGCTCGCTCTGAAATGTTGGGAGGTCTCGGCGGATTTTCCGGTGCTTTTTCCATGGAAGGCTTTAAGAATATGGAAAAACCCACGCTGGTTTCCGGAACAGACGGCGTGGGAACAAAGCTGAAGCTGGCTTTTCTGATGAATAAGCACGATACGGTCGGTATCGACTGTGTGGCCATGTGTGTAAATGACATTGCCTGCGCCGGCGGAGAGCCGCTTTTCTTTCTGGATTATATCGCCTGCGGGAAGAACTATCCGGAGAAGATCGCGGAAATTGTCAAGGGCGTCGCAGACGGATGCCGTCAGGCCGGGGCTGCCCTGATCGGAGGCGAGACAGCCGAGATGCCCGGATTTTATCCGCAGGACGAGTATGATCTGGCTGGCTTTGCCGTCGGAATTGTAGACGAGAAGGATATGATTACAGGAGCGGAGCTGGAACCGGGAGATACCCTGGTCGGGCTGGCATCCTCCGGGGTACACAGCAACGGATTTTCTCTTGTCCGGAAAATATTTGATATGACACAGGAATCCCTGGACACCTATTATCCGGAGCTGGACGGGAAGCTGGGAGATGTCCTTCTGGTTCCGACAAAAATTTATGTCAGGGCGCTGAAAAACATCAGGCTTGCGGGCGTCCGGGTTCATGCCTGCAGTCATATTACGGGCGGCGGCTTCTATGAAAATGTCCCGCGCATGCTGAAGGAAGGCGTCTGCGCAAAAATAGATAAAAACAGCTATCCGGTTCCGCCTATCTTCCGGCTGATGGCAAAGAAGGGCGAGGTGGAAGAAAAAGTCATGTACAACACCTACAATATGGGTATCGGCATGGTACTGGCAGTCCGCCCGGAGGATGTGGAAAAAACCATGCAGGCCGCCCGTGACGCAGGAGAGTATCCTTATGTAATCGGAAAAGTCGAGGAAGGACAAAAGGGAGTAATCTTATGCTGAATCTTGTCGTTCTGGTATCAGGAGGCGGCACAAACCTGCAGGCTGTTCTGGATGCCATTGACAATGGAAAAATCAGAAATGCCCGCGTGACTGCCGTCATCAGCAACAATCCCGGAGCCTATGCCCTGGAGAGGGCAAGGAAACATGGAATTGACGCGGTCTGTATCAGTCCGGGGCAGTTTTCCGCCCGCGGTGATTTTGAGAAAGCCCTGCTGGACAGGGTCAAGAGTTACAGGCCGGATCTGGTCGTTCTGGCAGGATGTCTGGTTGTGATACCGCCGGAAATGGTAGAGGCCTTTCCGAACCGCATCATCAATATTCACCCTGCGCTGATCCCGTCCTTCTGCGGAAGCGGGTTCTACGGATTAAAGCCCCATGAGGCGGTGCTGAAAAGAGGCTGCCGGGTAACCGGGGCTACCGTACATTTTGTGGACGCGGGAACGGATTCCGGACCGATTATCCTCCAGAAGGCGGTATACGTACAGGAAGGGGACACACCGGAAATCCTCCAGCGGCGCGTCATGGAAGAGGCGGAGTGGAAAATTATGCCGGAAGCGATCAATCTGATCGCAGAGGGAAGAGTTTCGGTTGAAAACGGAAAAGTAAAAATAAAAGATTATACCTACGGAACGGTCTGAAAAAAGGAGGCACAAATGAAGGTACTTGTCGTAGGAAGCGGCGGCAGAGAGCATGCCATTGTATGGAAAGCGGCGCAGAGTCCCAGGGTAGATAAAATATACTGCGCGCCGGGAAACGCCGGGATTGCGGAACTGGCGGAGTGCGTGGACATCAAGGCCATGGAATTTGACAGACTGGTGGATTTTGCAAAGACAAATGCCGTCGATCTGACGATTGTAGGGATGGATGATCCGCTGGTAGGCGGTATCGTGGATGCCTTTGAGGCAGCGGGGCTCCGTGTGTTCGGACCGCGGAAGAACGCCGCGATTCTGGAGGGATCCAAGGCCTTTTCTAAGGATCTCATGAAAAAATATCATATTCCCACGGCTGCCTATGAGACTTTTACAGACCCGAAAGAGGCAGTGAAATATCTGGAGACATCCAGATACCCCATTGTCCTGAAGGCGGACGGTCTGGCATTGGGTAAGGGCGTTCTGATCTGCGAGAACAAGGAGCAGGCACTGGACGGCGTGAAGGAGATTATGGAGGATAAGAAATTCGGTTCCGCCGGCAATAAAATGGTTGTAGAGGAATTTCTGACCGGCCGGGAGGTATCCGTTCTCTCCTATGTTGACGGAAAAATGGTAAAGACAATGGCTTCCGCGCAGGATCATAAGCGGGCAAAAGACGGAGATGAAGGGCTGAATACCGGGGGAATGGGAAACTTCTCTCCGACACCATTCTACACAAAGGAAATAGACGAGTACTGTCAGAAATATATTTTCCAGCCGACGGTGGACGCCATGGCCGCAGAAGGCCGCCCCTTCAAGGGTGTTATTTTCTTCGGACTGATTTTGACTGCGGACGGGCCGAAGGTTCTGGAGTACAATGCCAGATTCGGCGATCCGGAGGCGCAGGTGGTGCTTCCGCGTCAGGAGAACGATATTATTGATGTCTGTGAGGCCTGTATCGACGGGACACTGGACCAGATTGATCTGAAATTTAAGGAAGACGCCTGTGTCTGCGTGGTTCTTGCCAGTGACGGCTATCCGGTTTCCTACCAAAAAGGCTATCCCATCCGGGGGCTGGAAAACTTTAAGGGAAAAGACGGATTTTATGTGTTCCACGCGGGTACCGCGTTTAACGAAAAGGGAGAAATTGTCACCAACGGAGGACGTGTCCTGGGAGTGACCGCTCTCGGAAAAGATCTGCGGGAAGCCCGCGCCAATGCCTACAAAGCGGTGGATTGGGTTGATTTTGATAACAAATATTACCGCCACGACATCGGACATGCCATTGATGAGTTTCAGGGATAAACCCGTCCGCATGTGGATTTCGATGAGGGATACACCGTGTTTATACAAAATGCGAAAGAGATTCGCCAGGAAAAACAGCGAAGGAGAGAAATAGCCCGCGAAGAAAGGATACAAGAGAAGCTGGACGAAGAGGAGCAGTTCCGGGAAGAGGAAAGGGCTGCCGTTCAGAAGGCCAGAGAAGAAGAGGAGCAGGAGAAAAAAAGGGGAGAGAAGCAGGCGGAAGCAGAAAAGGCATCCCAGAGACGCAGAAGTCAGAGGCTCAGGGAAAACCTGAATCACAAATATACACAAATTGCCTGGTACGTGGTTATTACAGCTGTCATCCTCTACATTCTGCTGAAGATTCTGGATCATCTGGGAGAGATCGGATCTGCAATCGGGGCCGGCCTGGGGTGGATGAGCGTCCTTCTGAAACCTCTGGTCATTGGTTTTGCCATTGCCTATCTTTTGTATCCGCTGGATAATTTTTTTCAGAGACAGCTGCTCAAAATTCCCTGGTTTCGTAAAAAGCGGTTTTCGGCACGGGGGCTGGCTGTCGGGATGACAGCCATTCTTGTGGCGGGGATTCTTGCCGTCAGCCTTTCGGCCATCGTATCTACGGTTACCAGGGAACTGACCGTGTTTCATGTGGATGACATCGACCGGCTGCTAAGCAGTCTGCAGTCCTCCATGAACAGCTTTTACAACAGCGTTATCCGGGTCATGCGCAATTTTTCCATTTCCTCGGACCAGCTTACCGAATACCTGGAACCTCTGCAGACAGCGGTGGTGGACTGGGCCGGAGATCTGGCAAAATCAGTGGCAGGCGGTGTGCGGCATCTTCCCGCTACCCTTTCCACAACCATTTTTGCCATTATCTTTGGCGTGTATTTTCAGCTGGACGGAGAGGGGCTGAAAAAATACTGGAGCCATACCCTGAAGGCGATCACAACGTGGAATGCCTATAATAACATCAGGAACTTCTTCCGGGATGCGGATTCTGTGTTTTCAGGCTATATCCGCGGACAGCTGGTGGATGCGACGTTTATGGCCGTTGTTGTCAGTATTTCCCTGTCCCTGGTAGGCATCCGGTATGCGATTGTAATCGGAATTCTGACAGGTATCGGGAACCTGATTCCATATGTCGGTCCCTTTGTGGCATACGGTTCCACCATTTTTGTCAGTCTTCTGCGCTGGAATCCAAGAAAGCTGATTATTGCGCTGATTGTTCTTTTTATCATTCAGACGATAGACGGAAATGTGATAAATCCGAAATTCCTCAGCAACGCGATTAAAATTCATCCGCTGCTGGTGATTGCCTCGCTGATCATCGGAAGCGCCATCGGAGGCTTTCTTGGGATGCTTCTGGCCGTTCCCTGCGGGGCTCTTGCGAAAATCTATTTTGAAAAACTGATCAGCTATATTATCAGGCGGAGGAAGCTGGAGCTTCCGGACGAATGAGCTGCTGTGGATTTCAGAAGAGCTGATTTACCTTTCAAAGCTCTATGATTCTGTGGTGAGTTGACTGCTCTGAGGTTATCAGATAAAATGGGGTTATTAAAAGAAGGGGCGTCTGCAGTGTCTTATCTCAAGCCATCTACGAAGACCTGACAAATTATTACGAAGGATTCGATGATTCCAAAGTATGATGTTAGTGTTTTATGGTGACAATAAATGTGTCACGGCGGTTTTTAATATAAGCGGCACACAGCTGATTATTCCGGAAAGAGCGGAAAACAATTCCACCGGACCGGGACAGGGCTGTGTGCCGCCTTTGTACATCTCGCAGGAATAACAACTGGAGAAGTATTAAGCAGAAGGTAAGGACAGAGTATGGCAAAAAACAGTAAGTTAATGATTTTTTTTCCGGGAATCGGCTATACAAATGACAGGCCGCTTCTGTACTATACAGGTAAAATGGCTGCTTCGGAATTCGGGTTTACGCTGAAAAAGGTCAGCTACCGCGGGCTTCCGGACAAGGTAAAAGGAGATCCGGTCAAAATGAAGGAGGCGTTTCAGGCAGCTCTTCGTTCGGCAGAAGATGATCTAGAGTTGGATTTTTCTGCGTATTCTGAAATAGTTATGGTTTCCAAGAGTATAGGCACGGCAGCAGCCGGAGCATATGCCAAGAAGCATGATCTGTGCTGCAGGAATATTTATTATACTCCGCTGGAGGAGACGTTTTCCTGGATCAGACCGGAGAGCGGGATTGCTTTTCATGGAACGGCGGATCCGTGGGCAGGTGACGAGGCGGTTATCCGAGGGTGTGAAAAACTGCGTATACCGCTTACCGTCATAGAAAACGCGAATCATTCTCTGGAAACAGGAGATGTGCGGAAGGATATCTTCAATCTGGGTCAGATGATGGAGCAGGTGTATCAATTTCTGAGCACTGTGTAAATGATCTGGTATTGTTACGTAGAGAACTTTTTGCTGCCATAACCGGATCACAGAGAAAGACCGGATGACGAAGACGGAGAGGCGGGTCAAGATGATTAACCGTGAGGATATGCTGGAGCTGACAAGACGGATGACACCGGAACGTGCCTGTTTTACCAGGCTGGCCGGGGCTTATATTACGGAAGAAGGAGAAATCGAGGATACCTTTAACATCAATTTTCTGAAGCTCGACGGCTCGCAGAAGGCAAAAAATATCGGGCTGGCAAAGAAGATTCCCTTTTCCAGAACAAACGACCAGCTGAAGGAATATACCATTCCGGCATCCATGAAGGAAAAAGACAGTATCTTCCAGCTGCTGAGCGCAATGGTGGAATGCCGCCTGAAGAATGACGCGCTTCTTGATGTGTTCTATGAGCAGATGATTGATGCCTACCCTTCAGACAGCCCAGGCGCCATCTTTGTTTTTTCCGGAACCTACGATGTCCCCCTCCGGCGCGCAGGCAGAGATTATTTCGAGGAGTCCGAGGAAGTCTATGATTTTATCATCTGTACGATCGGGCCGCTGTCCGGAGAATATGAACCGGGAAATCCAGAGTTCGGATTTCTCTATCCGGCCTTTCGCTTCCGCAGCGCAGACGCAGACCGGATAGATATTTACCATGCCGATCCCGCAAAGGTTCAGGAGGGGCTGATGTACAAGCTGACAGGCATGCGTCTGTAGCCGGACTTATACCTGAACGCCGATTTCTTCCGAGACATCTTTCATTACTTTCCGGAAGAAAATATAGGAAATGGTGAGAGAGACAACTTCCGAGATCGGGAAACACCACCAGACATTGTTCAGGTTTCCGGTCAGAGAGAGGAGCCATGCGGTTGGGATCAGCACAACCAGCTGACGGCAGACGGAAATAATCAGCGAGTAAATACTTCTCGAAAACGCCTGAAAGACGGAACCCAGGACAATGGAGATTGCCGCAATCGGAAAATGGACGGCAATGATCCGAAGCGCCGGGCTTCCGATGGCAAGCATCTGGGAGGATGCATTAAAGATTTTCAGAAGCGGTCCCGGAATCAGTTCGAAGCACAAGGTTCCGACCACCATGACGGCAAAGGCCAGTTTCACGGAGAAGCGCAGCGCCTCCCGGATCCGGTCTGTTTTTTTTGCACCCAGATTATAGGCCAGAACCGGTATCAACCCGTTATTTAATCCGAATACCGGCATGAAGAAGAAACTCTGGAGCTTGAAATATACGCCGAACACGGCGGTTGCCGTCGAAGAGAAGGTGCCTACAATACGGTTCATCAGATATGTCATGATGGAGCCGATGGACATCATCAGGATGGAGGGAACGCCGACCGCGTAAATCTGCCGGATCGTCGGTCTGTCAGGATGAATGATTTCATGGAAGGAAAGTGTGATATCGCTGTTGAATTTTTTGTTCAGAAACAGTCCGAGGACGGATGCCAGGCACTGTCCCAGAACAGTCGCGTACGCGGCGCCTGCCACTCCCATTTTCGGGAATCCCAGCAGGCCGAAGATCATAATCGGGTCAAAAATCATATTGATCACTGCACCGGTGACCTGTGAGTACATGCTGTAAAGCGTCCGCCCTGTTGCCTGAAGCAGGCGTTCCAGAGTGATCTGGAAGAAAACGCCGACGGAGAGCATGCTGCAGATGCGTATGTAAGTAATACCGTATTCCCGGATGGTCGGATCGGATGTCTGAGAAGAGATGAACGGACCGGAGACGGTCAGTCCGATCACCAGAAATGCCAGAAAACTCAGAAAAGCCAGAAACAAACCGGTATTTGCCGCCAGATCCGCTTTTCTGTAGTCTTTTTCTCCCAGAGAGCGGGACAGAAGGGCGTTAATGCCGACTCCGGTTCCGGAGGCAACGGCAATCATCAGATTCTGCATGGGGAAGGCAAGGGTAACTGCCGTCAGCGCCGCCTCTGAGATCTGTGAGACGAAAATGCTGTCCACGATATTATACAGAGCCTGAACCAGCATGGATACCATCATGGGAAGGCTCATTGATACAACCAGTTTTTTTACAGGCATAACGCCCATCTTATTTTCCGAACGTTCCATAATCCCCCTTTTGTCCGCCTGTCTTAGCAGATGCGGATCCTGTATCAAAGAATACACTGCCTGGCACCTTGCGCAGATGGAAAGAAATGCCCTGCAGTGCTTTTACTCCTTCACGGAGCTATTATCATCGGCAGACAACAAAAATGTGATTTACGAAAAACGGATGTTTTCGTAAATCACATAAAGCCGGTATTCTGCCGACATCTGTTCTTTTCCCCTAAAGCACATGTCTCATGCCCGCTTGCGGGCACGGCCGCTTATTCTGCGTGAGAAGAGGTGTGCGCCTTATAATCCGGGTGATTGGAGCTCCAGAGCTTCTCGGCTACAGGCGCCCAGTTCTTTGCGTAGTCCTCGACCTTGTCAGTCAGATGCTCCACGGATTCCGGATCCAGCATGTCCGTGCTCTTTGCGCCGGTCTGCTCGACCATGGCACGCAGCTTATTCGGGTTTTCCAGGAACGGACAGGGCTGAAGCAGGTTCTCGTTAAACGGCTGCTGCTGGTGATAAGCCTTGAACAGCGGCTGCTGCAGACACTCCAGGAGACTCTTGTCGTGGATATTTGCGGAGGAGTAATGGATAAATACGCAGGGCTCCACATCTCCGCGCGGATTGATATGGCAGTAAGCCTTTCCTCCGGCGATACATCCGGATACCCACTCTCCGTCGTTCTGGAAATCCATCAGGAAGATTTCCTTTCCGCCCTGATAGCCGCGGACCTCACGGATCCGGTGATACATATATTCACGCTGTTCCGGAGTAGGCACAAGGTTCATCGTGGCGTCATTGCCTACCGGCATAAAATGGAAGTACCAGCTGAACAGAACACCCTTCTCGATCAGGAAATCCAGGAACTCATCGCTGGTAACGGCTTTGTAGTTTGCGCTGGTGTAGCAGATAGAGGTTCCATAAGGAAGCTTGTTCTTCCGGAGCAGATCCATGGTGCTCATGATCTTGGCAAATACGCCCTTTCCGCGTCGTGCGTCGGTCGCGTCGTCCAGACCTTCCACTGACATGGAAAGAACAATATTTTTGCACTCTTTCATGTCATCGCAGAACTGCTGGTCTACCAGTGTCCCGTTGGTAAAGATCATAAAGCCGCAGTCCTTGTGCTTCCTGGCAAGCGCGACAATGTCCTTTTTGCGGATCAGCGGTTCGCCGCCGGTCAGCACGTAACCGTGTGTCCCGAGTTCTTTACCCTCGGTAACAATTTTATCCATATCTTCATAAGAAAGATTCAGGGTACGGCTGTACTCGGAAGCCCAGCAGCCGGTGCAGTGCAGATTGCAGGCGCTGGTCGGATCAAACAGGATAACCCACGGAATATTGATTCCGTATTTCTTGACATTTTTCTGTGTCTCATGATAGCCAATGTAGCCTGTCTCAAAACCGAAGGAAAGAAACAGCCCCTTGACAACATCCGGGTCTACATCGCGCAGAACACGGTCGAAGAAATTAGGCCATTTCATGCCGGGCTGAAAATTCTTTCTCAGGTTTTCGAAAGCCTCCGGGCGCCAGGTGTCTCCCAGGAACTTGGATGCCACATCAATGATCTTCAGATAGCCGTCTTCCTTGTTGGCCGTCTTGATGACCTGATCCAGCGCAATTTCAAAGGCTTTTCTCTCTGCGGCATGTACGATTTTATTCGGCATAGTGCAACTCCTCCTCACATGTCCATTCAGACGTATCATCCATCCGATCCCTCATCCGGATGAGCGTAGTTTATGATCTCATACGCTGGAGATTATAAAGAAAACCAAAAAGAAAGTCGAGCAGAGTCCCTTTAATATTCTGGGACAGATAATAAAAAATGTCCGAAAAGTCTACAGATTGTTTAAACTGGGCAATGTTAAAAAAGACGAAGAAAAGCTTGTCGGCACAATTTTTTTCAACTACACTAATTAGGTAGATTTTCTACCGTCGGCTTTTCGGGGAACACAAAACCAGATCCGGCAGGCCTGTCGTAAGGCATGGGTATTTTATGGATGAAAAATTGCTTTCAAAGATTAGCGTCATTACGGAAGAAGAGCAGAGAATTCTGGATGGAAAAGGGGGTGTGGAAAAACAGCTTTACACCTCCGGCGAGGAATTTACGGTGGACAGCGCGCGGATGCTGCACGACGGGCAGCTGATTGCGGTTCGTCCGCATACACGGTTTATCCGGTTTCCCATGCACCGCCACAATTATGTGGAGGTCGTATATGTGTGCCGGGGATCCGTGACAAATATCATCGGGGAAAACAGGATAACCGTCCGGCAGGGAGAACTGCTGTTTCTCAATCAGTATACCAGGCATGAGCTTCTCCCGGCTGGCATGGATGACATTGTCGTTAATTTTATTATACTCCCGGAGTTTTTTGATGTCGCCCTGGAGATGATCGGAGGCAATAACATGCTGGCCAATTTTGTCATCAACACCCTGCGCCGGGACGGGCAGAAAGGGGAATATCTTTATTTTCGTGTCTCCGGTATCCTGCAGATTCAGAATCTGATGGAGAATCTGATCACATCACTGGTTACGGGGACTGACGGAGACGGAGTGGTCAACAGAAACCGGATTAACCAGACGACAATGGGGCTGCTTTTCATGTACCTTCTGGATTCTGTGCAGTCTGCGGAAAGCCTGAATCCGGATCAGTATGAGAATATGATTGTCATGAGCACGCTGGATTATATTGACCGGAATTATCCGACTGCCGCGCTTGGAGAGCTGGCGGAGAACCTGAAGCTTCCGGTTCATACCCTGAGCAGGATGATTAAGCGCTCCGCAGGGGGGAATTTTACAGAGCTGCTTCAGAGAAAAAGACTGAATCGGGCGGTTTCCCTTCTGGTAGAAACCGATGAACCGATCAATGACATTATTGACCGGGTGGGATATGAAAATCACAGCTATTTTCACCGGGTTTTTAAGGCCAGGTACGGAATGACACCGCATGATTTCCGAAAAAAGAATCAGGAGATGGAGAGAATCCGGATCAATGGCGAAAATGTTAAAAAAATATGAAATCCGGTAATGCTTCTTCCTGTTCCTTGTATTCAGGTACATAAAATGATACAATCGCGGATACGCCCTGTTTTTGGCAGGACATTTTTCTGTACAGACAGGGGCTTTTGATAGAAGGATTATTGTAAGGAAAGGAGAATTATGCAGAGCAGAAAAAAGAGTGTACTGCGTACGCTGGCAGCAGAGATCAAAGAGTTTAAGGTTCCTTCCATTTTGACACCTGTATTTATGGTTGGAGAGGTAATCTTTGAAATGCTGATTCCTCTGCTGATGGCGTCAATTATTGACGATGGTGTGGAAAAAGGAGATATGAACGCCATTATTTCCATTGGTATCCGCATGTTGATTCTGGCAGTGTGCGGCCTTATCTGCGGCGTACTTGGCGGACGATACGGGGCAATGGCATCGGCCGGGTTTGCTAAAAACCTGCGAGAGGCGATGTTCTATAATATTCAGAATTTCTCATTCTCCAACATAGACAGATACAGCACTTCCAGCCTTGTCATCCGTCTTACAACGGACGTGACGAACATCCAGAACGCCTATCAGATGCTTCTCCGTATGTTTACGCGGGCACCGATCAGCATGATTGTGGCGCTGTTCATGTCATTTACCATCAATTCCCATCTGGCAAGCATCTATCTGGCGGCTGTCATTGTTCTGGGCATCCTGCTTTTTTTCATTATGAGAAGGGCAACCCGGTATTTTTCCCAGGTCTTTCCGAAGTATGACGACCTGAATGAGAGTATTGACGAAAATGTTACGGGTATACGCGCCGTCAAGGCGTTTGTCCGGGAGGACTACGAGACAAAGAAGGAGCACCGGGCGTCTGAAAACATATACAGGCTTTTCACGAAAGCGGAAAACAACATTGTCGTGGTTGCCCCGCTGATGCAGGCGACAGTCTACACCTGTATCCTGCTGATCAGCTGGTTAGGGGCAAAGATGATTGTCTCCTCGACACTGACGACGGGAGAGCTCATGAGTCTGCTGACCTACTGCATGAATATTCTGATGAGCCTTATGATGGTCGCCATGGTGTTTGTCATGGTCACGATGAGTGAGGCCAGCGCCGAGCGAATCAGCGAGGTATTAAATGAAAAGCCGGATCTGACAAACCCGGAGAATCCGGACTATGAGATTCCGGACGGCAGCATTGCCTTCGACCATGTGAATTTCAGCTATGCGAAGGGAAGCGGAGAACCGGTTCTCCGTGATATCAACCTGTCTATCCGTTCCGGAGAGACGGTCGGCATCATCGGAGGAACCGGAAGCGCAAAAACTTCGCTGGTGAATCTTCTGTCCAGACTGTACGATGTGGATCAGGGTGCGGTCCGGGTCGGTGGAAAGGATGTCCGCACCCTTGACCTTGTTACTCTGCGGGATCAGGTTGCTGTGGTTCTGCAGAAAAATGTCCTGTTTTCCGGAACCATTCTGGATAACCTCCGCTGGGGAAATGAGAATGCCACGGAAGAGGAATGCAAAGAAGCCTGCCGTCTTGCCTGTGCGGATGAATTTATCAGCCGGATGCCGGAGGGTTACAACACCTACATCGAGCAGGGCGGAAGCAATGTTTCCGGCGGGCAGAAGCAGAGACTCTGCATTGCCAGGGCGCTTCTGAAGAAGCCGAAGATTCTGATTCTGGACGATTCCACCAGTGCCGTGGACACTGCCACCGACGCGAAAATACGAAAAGCCATGGCAGAAGATATTCCGGACACCACCCGACTGATTATTGCGCAGCGTATTTCCAGTGTCCAGCATGCTGACAGGATTATTGTTATGGACGACGGGCATGTGGATGCGTTTGACACGCCCGATCATCTTCTGAAGACCAATAAAATCTATCAGGAGGTATATGAGTCACAGACAGGCGGAAACGGAGATTTCGATGAAGGAGGTGACCAGTAATGCCGAGAAGGGGACCACAGCCCAGGGGTATGAAGTCATCGGTGAAGAATCCGGGGAAGACTCTTAACCGGCTGCTTCAATATGTGAACCGGAAATACAGAATCCATGTCATTCTGATTCTGGTGCTGATTGTTATCAGTGTACTGGCCAACGTACAGGGAACCCTGTTTATTAAGAATCTGATAGATGATTATATTACGCCAATGCTTACGACACCGGGAAAGGCCGATTTCGGGCCTCTTGCCCTCGCGATCGCAAGGGTCGCGGTTTTTTACGGGATTGGTGTGGCAAGTACCTTTACTTACAATAAAATAAATATCTATGTGACGCAGGGGACGCTGAGAAATCTGCGCAACGACCTGTTTGAGCGGATGGAGACGCTTCCGGTCAGCTATTTTGACACCCATGTGCGCGGCGACATTATGTCTGTGTACACCAATGATATCGACACCCTGCGGCAGATGATCAGCCAGAGTATCCCCCAGCTCGTCAACAGCGCCATTACCATCGTCAGCGTTACGGTCAGCATGATCATTCTGGATATACCGCTGACACTGGTGACCATGGGCATGGTTGTCATAATGCTTCTGGTTACCGGGAAGCTGGGAGGGCTGTCCGGGAAGTTCTTTATGAAGCAGCAGGAGGACCTTGGAAGCCTGGACGGCTATATTGAAGAGATGATGGCAGGTGAAAAGGTCGTCAAGGTGTTTAATCACGAGGAAGCGATTAAAAAGGAATTTACCAGACGGAACGATCAGCTGTACGACAGCGCGTTTTCCGCGAATAATTTTGCCAATATCCTGATGCCGATCAACGCGCAGCTGGGAAACGTCAGCTATGTGGTATGCGCGATTGTCGGAGGAATTCTTACCATTTTTCATATCAGCGGTATGACAGTCGGAGGACTGGCCAGCTTTCTTTCCTTTAACAAGAGCTTCAATATGCCGATCAACCAGGTCAGCATGCAGCTGAATGCCGTCATCATGGCCATTGCCGGCGCAGACCGTGTGTTTCGTCTGATGGATGAAACTCCGGAAGTGGACGAGGGATATGTCCGGCTGGTCAACGCAAAAGAGAATCCGGACGGAACACTGACAGAATGCAAAGAACACACAGGAATCTGGGCGTGGAGACATGAGCATCAGGAGACGCATCAGCTGGAATACAGGAGACAGCGGGGCGAGATCGTCATGGATCATGTGGATTTCGGTTACGTCCCCGGAAAGCTGGTCCTGCATGACATCACTCTGTTTGCCGAGCCCGGCCAGAAGATTGCCTTTGTCGGCTCTACCGGAGCAGGAAAAACAACGATCACAAACCTGATTAACAGATTCTACGATATTGCCGACGGGAAAATCCGTTATGACGGCATCAATATCAACAAAATAAAGAAAGCAGACCTTCGTCATTCGCTGGGAATCGTTCTGCAGGACACCAATTTGTTTACCGGAACGGTCAGGGAAAATATCCGCTTTGGAAAACTGGACGCGACAGATCAGGAAATCGAAGATGCCGCAAAGCTTGCCAATGCGGACGGTTTTATCCGGCGGCTCCCCAAAGGGTATGATACCGTTCTGACGGGTAACGGGGCAAATCTGAGCCAGGGTCAGAGGCAGCTGCTGGCTATTGCCAGAGCAGCGGTGGCGGATCCGCCGGCTTTGATTCTTGACGAGGCTACCAGCTCGATTGACACAAGAACCGAGAAGATTGTCCAGGAGGGTATGGACAAGCTGATGAGCGGAAGAACATCCTTTGTCATCGCCCACAGGCTGTCCACGGTCCGCAATGCGGACTGCATCATGGTGCTGGAACAGGGGCGTATTATAGAACGAGGTACGCACGAACAGCTGATGGAGCAGAAGGGAAGATATTATCAGCTGTACACAGGAAATTCCATTTCCTGATTTTAGCTGCCGCCGTACGGCTGTTCAGAGTTGTCCTCTATATTCCGTGTTGTCTAATCAGGGATGCACGGGATATGGAGGATATTTTTTTAACAGATGGAGAGAAAAAATATATCTTCGGACATGTGAAAAACGCCGGTATGTGCGACCGGCGTTTTCCGAGGAGGTAGGATGTGTGATGGGCACATCCGTCAAGTTGTGATGGGTAAATTAAATGTTTTCCCTCAGGTCATCCGGCACCCGGAGGAGGCTGCGGCACCTCCCCGGTTCGGATGCTGCGATCTGCGTGGCGTTTCGCTGATCACAATTTTGAAAGGATTTGTATGCAGCGCAGTTAGCTTTAACTAACCACAAACAGATAATATAACACGTACAGGAAAGTGTCAATACCAAAATTAAATAAATCTAACTTTTTTTACACCTTGCCAGCATCCTTCTGCATCCGGGACATCAGTTTTGACATTTTTTCTCCATGCCCCCGGAGAGCCGAGAAGGTTTCTTCACTGAGGTCATGCTCAACCTTGCAGGCATCTTCCCGCGCTGTTTCCGGACTAACGCCGATGGCGATGAAAAGCTGGGTAAGAACCTTGTGCCTGTCGTAAATCCGGCTCGCAATCTCCATTCCGCTGTCCGTAAGCGTGATGAAGCCGGAATGATCCATTGTTATGTACCCGTTTTCGCGCAGCCGTTTTGTCGCATAGCTTACACTGGGTTTGGTAACACCAAGATGATTGGCGACATCAATGGAGCGGATATATCCGTGCTGCTCTTTCATCATAAGCATTGCCTCAAGGTAATCCTCTGCAGATTTCTGAATGGTCATAGTTTAATAATCTCCATTTTTCTTAACCGATGTTAAAAAAGTTTAATGATTTCATCATACGCCAGAGGCACTGCAAAATCAAGAGAGAAGATGACATAATACGGAAATGACGGAGGAGATATGCGTATTTCTTTCTGCTGTCCAATACTTATATCAAATATGTGTATCTATTCAGCACCCCAGAAAACTTCTGAAACCGTCTGGCGAGCAAGCTCTCCGTCCGGATTTCATCAGTTTTCTGAGGTGCTGAATAATTACAAATATGCATAGAAAAAATGTAACATAGGCAACGGATTTTTCTTTAAAGAGGCGCTATGATCTTTTCGGAAAGAAGAAAAAAGGTTATTCCGACAGATTACTCCGGCAGCCGGAGTGCTGCGCGGCAGTCTGAAACGACCGGGTCAGAGATAATAGGAGGCGGTTATTATGATGATGTTCGGATGTCAGGGAAGAGATAAAACTCCTACGATCAGAGAGAAAAAGTGTCCGAAGTGCGGGCATACGATTGAAATTTTTTCTACCGATACAGAAGTGACCTGTGAGCACTGCGGAACAACAGTCTATAATGACGCGCTCAGCTGTGTACAGTGGTGCAAGTATGCAAAGCAGTGCGTGGGAGAAGATATGTATAACGCGATGATGGAAGTCGCGAAGAAAAATAAAGAGCGTCAGCTTGCGGAAGCGGCTGCGCGAAAAGCTTCGAGAGAGGCGGAAGCGGCGGCTGTGTAACCGTGTCATCCGGCTTACGTCTGCCGGCTGGTATGTTTAGTGTGTAGAGAGTAGAGAGGGCTGCTGTCCTGTATGTCGGATACATGAATTGCTCATGTTCCACGTCAGACAGCAGCCCTTTTCTGTTCTGATAGAATTCTGTGCCTTTATGTCACCCTGATGGAACGGATTTACAGAATTCGGGCATCACCGGTCGCCGGATTCAGGCATAAACCTTATGCTTCCGGCGTTCCTCGGCGGCCATCTCATCTTCGATGCTCACGCTGCATCCGCCTTCGACAAAGTATTCCCGGTACCAGAGAAGGAACATATAGACCACCCAGATATGGCGGGCGTAATCCTCTTTTCCGGATTTATGTGCGTCCAGTATTTTGACCAGCTCATCCGTGTGGAAGAATTTTTCCGCCTCCGGGCTGGTGAATTCCTTCTTTACAATGTCGTAGTATTTGTCGGTACGAAGCCAGATACGAATCGGAACTGGGAATCCAAGCTTCTTTTTCGAGGCCTGTCTGTCCGAGAGATAGCGGTGCGCAGCCTCGCGGAAGCATACCTTCGTGTTTTCATCATTGATTTTCTCGGAGAGCGGTATCTTTCTTGCCAGTTCAAAAACCTTGCGGTCCAGGAACGGAACACGGCTCTCCAGGGAATGTGCCATACTCATCTTGTCTGCCTTCAGCAGAATATCTCCGATCAGCCAGAAGTTCAGATCAATATACTGCATTTTTTCCGGATCTTTCAGATTTTTTACCTTATCATAGTAGGGCTTCGTTAAATACTTCGGGTCAGAATTTGGCGTGGGGTAGCGAAGCACTTTATTTCTCATCTCAGTGGAATAGACGTTGGCATTACCGATAAAACGTTCTTCCACGCTCTGTGAACCGCGGAGAATAAAGCCCTTTCCCTTCGGATGTCCCGGAATGTGCTTCACAAGGGAAGCAAGCCCCTTCCGGAAACCCTTCGGAAGCTTTTCGTACCGTGCCAGGGACAGGGGCTCGTGGTAAATGACGTACCCGCCGAACAGCTCATCCGAACCTTCCCCGGAGAGAATGACTTTCACCTTGTCCGCAGCCATGCGGTCTACAAAATACAGGGCAGAGGCAGAGGCATCGGCCAGGGGCTCATCCATGTAGTACTGGATTTTCGGGAGCTCTTTCCAGTATTCTTCTGTGCTGATCACCATGCTTTCATTGTCGATGCCAAGGCTCTTGGAAAGCTCCTGCGCATAGGGAATTTCGTTGTAGGTTTCATAATCAAATCCGACGGTAAAGGTGTGCTGGCCGTGGAACTGCGTGGCCACGTAGCTGGAATCCACACCGCTGGACAGAAGAGAGGCAACCTCTACGTCGCTGACCATGTGATAGCGAATGGATTCCTGCAGGGTCTCATCAATCTCGTTAATCAGCTCTTCGTGGTTCACCGGCTGGTCCGTGGGAGCAAGCATGGGGTCAAAATAGCGGCAGATTTCCATTTCTCCGTTTTTCCAGCGCATATAGTGACCGGGCATCAGCTTAAAGATTCCCTTGAAAAAGGTCTCCGGGAGCACCGAGTACTCAAAGGACAGGTATTGCTCCAGTGCCTGGAGATTTACTTCTCTGTGGTAACCGGGAAACTCCAGAATGCTTTTGATCTCCGACCCGTATACCAGGTGTCCGTCAATTTCCGTGAAATAAAATGGCTTGATGCCGAACATATCACGTGCCGCAAACAGTTCCCTCTTCCGGATATCCCAGATGACAAAAGCAAACATACCGCGAAGCCGGTCCAGAAGTTTTTCACCCCACTCCTCGTAGCCGTGCAGCAGAACTTCCGTGTCTGCCTTGTTGCTGAAAACATGACCTTTGGCAATCAGCTCCTCTTTCAGCTCCTTATAGTTATAGATCTCACCATTGAAGGTAATGACCATACTTTTATCCTCATTGAACATCGGCTGGTCCCCGGTATTCAGATCAATGATGGAAAGCCGGCGGAACCCCATGGTCATATCATCATTGATAAACTGACCGGCTCCGTCGGGTCCCCGGTGAATAATCCGGTTCATCATATTGGTAAGGACGATTCTGCCGTCCGGAAGAGTTCCTGTAAATCCGCAGATTCCACACATGTGCGTGACTCCTTTCAGTTTCTGCTTCGCGCCTGCAGGGAAATGTCTTCCCTTTGGAATTAAATCCGAAAGGCGCTGATTGTTTTTTCTGCCCCTGTCCGGTGGATACCCGGGATCAGGGCTCAGTTAACAGATAGTATAGAGCAGACAGAAAAGACCCGCAAGTAAGAAAATAAAGTAGAGATGCGGGCTGCTTTTTGCAGCGTAGCAGCGAGGGGGCTTGTACCTACTTATAAGAAAGATGCCTGGCTGCTCTCAGGGTTACATTTTTACGAAAGTGGGAAAACACAGAACTGTTTCGGACGAAAACTGTAGTTTGTCCCATGAATTCCCGTTAAATTCGGACTATAATACGCCTGTGTTTAATAAAAGGAGGATACTATGGCTTCAAAAATTCAGGAACTGGGACATGCAGCAGAGCGTCAGGCGATTGGTGTTGTCATTGATGGTCTGGTTAGAGATGTAAAGAAAAGTTCTGACAAGAGAAAAACTTATCTGAAGTTCATGGATCTTGCGGAAAAATTCTTCGGAAAGTCTTTCACACCGGAGAAAATCGCTGCGGTCAAGGCAGCAATCCAGGATCCGGACAACCGCTGGATGAAGTTTATTGATAAAACGATCGATGAAATCAATCCGAAGTTTGCCAAGATGACGCTTCTGAATCTTGGTTACGAGGCATTTCTTCGGGGAACCAAGACAATTCGGGAGAACAGGGAAAAATACCACTGCAATATCCCGTGGCTGATTCTGTTCGATCCGACATCCGCCTGCAATATGCACTGTGCCGGATGCTGGTCCGGAACCTACGGACATAAAAATAACCTGTCCTTTGAGGATATGGACAAGATTGTTACCCAGGGCAAGGAGCTCGGCGTGTATCTTTATCTCATGACCGGTGGAGAGCCTATGGTGCGGAAAAAAGATATTCTCCGGCTGATTAAGAAACACAATGACTGCTACTTTGCCGCGTTCTCTAATTCTACGCTGATCGACGAGGAACTCTGCAAACAGCTGGTAGAGCTTGGAAACATGACTTTCTTCCTTTCTATTGAGGGAACAGAGCAGACCAATGACGGACGCCGTGGAAACGGCCACTACGCCGCAGTTATGAAAGCCATGGATCTTCTGAAAAAGTACGGCATCCTGTTCGGTACCTCCATCTGCTACACCAGGGCGAATATCGACGCGGTTACCAGTGATGAGTTCTTCCATATGCTGGAGCGTAAGGGGGCGAAGTTCGGCTTCTACTTCCATTACATGCCGACCGGAAAAAATGCGGTGCCGGATCTGCTTCCGACTCCGGAGCAGAGAAAATATATGATTGAGCGTATCCGCTATATTCGTTCGGATAAGAGTGATATTCAGTTCTATCCCATGGACTTCCAGAATGACGGGGAGTATGTAGGAGGCTGTATCGCAGGAGGAAGAAATTATTTCCATATTAACTCCAGCGGAGACGCGGAGCCCTGTGTATTTATCCACTACTCCAATACAAACATTCACCAGAATTCGGTTCTGGAGATGCTGCAGAGCCCGCTGTTTATGGCATATCATGAGGGACAGCCGTTTAACAGAAATCATCTGCGTCCCTGCCCCATGCTGGAGAATCCGAAGCTGCTGAGGGAAATGGTCGCAAAGACCGGCGCACATCAGACCAATGAAGAGGCTCCGGAATCCGCGGATGAACTCTGCGCAAAGTGCGATGATTACGCGAAAAACTGGAAACCGGTTGCCGACGAGATCTGGGCATCCGAGGTTCATAAAAAACCGACCTACGAGAATTATACGGAAGAAAAGAGAGAACATCCGGAGCTTGCCGCATTTGAGCATGCGGACGGAACCAATCACATCTGATAGCTGATTCCGGAAGGCCGGGGAGATTGTTTATATCGGGTTTCAGGACTGCTGTTTTACACGCGTTCAGAATGAGTTCTTTATCACTCAGCTGGCGTGTGCTAAACAGCAGTCTTTTGCTGTGCTTGCGGGACACTTCTGTTTTCGATAGAATGATGATGTCATGGGTCAAAGGCCATAAAACGTCCATGCTTTTATAAATCGGAGTATGACCTTGCGGTGTGTCATGATAAGGACAACAGCTGTATCTTAGAAGAACATGAGGAAAAAATCCGTTTACCGGATGGGAGATTAGAATGAAATTATCGGATTATGTGACTCAGTTTCTGGTGGAAAACGGGATTACAACGGCGTTTATGGTACCGGGCGGACTTGCCATGCACCTGAATGATTCTTTTAAATCGGAGAAAAGGCTCCGCTGCGTGCTGAACCACCATGAGCAGGCATGTGCCATGGCGGCAGAAGGGTATGCGCGGGTGAACAACCGGATGGCAGTCGTTTCCACAACCGGTGGACCGGCAGCGACAAACGCGCTGACAGGGGTGCTCTGCGCCTGGCAGGATTCGATTCCGCTTCTGGTAATCAGCGGGAATTCCCGTCTGGCGACAATGGCCTGTGAATCCGGACTGAAGCTGAGAAGCAGGGGGATTCAGGAGTGCGAGATCGTGCGGGTGGCGGAGCCGATCACAAAATATGCGGCGATGATAAAGAACCCGGATACGGTCCGGTATCACCTGGAAAAGGCTTTCTGCCTGGCCGGCGAGGGACGGCCCGGACCATGCTGGATTGATATTCCGATGGATATCCAGACAAAAAATATTTTGCCGGAATCGCAGGAGGGTTATGATTCTTTTTCCGGCCGTGTGTATACGGCAGACGGCTGGAGAGACTGCCCGGAAAAAACAGATGGAAACGGCCGGGGAAAAGCAGAATTTGAATGTCCGGAGGAACTGGCGGAAACCGTTCTGGAACATCTGCGGACAGCCAGGAGGCCGGTTCTGTTTGCCGGAAATGGAATCCGGCTGGGCGGAGCGCACAGGGATTTTATGGCGTTTGCGGAAAAAACAGGTATTCCTGTCGTGGACGGAATGAGCTCCGTAGACGCGTTTCCGACAGATTCAGAGCTTTTTGCCGGGAGGTGCGGAACGACCGGAACAAGGCCGGGAAATTTTGCTATCCAGAACAGCGATGTTATCCTGTCTCTCGGAAGCAGGCTGAATTATAATCAGACCGGTTTTGACGGCGTGTGGGGACGAAATGCGTTTCGTATGATTAACGATATCGACCCGGAGGAGATCCGGAAGGATACGGTTCATGCGGATCTGGCTCTTCCCTGTGATGTGAAAAGCCTTTTGGAAAAATTGAACAGGCTTCTGGAAGGCGGGAAGGCATCTCTGCTTCGGGAGCGCTATGCAGACTGGAGGAGCAGGTGCCTGGAATGGCGGAAAAAATATCCTCTTGTAAATAAGGAGAAGACGCTGCCCGGAAAGGCGAACATTTATCATCTTGCGGATGTCCTGACCGGAAGGCTCCCGGCGGAAAGCACCGTAGTGGTCTCTGCCGGCCAGTCACGGATCATTTTCAGTCAGGCGGCCAACATCCGGGAGGGACAGCGGTTTCTGGCCAATGCCACGACAGCCAGCATGGGCTACGGGCTTCCCGCAGGAACCGGGGCTGCGCTGGCGGCACCGGAGAGGCTGACAGTGGTTGTCACCGGTGAGGGCAGCATCCAGATGAACCTACAGGAGCTGCAGACGATTGTGCAGAACCGGATTCCGCTGAAAATTCTCCTGATCAACAACGGCGGCTATCATACGGTGAAACAGACGCAGCACAATTATTTTCATGATAATTTTATCGGTATCGGTCCGGAATCCGAAGATCTCAGTTTTCCCTCGATGGAAAAAATAGCGGGCGCGTATGGAATTCCTTACCTCTGTGTCCGTAAGAATGAGGATGTGGAAGGGTTTGTGGATCGGATTCTCGCCTCGGAAGGGGTGCTTCTGGCGGAGGCGTTTGTGGATCCGGCACAGACTACGGATCCGAAGGCAAGTACAAGAAAGCTTCCGTCAGGAGAAATGGTTTCCGCCCCTCTGGAGGATATGGCGCCGTTCCTTGACCGGGAAGAGCTGAAGCAGATTATGGAAATAGGAGAAAAAAATGAGTGAAGCACAGAAACGGGTGGTTATTACAGGCCCGACGGGACTGATCGGCCGCGCGCTGATCCGGCAGTGTGTGCGAAACCATACGAAAGTATATGCGGTGGTACGTCCGGGATCCAGGCGGATGTCGGTTCTTCCGGAACATCCGCTGGTTCATAGGCTGGAGTGTGACCTGTCGGATCTTGGCTCGCTGCCGGACAGGATTCCGGAAAGCTGCAACGTATTTTATCATCTGGGCTGGGGTCATACCGGGCGCGCAAAAAACGGCGATGTGAAATTTCAGACGGAGAATATTGACTTTACACTTGACGCCCTGCGTTCTGCCTCCGCACTTTCCTGTCGGCTTTTTATCGGCGCGGGCAGTCAGGCGGAATACGGGCCGCTGAATCTGGACAGGATTTCTCCCGATACGCCGGAGCATCCGGTTTCTTCTTACGGGATCTGCAAATACGCGGCAGGCAGACTGGCGCGGCTGGAAGGAGAAAGGCTGGGTATTCCGGTGGTATGGATGCGGATCTTCAGCACGTACGGAATCGGGGACAAGGAAGATATGCTGATGGGTTTTCTTGTCAGAAAAATGATCCGCGGAGAGCATATTGCCATGACGCAGGGAATCCAGGAGTGGGACTATCTGAATGCCGACGATGCCGGGCGCGCGTTTTATCTGGCGGGGGAACACTGCGGGAAATCAGCGGTGTACTGCCTGGGCAGCGGACAGAAAAAGCCTCTGCGTGAGTATGTGGAAGAGGCGGCACAGCTCTCCGGCTACCGGCTTCCCGTCGGGTACGGGGAAGTTCCCTATTCAGAGAATAGTGTAATGAAGCTCTGTGCGGATATCAGCTCGCTGACAGAGGATACCGGATTTGTGCCCCGGATAAGCTTTACGGAAGGAATCAGGGAACTGATCGAAGCATGCAGGAGAGAGTGTGAGCCGGAGCAGGGCGGGATGTCTTAGGTACGGCTGCCAAAGTACATCGTAAAGCAAAAAACAGACAGGGTCTTTCTCAGGCACAGTTGTCTAAAGCACATTACAGAAAGGAAAACGGACACGAAGCGGAGGGATGGAAAATGGAACGAAACACTGCAGAAAGGCAGATGCTGGATTTTTACAGAAATAAAAAAGTTCTGGTAACGGGGCATACGGGATTTAAGGGAACCTGGCTGACACGGATGCTGCTTCTGTCCGGAGCGCAGGTGCAGGGGTATAGCCTGGAACCTCCTACCCGGCCGAATCTGTATTCTATGGCAGGGCTTTCCCGGTTTATGGAGTCCGGTCAGCTGCGCTCTGAAATCGGCGATATCCGGGATTTCGGGAGATTGCAGAAAATTTTCCACGATTTCCGTCCGGAAATCGTCTTTCATCTGGCGGCACAGCCGATTGTACGGGAATCTTACAGAAATCCGAGGGAAACATATGAAACGAATGTCATGGGTACGGTGAATGTCCTGGAGTGCATCCGCACGGAGGACTCTGTCAGGTCTGTTCTGAATGTTACGACAGACAAAGTCTATCGGAACCGGGAATGGGTCTGGGGTTACCGTGAGACAGACCCTCTGGACGGCTTTGACCCGTACAGTAATTCCAAATCCTGCTCGGAGCTGGCTACTCATTCCTACAGGAATTCCTTTTTTGCAGATGCGGACGGGAGAGAAGGACGGCGTTTTCTTGCTCTGTCCACAGCCCGCGCCGGAAATGTGATTGGCGGCGGAGATTTTGCCGCAGACCGGATTCTGCCGGACTGTATCCGGGCGGTGGAGCAGGCATGGAAAAATCAGAAGGATACCGCTGTGATTGGCGTCAGAAATCCGTATGCTACCCGCCCCTTCCAGCATGTGCTGGAGCCGCTGGGCGCATATCTGCTGATAGTACAGAGACAGGCAGAAAACAGGGAATTTTCGGGGTATTACAATGTCGGCCCGGACGACGCAGACTGCGTTGCGGCCGGAGAACTGGTCAGCCTGTTCTGTGAGGAGTGGAACAGAGAGAGCATTCTTCCGGTTAAGGCCGGGTGGGAAAACCATGCGGAGAAAGAGGCGCCTCATGAGGCTGGTCTTTTGAAACTGGACACCAGCCTGATCCAGAGCAGATTAAACTGGAAGCCCCGCTGGCATATCAGGGAGTGCATATGTAAAACAGTTCAGTTCAGCGGAAGGATGCTTGCAAATCCGGAAAGCGTACCGGAAGAAATGGATGCGGAAATCAAAGAGTTTTTTCGATTGAATTGAAATAGGAAACAGGGGACAGCTGAGAGTGGAATCATAGAAGCAGAAAAACCGCAGGTGGATGACTACCGGCGGTTTTTGTTCCCGGAACGGCTGCGGTTGGCATTTGCCTGCACAAAGTCATCCACGGTTTCGTAGAGGCGGGATTTCTGGTCTTCCGTCAGTGTCCGGAATTGTTCCAGAAAGACAGCTTCCTTACTGCTGCCAAGAATGATATCCTCTTTCGGGCCGCGAAAAAAATCAGCCAGTGTCATATGAAAAACTTTCTGGCAGATTGCCTCCAGGTCTGATACCTTGGGAGAATTGCTGCGGCGGAACCAGCTGTAGACTGTTCCGCGGGAAATACCGGCGATACGGGCGGCCTGGTACTTGCTGACACCGCAGTTTTTCAGGAGTTCCTGCAGACGTCCGTTCACATCATATGTCGTAAAATTGTTCTTCTCATTTGAAGAATATTCTGGCATTCCTGAAATTCCCGTCCCTCAATCAGAGTAACAAAGCAAGTAGTGAACAGGACAAAAGGACGCCCTGCAGGATTATTTTAATATTCCCATCATAATACGGGTAGTATACAAAATGCCAACGGATATTACGCAAATGCATACTGCTTCTTCCGTTTGGTCTTTACATTAGCCACTTTTTAAGCTTCGATCAGGAATAAGAACTCTGCCTAAACCGTATATTCTGGGTAATATAAAGAGACAGGCCGGCCCGGAGCAGACAGGAAGTCCGTTCCCAAGCCGGTCAGGAGAGAAGTGAGGACGGCACCGCGGAGTTTGCTTATTTGTGCCAGATGTCCTGAGAGGGGATGCGGGAAGGCATCCTGGAAGAGTAAAGCAGATTACCTGCAGGATGTTTTTTAAGCTATTTTTACTATACCGCAAAAATGACTGATATTCAATAATATATTCAGAATAAAAAGGAATAAATATGCAATAATCTGAAAAATAAACCTTGTAATGCGCAAATGCGGGATAGATGTGCGTCTGTTTTTACGCACGGCACCTGAACTTGATTTTGATTTTCTGCTATGTTACACTTTCACTGCATGAAAAAGTAACAGAGAAGCAGAGGTATTTGTCTTATGAATAAAGTAATTTTGATGGGCCGTCTGACCCGTGATCCGATTGTCCGCTATTCTTCCGGGGAGAATCCGCAGGCCGTTGCCAGGTATACCCTTGCCGTGGACAGAAGATTCCGCCGCCAGAATGATGATCAGACCGCTGATTTTATCAGCTGTGTTGCCTTTGGCAGACAGGGTGAATTTGCCGAGAAGTATCTGCATCAGGGCACAAAGATTGTAGTTTCCGGACGTCTTCAGACAGGCAGTTATACGAAGAATGACGGAACACGTGTTTACACCACAGATGTGGTGATCGAAGAACAGGATTTTGCAGAGAGCAAGAGTGTTTCTTCGGAAAACGCGGCATCTTATCAGCCGCCGCAGGGAGCTCCGGCTCCTGCTCCGGCACAGGCTTCCGGCGGTTCCGGATCAGCACCCGCGGCAGATCCGGACGGATTCATGAATATTCCGGACGGAATTGATGAGGAGCTGCCTTTTCAGTAAAACGGAATAAAAAGAGAAAGACTGTTCATCCGAACAGGGAAAGTCCGGGAGGCTGCCATGCGGCAGCCTCTCTTGCTTCCTTTTGCGAGATAGAATATAATACTCACGTGCTTTCGCCGGTATTTCCGTCATAATTTCTGTTATTTCTCCGGCATGGACACGGGTATCAGACTCAGATTTTCAATGAGGCGGGAAAATCCTATGAATAAAGTAAAACTGACCGGTCAGCTGCGGCGTCTGCTGCGGGTGCCGATCCTGCTGGTTCTGTTCTTTGTTGTCGTTGCTATCGGGATTTATTTTATCAGCGTTCCGGCCGGGATGCTTGTTACGGTGGCTATCCTGGCATATCTTGCGGCAGAACTGATTGTTAACCACATTTACAGCAGAAGTATCCTGAACGAAATGGTCACGTTTGCGGCTCATTACGGTCAGGTTCAGAAACAGCTGGTCACAGAACTGGCTGTTCCGTATGCCATCACCGATGACCACGGCCATCTGCTCTGGTTTAATGATGCGTTTGAGAGCATTACAGGAAAAGACCGGCGCCGGTACAGCAAGTCTATTACCAGCCTGTTTTCCACAATTACCATGGATAAATTTCCCCAGGCAGGGGAATCGGTTGAATACCATGTTTCAGCGGACAGCAGGGATTATCGGATGCAGATCCGCAGCGTAGAGATTGACCCGCTGATTGCGCAGTCCGGAATCATAGAAAAAAAGACAGAAGAACCCGCCTACATGTACGCGTTTTTCCTCTTCGACGAGACGGAGCTGAAAAGCTATATCCGGAAATATGAAGATGAAACCATGGTCTGCGGTCTGATCTATCTGGATAATTATGATGAGGCTCTGGAAAATGTCGAAATTGTCCGGAGATCGCTGCTTACCGCCTTGATTGACCGGAAGATCAGCAAATACGTGCAGGATGTGGACGGGATTGTAAAAAAATATGAGTCGGATAAATACATTGTCGTGATGAGGACACGCTCCCTGAACGAGATGAAGGCTCTGAAGTTTAATATTCTGGAAGAAGTAAAAAATGTCAATATCGGTAATGATATTGCCATGACACTGAGTATCGGAATCGGCGCAAACAACGGTTCGTACCGCCGTAATTATGAGTGCGCACGGATTGCCATTGATCTTGCGCTGGGCAGAGGCGGCGACCAGGTTGTCCTGAAGGACGGGGACAGCATTACTTACTTCGGAGGAAAGAGCCAGGCTGTGGAGCGGAACACCAGGGTCAAGGCCAGAGTTAAGGCACATGCGCTGAAGGAGTTCATGGACAGCAAGGAAAAGGTTGTTGTCATGGGGCATAAGAATTTTGATATTGACTGTTTCGGTTCGGCCATCGGGATCAGCCGCGCGGCGCAGGCGTTGAATAAGAAGGTGTATATTGTCATTGACACCCCGAATACGTCTACCCGCCCCTTTATCGACAGCTTCCGGAAAAACCCGGATTATGATCCACATATGTTTCTGTCGGTCTCCGAGGCGAAGGAGATGGTGGACAGAGATACGCTTCTGGTGGTTGTGGATACAAATAAACCGGACTATACAGAGTGTCAGGAGCTTCTGCATCAGACACGCACCATCGTGGTTCTGGATCATCACCGGCAGGGAAATGCCAGCATCCGGGACGCGGTGCTTTCCTATATCGAGCCCTATGCTTCGTCTGCCTGTGAGATGGTTGCCGAAATTCTTCAGTACTTCACCGAGGGGATTAAGCTCCGGAATGTGGAGGCGGATGCGATGTACGCCGGAATTATGATAGACACGGACGGATTTATCCAGCATACGGGAGTTCGGACCTTTGAGGCGGCGGCTTATCTGCGGCGGTGCGGCGCGGATGTCACCCGTGTGCGGAAAATGTTCCGGGAAGATATGGACGAATATAAGGCCAGAGGAGAGGCTCTGAGGAATGTGGAGCTTTACAGGGGGCGTTTTGCCATAACGGAATGTCCGGCAAATGCCGGAGAGAGCCCCAGTATTGTAGGATCAAAGGTGGCCAATCAGCTTCTGAATATACGTGAGGTGAAAGCCTCCTTTGTTCTGACGGAGGATAAGGGGGTTATCTATATCAGCGCCCGCGCGATTGACGAGGTGAACGTCCAGATTATCATGGAGCGTATGGGCGGAGGCGGCCATCTGAACATGGCCGGAACCCAGTTTACCGGAAAGACGATGGATGAGGTGAAGACACTGCTGAAATCCGTCCTGGATGAAATGATTGAGGAAGGAGAAATCGAATGAAAATTATTCTTACCGAGGATGTCAAGTCGCTTGGAAAAAAGGGAGATGTTGTCAATGTCAGTGACGGTTATGCCCGCAATATGCTGATTCCGCAGAAAAAAGGCGTGGAGGCAACTCCGGCAAATCTGAACAGCCTGAAGCTGAAAAATGCCAATGATGCGAAGATGGCAAAAGAGGCGTTGGAGGCCGCAAAGGAATTCGGAAAGAAAATAGGGGCGTCTGCCGTCACGGTTTCCATTAAAACCGGAGAGAACGGGAAGGTTTTCGGCTCTGTCTCTTCCCGCGAGATTGCCGATGCCGCGAAGGAGCAGCTGGGCTTTGATCTCGATAAAAAGAAGATTCAGATGAACGGAGTGCTCAAGGAACTGGGAGATCATAAGATCGCCATCAAGCTTCACCCACAGGTGACGGCAGAGCTGACCGTTCATGTGACGGCCGAATAACAGGCGGGAGAGGAATATTGGGTACTGGAACAGGCAGGGAGACAGGATGGAAGAAGCGGCTGTAAAAAGAATACTACCCCACAGCGAGGAGGCGGAGCAGTCGGTTATCGGTTCCATGCTGTTAAGCAGAGAGGCCATTGTGTCTGCCTCGGAAATTCTGACCAGTGAGGATTTTTATCAGAGGCAGTACGGCATTATTTTCGATGCCATGGTGGAGTTGTATAACGAGGGAAAGGCGGTTGATATCGTCACGCTCCAGAACAGGCTCCGGGAGAAAAATGTGCCTCCGGAGATTTCTGATATGGAATATGTCAGGGATCTTCTGAATGCCGTGCCGACTTCCGCGAATATAAAAAATTACGCGTCCATCGTAAAGGAGAAGTCCACACTACGGAAGCTGATACGGACAACAGAGGAGATCGAAAACACCTGTTATCTGAATCAGGAACCGGTGGACGATATCCTGGATGATTCGGAGAAAAAACTCTTTAATCTTTTCCAGCAGAGAAACACAACGGATTTTGTCCCCATCCGGCAGGTGGTTATCGATACGATTAAAACGATTGAGATGGCATCCCGGACACAGGGAAATGTAACCGGACTTGCCACCGGTTTTACGGATCTGGATTTCAAGACGTCCGGGTTTCAGCCTTCGGATCTGATTCTGGTTGCCGCACGTCCTTCCATGGGAAAAACGGCTTTTGTACTGAACATCGCAGAATATATGGCATTCCGGAAAAACCGCTCTGTGGCCATTTTCAGTCTGGAGATGTCAAAGAACCAGCTGATGAACAGGCTCTTTGCCATGGAATCACATGTCAATTCCCAGGCGCTCCGGAACGGAAACCTGAAAGACGAGGACTGGACAAGGCTGATTGAGAGCGCCGGTATCATCGGACAGTCAAATCTGATTATCGATGATACCCCCGGCATCACTGTCCGGGAACTGCGCACCAAGTGCAGAAAATATAAGCTGGAGCACGGTCTGGATATTGTCATGATCGATTACCTGCAGCTGATGACAGGAAGCGGGAGCAGAAATTCCGACTCCCGTCAGCAGGAAATTTCAGAGATCTCCCGGTCTCTGAAGGCGCTGGCCAGAGAGCTGAACGTTCCGGTTGTCGCGCTGTCACAGCTCAGCCGCGCGGTGGAAAGCAGAACAGATCATCGTCCCATTCTCTCGGATTTGCGTGAATCCGGAGCCATTGAGCAGGATGCGGATGTGGTGATGTTCCTCTATCGGGACGACTATTACCACAAGGATTCCGAGGACAAGGGAATCTGCGAGGTGATTATCGCCAAGCAGAGGAACGGCCCGATTGGAACCGTCAATCTGGCGTGGCTGCCGGATTACACTAAATTTGTCAATGCGGAGCCCAGAAGAGAATAACGCAGGGGCTTGGCTTCCCGCGGCGGTCGGGCTGCGGGGAAGAAAATTGTACCGGAAAACAAGGAAATTTGTATCGAAAAATATACTTGTTTTCGCCGGAACCATGGGTTAGAATGGGATGCATGTAGAGAAGTGATGAACTCTATGGCGCTTTAATTCTCAAGGAGGTAATTTGAAATGGCACGAGTGATTAGTGATGATTGTGTTAGCTGCGGAACCTGCGCAGGTGAGTGCCCGGTAGACGCGATCAGCGAGGGAGACGGAAAATATGTCATCGACGCTGATACATGTGTAGACTGCGGCGCATGCGAAGAGGCATGCCCGACCGGCGCTATTTCCGAAGCTGAATAAATTTCAGAAAAAGAAATCTATGATAGAAGCTGCCGTTTTCGGCAGCTTTTCTTTTTTCTGCCCGTTTGTCCGAGGAGAACCTGATGAGGTCAGCCGACGGCTGTTGGCCGGGACTGGAAAGCGGTGTGAGGTCAAAGCAGAATACAGGGCAGGCGCTCCGCAGAAATGGGAATACTGATGCGTATTCCGCGGAAACGGGGAAAAGGAGGTCAGAATGAAAATCAGGAAAGATATGACCATAACAGAAATTTTGCAGATCAATCCGATGATTGCGAACATTCTCATGGGTCAGGGAATGCACTGCATTACCTGCGAGGCTGCATACGGAGAGACCCTGGAGGAAGCCTGCGCGGTACACGGCTTTGACGAAGAGGGAGTCAACACGCTGGTAGAGCAGCTGAACGATTTTATAGCAACTGCCTGACACGGAACCAGCAGGTGTAGGCATAAGAAAAGCCCAGCGCAGTATAGAGCTGCTTCGCAGGTGTATTTCCGTCCACAACCTGAAGATAGGATTTTTCGGCGCCCAGCATCCGACCCTTCTGCAGGATGGTGCAGACGATGGTTCTGCCGTAATGCCTCCGCCGGTAGTGGGGATGTACGTGAATGGCATAAATGCCGATGTATTCCCGATCCAGAATTCCCAGTCCGGTTCCGATGATCTGCTTTCCGTCCCGCAGGGCGACGCAGACGGTGTCTTTGGGAATCGCGCGGTACATGGAAGGAACTACTCTGCGGTGCATGGCATTGGTTGTGTGCTTCAGGGAAAACAGGCCTTCAATCCAGGCGTCCGGGATAAAGGAAGTGCATTCCAGCGTGACAGACGGTTTTTCCGGGTCCGGATGAACAGTGAAGGCAAAGCCCTGTTCCCCGGAATTTTCTTCCAGCTGCTGCAGTGGATACGGGAGCTTCCACAGGGGTTCTGCCGTGGCTCTTTTTTCAGGAGTGCCGCATAAGGGGAATGTCTGCCGCATAATGTGATTGATATGCTCTTTGCCGTATCCCCTGTTTTCCAGAAACAGGTCGAAGTCCGGATCTGTCAGCGGTGTGATTTTAAAGATTGCCGGGGTTCCCCAGCGCCGGTAGATATCTTCGCAGTACCGGACTTTTTCAGGTACGGGGAGTGTTGACGGCCCGATCTGTTCCACGCAGTTTGTCCTGTGTGTATAAAAATAGGAAAAGCGAAGAATCCATCCGTCATATAGCTGCATCTGGTGAGATGGCCAGGCGTTCAAAGAAAGATCTTCAATTATTTTTGTTTCTGTTCTGCTGTTCATGGTGACAATCATAGCAGATTACGGGTAAAGGTGAAAGCCCTTCCTTGCAATCCCTCCTGTTTGGGAGTATAATTTTGTCAATGTGCGGGATTGTGCGCAAATGCTAATATAAGGGGAAACAACGATGTCAAAATTTCTGAAATTCATCGTAGGTATTGTGCTGGCAGTGTTTATTGCGGCAGGGGCGGGACTTATTATCCCGCAGTTTCTGGGGATTGATGTGACGGTTGTTCAGGAAACAACAGTCAGCAACCAGAAGGTGGGAACTGCTGTGTACTCGAAGAAGGAAGACGTTTCTTCCCTGGCGGCGGGACAGAAGATTCTGGAGCTTGATACCAATAAACTGAATGTTCTTACCGTTACAGATTACGATGCGGATAACAGCGTCATTACGGTAACCGGAGGCACAGGCAGAACAGCGACCGTCTCCCGGAATTATCTCCGCGTCCTGGCAGCAGTACCGTTTATCGGCTTTCTGTCAATCGCCACGCAGAGCGTGACCGGACTTATTGTTCTGGCCGCTTTACTGGCGCTGATTATCATTGTATTTATTATCGCGGAGATCCTTAAGAAGGGCTCGGATGATTACGATGAGGACGAGGATGAAGAGCCGGAGGAGGATGACGATACCTTCTATACGGATCTGGCGGAGAAGAAAAGAAGGTCAGACCGCGAAGAAGAGGAGAAATATAATAAGAAGAAACATAAAAAAGACAGCGCCAGAAAGACAAAGAACAGCAGAGCGGACAGACATTCCGGCAAACGGCGTCCGGGTGACGAGGATGAAGATTATACCGAGGAGGACGAAGAAAAGAGAAGTTCGTCTGCCAGAAAGCGTCCGGAGTCAGAAAAAGCCCGGACAAAGCTGCAGACCGAACCGGACAGCGGCATGACAGAAATATCAGATTCTTCCGCTCAGGGGGAGGAAGACTTGGAACCGGAAGAAAAGGAGATTGGGATAGATTCTCTGCCCGATGTGCAGGCAGCCCTGGAGGCGGCTCTGGAAAACCAGCCGCTTAACAGGACAAGAGAGGATTACACAGCACAGCAGCCGGAAAAACCGGATGCCTCACAGAAGGAAGAAACGGAGGCAAGAGATGAGATTGAGCTTGCCATGCCGGCGCACACCGCAGAGGAGCTTCTGGAAAAAGCCTATGCGGACGGTCTGGATCCCAAGCTGAAGAAGGATGAGACCACAGGAGTAACGCTGGTAGATTATTCGGACAGTCTCTAAAATAGAAGAGTTCAGGTTGTTTGAAAAGGAAAGAGCGGATCCGCTCTTTCCTTTTGTCGTCAGGGGATGTGTATAAGTCCACCGCGCTGCTGCGCTGCTGCGCAGCTTTCGCATCGCTAACAGGAATTCGCGTTCCCGCTGTGCTTCACACGGCTTCACGCTCATTCCTGTTGTCGTTTCTGGAGCGAAAGCTTCCTGGTCCGCAAGCGGCCCGGAAGTTTTTGCTCCGAAACTGGACTTATACACTGAAAAAACTCTTGCATTTGTCGGGAAATGATTGTATGATAATTGACGCTGTGACATAAGAGCGATGAAGCGTGAGATTGCAGTTCATTCCCAGACTGGTAACTCCGTGGAGCAAATGTCAAGTCTCAGATACTGGCGAACGTCACTGTACAATTGATGGTCCACCGGATTAAAGGTGGAAACAACGTGCGAGTCTTATATCAGGACACACACGGACATGTGTACAGTCACCAACCGCCGTGCTTAAATCAAAAGTGCGATAAGGAGGCGACTTTTTTTATGGCAAGTCAAGTAATGCGAATCACTCTGAAAGCGTATGATCATCAGTTGGTTGATGCATCTGCTGCAAAAATCATTGATACGGTGAAAAAGACCGGGGCAGTTGTCAGCGGCCCGGTTCCGCTTCCCACGAAGAAGGAAGTGGTTACTATTCTCCGTGCTGTTCATAAGTACAAAGATTCCCGTGAGCAGTTTGAGCAGAGAACCCACAAAAGACTGATTGATATCATCACTCCCACCCAGAAAACTGTGGACGCGCTGTCCCGTCTGGAGATGCCGGCAGGTGTGTATATCGACATTAAGATGAAAAACAAGTAAAAACACAGGTGTTATTTGGAAAACTCTATAATGAACTTTTAAGTCCGCATGGGAAGCCTGAAAAGGAGGATGAAAAAAGTTCCGCTGTAGATGCAGTATGAGTTCCGGAAGAGAACTCCGATGCTGAGAAAGAGGTAAAAATGAAAAAGGCAATTTTGGCGACCAAGGTTGGTATGACCCAGATCTTCAATGAAGACGGCATCCTGACTCCGGTAACTGTCCTTCAGGCCGGCCCCTGCGTGGTAACACAGGTTAAGACGGAAGAGAACGACGGTTACAGCGCAGTTCAGGTGGGATACCAGGACATCCGTGAAAAACTGGTTAACAAGCCGAAAAAAGGCGTGTTTGACAAGGCAGAGGTTCCGGTAAAGAGATATCTCAGAGAGTTCCGGTTTGAAGATGCTTCTTCCTATGAAGTAAAGCAGGAAATCAAGGCTGATATTTTCACGGCCGGCGATCACATCGACGCTACGGCTGTCAGCAAGGGAAAAGGATTCCAGGGCGCCATCAAGAGACATGGCCAGTCCAGAGGACCCATGGCTCACGGTTCTAAATACCATCGTCACGCAGGTTCCAACGGTTCCTGTTCCGATCCTTCCAAGGTGTTCAAGGGTAAACATATGGCAGGTCATATGGGCAGTGTCCGGATCACAGTTCAGAATCTGGAGATTGTAAAGGTTGACGCGGAAAACAATCTGCTGCTTGTAAAAGGCTCTGTACCGGGACCGAAGAAGTCTCTGGTTACTGTTAAAGAGAGCGTAAAGGCAATCAGATAACCCTTTTACTGGAAAGGAGGAATATACAGATGGCAAACGTATCTGTTTATAATATGGAAGGCAAAGAGGTCGGAACCATTGAGCTTTCCGATGCCGTTTTCGGCGCAGAAATAAAAGAAAATCTTGTTCATCAGGCAGTTGTTCAGCAGCTTGCTAACAATCGTCAGGGAACACAGAAGGCAAAGACCCGTTCCGAAGTCAGCGGAGGCGGAAGAAAGCCCTGGAGACAGAAGGGTACCGGCCACGCAAGACAGGGTTCTACAAGAGCTCCCCAGTGGACCGGCGGCGGAGTTGTATTTGCTCCGGTTCCCAGAGATTACAGCTTCAAGATGAACAAGAAGGAAAAGAGAGCTGCCCTGCAGTCCGTTCTTACCAGCAAGGTGCAGGACAACAAGCTGGTTGTTCTTGACGAGCTGAAGTTCGCTGAGATCAAGACAAAGAACATGAAGAATGTTCTGGACGCCCTGAAGGTAGACAACGCACTGATCGTTATCAATCCGGACAGCGAGAATGTTCAGATTTCCGCAAGAAACATTGAAGGTGTGGCAACCGCTTCTCCGTCTACGATCAATGTATATGATATTCTGAAATACAACACTGTGATTGTCACCAGAAGCAGTGTTGCGACGATTGAGGAGGTATATGCATAATGGCAGCGATTCAGTACTATGATGTGATCCTCAAACCTCTGGTTACAGAGAAAAGCATGAACGAGATGAGCGATAAGAAGTATACATTTCTTGTTCATCCGGAAGCCAACAAGACCCAGATCAAAGAAGCAGTGGAAAAAATGTTCGACGGCGCGAAAGTAAAGAGCGTGAACACCATCTCTCAGGACGGCAAGACAAAACGCCGCGGTGCTACCTACGGAAAAACCGCCAGAACAAAAAAGGCAATCGTTGCGCTTACTGAGGACAGCAAGGAAATTCAGATCTTCGAGGGTCTGTAAATCACACGGAATTTATTCCGGACACTAGGCGCGGGGACGCGCGATACCAAACATCGAAAGGAGAACTGACATGGGAATTAAATCATATAACCCATATACACCCTCCAGAAGACAGATGACAGGATATGATTTTGCAGTTATCACAAAATCCACTCCTGAAAAATCTCTTACTTCCAGCCTGAAGAAAACTTCTGGACGTAATAACCAGGGAAAAATTACGGTACGTCATCATGGAGGCGGAAACCGCAGGAAATACAGAATGATCGATTTCAAGCGTATCAAGGACGATATTCCGGCAGTTGTAAAAGCCATTGAATATGATCCGAACCGTACCGCGAACATCGCTCTGATCGCTTATGCGGATGGAACAAAGTCCTATATTCTGGCTACAGAGAATATGGAAGTCGGCTGGAAAGTTATGAACGGCCCGAATGCGGAGATCCGCCCCGGAAACTGCCTGCCGCTGGCTAACATTCCTGTAGGTACAGAGATTCATAATATTGAGCTGCATCCGGGGAAGGGCGGACAGATGGTTCGTTCCGCAGGAGCGGGCGCTCAGCTGATGGCAAAAGAAGGAAAATACGCGACACTTCGTTTACCCTCCGGTGAAATGAGAATGGTTCCGCTGGAGTGCCGTGCGACAGTCGGCGGTATTGGAAACGTAGAGCACAATCTGGTTAATATCGGAAAAGCCGGAAGAAAACGTCATATGGGCATTCGCCCGCATGTACGTGGTTCGGTTATGAACCCGAATGACCATCCGCACGGCGGTGGCGAGGGCAAAGCTCCGGTAGGACGTCCGGGTCCGTGCACACCGTGGGGCAAACCTGCGATGGGGCTGAAGACCAGAAAGAAAAACAAAGCATCCAATAAACTGATTGTCCGTAGAAAAAACGGTAAGACATTAAGCAAATAAGGAGGTAGACGATGTCTCGTTCATTAAAAAAAGGCCCGTTCGCAGATGCAAGCCTTCTGAAAAAAGTAGATGCTGCAGTGGCATCGGGAGATAAGACAGTCATCAAGACATGGTCTCGTCGTTCTACAATATTCCCGTCCTTCGTTGGTCTGACCATAGCGGTCCATGACGGAAGAAAGCATGTTCCGGTGTATATCACAGAGGATATGGTCGGACATAAGCTTGGGGAGTTTGTCGCTACCAGAACCTTCCGCGGACATAGCGGAAACGAAAAGAAAACTGGTGTTAGGTAAAAAGTAGAACGAAAGGAGGCTGTTTGTCATGGCTAAAGGACATAGAAGCCAGATTAAAAGAGAGAGAAACGAAAGAAAAGATACCAGACCTTCTGCAAAACTTTCTTATGCAAGAATGTCAGTTCAGAAAGCCTGTTTCGTACTTGACGCGATTCGCGGAAAGGATGTGGAGACTGCTCTTGGAATCCTCACCTACAACCCGCGCTACGCGTCCGGAGTCATCAAAAAACTCCTTGAGTCCGCTGTAGCAAACGCAGAGAATAACAACGGACTTTCCAGAGAGAACCTTTATGTTGCAGAGTGCTACGCAAATAAGGCACCGACGATGAAACGTATTCAGCCCAGGGCACAGGGCCGTGCGTACCGCATCGAGAAGAGAACCAGCCACCTCACGGTAGTGCTGGATGAAAGGTAAGGAGGACAGGCATGGGACAGAAAGTAAATCCACACGGCTTAAGAGTCGGTGTAATTAAAGACTGGGATTCCAAATGGTATGCAGAGAAGGATTTCGCGGATAACCTGGTAGAGGACTACAATATCCGTAAATTCCTGAAAAAGAGACTGTATACCTCCGGCGTATCTGATATTGAGATCGAGCGTGCTTCTGATCGTGTCAAGATCACAATTTTCACCTCCAAGCCGGGTGTCGTTATCGGTAAGGGTGGCGCGGAAATCGAGAAGGTTAAGAAAGAACTGAAGAAGTACACCGACAAACGGCTGATTGTCGATATCAAAGAGGTAAAAAGACCGGACCGCGATGCACAGCTGGTTGCAGAGAACATTGCGCTTCAGCTGGAGAACCGTGTTTCCTTCCGCCGTGCCATGAAGTCCGCCATGCAGCGAACCATGAGAGCCGGGGCGAAGGGAATCAAGACTTCTGTTTCCGGACGTCTGGGCGGCGCGGATATGGCACGTACAGAGTTCTACAGTGAGGGAACAATCCCGCTTCAGACACTTCGCGCGGATATTGATTACGGATTCGCTGAAGCAGATACCCAGTACGGCAAGGTCGGTGTCAAGGCATGGATCTATAACGGCGAGGTACTTCCGACCAAAGCAAACAAGGAAGGGAGCGATAAATAATTATGTTAATGCCAAAGAGAGTAAAACACAGAAAACAGTTCCGCGGCAGCATGAGAGGAAAAGCTCTCCGTGGAAATAAGATTACAAACGGCGAGTATGGACTTGTTGCTCTTGAGCCCTGCTGGATTAAATCCAACCAGATTGAGGCTGCCCGTATTGCCCTGACCCGTTATATTAAGCGTGGCGGCCAGGTATGGATTAAAATTTTCCCGGATAAACCGGTTACAGCGAAACCGGCCGAGACTCGAATGGGTTCCGGAAAGGGAGCTGTTGATTACTGGGTAGCAGTTGTTAAGCCGGGGCGCGTTCTCTTTGAGATTGGCGGAGTTCCCGTTGACGTCGCACAGGAGGCTCTTCGTCTTGCCATGCACAAATTACCCTGCAAGTGCAAGATCGTAGCCCGTGAGAATACAGAAGGCGGTGATAACAGTGAAAAGTAAAAAATACGTAGAGGATTTAAGAACAAAATCAGCTGCGGAATTGAACGAAGAATTAGTAGCTGCTAAAAAGGAACTCTTCAACCTGCGTTTTCAGAATGCGACAAACCAGCTGGACAACACAAGCCGGATTCACGAGGTTCGCAAGAACATTGCCAGAATCTCTACCCTGATCGCACAGAGCGCAAAGACTGCCGACTGAGCAGGATTTTCCAGGTTTTCGAAAGGAGACAGATCGTGGAAGAACGTAATTTAAGAAAAACGCGTGTCGGTAAAGTTGTCAGCGATAAAATGGACAAGACCATTGTTGTTGCCATCGAGGACCACGTTGAGCATCCTCTTTACAAGAAAATTGTAAAGAATACATACAAGCTTAAAGCGCACGATGAAAACAACGAGTGCAGGATCGGCGACACCGTTCGTGTTATGGAGACCAGACCTCTTTCCAAAGACAAGAGATGGAGACTGGTACAGATTATCGAGAGAGCGAAATAACAGGATTGATGCTAAAGGAGGTATACCAGCATGATTCAGCAGGAAAGCAGACTGAAGGTCGCTGATAACACCGGTGCTAAAGAAATCCTTTGCATCCGTGTTATGGGCGGCTCAACCAGACGTTATGCGAACATCGGCGATATCATTGTTGCCACCGTCAAGGATGCGATTCCCGGCGGTACCGTGAAAAAAGGTGATGTTGTAAAGGCGGTTGTCGTACGTACGGTAAAGGGCGTACACCGGAAAGACGGTTCTTACATCCGCTTTGATGAGAATGCGGCAGTTCTGATCAAGGATGATAAGACACCTACCGGAACCCGTATTTTCGGACCGGTTGCCAGAGAGCTTCGTGACAAGCAGTTCATGAAGATTGTTTCCCTGGCTCCGGAAGTATTATAAGGAGGGCGGCCATGTCATTAAAAATTAAAAAGGGTGACACCGTTCGTGTGATCGCCGGAAAAGATAAGGATAAAGAGGGAAAGGTACTTTCCGTAGACGTTAAAAACCATCGTGTTGTCGTTGAAGGTGTAAATATGATCACCAAGAGCATGAAACCAAGCGCGGCAAACCAGCAGGGCGGAATTGTGAACAAGGAAGCTTCCATTGATATTTCCAATGTCGCTTACCTTCACAACGGAAAGACAACCAGAATCGGATATAAATTTGAAGATGGCAAAAAAGTACGCGTGGCAAGAGCCACCGGCGAGACCATTGACTGATAGGAGGCATAGACGTGAGCAGATATAAAGATTTGTATAAAAACGAGATCGCCGATGCCTTACAGAAAAAGTTCGGATATAAAAACAGAATGGAAATTCCGAAACTTGAGAAAATCATCATTAACATGGGCGTTGGTGAGGCAAAAGAGAATTCCAAGGTTCTTGATTCCGCTGTCGGAGACCTGGAGAAGATTTCCGGACAGAAGCCTGTTATCACAAAGGCCAAAAAATCCATTGCGAACTTCAAGATCCGTGAGGGCATGCCGATCGGCTGCAAGGTCACTCTTCGTGGAGAACGTATGTACGATTTCGCAGACCGCCTGATCAATCTGGCTCTGCCCCGTGTACGTGACTTCCGCGGAGTTAATCCAAATGCCTTTGACGGACGTGGAAATTATGCGCTCGGTATTAAAGAGCAGCTGATTTTCCCGGAAATCGAGTACGACAAGATCGATAAAGTGCGTGGAATGGATATCATCTTCGTTACAACAGCAAAGACGGATGAAGAGGCACGTGAGCTGCTTGCGGCATTCAACATGCCGTTTGCAAAGTAATACAGGAGGAAAAGGATTCATGGCTAAAACGTCAATGAAAATTAAACAGCAGCGGAAACCGAAATTCTCTACCAGAGCTTATACGCGCTGCAGAATCTGCGGACGTCCGCATTCTGTACTGAAGAAATACGGTATCTGCCGTATCTGCTTCCGCGAGTTAGCTTATAAGGGTGAGATCCCAGGTGTTAAAAAGGCAAGCTGGTAAATCAGGAAAGGAGGAATAGAATCATGTCAATGAGCGATCCTATTGCAGATATGCTTACAAGAATCCGTAACGCGAACACGGCAAAGCATGATACCGTAGATGTACCCGCGTCAAAAATGAAAATCGCTATTGCGGATATCCTCGTAAATGAGGGATATATTGAGAAATATGATCTGGTTGAGACCGGAGCATATAAGACGCTTCATATCGTACTGAAGTACGGCGCCGACAGGAATGAGAAGATCATTAACGGTCTGAAGAAAATCTCCAAACCGGGTCTTCGTGTTTATGTGAACAAGGACGAACTGCCGAAGGTTCTGGGCGGTCTTGGCATTGCCATCCTTTCCACCAATCAGGGCGTTATTACTGATAAAGAGGCAAGAAAGCTGCAGGTAGGCGGAGAAGTTCTTGCCTATGTATGGTAAGTCATACTGCCCTGCATAAAAGAACTGAAAACAGAGGGCGGTTATATACACGCTTTCCGAAAATCTAAGTCACAGGAGGACAAAAATGTCTCGTATAGGCAAAATGCCGGTCGAACTTCCGGCTGGCGTTACAGTTGAAATTAAAGAAGGCAATGTCGTAACGGTTAAGGGCGCCAAGGGAACATTGACCCGTGAGCTTCCGGTGGAGATGGAAATCCGCCAGGAGGACAATAAGGTCATAGTTTCAAGACCCAACGATCTAAAGAAAATGAAATCTCTTCACGGCCTTACCAGGACACTGATTCACAATATGGTAACCGGTGTAAGCCAGGGCTACAGCAAGGTTCTGGAAGTCAATGGTGTAGGCTACCGTGCTGCAAAACAGGGAAAGAAACTGGTACTGAACCTGGGTTACTCTCATCCGGTAGAGATGGAAGATCCGGAAGGAATTGAGACCGTTGTAGACGGCAACAAGATCACGGTAAACGGAATCTCCAAAGAGAAGGTCGGACAGTACGCGGCTGAAATCAGAGGAAAGAGAGCTCCGGAACCCTACAAGGGCAAAGGAATTAAGTATGCTGATGAAGTTATCCGCCGCAAAGTCGGTAAGACCGGTAAGAAATAATATAAGGAGAGTGTGATCATGATTAAAAAAGTATCAAAAGCACAGGTTCGCCAGAAAAAACACAGAAGAATGCGCAATAAGATCGAGGGAACCGCTGTAAGACCCCGTCTTTGCGTGTTCCGCAGTGATAAACATATGTATGCGCAGATCATTGATGATTCTACAGGCAGGACCCTTGTGGCTGCCAATACCCTTCAGAAGGATGTAAAGGCTAATCTGGAAAAGACAGATGATACCGAGGCTGCAAAATATATCGGCGGAGTAATTGGAAAGAAAGCTCTCGAAGCAGGTATCACCGAAGTTGTCTTTGACCGCAGCGGTTATATTTATCACGGTAAAGTAGAAGCTCTGGCAGACGCTGCAAGAGAAGCCGGACTGAAATTCTGAGAGGAAGGAGAAGAACACACATGAGACACGTAATCATTGATGCCAGCCAGCTTGAGCTGGAAGAGCAGGTTGTTTCCATCAAACGAGTTGTCAAGGTTGTAAAAGGTGGTCGTAACTCCCGCTTTACCGCATTGGTTATCGTAGGTGATCACAATGGTCATGTAGGCGCCGGTCTTGGAAAAGCTGCAGAAATTCCGGAGGCAATCCGGAAGGGAAGAGAAGATGCCAGCAAACATCTTATTTCTGTCGCAAGAGATGAGAATGGCTCTATTCCCCATGACATAATCGGAAAATACGGAAGCGCAGAAGTGCTTCTGAAGAGAGCTCCCGAAGGTACCGGTATTATCGCCGGCGGTACGGCGCGTGCTGTTGTAGAGCTTGCCGGAATTACCAACATCCGTACCAAATGTCTCGGATCCAACAACAAGCAGAACGTTGTTCTGGCTACCCTTGAAGGCCTTCGTCAGCTGAAGACTCCGGAAGAAGTCGCAAGACTTCGCGGTAAGTCTGTAGACGAAATTCTGGCATAAGGAGGACTTCAAAATGGCAGATAAGAAGATTAAAGTTACATTGGTTAAGTCCACCATCGGCTGTGTTCCCAAACACAGAAAGATGATTGAGGGCATCGGATTAAGAAAATTACATCACTCAGTAGAACTTCCAGATAACGACGCAACACGCGGAATTATCCGTCAGGTAGGCTATCTGCTGAAGGTAGAAGAGTAATCTTGACAAAGGAGGGTACCTAAATGGATTTATCAAATTTGCAGCCGGCAGATGGCTCCAGACACAGTGATAATTTCCGCAGAGGCCGCGGCCATGGTTCCGGAAACGGAAAGACCGCAGGCAAGGGACATAAGGGACAGAAAGCACGTTCCGGCGCTCCCAGACCCGGATTCGAGGGCGGCCAGATGCCTCTGTTCCGCAGACTTCCGAAGCGCGGTTTCACCTGCAGAAATTCCAAGGATATTGTGGCAGTCAACGTATCTGAGCTGGAGAGACTGGAAGATGGAACAGAGGTTACCATCGCGGCTCTTGTTGAAAACGGAATCATTTCTAATCCGAGGGACGGTGTAAAAATTCTCGGAAACGGAGAGCTTACCAAAAAGCTCAATGTGAAAGTCACTGCATGCAGTGAAGGCGCGAAAGCCAAAATTGAAGCGGCAGGTGGAACAGTAGAGGTGATCTGATGCTTAAAACGTTACGTGATGCATTCAGGGTAAAGGAAATACGGCGCAGGTTGCTTTACGTGTGCCTGATGCTGCTGGTAATCCGATTGGCATCTCAGGTTCCAGTACCTGGCGTTGACGTGGATTTCTTTAAAAATTATTTCAGCACAAACTCCAATGATGCGTTCGATTTTCTGAACGCATTCACCGGAGGCGGTTTTACGAACTTCTCGATCATGGCGCTGAGCATTACACCGTACATCACTTCGTCCATTATCGTGCAGCTGCTGACAATTGCTTTCCCAAAGCTGGAAGAACTGTCCAGGGATGGAGAAGAAGGCAGGCAGAAGCTGAATCGTATCACTCGTTTTCTGACCGCGGGGCTCTCTGTTTTTGAGTCCGCGGCCATGTGTGTTGGTTTCGGGAATCAGCTGATTCTGAATCTGAACGCGGTGAATGTTATCGTAGTTATCGCGTCCCTGACGGCAGGCTCCTGTTTCCTGATGTGGATCGGCGAACAGATTAATGACAAGGGAGTCGGAAACGGAATTTCAATCGTTCTGCTTATTAATATTCTGTCGCGGGTTCCTCAGGATATGATTACTCTCTATGAAAACTTTGTGAAGGGCAAATCGATTGCAAGAGCAACGGTTGCCTGGTGCGTCATAGCTGCCATCATCATTGGTGTTACCGTTCTTACTCTTATTCTGAACGGTGCGGAGAGACATATCCCGGTACAATACTCTCAGAAAATGGTCGGGCGCAGGCTGGTCGGAGGCCAGTCCTCGCACATTCCGCTCAAGGTCAACACCGGCGGAGTTATCCCCATTATCTTTGCTTCTTCTATTATGTCCTTTCCGGGCATCATAGTCGCGTTTACCGGAAAGAATCCGGGAGGATGGGCCGGCAGAATCCTGAATCTGCTCAGCTCCAGCTACTGGTTCAAACCCGGCGACTGGTTCCCGACACTGGGAGTAATTATTTATATCCTGCTTGTAATTTTCTTTGCGTATTTTTACACGTCGATCACATTCAATCCGATTGAAGTGGCTGACAACATGAAAAAGCAGGGCGGCTTTATTCCGGGCATCCGTCCCGGGAAGGCAACAGAGGATTATCTGAATTCCGTTCTGAAATATATCATTTTCATTGGTGCTGCCGGGCTGGTCATTGTCTGCGTCATACCGCATATCTTTAACGGCCTGTTCAGCGCGGATGTTTCCTTTGGAGGGACATCTCTGATTATCATTGTATCGGTTATCCTGGAAACCATGACTCAGGTGGAATCCATGATGCTGGTGAGAAATTACAGAGGCTTCCTTTCAGACTAAAAGGAGACAGAGAATCGGCAGGCCGCGGTTTTCGCAGCCTGTCTTTTCTGTTGTGTGTCTGTTGATTCAGTCCCGCAGCAGATGTTATAATTTTTTTGATGTTAAAAAAAGGTATCTATTCAGCACCCCAGACTCAGAACGCTTTGCGTTCCTTGTTGTGAGCGGTCAGAGCGGCTTCGCCGCTTGTCCGCCCCGGAAAACTTCTGAAACCGTCCGGCGAGCAAGCTCTCCGTCCGGATTTCATCAGTTTTCCGGGGGTGCTGAATAATTACAAAAAACAAGTGATGGCCGGCGATGTCGGAATTTCAGAGAACGGAGGATTCAGAATGAAGATTATTATGCTTGGAGCGCCAGGAGCTGGCAAGGGAACGCAGGCAAAACAGATTGCAGAGAAGTATTCGGTTCCGCATATTTCCACTGGGGATATTTTCCGCGCGAATATCAAGAACGGCACGGAACTAGGAAAAAAGGCAAAGGCCTATATGGATCAGGGACTTCTGGTCCCGGATGAGCTGACCTGTGATCTGGTTGTGGACCGGATTTCCCAGCCGGATGCTGTCAACGGATATGTTCTGGACGGCTTTCCCCGGACGATTCCGCAGGCGGAGGCACTTACCAGCGCGCTTGCCTCCAGAGGAGAGAAAATTGATTTTGCCATTGATGTAGAGGTGCCGGATGAAAATATCATCAGCCGGATGTCCGGACGCCGCGCATGCCTCTCCTGCGGCGCAACGTATCATGTGGAATTTAATCCGCCTGCAAAAGCGGGAATCTGTGATGTGTGCGGAAACCGGCTGGTTCTTCGTGACGACGATAAGCCTGAAACGGTGCAGAAACGCCTGGATGTCTATCACGCGCAGACACAGCCGCTGATCGATTATTATAAAGCGGCCGGTGTTCTGAGAACGGTAGACGGAACCCAGGATATCCGGAAAGTGTTCCAGGATATCGCAGAGATTCTGGGCTGAGCGGGAAGGTCAGATGTCAGTCACAATAAAAAGCAGAGTGGAGATAGAGCAGATGAGGGAATCCTGCCACCTGCTGGAAAAAGTATTCCTTCATCTGGAAGAGATGATAGAACCCGGAGTCACCACCTGGGAGATTAACCGGGAAGGCGAAAAAATGATCCGTGCCTGCGGGGGAATTCCGAATTTCCTGAATTATAACGGATATCCGGCCAGTATCTGTACGTCTGTCAATGACGAGGTTGTGCACGGAATCCCAAGCCGGGACCGGGTTCTGAAGGAGGGGGATATTATCAGCCTTGACGCCGGGCTGATCTGGAAAGGGTATCATTCGGATATGGCCAGGACGATAGGCGTAGGCACAATCAGCCCGGAGGCACAGAGACTTATTGACGTTACGCGGCAGTCCTTTTTTGAAGGGATGAAATATGCCTCAGCCGGGCATCATCTCCATGAGATTTCAGAGGCGATCGGCAGTTATGCGGAATCCTGCGGCTGCGGCGTGGTCAAAGAGCTGTGCGGACATGGGATCGGAACCTCGCTGCACGAGGATCCCATGATCCCGAATTATGCCGTAAAGAGCCGGGGCATCCGCCTGCTTCCGCGCATGACGCTTGCCGTGGAGCCGATGCTTACGGCAGGCGGACCGGAGGTGCGATGGCTTGCGGACAAGTGGACGGTAGTGACGGCAGACCATTCCCTGGCTGCCCATTATGAAAACACCATCGTTATCACGGAAGGGGAGCCGGAAATCCTGACTCTCACCGGGCAGGAGCGTTGAAAAATGGCGTCCGGCATGCAGGCTGCAGATGTAGAAATACTGGCGGGAGTCGGATCGGCAGATGGAGAAAAATCATGAGACAGCTGGAAAAGGGCATGTTTGCCAGAAGCCTGGCGGGGCACGATAAAGGCAGGCTGTATATCATAGCGGGAATAGAGGATAAGGGCAGCAGGATTCTGGTTGCGGACGGTGTTCATCACACTGTGGACAGACCAAAGGCAAAAAAAAGAATGCACATACAGCCGGATTATCACATAGATCCGGAGCTGGAGGAAAAAACAGAGCGGAATCTAAAGATTACCGATGCGGATATCCGCGCAGCGATTCATACCAAGGAGGAGAAATCAGATGTCAAAAACAGATGTAATTGAAGTGGAGGGCGTCGTTCTGGAGAAACTTCCGAACGCCATGTTCCGGGTAGAGCTGGAGAATAAACATGTGGTTCTTGCTCATATCAGCGGGAAACTCCGCATGAATTATATTCGTATCCTTCCCGGAGATAAGGTTACACTTGAGCTGAGTCCCTACGACCTGGACAAGGGCAGAATCATCTGGAGAGATAAATAAAGCAGATTTTCCGGCGGCTTTAACAGCTGCCGCTTTTGTTTTATTATTTTTTTGTATCTATTCAGCACCCCAGAAAACTTCTGAAACCGTCCGGCGAGCAAGCTCTCCGTCCGGATTTCATCAGTTTTCTGGGGGTGCTGAATAATTACATTTTTTTCTTGCACCTGCCGAAACCCTGTGTTACAATGCTAGCTGTATTTCTGTGCGCAATTTTACGGATTAACCCACCGGAAGGTCGTGCAGGGCGTGTCGCAGCGTTCTTTCAGGGATACAGAAACTGTTTGTTTTCATTTCCAGGAAGGGAGGATACTCATGAAGGTAAGATCTTCTGTAAAACCGATGTGCGAAAAGTGCAAGGTTATCAAAAGAAAAGGCAGTATTCGTATCATTTGTGAGAATCCAAAGCATAAACAGCGCCAGGGCTGATGCCGGCATCTGAAACTGCTTATGTCGGGCAATTCCTCAGGAACTGTCCGGAAAGTCGATTCCGCAGTTTGCGGTATCGCAGAATATTATAATGTAAGAAACCTGACTGGGCTGCGTCAGGATACCTTCTTTATAATATTACTTAATACTTCCGCCGCCCGGTCGGGTTTACGGAAGAAAGGCCGCTGTCGTCTATATGCGGCTGGATGCATCATACCGGCATCCCAATTAAGATGATATTTCAGACAGATCAGCGTATCATCGAAGAAAAACTTGCTGCTGGTCAGGAAAAAGGAGGAAAAGCACATGGCTCGTATAGCTGGTGTAGACTTACCAAGAGACAAGAGGGTAGAAATAGGGCTTACCTATATCTACGGCATTGGAAGAGCATCTTCCAATCGTATCCTTGCGCAGGCTGGAGTAAATCCGGATACACGTGTGAGAGATCTGACAGATGAAGAAGTAAAGAAAATCGCCGGAGTAATCGACGAGACTCAGACGGTAGAAGGTGATCTGAGACGTCAGGTTGCCATGGATATCAAACGTCTTCAGGAGATCGGATGCTATCGTGGAATCCGTCATAGAAAAGGGCTTCCTGTCCGTGGTCAGAAGACCAAGACAAATGCCAGAACCCGCAAAGGTCCGAGAAGAACTGTTGCAAATAAGAAGAAATAATCGCTGATAGAACAGAAAGTGTAGGTTAGTTTTTATTATGGCTAAAGTGACGAAAAAAACGACAAAGCGTCGTGTCAAGAAAAACGTTGAACGTGGACAGGCACATATTCAGGCATCTTTCAACAATACAATTGTAACGCTGACAGATACTGAGGGCAATGCTCTTTCCTGGGCAAGCGCCGGTGGCCTTGGGTTCAAAGGTTCAAGGAAATCTACGCCTTATGCTGCACAGATGGCAGCGGAGACTGCAACAAAGGCAGCTCTGGTTCATGGTTTGAAGAGCGTAGACGTATTTGTAAAGGGACCCGGTTCGGGCCGTGAGGCTGCAATCCGTGCATTGGCTGCAGCAGGCCTTGAGGTTACCAGCATTTGTGATGTGACGCCGGTACCGCATAATGGTTGCCGTCCGCCGAAACGTAGAAGAGTATAATTCAGGAGGTCATCGTAATGGCAGTAAACAGAGTACCGGTACTGAAGAGATGCAGAGCCCTTGGACTGGAGCCTGTATATCTGGGTATTGATAAAAAATCAAGACGTCAGCTGAAGCGTTCCAGCAGAAAGGTGTCCGAGTACGGATTACAGCTGCGCGAGAAGCAGAAAGCAAAATTTATCTATGGTGTTCTTGAGAAACCGTTCCGCAACTACTATAAAAAGGCAGACCGCATGAAAGGCCAGACCGGTGAGAATCTGATGAAGATGCTCGAGCTTCGCCTTGACAATGTGATCTTCCGTATGGGATGGGCAAGAACCAGAAAAGAAGCAAGACAGATGGTTGACCACAAGTTTGTTCTGGTAAACGGCAAACAGGTCAACATTCCCTCTTACCAGGTGAAAGCCGGCGACACCATCGAGATTAAGGAAAGCAGAAAATCCGGACAGAGAATGAAAGATATCCTGGACGCGACATCCGGACGCACAACGCCGGAGTGGCTTGATGTAAACGCAGATACCCTGCAGGGCAGCATCAAGGAAGTTCCGTCCCGCGAGATGATTGATGTTCCGGTGAACGAGATGCTTATCGTCGAGTTGTACTCCAAATAAGTAATTTCGGTGTTAATCCCTATTGAAGGAGGGGCTTGCGAGTGTTTGATTTTAACAAACCAAAAATTGAGATCACAGAGATTTCAGATGATAAGAAGTTCGGCAGATTTGTTGTGGAGCCTCTGGAAAGAGGGTACGGCACAACACTGGGGAATTCTCTTCGCAGAATCATGCTTTCTTCTCTGCCCGGCGCGGCTGTCAGCCAGGTAAAGATTGAGGGAGTCCTCCATGAATTCAGTTCCATTCCTGGCGTTAAGGAAGATGTCACTGAGATTATCATGAATCTGAAAAGCCTCAATATCAGGAATAACAGTGAGACGGATGAACCGAAAACTGCTTATATCGAGTATGAGGGCGAGGGTGTTGTACGCGGTTCTGATATTCAGGCAGATCAGGATATCGAAATCGTAAACCCGGACCAGGTGATAGCGACACTGAACGGCGGACCGGACTGCAAGCTCTACATGGAGCTTACCATAACAAAGGGACGCGGCTATGTGGGCGCGGATAAGGCAAAAACAGAGGATATGCCGATCGGCGTTATTGCTGTGGATGCCATCTATACTCCGGTTGAGCGTGTAAATATGACCGTGGAAAATACCCGTGTCGGCCAGGTTACCGATTACGACAAACTCACGCTGGATGTCTACACAAATGGAACACTGGGTCCGGATGAGGCGGTAAGCCTTGCGGCAAAGGTTCTCAGTGAACATCTGAAGCTGTTTATTGATCTTTCGGAGAATGCAAAGTCTGCGGAAGTGATGATCGAGAAAAAGGATAACGAGAAGGAAAAAGTTCTGGAGATGAACATTGATGAGCTGGAACTTTCCGTCCGTTCCTATAACTGCCTGAAGCGTGCCGGAATCAATACCGTGGAAGAACTCTGCAGCAAGACCCCGGAGGATATGATGAAGGTTCGTAACCTGGGACGCAAGTCTCTGGAGGAAGTTCTTGCCAAGCTGAATGAGCTTGGACTTTCTCTTAGTCCCAGCGAGGAGCAGTAACGGTGGATCAATAAGACCGATGTGCGTGGTCTGCCGGGAAAACCAGATGGATGACAGTGGGCGTTCAGTAAGTCCGAAGAAGCGTGGCCGCCCGCTCCACTTAGGAGGAAAAAAATATGGCAAAGTACAGAAAACTTGGCAGAACATCTGATCAGAGAAAGGCTCTGCTCAGAAACCAGGTGACAAACCTGATGGTTCACGGAAAAATCCGCACCACAGAGACCAAAGCAAAGGAAGTCTCCAAAATCGCAGAGGGACTGATTGCGCTGGCTGTCCGTGAGAAGGATGACTATGAGACCGTGACCGTTAAAGTTAAGGTTCCTCAGAAGGATGCTGATGGAAAGCGTGTAAAAGAAGTTAAGGACGGAAAGAAGGTTACCGTCTACACGGAGCAGGAGAAGGAAATCAAAAAAGATAATCCTGCCAGACTTCACGCACGCCGTCAGATGCTGAAGGTATTCTATCCCGTGAAGGAAGTTCCCACAGAAGCGAAGGGAAGAAAGAAAAACACGAAGGATGTTGACCTCGTAGCGAAGATGTTCGATGAAATCGCACCGAAGTACGAGGGAAGAAACGGCGGTTACACCAGAATCGTCAAAATCGGTCAGCGTAAGGGCGACGCAGCCATGGAAGTGCTGCTGGAGCTTGTCTGACTTCAGGCGGTCTGAAAGAAACGTGAGGGGGTTATCCACAGAAACTTTCTGTGGATGGCTCCCTTTGTCTTTGTCCGACCGGTCAGGAGGAGTATGCATGTGAAAAACAAACAGCTTCTTTTTGTCTATAATGAGAAATCCGGAAAAGGAGTGATCCGTAATTATCTGGCTGATGTTATAGGTCTGTTTACCAGGAACGGTTATGATGTGCTGACGCATCCCACGCAGTCAAGGGGAGACGCCGAACATTTTGTGCAGGAACACGCCGGGGATGCGGACGCAGTTGTGTGCAGCGGAGGAGACGGCACTCTGGATGAGGTGGTGAATGCCGTTATGAATGTCAGACCCCATCTCCCGGTGGGATATATCCCCTCCGGAAGTACCAATGATTTTGCCACCAGTCTGTCTCTCCCCAAAAATCCGGTGGAGGCGGCCAGGGATATCATGGTGGGAGATATCTACCGCTGCGATGTGGGAGCCTTCAATGGGACATATTTTGTCTATGTGGCTGCTTTCGGCCTTTTTACGGATGTTTCCTATCAGACCGACCAGAACTTAAAAAATTCTCTCGGCCACCTCGCCTATATTCTGGAGGCAGGAAAAAGATTAATGAATATTCCTGTCTTTCATCTGCGGATCGAAGTGGAGGGACAGGTTCTGGAGGGAAATTACTGCTACGGGATGATTACCAACTCCCGTTCTGTCGGCGGTATGAAGAACATTACCGGAAACGATATTGACATGAATGACGGGCTTTTTGAAGTTACCCTGGTCCACACGCCGGTTACTCCTCTGGATATGAACGAAATCGCGACATCCATCCTGACAGGCGATTATCACTCCGGTCTTGTGGAAAATTTCAAGGCTGCAGCCGTTACCATAGAAGCAACCGGTGATATAGACTGGACGCTGGACGGAGAATACGGCGGAAAACACAAAGTGGCTGCGGTTGTCAACTGCCACAAGGCGCTGCGTCTGTATCTGAACCGGAGAAAGTCGGTGCCGCTGGTAGAAAATCAGGCGCCGCTGAAGGCTTTGGCAAGAACATTTGAATAAATGTTTTCCTGTGCAGAGAGGCTTGCCATTTTCTATATGGTAAGAGTATAATGGCTTCGTCAGGAGATACCTGACACGCTATATGCATAAGCCGGCGTGAAGCATACGCGGCCGGACTTATACAATGTACTGTCAAAAGCCGGATCGACCGGCGCAAATATTTCATCGACAGGAGGATATATTATGTTAGTATCAGCTGCGGAGATGCTGCGGAAGGCAAAAGAAGGCCATTATGCGGTTGGACAATTCAATATCAATAATCTGGAGTGGACCAAGGCTGTCCTGACCACTGCGGAGGAACTTCATTCACCGGTTATTCTTGGTGTCTCCATGGGCGCAGGAAAATACATGACAGGTTACAAGACCGTTGCCGCTATGGTAAAGGCTATGCATGATTCTCTTGGAATCACAGTTCCGGTATGCCTGCATCTGGATCACGGCGATTACGATGCTGCCAAGGCATGTATCGAGGCAGGCTTTACCTCTATTATGTTTGACGGGTCACATCTTCCCTTTGACGAGAATCTGGCAAAGACCACGGAGCTGATCGGTATTGCGCATTCCAAGGGGATGTCCATCGAGGCAGAGGTCGGAGCCATCGGCGGAGAGGAAGACGGCATTATCGGAATGGGTGAGTGCGCAGATCCGAACGAGTGCAAGACGATTGCCGACCTGGGCGTGGATATGCTCGCGGCCGGCATCGGAAATATTCACGGCGTATATCCGCCGGACTGGAAGGGGCTCAGCTTTGAGACGCTGGACGCCATCCAGAAGCTGACAGGAAAGATGCCGCTGGTGCTTCACGGAGGCACAGGCATCCCGGATGATCAGATTAAAAAGGCAATCTCTCTGGGCGTATCCAAAATCAATGTAAATACAGAGTGCCAGCTTGTTTTCGCGGCGGCCACCAGAAAATACATTGAAGAGGGGAAGGATCAGAAGGGCAAAGGCTTTGATCCCAGAAAGCTTCTTCTTCCGGGAACCATCGCAATCGGAGACAAGGTAAAAGAGAAGATGGAACTCTTCGGATCTGTTGACAAGGCTTGAGTCTTAGAATTGCAGGAAAACTACTTGCAATCTTTCCGGGGATGTGTTATTCTCTGGGAAATTGCAGAGCAAAGATCAAGACAAGGGCGTCCTAATAAAATAGGATGCCCTTTTCTGCTTTTCTGTGAAAAAAGATAAGGAGGGACGGGGAATTCCCCGCAAATAGCTATGGCAGACTATGTTAATGCAGCTGAAATATTCGGTGAGAATGTTTTTAATGACGCGGTCATGCAGGAACGCCTTCCTAAGAAGGTCTACGCGAAACTGAAAAAAATTATCAATGAGGGCGGCGACCTGGATCTGCCCACAGCGGACGTCATCGCGCATGAGATGAAGGAATGGGCGATCGAAAAGGGAGCAACGCATTATACGCATTGGTTCCAGCCGCTAACGGGGGTTACGGCCGAGAAGCATGACTCCTTTATTACGTCCCCGCTTCCCAGCGGCAAGGTTCTCATGAGCTTTTCCGGGAAGGAACTGATCAAGGGAGAGCCGGATGCATCCTCGTTCCCGTCCGGCGGACTTCGGGCTACCTTCGAGGCCAGAGGCTATACGGCCTGGGACTGCACTTCTCCGGCTTTTGTACGCCAGGATGCCGGCGGGGCGCTGCTCTGCATTCCTACCGCTTTCTGTTCCTACACGGGAGAGGCACTGGATCAGAAAACTCCTCTTCTCCGTTCCATGGAAGCCATAGACAAACAGGCCATCCGTCTTCTCCGTCTGTTCGGAAATACGACCTCCAGAAAAGTAACCCCTTCTGTCGGCGCAGAGCAGGAGTATTTCCTGGTTGACGCAGAAAAATTCCTGAAACGGAAGGATCTGATTTATACAGGGAGAACGCTGTTCGGTTCCATGCCTGCAAAAGGGCAGGAGATGGACGATCACTATTTCGGCACTATCCGCCAGAGGATTATTTCCTTCATGAAGGATGTCAACACAGAGCTGTGGAAGATGGGCGTAACAGCCAAGACACAGCATAATGAGGTGGCTCCGGCACAGCATGAGCTGGCGGTTATCTACAGTGAGGCAAATCTTGCGGTAGACCAGAACCAGATGGTTATGCAGACGCTAAAGAGAGTTGCCTGCGAGCATGGTCTGAAATGTCTCCTGCATGAGAAGCCGTTTGACGGCGTCAACGGATCCGGAAAGCACAACAACTGGTCTCTGACGACAGATGACGGAATCAATCTTCTGGATCCCGGCAAGACACCGCACGAGAACATTCAGTTCCTGCTGATCCTGTCCTGCATTGTCAAGGCCGTAGATGAGCATGCGGGCCTTCTCAGAGAATCTGCGGCGGATCCCGGAAATGATCATCGTCTGGGAGCCAATGAGGCGCCGCCGGCCATTCTTTCCATGTTCCTCGGTGAACAGCTGGAGGATGTGGTAGATCAGCTGGTTAGCACGGGAACGGCAACAAGCAGCAAAGAGGG
>OCTW011617556.1_pt1 | contig 121821 bp, 110 predicted proteins | sample 1539671 | NCBI WGS metagenome assembly OCTW01 (sample SAMN02144230, study PRJEB22623) | gut metagenome | biome: sheep rumen | host: Ovis aries | place: New Zealand | reverse complement strand
CTGAACGGTCGATCTGCACTGACTTCTTTCCCTGTGAGTTTGGCTCCGTCTTGCTCTGGAACCATACCAGATCCATCGTCTTGTCTATTGTCTGGGAGAACTTGTCTGTCGTCATCGTCTCGTTGCTGTTGCCGTTGATCGTGTACTGGATCTTCTCGTCCTTTGGTGCGTCCGGTATCGGATTGACGATCACCTCATATTCGTGCAGATCTCCCTTACAGCCTGTCCTGTTGTCCACCAGCTGGTAGCTGAATGTACCACCATCTTTCGACTCCAAGCCCTCAAAGAATTTCGCATCCAAGTCTTCTCCCAGCGATGTGCCTGACAATGTATCTGACCCCTTCCACCAACGAATAGTGTAGTCGGACGCAGAACCCTTCGTCAACTCCATGTCCACCAAATCCTTGCCCTCTCCCTCGCAGAATTCTGTCTTCGGTTTTCGAAACTCCACATCGGGAACTGGATTAAATCTTACATAAATAGTATCTGCTGTCTTACATGTTCCATCTGGATACAAGGCATCTACAGCATATAGCAATACCGGCATTTCTGTACCACCAAGAGCGACATCGTCATATTCGACAACCTTTGGATCAATCGTACCATTAAGCACCGACTTTGCATCACTGATTGAACCTGGTTTCTCTGCCTCAAACCACTTGATCGCATATCCTGCAGTTCCAAAATCAGATGAAGCCCAATCAGATTTATCTGGTGTGATATCTGCCGCCTGAGAAAGAGTTACACTTTCTCCATAACACAACTCTATCACATCTTTCTTGTTTTTCTTGTCAGTAGCCTTTTTATCAGCTTCAATTTTTATCTTTCCTGCTGGCTCTGTACATGCAGGGCAATCGATTACACACTCAATAGCATCTGAAATTGTATACGACGCACATGGATCATCTGCGTTATAAGCATCATCAGGTGTTGAAGAAAGAGTATAGTCGCTACCTGCAATCACACGGAAATATACCTTATCACCAGAAACCAATCCTTCAAATGGTTTGCTGCCAGCCTTCAAATCCAAATCCTTTATAGGATCCTTTATTCTTGTCCATGATTTCTTATCTTTAGGAGTCAAACTCCACTGATACAAGAAACGAGTATTATTAGCACCACCAAAATAATTTGTCAACATTTCTGATGGTTTTGCAAAAATCTGAATGGCATCATCTGAGTTATCACAAGTTATAGTATCAGTTGCGAAAGTATTAATATCGAAATATGCCTGCAAAGACGGTGCTGCACAAGCACGGATAATGATATCATCAAGAACCAAGTCATTACCATTCTGATCTGTGTTCTGATTATTAACAATCTCCAATTTGACAGCATCATTCTTTTCCAAGAAAATCTGACCAGAAATCTTAACCCAATCTCCAGTACCACCATCCTTTGGCAATGTCTGAGTCGCTCTCTTCTCAATTACATTTGCAGAATTACCAATCTCCGTCAATCTTACAGTAACATCTACTGGGTTGTAAGCGCCTGCAGCAGAAGATGTAAAGATTGTAATATAGCACTCAAAGAACAACTGTCTATTCTGACAAAGATGAGTGATGTCTCGCTCATAAATATTCTGACCACCAGTTTGGTCCTTACAGTTGATCAACAGACAACAACCTTCTGGTGTACCAGAGTGATCATAATGTATTCCTGAATTAAGTTTGATACCATGTAAGTCTGCAGCCCAAGCCAACTGAGCTCCATCCATTCCTTTATAAGCACCAGTATAACCTGTCAATACACCAGCAACAGTGTACTGTCCATCTTCCAAAAATCCAGATCCATCATTAAACGTACAACCCAAAGGTGCATCATCCAATTCATATCTGAACGGAATGGATGTCTTTTTTTTCAACTGCACTGGATTGGCGATATCCGAATAATCCCATACCTTATATGTTTTTCCTGTTTTGTCAGACAAATCAAATTCACCAAAATCGTCCTTAAACACTACCTTACGAGAAGCAGGAACAGAAACACCTTGATCATTGATAATCTCACAACATTTCTCCGTTTTAATATTTAATTTATTTGATGTGAATTCAACTCCACCATAAGTCACCTTCAACTGATACTCATATGATTTCTCACCTGCAGGCGTTTCAAATGAATAGTTAGGAGACGTTGCTCCAGCAATAGCCTTTCCTCCTTCATACCATTGGTATGTAGCACCTTGAAAAACTCCTTTAGCCTTGAGGTTCGCAATTTCACCAGCACAGATTGTCTCACCGTCTTCTGAATAAATCTGAGGGTCAATTGTTCCGTAAACCTCTATAGATGTGATCTGTATCGAGGCACAATTTAGACCCATATACTGACTATTCATATTTACATTCAAGAAAAATGAGCCATCAGCATCCGCTTTTCCTGCTGTTGCTTGTGCTCCCATCACCTTGCTATTGTCATACGTTCCAGTCTCCCCATGCTTTATCTGTGTAGCATCCTGACCTGCTGTCAAATTATATTGATCTGGATTCTCAGCAACTTTGATACTTGTCTGCTGACTACCACTTTGATCACATTTCAATTTATCATAACCATCAGCCTTAGGATCAATGACAGAACGATATTTAATTATGACTTTCACTGATGAGTTAGGTTTCAATCCGTTTACTCGATAAGACATGATCGTCTTATTTGCAGTACCCTTGAAACGACTCCAAACAACACCCCAATCTTCCTTTGTATCATCTATATAATGTAGAGAGTCTAGCTGAATAGGGTTTCCGGTAATTGCCATAAACTCACCGTCATGGAAATGCGATTTAATACGCTCTCCTTTATTTGCAGTCTGCTTACTATAATCATAATCAAGATCATCTGCTTTTGATGGCTGTGTTCCAAATAATGTAACCTCTCCACCAAAGATTCCAATCATCTTGATTTCATTAGTTCCGACATAAGCCTTTCCCACAGCTGGAACACTAGGATCAAAGTCGGTACCTCCAACAAGAACTTGCTTACTACCTCCGCCACCTTGAGCAAAGGTTCCAGTCACCGCACCTAAAGCTAGAAGTGCAGTAAAAGCAAAACGCCTAAAAAAACTTTTACTTTTCATATATGTTTTACCCTATTAAATTTCAAAATATTTAGAACTTAAAACAATACTCATTATATGTAATTATACAAAATGAGAAAGCAAATATATAAAAAAAAAGACAAAAAAGAGTTTTTTTGAAAAAAAACGACTTGACATGATTGTTTTTATATATTCAAAAAAGAAAAAGCAAGATTTTTTGATAAATTTAAACACGCAAAAAAATTGTAGAAAAATTTTCAAAAGAGAAAAAAAAGTTACATATTTGCAATACAAATAAATGCAAATTAAATCTATAGAGTATGGAGAGCAAATTAATTGGAATCATCGGAGAAAATGCCGGTGTTGTTTGGAGGTTTTTAAATGCATCGTCAAGTGAAAAATTCTCTTTCGAACAATTGAAAAAGGGAACTAAACTAAAAAATGATGAATTATATGCAGCAATCGGTTGGCTGGCAAGAGAAAACAAAATCCAAATTGAGGAGAACGGTTCAAAAGCTTCCTATAGCGCAATTGAATTTTTCTTCTAAAAAACAAAAGCGATTGGCTCTCCAATCGCTTTTGTTTTTTATAATTCGAACAACTTTCATTGAAGTATCTATTTAGCAACAGATTTTCAATAATTGTGACAAGGAATGAAATCGTAAATTTCATTCTCATTTATCTTCTTTATTGTCTCAATCAACAATGATATAATCGCATCCACATCACGAAGATCACATACTTCTACAGGTGTATGCATATATCTGTTCGGAATGGAAATCAACGCCGTCGCCACTCCTTCTCTTGTTAACTGGATCTTGCATGTATCTGTGCCTCCAGTGGCAGAAGAATTTGTCACATTCTGATATGCAATGCCTTTTTCCTCCGCAGTGTCCTGCAACAAATGCACCAAAGCGACGTTGTTGTCGGCACAATGACGGATCACAGCACCGTCTCCCAATTTACAATTACCATATTTTATTGCGGAACAGTCAGGTACATCAGTAGCAAAGCCGACATCCAAAGCGAAACCAACTTGCGGATTGACTTTATACGCACTTGTCACAGCACCACGACATCCTACCTCCTCTTGAGAAGAAGCCACTCCATAGACTCCGATCTTCAAATCTTCCTTGGAAAGACGACGGATCACTTCAGCCACGATAAAAGCTCCTATTTTATCATCCAGACCTTTGCTGGAAATCCTATGTTTTCCAATAAAAGAGACATTAGAAACAACGGCAACAGGATCCCCCACCTGAACCATCTCTTTTGCCTCTTCCGCACTTTCCGCACCTATATCAATCCAAAGTTTATCAAGATCCAATGCTTTAACACGCTCCTCAGCAGTCTGCAAATGAATAGGTTTCTTTCCTATTACTCCTCTAACTTTGTTTCCTCGTGAAAGAATAACAACCTCGGTTCCAGGAACAGTCAACAAATCAATACCTCCATGTTTGCGAACATAAACAAAGCCATTATCATCAATGTGCATCACCTGAAAACCAATTTCATCTATATGCCCACATAACATCACTTTGAAATCAGCATCGGGATTAATCACACCATAAGAATTGCATAAAACGTCACTGTCAACAGTAGCAAACTGATGAACATAATCCATCCAACAATGAGCAGCCTCCATCTCATATCCTGAAGGTGAATATGAAGAAAGAAGATTTTCTAAAAAACCGACGCTACTCTCATCAATGTTTTTATAATCTGATAAATCCATAGTCTTAAAAAATTACGGCACAAAGTTAATAAAAAATCTTTGCTGTAAGCCAATCTTTGAAAACATCTTCTCCAATGGACAATATCTTTGAATTTTGATGTCTCTTTATAATCCCATACAAATAAAGGACGACAAAACGAAGGCTGTTCTAAAATGAACAAAAAAGCGATGTTCAAATGAACACCGCTTTCAATTCCTATTAAAAATTTCTTATTATCTACAGAAATGCTGAGTCTTACAGAATGAGTAACTTAACATCAACTCATGATCTCCCTTAGTATGTCTACCCCAACCTGTCAAAAGCAAACCATAAGTATAACCGATATTAAATTTCTTAATTCTAATACCTCCCATTGGTCTCAAACACAATGGCTGTGAATTATTCGTATCCAAAGAATGACGATACAACAATTCAACCCAATAACCGAAATCCTGTCCAGGAACATCCTGCATAAACTTCAAATGGAAATCCAACTGACGCTGACTACCTTTACTAGTCTCAGTATTATTAGTTTCTCCACCTCCGTTAGACTCATCGTCACGATCGATATTGAACTTGAACATTGCACCAGGCTCAAACTGCATTCCATCTCCTAATTGGAAATCATATCCCAAAAAGATAAATGGATTGATAGGCCTAATAGGCTCTGTTTTTCCTAATTCTTCCAACTTTGTTGGCACCAAATTTGCAATAGTTAAACCTGCAAAGAAATTGTCAAACAAGAAGTATGTACCGAATGTGGCATTAAAATAATAACCTTTATTTTCGCCACCATTTTCGATTACTATGTCTGGTGCCTGCTGGTCAAACAATTTGCTGTCAAAGCCATAGCCATTAACAACACAAGCAAGAGCGAAAGACAACTGTCTGGTAATGTCTCTCTGCTTCATCATATAGCCACGTGTACTACTACCCGACAATGGGATATGATAACCCAAAGACACTTGTCCACCTCTTCTTAAAGAGTATCCATTTTGATCTAAATACGCATAAGCACCGATACCTAGGCGCTCCAATCCACCGCGTAATCTCGTACGAAAACTTAGCGTAGTGAAGCGAGGTGTCTCTCCCCTACTTCCATCCACTCCTGAAAATCCTAAATAACCAGTCCACATGAAGTGAGTACAACGCTCAGCACCGGCAACAGCAGGGTTAACCAAGTAGTAATTGTAATAGTACTGATTATAGACGATCTCCTCTTGCGCCTTTAGTCCCGTCTGAGATAGCAAGACCATAGTCAATGCTACTAAAATGTGTTTTATCTTCATTTTTCAACTATTTTGCAACAGTTCTTAAATAATGGTAATAGAAATAGGTTTTATCCTAATTCATTTATTAACGTTTGGCAAATATAAATAAGTTTAATAAAACCTGCAATACTTTTTTACTTTTCTTTACTAAATTATTGTTAATAGGCAGCCTTATCACCCTTAATCATATTAAAAACGGTTTGAAATATGATTCTTATATCCAACCAGAAGCTCCAGTTTTCTATATACCATACATCTTGTTTTACTCGGCCTATCATCTGACTAATGTCAGACGTTTCCCCTCTAAAACCTGTAACTTGAGCCCAACCTGTAATTCCTGGTTTAGCCAAATGACGTACCATATATTCATCTATCAGTTTTGAATATTGTTCCGTCTGGCTTACCATATGCGGACGTGGTCCAACAACCGACATGTCTCCAAACAGAACATTAACAAACTGTGGCATTTCATCCAAATTTGTCTTTCTTAATATTGCCCCAACTTTGGTAATTCGAGAATCTCCCTTCGTCGCTTGCAATCTATCCGCTTCTTCATTAACCTTCATGGTACGGAACTTCAAACAATAGAATTCTTTTCCATTTTTTCCCGTTCTTTTCTGTTTGAAGAATACAGGACCTGGCGACGACAACTTAACCGCTATTGCCAAGACAACATATAATGGAGAGAACAACAATAGCACTAACGATGAGAATATAATATCAAACAACCGTTTACCTGTTCTATTCCATGGTTTTTCCAAAGGTTCATCGCGAAACAAAATCATTGGAATATTAGCCACATTAACCAAAGAGACTCCTTTTTTTATATATCTCTGAAAATCTGGCACTATCAAACTCTTTACAAAACATCGTTCGGCTTCACGCATTATTTTAAATGAATTACGGTCGTCACCTGCAGGAAGTGCACTTATCACTTCATCGACATCTCCAGTTTTTATCAATTCCAATGCATCTGCCAGTGTTCCTTTTACTAGTTCAGCTTCTACTTTATAATCTGATGGATCTCTGTCATCATATATACCAAGTACATCATACCCCTGTATTCTGCTCTTCCTCAACTCATCATAAACCTGAGAAGCGACATGACCTGCTCCCAAAATAATCACTTTACTGCAGTTTCTAGGCAAATGTCTCCAATATCGGTACACATTTCTTGCTATGAATCTCCACAAGAAAACTACTCCGAATAGCGTTGTAAAAAACAATGCAAAAAATCTTATGGAAAATTTAATATCCGCAAGAATAAACGCAACTATCAGTATCAAAGAAAATAAGAAAATTGTACGAAACACTTTCGACATAATTCCTTCAATCACTGCAGTCGGCTTATCAAAGATCGTTCCATGCTGAGAAAATGAAACCGCATATGCTAGTGTTGCCAATACGTGCAACATGTCACGAGACAAATAAGGATCTACATTATATCCAAAAAAATGAAGCAATACCGCAAGAAGCAAATTCAACAACAGCATCTCCGCGATAAAAACAACACCTTTGAAAAATATATTTTCGTAATTAACAAACATATCCATCTGTAAATTAGCCACCTACACTTTCTTTATCAATCAATCCACCCTTTTCAATAGACAGATTATAACAAAGATAGTTAGTTTTGACGATAAACAAACAAACATCTCTAAAAAAATGTTAATTTTTATCACCAAATGTTTGCTCGTCTACTTGGATCTATATACATAGAATCTTTCTCAGTAACTCCAAATGCATCATACCATTCGTTGATGTGCGGAAGTGCTCCATTCACTCTCCATTTTCCTAATGAGTGAGGATCCTCCTTTGTCCTGCGTATGATTTCCTCTGGACGGATATTATTCGCCCACACTCCGGCATACGACAAAAAGAATCTCTGCTCCGGTGTAAAACCATCCACAACTGGCAATGGATTTGTTTTCATAGCTCTTTTCAATGCGTTGAAAGAGATTTTTAATCCTCCATGATCTGCCAAATTTTCACCCAAAGTGAACTTTCCATTCGCATATACTCCTGGAGCCACCTCTATACCATTGAAATATTCCATGATGCTACTTGAGCGAAGTGTAAATAAAGCAGCGTCTTCTGCCGTCCACCAATCTTTGAGATTTCCATCAACATCAAACTGTCTTCCCTGATCGTCATATCCATGCGTCATCTCGTGACCGATAACCACTCCAATAGCTCCATAGTTATATGCGTCATCCGCACTCATATCAAAAAATGGCTTCTGAAGAATTCCGGCTGGGAAACAGATTTCATTTGTTGATGGATTATAATAGGCATTAACAGTCTGCGGATACATATGCCACTCTGTCTTATCCACTGGTTTTCCCGCCTTTTCCAGCATTATATCAGCCTTGAATCTGCTGATTCTCTTTGTGTTTTCCCAAAGATTCTCATCTGTGATTTCAAGAGACGTGTAGTCTCTGAACTTATCAGGATATCCGATTTTCACCGTGAGACCAGCCAATTTTTCTTTTGCTTTGACCTTAGTGGAATCACTCATCCACGACAAGCTATCCAAACGTTCTGCATATGAATCCTGCAGATTTTTAACTAGTTGCACCATTCTCTCCTTATGCGACGCCGGGAAATACTTTTCCACGTACATTTCGCCAAGTGCCTCGCCCATCGCATTCTCAAGCAACGACACTGCCCTCTTCCATCTTGGGGATGGCTCCTGTCGTCCGGATAAAACCTTACCATAGAAATCAAAGTTCACATTGTAAACCTCGTCACCCAACGAACCTGCAGCACGGTCGATCAATTGCCATGCCATGTAGTTTTTCAATACACTTATATCCTCATTAACAATCAGTTCAACCGCTTTCTTGATTGGAGGAATCTGAGAAACATTAATGGAATCTTCCTTCAAATTGAATTTTTCAAAATATGAATCCCAGTCAAAACCAGTAAAGTCGTCCTTAAACTGGCTATATGAAATCTTGTGGTAATTATCGTTCGGAACTCTGAGTTGCTCCTTTGTATAGAAGGATTCAGCCAATGCGGTCTCGATTTTCATCACGTCTTCCGTACACTTTTTCGCTTCGTCAGCAGTATAGCCAAAAAGTTGCAACATTCTTTCTACGTGGACGACAAACTGCTCTCGTATTTTCACCATAGATGTATCTTTCTGAGAAAGATAATAGTCACGACTTCCTAGAGACAAGCCACTCTGATATGTATGAAGCATATTCATTTTGCTGTTCTTGTCGTCGGCTCCAATATAAAAAGCGAAAAATACATTCACGTCGATCTTATGCAAATCTGCAATCAAAGCTGGTAGCTGCTCTTTACTCTTCACAGTGTCAATTGCACGAAGATCCTCAGTCAAAGGTGCTTTTCCTATGGAATTCAGTTTTGTTGAATCCATATAAAGATTATAGAGAGTGCAAAGTTTGTCGCCGACGCTGCCTTTCTCAAACTTTTTCGTGGCCAAATCCTCGATAAGCGACTTCATCTGCTGCTTATTCAATTCTCCCACTTGCTCGAATGATCCATATCGCGCATACTCCCCTGTCAAAGGATTTTTTTTCATCCATCCGCCACACGCGAACTGATAAAAATCATTCCTTGGGTCGACGGTAGTATCCAAATTAGTTTTGTCGATTCCCGACTCTACAACATTAGTCTGCTTTTCTCCGCCTCCACATGATGCCATGGAGATAATAGTAGCAGGCAGCAACGTCAACATAATCTTCTTCATCTCATTAATCAAATATCATATAAACAAAGCATTTCAAGAGCGTTTTTCCAACTCTCTCAAATTCTGCATCTTTTTTTCTTTCAAATATTCGGTGATTGTGCTCAAATGTTCGCGCACCTTACCACCTCCGAATTCATACACTTTCGACACCAGACCATCAAGGAAATCACGGTCGTGGGACACAAGGATAATTGTGCCCTCAAAATTCTGTAAAGCAGACTTCAATATGTCCTTTGTTCGAAGGTCAAGATGGTTCGTCGGCTCATCCAAAATCAAAAGGTTCACTGGTTCAAGCAAAAGTTTCAGCAAAGCAAGACGTGTCTTCTCTCCTCCCGACAAAACCTTGACCTTCTTCAATGAAGCTTCACCGCCAAACATAAAAGCTCCCAGCAAATCTTTGATTTTAGTGCGGATATCTCCTTGCGCGACATTGTCAATTGTCTCAAACACCGTCAGTTCTCCATCTAGAAGAGAAGCCTGATTCTGTGCAAAATATCCAATCTGCACATTATGACCAATCTGGCAACTGCCCTCAAACGGAATTTCATTCTTGATACATTTCACAAGAGTGGACTTACCCTCTCCGTTTCTACCGACAAAAGCGACTTTGTCTCCTCTTTCGATTGTCATATTCACGCCTGATACAATCACCTTGTCATCGTAAGCCTTCTGTAGATTTTCCACAATCACAGGATAATTTCCTGAACGAGGAGCAGGCTGGAATCGAATCTTCAAAGCTGAAGTGTCAACCTCCTCAGGCTCGATAAGTTCGAGTTTTTCAAGCATTTTGACACGAGACTGCACCTGAAGAGTCTTTGAATACGTGCCCTTGAAACGTTCAATGAAATCTTTTGTTTCAGCAATCATCTTCTGTTGCTCTTCGTAAGCCTTCTGCTGTTGCTCACGTCTCTCCTTTCGCAATTCAAGGTAATGAGAATAGTTGACTTTGTAGTCGTATATTCTTCCCATCGTCACCTCGATTGTGCGTGTGGTGATATTATCGACAAAGGCGCGGTCGTGGGATATCACAATCACCGCCTTTGCGCTATTCACAATAAAATCTTCAAGCCACTGAATAGACTCGATATCAAGATGGTTTGTTGGCTCATCAAGTAGCAGAACATCCGGTTTCTTCAACAACAATTTGGCAAGTTCAATACGCATTCTCCATCCTCCGCTGAAATCGCTTGTCTGACGGTCGAAATCAGAACGAAGGAATCCAAGACCGAGAAGAGTTCTCTCCACGTCTTCCTCATAATTCGTATTGTCGATAGCATAAAATTTCTCACTCAATGCGGAAACCTTTTCTATCAATGCCATATATTCATCACTTTCGTAGTCTGTACGCTCACCTAATTCCTTATTGATATTCTCAATCTCCCTCTCCATGGCAAAGAGTTGCTCAAAGGCAAGACTAGCCTCCTCACGTACTGTACGGCCATCCTCCGTCATCAAATGTTGCGGAAGATATGCAATAACAGTATCTTTAGGTGCTGACACATTTCCTCTTGTCGGTTTCTGCACACCAGCCAAGATTTTCAACAATGTGCTCTTTCCAGCACCGTTCTTTCCCATCAACGCAATTCTGTCTTTCTCATTGACTTGGAAAGAGATGTTTTCAAAAAGGGTTCTGCCGCTAAACTCTACGGCCAATCCATCAACTGATATCATTTATTATTTGTTAACCTTTATACTAGAAATAATGCCATACAACTCTGTACGACGACTAGCCTTCAGAGGCTCAGGAATTTCCATTAACACTGTAAAGACCTTCTTAGTATCATTATCATAAAAAACGTAGCGTTCTTTATAAATCGTAGTGTCCAATTTAACTAATTTGTAAGTATCCTTATCAAGATATGCAAACTGGTTGGCAGTTAGCTTTCGTGAATCATAGCCAGCAAATGAAACTGTTTCATCTGACAACAATTCATGACCAGCATCAGGAGCATATGATGAATTCTTGAACAAATCTGCTATAACATCTACATCTGTTGGATTTGCTGTAGATGGATCTGAAAGCAAATAATAATGGATTCGAACATTTTTTGACAAAGTGTCCATTGTCAAAAAGTAATCAAAAGTATAATCCTTACCACCAACAGGAATATTAATAGTTCCTTGATTCCACACACCAAAAGTGTGGTTTTCAGGATAAACGACATGGATGCCATCCAAATCTAACATTTGACCAGGCACATCAATATCAGTAAAATTGTTTTGATTCTTAGGGTCATCATCATCACTTTTACAAGATGTAAAAACTAAAGAAGACAAGCCCAATGTCAAAAATGAAATCTTAACGAATTTCATAAAACTAAATTTTTCCATATACCCTATTTTTAAAATTACATGACAAAGATAATAATTTTTGCAGAATATTTCATATTCAATTCAAAAGGCATCCGAAATAGACAAAAAAACCGGGTTTTTACAAACCCGGTTTTAATATGTTTCAAAAAAGATCGTTATGCTCTTTCTGCAAGACGTTTCTCTTTCTCTATTCTCTTAGCCTCTTCCTCTTCATCAGCCTTTGCCGAGTAGTACTTGCATGCAAATGGAGCTGCAATGAAGATTGAAGAATATGTACCAACGATTACACCAATCAACATAGCGAAGATGAATCCACGGATTGTCTCTCCACCAAAGAAGAAGATGATAACCAACACGATCAATGTACTCAATGATGTACTGAATGTACGGCTTAGAGTAGAGCTGATAGCTGAGTTGAACACATCCTGCTTATTGAAATCTGCACCCTTACGATTGCGGATAAACTCACGGATACGGTCGAAAATAACAACCTTATCGTTGATAGAGTAACCGATCACTGTCAAGATCGCCGCAATGAATGACTGGTCGACCTCCAATGAGAATGGAACGACTCCAGTCAATGGCAATATACAGTACAACAATAGGATGAACAATGTATCATGAGCAAGAGCAAGCAACGCACCTCCGGAATATGCAATACGGTTAAATCTCAAGAAGATATACAATCCGATACCTAACATCGCAATCAACACAGCGATTACAGCTGAAATCTTGATATCGTCTGCCATTGTTGGTCCGACCTTCTGTGACGACTGAATACCATAAGTAACCTCAGACTGAGTGTCAGCTAGTGTAGCAACACCATCATTGACAACATAACGGTTTACAAACATATCCTCTGTAACACCACTATTCAAGATTGGTTTCAAAGAATTGTACATTCTTGTCTCGATATCTGCATCCACGTCATCCTCTGTATCTTGAATACGGAAGTTTGTAGATATACGTACCTGATCTGCTGAACCAATTGTGATCACGCTTGCATTAGCACCGTCGAATGCATTATCTAGCAAATCCTTAACCTCACCAGTAGTAACATCTCTCTCAAATTTCACTGTGTAGTTTCTACCTCCAGAGAAGTCGATACCCTGCTGCAAACCAATTGCGAACAAAGAAACAATAGCAACGATAATCACTCCGAATGCTGCCATCAAATATGGTTTTGACTTGCCAATAAAATCAAATTTGACATTCTTAAACCAGTTTTCTGAAAGCTTAGTAGAGAATGTAAGTTTCTCAAATCCTTCGCTCTTTGAATACAAATCGAAGATCAAACGTGAAACGAAGATTGCTGTCAACAATGAGCAAAGGATACCGATGATCAATGTTGTCGCAAATCCCTTGATAGGACCCGTACCGAAATAAGCCAAGATGATACCTGTCAAGATTGTTGTCACATTGGCATCGATGATAGCACTCATCGCATTGCCGTAACCATCTTTCAAAGCCTGCTTCATATTCTTTCCTGCAGACAACTCCTCACGGATACGTTCATAGATCAACACATTAGCGTCGACCGCCATACCCAATGTAAGCACAATACCTGCGATACCAGGCAATGTCAAAACAGCCTTCAATGAAGCCAAAACTCCAAATATCAAGAATACGTTGCAAACCAATGCGGCATCAGCAATAAGTCCTGGCACCAATCCATAGTAAGCAATCATATATATAAGGACAAGAACGAATGCAACCACGAATGAGATCATACCTGCATTGATAGCCTCCTGACCTAGAGATGGTCCAACCACGTCTTCCTGAACAATTTTTGCAGGGGCTGGCATCTTACCACTCTTCAATACGTTAGCCAAGTCTTTTGCCTCATCTACAGTAAAGTCTCCTGTGATTTCAGAACGTCCACCTGAAATCTCACCGTTTACACGAGGATAAGAATATACATAACCATCAAGGACGATTGCTATACACTTTCCAATATTTTCACGTGTCATCTTAGCCCATGTCTTGGCTCCCTCCTGATTCATCTCCATGCTTACAGCAGCATAGATAGAATGGTCGTTGAAGTCAGCACGTGCGTCTGTCACGCTTGCTCCTGTCAACTGTGCTTTTCTCTCCTTACCCTTCAAAGCCTTAGACTTCAATGCGATAAGTCCGAAATAGCCATTAAACTCCTCTTTAACTGTCCAAGCGAAGAATGTTGAGTTTGGAATCAAACCTTTTGCGCGACCCATATTTAAATACTCAGACACCTTAGCTGTATCACTGTAGTGAGCATAACCTACACGTGGACCAGGGTAAACCTGACCTGTCTGGAAGTTGATGCTTGGCTGCAAGTATGAGAACAATGAAGTTGTACCCTCTGCCTTTGTAGAGTCAGCATCCTTGTTAAGGTTAGCAAGCAAACTGTCTGATGCTGTAGCTTCAGCTGCAGCAGTCTTTGCTGTATCTGCTTTTGTTGTGTCAGCAGCATTCTTGTTCATTTCTGCCACCATCTCATTTACAGCAGAGATATTACGAGCGATTTCAGAAAACTCTGTAGTCTCCCAGAATGCCAAATCGGCACTACCCTGAAGCAACTTACGTACACGCTCTGGCTCCTTCACACCTGGCATCTCAATCAAGATACGGCTAGAACCCTCAAGCTTCTGGATATTTGGCTGAACCACACCATAACGGTCGATACGTGAACGAAGCACATTAAATGAATTGTCGATAGCGCTATCAACCTCTTCTCTCAATACCTTTACTACTTCGTCGTTTGTTGATGTGTAGTTGATTTTATTTTTCAACGTGTAACCACTGAAGATTGAAGCCAACTGGCCTCCTGGGTTAACTTCGTTGAATGCATCAATAAACAGTGTTAAGAAGTCTTTCTGTGAAGTCTTCTGTTTTTCCTTCGCCAAAGCGATTGTCTTTGTGAAAGATTCCTCTGATGCCTGATTGCCTGCAAGCGCCTTCAAAATGTCTGGAACGGAAATTTCCATCACCACATTCATACCACCTCTCAAGTCCAAACCTAAGTTCAACTCTTTCTCTCGGCACTCTTTCAACGACCAATTTGATTCGTTGTGGCTCAACAATGTATCCATGTACGCGTTATACTTCTGAGCGTCTCCCTCAGCGTATGCCTCAGCCTCACTCTTATAGTGGTTTGAGACAAACGTGAACGATAGTGAATACACGCATGCCAAAAAAAGAGCAACAACCAGAAACCATACAATTCCTTTGTTTTGCATTTTTTTTGTTATTTAATTTTTTTATTTATATTCATCTTAACACTATTAATGTGCAAATTTAAGATAAAAAAATATCATTTGCGTATTTTTCGACATTTTTTTTGACGTTTCAATTTACATTAGACTAACAAAATAGTGTTTCCGCATTCTTTTGTGTAGAGACGGGATTCTACACGTCTCTACTCATATATATATAATTTCTATTTCGTATATATCAAAGTGGATAATTTGTCCTCCTCAAAAATGTCGTTCGCTATCTCCAAAAGTTGCTTCGACGTAATCTTAGATATTTTTTCAGCCACTACCGAATTTGATTCATTCATACCAAAGAATAGAAAACTTTTTGCCATGTTGAGAGCATAGTTCTCTCTGTTCTCATTAGCTATAGTCAGTTGTCCCATCAGTTGTCGCTTTGCTCGCTCCAACTGTGATGACGGCATTTCCCTTTCACGCAAGTTTTTCAACTCTTTATATATGACATGCAGACATTTTTCTGTATCTTCATGTTCTGTGCCAAAATAGATATTGATTAAGCCGTCATCTGAATAGGCTGTGTAGGCCGATTCCACAGTATAAGCCAAACCTCTCTTTTCCCGCACAGCAAGATTAAGTTTGGAATTCATTCCTGGGCCGCCCAATATATTATTCAGCAGATACAATGGCAGACGTCGTTCGTCCGACAACGAGTATGCTCTCGCCCCGATCAACGCATGTGTCTGGTGTGTGTTCAGATTCTTGCGAACATGGTCGGGCACATACAACGCCGACTTTTGTCTGGTCTTAGTGCTATATTTGGCAGCGACGTCGCCAAAATATTTCTCTGCGAGCCTCATCACCTTTTTAAACGGAATGTTGCCGACGGAGAAAAAAAGTATTCTGTCTGTGCAATAATTGTTCGCCACAAAGCGAAGGGCATTCTCTGTGGTGTATTCCTGCAGACGTTCGGCATCTCCTAGAATATTTCTGCCAAGCTGCGAATTTTTGAAGACGATGCTTTCAAACTCATCATAGATCAACTCCGACGGAGAATCGTTATAAGAGTTGATCTCCTCTATAATCACGTCGACCTCCTTGTCTATCTCATGAGACGGGAATGTCGGATGGAATACAATGTCAGAACATAAGTCGAGTGCTTTTTCAAAATCTGCAGTCAACACAGTGGAATACACAAAGGTTTCTTCTTTGGTAGTGTACGCGTTGATTTCCCCACCCACTCCTTCAAGACGGTTGAGAATATGCCATGAGTTTCTTTTTTCAGTTCCCTTAAAAAGCATGTGCTCAATGAAATGCGCCATACCACTCTCGTCCTCTTCCTCATCTCGGGTGCCGGCATTGATTGCGAAGCCGCAATACGCCACCTGTGAAGCCTCCTCTTTATGCACTATGCGGACTCCGTTGGGCAACGTCGCCGCATGAATATCCGTATTCTTCATTTAATCATTCCTTGCTTTTTCAACTCACCGACACAGAGTTCAAGTTCATCATACCACTCCTGTCCAAATCTTCTGATCAAAGGCTCTTTTAAGAATTTGTAGACGGGAAGATCATTTATACTGCCTAATTTTCTTGCACATTTGCAGACATCCCACTTATGATAATTCACAGCGACACAATCGCCGACCTTATCGAGTCGGACAGGATACAGATGACAAGAAATTGGTTTGTAGAAATCACTTCTTCCTTCTCTATATGCGACCTCAAGAGCGCACTTGCACATTCCGTCCTTGTCGATGGTTGTGAAGACACACTCTCTACCGTTCACAATGGATGTCACTTTGTCGCCCTGCGGATCTGTATACCACACTCCCTGCTTCTTAATCACCTCCTTCGACGCTTCCGAAAGTTGATCCCATACTACATCTACAAGACGCTCCAAGATAGGAATTTCATCATCTTCCAACGGAGCCCCACAGTCTCCCTCAATACAACACTCTCCCTTGCACTTTGCCAAGTCGCAAAGGAATCTGCGTTCCAACACATCAAAACTTACTATCGTATCCTGAATCTGCAACATACCAATTACAACTCTACTACTGTCTTTCGCAATTTCACCAATTTAGTCAACAACGCTTCTGCCAAATCAAGACGAAGCATGTTAGCACCGTCGCTCTTAGCTACACTCGGATCCATATGCGTCTCCATAAACAATCCGTCCGCACCGACAGCAATTCCTGCTCGTGCGATTGTCTCTATCATATCTGGATTTCCTCCAGTCACTCCTGATGTCTGATTTGGCTGCTGAAGCGAATGTGTGATGTCGAGCACCACTGGATAGCCTATCTTCTGCATCGTAGGAATACCACGGTAATCGACAATCAAATCCTGATAGCCGAACTCAGTTCCACGGTCTGTCAAAAGAATCTTGTCGTTGCCACACTCCTTGATTTTGCCAGCAGCAAACTTCATCGATTCAGGAGAAATGAACTGACCTTTCTTTATATTTACCACTTTTCCTGTTTTGGCAGCGGCAACCAAAATATCTGTCTGACGGCAAAGGAATGCTGGGATCTGGATCACATCAACATACTTGGCTGCCATGTCGGCCTCTGAAGCAGAATGGATATCCGTCACCACAGGAATATTATACTTCTCCCCCACTCTCTTCAAAATATCCAATGCCTTCTCATCTCCGATTCCAGAGAAACTGTCAAGACGCGAACGGTTAGCCTTTCGGTATGATCCCTTGAAAATATATGGGATGTGAAGTTTATCACAGATAGCCACCATCTTATCAGCGATCTCAAAAGCCATCTCCTCACCTTCTATACAGCAGGGTCCCGCCATCAAGAAAAAATTATTGTCGGCAAGATATTTTAGTTTTGGAATGAAAGAATAATCCATAGTCATATATATTTCTTATTTTATTGTTGTCTACAAATATAGCAAGATGCTGAGAATAATCAAAATGTCTTTTATAAGAAACACACGTCCACATGTCTCTACAAACATAGACAGGTTTCAAGCCTTTCCATTCTCCTTGTTTTTCCGATACAGCTGCCAGCTGTTGAACACGTTGTGCCAGATACTGTAGAAGCCACCAGCGATTGAAGTGATAGGAGAAAAAAATGTGTAGCCCACCCAGATTGCAAAGACTGTGTTTTTCTGACCCAATGCCTGACCTCCACTTATCTCGTCGTCAAATTTTCTGCCGACCCATTTGCCAAACGCGAACTGTGACACACAAGCTATAAGCGAAGCCAAACCAATACCTATTATTGTTGCGACGGTAAGATTCACAGCCAAAACCACATATCTGACAGTGACTGCGATTGCAATAGAAAGTGAGACTGCCCAAATATAGAAAGCTAAATTTCTAGTTGAAATGACTCTGTTATGAAATTTAGGCATTGCGTATCTGACCAATATAGCCAAGAAAAACGGACAAATAAGCATCGGGAACACTTTAGCCATAATCTTGAAGAACGCCAGCCAAAACGTGATGCCGCTCTCTGGGTTCAGTATCGGCACAATTGCTGACACCGCAACTGTCGTCACAAGATTTATAAACATTGTATACGCCACCAACGTCGCACCATTTCCTCCAAGTTTTTGAGTGAGCACAGCCGCTGCTGTGGCTGTAGGACATATGAAACAAATCATCGCCGACTCCAATGAAATTCTATAAGCACCGTCTGGATAAAAATAGACAAGCAATCCTGTCAGCACAAAAATAAAAATCTGAAAAGCAAGTCCATAAATATGCCACCGCTTCCATCGCAGGTCGCGGATGTCAATCTTACAGAACGAGATGAAGAGCATCGTGAAAATCAATATAGGCTGGACTACAGAAACGATATCAGCCGCATTCGTACGCCACTGCATCGACACAGGAAGCAAGAAATGCCATATCAAATAACATGTCGCGCCAAACACCATAGCGCAAGGCAAGGTCCAATTTCTCAAAAATCTTATAACCGAATCCATTTGTTTCATAATTTCGGCCACAAAATTAGTAAAAAATCCGTTTCAGTATGTCAAACAACACATTCTTAATTCTTAACTCTTAATTATTAATTTAACACAAAAAAGGCTGCGTCAACCGACACAGCCTTTTTAACGTGGAGATGGAGGGGGTCGAACCCTCGTCCAAACGAGGAATCAATATGCTTTCTACATGCTTATTCCAGCCTTTGGTTTTCGAGCGTTGGCAAGACCTGGACCACCAACCAACACCTTAGTCTGAAAATTTCATGCCGTCATCCAGACTCTAACGACACTATTCCCGATATTCTGCGCCTCGCTGATCCAATCGCCTCAGGACGTGGGCTTGGGGAGACGTCTTGTCGCAGTCGTCTTGACCGCGATAAAGCTAACTTACTGTACTTCGGTTAGGCTGCAAGAGCATAGTTATTCTCGCCAGTTAAATTTTTGGTCTCCAGATTATAGTGCTAGCCACCAGCGCACTGCATGCTTACATACCGCTTCTGCCCGCTGTCAAAACCGGTCATCCCCATATTTGAGATGCAATCCCGTAAGATCACATCGCAAAAATAATTCTTTTATTCTTCTTACACAATAGTTCTAAACGCTTTTTACTTTTTTTCGACTGGAATAGAATCTGCTGGCAAAACCGACGGATCCAAAACTTTTTGTTTTTGAGCCGTTGTATCTGATTTTGGAACTTCAACATCACCTTCCATGTCGCCATCCTGACAAGATGCCAATGCGAGTGTAGATGCGACAACCGCAGTCGCAACAATCTTTAGTGGAGCGATACCAATAACCTTCGCGCTCTTCTTCTCCTTAATCTGACGTGTCAGTTCCGCAAGTTCAGCCTCACACTTTGGACATGTGCCAGAGCATTCTCCCTGATGGTTGCAGACTGTAGGATTGTAATCTATTCCGTTTGCTTTTGCCAGTTCCAATCTGACTCTCTTTAATTCGTCGCAAATTATCCTTCCTTTTGTTTTCATAATTATATCTCTTATTATTTGTTTCTCAATACGCAGTCGATTTTATTGATGCAAGACACACACGTCGCATTATAAATCGTCACATGACACGCACGTCCGTGCGTCTCTACGTGCCATGTCCATCAACCATCAACCCTTATTAATCTCCGTTCTGTAACCAAACAGATCGAAATCAGAAAATCCCATTTCTTTCAATTTGGCGACGCTGCTCTCCTGATCCTCTTTTGTATTATATTCTGGAATCGACGGAATACGTATCATGACTTTGTCTGGTATTCCACATAAAAGTCCAAGGTTCTCCAACACTTGTTTGTTCTCCTTTCCTGTGTAAGCCTTATAGATTTCCGAATTCATATCTTTGACATCCACAATCCAATAGTCAATCACAGAAATAAGAGCTTCAATATTCTTTTTGGGGACATTCAGAGCCGTCTCAATAGTCAGTTTCCAATCCGGTCCACATAGTTCACGGAACTCCCGTATAAACTCATATCTTAGGCTGGGCTCACCTCCTCCAAAACAGACGCCTCCGCCAGTAGCAAGGAAATAGAGTTCATCGATCTTTACCTTTTCATACAGATCAGTTGTAGAGTACACCTTTGCCGCATCAATATTCCTCAACGAGTGTGGATTCAGGCAATACTTGCAGCTCAGTGTGCAAGTGTGGAATGCGGCAAGCGTCGTCACTCCAGCTCCGTCAACAACAAGCCGATGACGGGCGACACCTATGAATGGAGCCTTCTGCATATCAACAACTCTTTAGCCACTCTGATATCTTCACAGCCACATTGTCACCGTCCACTGCGGAGCTTGTGATTCCTCCTGCATATCCGGCACCCTCACCAGCAGGATAAAGACCCTTTATCTGGATATGCTGCATCGTCTCCGCGTCTCTTGGTATACGGACAGGAGATGATGTTCGGCTCTCCACTCCAATAATCACAGCGTCGTTAGTCAGGAAGCCCTTTCTTTTCTTGTCGAACTCCACAAATCCTTCACGCAATCGTTTTGAAATAAAATCCGGCATCCAAAAATGTATGGGAGAAGACGTCACTCCCGGCAAATACGAAACATCTGGCAGTTCGAAACTCATTCTGCCTTTCACGAAATCATATAACCTTTGGCATGGGGCTTTATTTCCGCCTCCTGAATTAGCATAAGCCATCTGCTCATATCGTTTCTGAAACTCCAAGCCTGCAAGCACGCCATACTGCTCATAGTCGGGCATCAACTCAGGCAAATCCTCCACTCTGATTTCCACAACGACAGCGGAATTAGCGTATGGGGAATTTCGTCCCGACGAAGACATTCCATTGACGACAGTCTCTCCCTTATAAGTAGACGCGGGGACAACAAATCCGCCCGGACACATACAGAACGTGTAGACACCTCTGCCGTCTACCTGAGTGACAAACGAATATTCTGCGGCAGGCAAATATAGTCCACGGTCGGCAGCGTGATACTGGATTTTATCAATCAACGCCTGTTTATGCTCCACTCTGACACCCATCGCAAAGCCTTTCGCTTCAAGAGCCACACCCTCGTCGTGAAGCATCTGATAGATGTCTCTTGCAGAGTGACCTGTGGCAAGCACCACCGCTCTACTCTTATATTCTGTGCCATCAGAAACGACAACACCTTTGATAGTATCATTCTCTATAATCAAATGAGACACTTTCGTCTCAAAATGGATTTCACCACCACAATCAAGAATCGTCTTACGCATCTTCTTGATCACCTCTGGCAAACGATCGGTTCCGATATGCGGATGAGCCTCATACAAAATTGAATCCTGAGCTCCATGATAATGGAACACCTGCAGAATACGCTCACTGTCTCCTTTCTTCTTGCTGCGAGTGAACAGTTTGCCATCAGAGAATGTTCCTGCTCCACCCTCTCCAAAACAGTAATTAGACTCCTCATTCAACCCATTGTTACGACACAGTTGGGCGACATCCACCTTTCTGTCGGACACTGCCTTGCCTCGCTCCAACACAACTGGACAATATCCCAATTCAATCAGACGCAATGCGGCAAACAGACCTGCTGGACCCGCACCGACGATGACGATTTTCTCACCATTCCTCACGTCGCCATATTTGAACGGATACTCAATTGGCTTTGCCACAGTCTTATCTGTAAAAGCCTGCACAGTAAGGTTGACTTTCACCTGCACCTTAGAACGTGCGTCAATACTTTTACGGATAATGCGAACCTGACGAACACGGTCGGGACGCACGCCTATTTTCTTAGCCACTTCCGCACGTAACAAATCCTCCTTCGCTGCCTGCTTTGGCAGAACTACCAATTGTATATTGTCGTAAAACATAAAGAATTAATTCTAATCGTACAAAAGTACATAAACTAAACTACATAAAAAAATCTAATCTATCAATACAAGATCCGCCATTCTCAACTAATGACAAAAAAAGCGGAATCCTACCAAAGCAAGATTCCGCTGATATCATCAATTTGGTTTTATTAACCCAAGTATCCTTTCAAAAGTTTGCTGCGTGAATTCTGACGCAAACGACGGATAGCCTTCTCTTTGATCTGACGCACACGCTCACGTGTAAGGCCAAACTGCTCACCTATCTCCTCCAATGTCATCTCCTGACAACCGATTCCAAAGAACATCTTGATGATTTCGCTTTCACGCTCTGTCAAAGTGTCCAATGCACGGTCAATCTCCTTCGACAATGACTCGTTGATCAATGAACGGTCTGCAACCGGAGAATCTGCGTTTGGAAGGACATCAAGCAAACTGTTGTCTTCTCCTTCTGCAAACGGAGCGTCGATAGAAGTGCTTCGTCCAGACACCTTCAATGTGTCAGCCACCTTATCCTCCGGCATGTCTAGCTCACGCGCCAACTCCTCTGCGGATGGCTTTCTCTCATACTTCTGCTCAAATGCAGAAAACGCCTTGTTGATCTTGTTCAATGATCCAACCTGATTCAACGGCAAACGCACAATACGTGACTGCTCTGCCAAAGCCTGCAAAATACTCTGACGGATCCACCATACCGCGTAAGAGATGAATTTGAATCCACGTGTCTCGTCGAACTTCTCAGCAGCCTTAATCAATCCCAAATTACCCTCATTAATCAAATCCGGCAAACTCAAACCTTGATTCTGGTACTGCTTTGAAACAGACACAACAAATCGCAAATTCGCACGAACCAACTTGTCCAAAGCTCGTTCATCTCCTTGGCGAATTCTCTGCGCTAAATCAACCTCTTCCTCCACTGAAACCAATGGTTCACGGCCAATCTCCTGCAAATACTTGTCAAGTGACGCGCTCTCTCTGTTGGTAATCGACTTGGTAATTTTTAACTGCCTCATAAATATAGACTATTAGACTATTTTACAAAAATTGGTGCAAAAATAGCAACTAATTTCGTCTTTGCAAAAATTTCAGCAAAAAAATCAAACATTTTTTTGCGACGGTGCATCATTCAGTCTTCCTTGCGAAATTTTTGAATGTGGAGGCACATCATGAGTAATCCAAACGTTACCTCCGATAATGGAATCGTGACCTATCGTGATTCTGCCAAGCACGGATGCATTTGAATAAATGGTCACATGATCTTCTATAATAGGATGTCGAGGAAGATTCATCGGATGACCATTCTCGTCAAGAGTAAAGTTTTTCGCACCCAAAGTCACTCCCTGGTATAGATTGACATGGTTTCCAATAATACAAGTCTCTCCAATAACAACGCCTGTGCCATGGTCGATGCTGAAATATTCTCCGATCTGAGCTCCGGGATGAATATCTATTCCTGTGCGGGAATGAGCCATCTCAGAAATGATTCGAGGAATGATTGGAATCCCCATTTTGAGCAGACAATGGGCTATACGATAGTTGCTCATAGCCTGAAGCACCGGATAACACAGGATAATCTCACCGTGACTCACCACAGCCGGATCATTGTCGAACATAGCATTCACGTCTGTATAAAGAAGACGCTTGATCTCAGGGATCTGCTCAATGAAATCCATGGCAAGACCGGGAGCTTTCCGCTGTGCCTCAGATGCTGAAATATCAGGGTCAAACTCCAATCCAGAACTGATTTGCGTTTTCAATTCACTATACAGATTATCTATTGATACTCCAATACTGAATTTACGCATTCCATCCCCCACCGGAGCCATATCGAAATACCCAGGGAAAACGACGCTCTTTGTTAGCTGCACTATTTTCTTAAGCGACGATAATGAAGGCAGACTCTGTTCACGTGATGGATTGAGCATATTCTCCACCGACGTAGTGTCTGACAAGATGTCGACAACCCTGTGTAGTCTTTCGTTGTCTTTATTCATAAAGAAAGTCATTAAAATCAATACAAATATAGAAAATAATGCAGAAATCTGCAAAAAAGTTGCTCATTGGCATAATTTTTGTACTATTTTTGTGAAAAGAAAAAAACAGTTTAAGATTATAATGAAAAGAACATTAGGATTTTTGATTTTTGTATTGGCGATGATCTCAAGTGGCTGTTCAAGCGACCATGATCATTTCAGAGGATATGAATATGATGATTACGCCACTCATTATTACTATTACGACGGCTATTACTATTCAGATCCAGAGCACCGTTACCGCTACGACTTCGACTACAATCACTACTACTATGGAAGACTTGAGTGGAAAGGCGACTATTGGGCTATAGTGTTGAGGGAGAATCCTTACTATGGTATGATTTGCGCAATCTACAACGACGGAATTCTTCCAGCTCAGCTTGGATATCATAATGTCTACGACCATGACGTGATGGTGAGATTCAGATTTGTAGAGCCAAGAGATGCAAGGGGACTACATTGGGTAGATATTGAACACATCTATTACAGATAATCCAAATATCATTAAAATATAGGGAAAGACGGAAATTCTTCCGTCTTTTTTTATACATTATACAGGCAATGGGGCCTCACGTAGAGACGCACGTCCGTGCGTCTTTTTGGAATATTTGCGTCTCGTGGAAATATGCACAGCCATATATTATAAAGCACACCAAAAACATGTACAATCATTGACAAGCACGTCCGTGCGTCTCTACGGAAAACAAACACAAAAAAGGAGACGTGATTGCTCGCGTCTCCTTGATATATTTCCGATAGGATATTCCTTATTTCTTTAATCTTGCAAGACATGCCTTAACATTAGACTCAATTCTTGCGTTGATTGAATCAGAATCATCCTTCTTTACAAACTTCTCTCCTGTGATGTTCTCGTAAAGTTCAATATAACGGTTTGAAATAGACTCTACTATTGCGTCTGTCATCTCAGGCACCTGCTGGCCTGCCTTACCCTGGAATCCGTTATCCATCAACCACTCACGAACAAACTCCTTAGATAGCTGTTTCTGTGGCTCTCCTGCGTTGAACTTCTGCTCGTATCCATCTGCGTAGAAGTAACGTGATGAATCTGGAGTGTGGATCTCATCCATCAAGTAGATCTTTCCGTCGTGCTTACCAAACTCATATTTAGTGTCGACAAGGATCAATCCTCTCTTTGCAGCAATCTCTGTACCTCTCTGGAACAAAGCCAAAGTATACTTCTCTAGGACTGCGTAATCCTCAGCAGAGACAAGACCCTGAGCGATAATCTCCTCTTTTGAGATATCCTCGTCATGCTTGCCGATCTCAGCCTTTGTTGTAGGAGTGATGATTGGAGTCGGGAACTTCTGGTTTTCCTTCATTCCCTCTGGCAACTTAACACCACAAATTTCTCTCACACCGCTCTTATAGGCTCTCCATGCGCTACCGCACAAATAACCACGAACGATCATCTCCACTGGGAATCCTTCACAACGTACACCTACAGACACCATTGGATCTGGAGACTCCAACAACCAGTTTGGACAGATGTCCTTAGTTGCCTCCAAGAAAGTCTTGGCAATCTGGTTCAACACCTGACCCTTAAAAGGAATACCCTTTGGCAAAATCACGTCGAATGCAGAAATTCGGTCTGTGGCTACCATTACAAGCACATCATCACCGATACTGTATACATCTCTAACTTTTCCGTGATAAACGGACCTCTGATTTGCAAAATTGAAATCAGTTTTTGTCAATGCTTTATTCATCTCTTATTCTTTAAATTCTTTACAATATTCTCGTATTCCGCACTCTCCACATTTGGGAGCCAACGCTGTGCAGACATATCTTCCATGAAGAAGAAGCCAGTGATGCGCATCACTCAAGATATTCTCTGGTATATACTGACGCAGAATCATTTCTGTCTGAAGTGGGTTCTTTGCCTCGTCTGCTAGCCCTACCCTATGCGACACCCTGAAAACATGAGTATCGACTGGCATAGCCGGCTTTCCAAAAGCAACCGCAAGCATCACATTGGCGGTTTTTCTGCCTACTCCTGGCAATGTTGTCAAAGCTTCCATTGTCGACGGAATTACCCCATCGCATTTTTCCACAACAATCTTTGCCATCTGCAACAGATGCAAGGCCTTTGCGTTTGGATAGGAGACACTTTTAATATACTCAAGGATATCCTCCTCCGTGCCATTCGCCAACGAATAAATATCCGGATAACGCTCAAACAACGCAGGTGTCACCTGATTAACCCTTTTATCCGTACATTGTGCCGACAGCATCACAGCCACAAGCAATTCATACGGATTGCGGAAATTAAGCTCACTCTTGGCATTGTGCATGTTTTCTGCGAACCATGCCAAGACATTTGAGTAACGGTCCTTACGAGAGAGCATACTTAAAAAGGCAGATCACCTCCGTCTGCGTTAGGAGCAGACTGTGCGTCAGGAGTAGCTGGAGCGGCTGGAGCCGTGAAACCACCCTGCTGCATAGGCTGCTGATATCCACCTTGTGGCTGCTGCTGGAAACCTTGTGGCTGAGCGAAGCCCTGCTGTTGCATAGGCTGCTGATAACCACCCTGTGGTTGAGCGAATCCCTGCTGCATTGGCTGCTGAGGATATCCTCCCATTGGCTGTCCGTAACCCTGCTGAGCAGCCATACCGTTGTAAGGCTCAGCTCGGAAAGCACGAATATCATTGAACCAACGTCCGTTATATTCTCTTGCGTCGATGCTACATGTTATGTGAATTAATCCACCCTGCTGCTGGACCGCTGCAATTGTATTATAAGCGTTCTCATCCCAAACACTCACAAGCACGCGACGAGGGAACTGTCCTGTTGTGTCATGCTCCACAACGCATTCCCACATCTTCCATGGACCTCTTGCAGACTGGCCGCTTCTTTCATTCAGGTTTAGAACCTTTCCTATAAATTCGTATGTCATATCAATATTTCTTTAATGCTTTAAATAATTCTTCATTTTCTTCTTTTGTACCGATCGTAATACGCAGACAATTGCCACACAACTGCACTCGATTACGATTTCTGACTATGATTCCTTTCATTGTCAAGTATGTGTACAAATCGTTGGCATCCGTCACCTTAACCAATACGAAATTGGCATCCGTAGGATAAATTTTCTCAACGAATTTGAATCCTTTCAACTCATAAACTACATCAGAACGAAGAGAAACCGTCTCTTTCGCCCAATTCTTAATAACGTCTGGATTCTTAAGAATCTTCAACGCATAATCCTGTGTAAGCTTATTAATATTGTATGGATACTTGATCTTGTTAAGGATTCCGATAATCTCTTCTGATGCGAAAGCCATGCCCAAACGAACTGACGCGCTAGCCCACGCCTTGGAGAATGTCTGCAACACAATCATATTTGGATATTTTGCCAATTTCTGGCTGTATGACTCTCTGCCACAGAAATCCCAGTAGGCTTCATCAATAACGACAATTCCTCCGAACTCTTTCAACAGTTTCTCTATATCACCATCTTTTAAACAATTTCCGGTAGGATTGTTTGGCGAGCACAACCACATCACCTTAGTGTGGTCGTCTACAGCTGCAAGCATCGCGTCGACATCTATCTGAAAATCTTCCTTCAAGGCGACGGGACGATACTCGACATTGTTGACATCTGCGCATACCTCATACATTCCGTATGTAGGTGAGATAGCCACTACATTATCAACTCCTGGTTCGCAAAAAGCACGGTAAACCAAGTCAATCGGTTCATCGCTACCATTTCCGAACATGATGTTCTTCGCATCCACATGCTTCACCTCTGCCACACGATGTTTCACAGCCCACTGCAATGGATCGGGATACCTGTTGTAGGGATCATTACGTGGATTTTCGTTAGCATCCAAATAGACAGACGCTTCGCCCTTAAACTCATCGCGTGCACATGAGTATGGCTTTAGCTTGAGGATGTTTGGTCGCACCAATTGACTTAATTCTTTCATATAACAAAATTTTTTGTTGAATTCCAACTTATTTGTTCATTCTAAGAGTAACGGCATTCTTGTGAGCAAACAATTGCTCATTCTCAGCCATTATCTCAATTGCGTTTCCGATTAGCTGAAGTCCACTAGGAGTAATCTCCTGATATGTGATTTTCTTACGGAAACTGTCTAGATTAACCCCGCTGTATGCCTTGGCATAACCATTTGTAGGAAGAGTATGGTTTGTTCCCGACGCATAGTCGCCTGCACTTTCAGGAGTCAGATGACCCAAGAAAATAGATCCTGCATTAGTGATTTTCTCTGCAATCTGCATATAATTAGACGTAGAGATAATCAAATGTTCTGGTGCATATTCATTTGTGACGTCGATGACCTCTTCCAAGTCTTTCACCAATATAATCTTACTATTAGCAACAGATTTCTCCGCTATTTCCTTTCTTGGCAGCAACTGTAGTTGACGGTCGACTTCTGCCAATACCTTTTCTGCAAGAGTTTTGCTTGTAGTGATACATACAGCCTGACTATCCACACCATGTTCGGCCTGCGACAACAAGTCGGCAGCCACGAACGCTGGATTGGCAGTCTCGTCCGCGATAACCTCCACCTCACTTGGACCTGCAGGCATATCAATAGCAACGTCTTTCAAAGAGACTCTCTGCTTTGCAGCTGTCACATATTGGTTACCTGGACCAAAAATTTTATATACTTTCGGTACACTTTCTGTTCCGTAAGCCATTGATCCGATTGCCTGTACACCACCGATCTTGAAAATTTTGCTCACGCCAGCCACTTTAGCCGCAAACAATACAGCAGGATGGACTTTACCATTTTTTGCAGGAGGAGTACAAAGCACGATCTCCTTGCAACCTGCAATACGAGCAGGGACAGCCAACATCAATACTGTAGAAAACAATGGAGCCGTACCACCTGGGATATACAATCCGACTTTCTCAATCGGCATTGCCTTCTGCCAACAAGTGACACCAGGCATAGTCTCGATGCGAGGAAGCTCGTGATCCTGTGCAGCATGGAATTTCTCGATGTTCCCCTTAGCCAGACGGATAGCGGTCTTCAATTCATCAGCCACCAACGTCTCTGCCTCAGCTATTTCATCTTCCGACACCTGCAAAGAATCAAGCTGAACTTTATCAAATTTCAGCTCATACTCTTTTACAGCAACGTCGCCACGACTCTTGATATCATCAAGCACAGCTGTCACAGTCTCGGTCAAGCTGCTATTGTCAAGAGCAGGACGAGACAACAAAGATTTCCAATCCTTATGTTGTGGATATTCGATTATCTTCATTAGAGAATCATTTTTTCGATAGGAACGACAAGTATACCCTCAGCACCCAATTGCTTCAACTGGCTGATGATATCCCAGAAAGTTTTCTCTTCAATAACTGAGTGAAGAGACGACCAGCCCTCCTGCTTTAGAGGAGTTACAGTTGGAGACTTCATTCCTGGAAGGATCTTACATACAGCATCGATCTTATCATTAGGAATATTTAATAAAATATATTTCTTACCCTCTGCATTCTTGTAAGAGTCGAAGCGGAAAAGAATTTCCTTCAAAGTGGCCATCTTTTCTGCATCATCATTAAGATGTTTGTTGCCGATAAGAAGAGCCTCCGAATACATTGCCACCTCAACCTCCTTCAAATTGTTGCTTACCAATGTAGAGCCAGAACTTACGATATCAAAGATACAGTCGGCCATTCCGATACCAGGAGCGATCTCGACGCTACCCATGATTGTGTGGATCTCAGCCTTCACACCATTCTTATCCAAAAAGTTTTTCAAGATGCGAGGATAAGATGTTGCGATTTTCTTGCCATTGAACCACTGAATGCCATTATAGTCTGCAGCCTTAGGGATAGCCAAAGACAAACGACACTTGCTGAAATCTAGGCGCTTGATGATATCAGCGTCCTCACCTTTCTCCTCAAACTCATTCTCACCTACGATGCCGACATCAGCGATACCAGTAGCGACTGCCTGAGGAATATCGTCATCTCTCAAATAAAGAATCTCCACAGGAAAATTCTTGGCTTTCACCAACAAAGTTCTCTTTCCTGACTCTACTTTGATGCTCGACTCTTCCAACATCGTCATCGTCTCTTCAAATAGACGTCCTTTTGCCTGAACTGCTATTCTTAACATAATTTGAATTTGTAATGGTTTTATAAAAAAGGAGACCTACCGTTCAAGTAAGCCTCCTTCGTTCCTCTATTTAATGTTTTGCAGAACACACACAAAGCTCACTTGCATCATTTTCTATACAATGCTCATGATGGTGCTTATGTAATCTGCGAAATCTCATTTTCTTAATATTTTCTACAAAATTACATAAAAATGAGATTATGACAATTTATCTTGCATTTTTTTGTAAAACTTTTTTATTTCTTTACAAATCTAGTCGTATAAGTCGACTCATCAGACACCACAGAAATCACATAAACACCTGTAGCCAAACCATTCACATCGACAGCTATAACATGTTCATCGGAATCAAGTTCTGCGACTCTACGTGACATACAGTCTGTGATTTGAATGTGATGAGAGCCCTTAGTATCCACTTCTACAAACAACGTGTTATCAACAGGATTTGGATAAATTACGATTCCAGTATCAAGCAACTTCTCACCTGCCATTATATCAGCGTCACATAAGACTTCTCCATTACCATTCCTAGGGGATGCTATTTCCAATCCAAAATTATCCTCTGACGAACAGTTTGCAAAGACGACAAGTTCCTTCGAACCATCCGATTCACGACCATAACTTCCGTTTCTAGGGTGGGTCTTTGTTGTAAACACATCAAGAGTATCATTCTTACCTTTTAATGTATGAATCAAAATTAGTTGCTGAGAAACGTCGGCAGAAAGTTTGAAATTCAAATGACGTGGTCCTTCATCCGCATTGCCATCAGCCCAAAGCAATATTCTTCCATTAGCAGGGACAATAGTAGAATCAGACCTAAACCTAGGGAAGACATTAGATTTAGCCTTTGTCTTATTAACAAGAACCATATCCGCCAAGTCTACATCTTCGTCTCCAGCATTGTATATTTCTATCCAGTCTGGTTTTTCTCCATATTCATCTACAGTCTTACTATTTGAAGAACAAACTTCATTTATAAACAACTGTGGTCTCTTATAATCCGGATCTGCCTCAACATACAACTTTACTGTCATATCCTTTCCGACCTTTCCTTCAAAAATATCACCTTGAATTTCAGACTTTGCAGTTGATACAGAAGAAGCCGACATCTTCATAGACATATCAGAACTTGCAGGCTCATTCTGATGAATCTCTACAGCAATCACATTCTTGCCTTTCTTAAACAGAGAACCATCGATAGAGAACGAAGTCTCTTCATCGTTAACATAATCATCTCCATCAAATACAGCCAACATATCATAAGTATATGTTGTATCTTTTGGCAAATTAAAGACGGCCACTTTCGTGCCATTTACGTAGACAACAGCAGCATCGTCATACATGATCTTAAACGACACTTTCTTAAACTCCTTGTCTCTGTCACAATCAACCGTTGTACGGAAATAGGCAGTCAAATACTTATTTTCTTCGTCTTTACCATAATCCAACTTCGTATCGTAGTCTCTATCGCTAGCATAACCAAATTTACCATTTCCTACAGACCATTTAGAATCATCATAGTCGGGATTCATCCAATTTTTGGCTGGCATTATACTATCATAGAAATAGGTCCATTCCGTAGTCTTGGTTATTAAATCTCTTGTATCAACAAGAGAATCGGACAAATACCATTTTTGAACGCGGTAGCCTTCTGGCAATTCAGGCTCAATCTTGATTTTCTGACCATCATAAGCAGAGAAACTGTATGACACATCATTCATCATTTCCTTATTGAATAGATAATCAACAGAAGACAATTCCTCTGGCAAAATAACTTTGAAATCAAACTTCACCTTTGTGTCCGTCATATTGAACCTTGAAAGCAACTGTTCCTTAAGTGCACGACATCTTGTAGATGTAAAAGATTTAATTCCATTGGTATAATCATCCACACTTCCTGAAATTTCTTTTGTGGCACAAAAGTCTTTCTTCACCAAAGACGCAATGGAATCCCATTTTGCCATAATCTTCTCCTCAGTAAAATTAGTCTTTAACTGTTTCAGGAACTCCGTCGAAAAACGCAACTTGAAATCCTCATTCTGCATACAATGATAGAATAAAGTAGTCTTCCACTTTGATTTTTCATCAAAACGATATCCACCACCATCCGATGAACCATTAGCCCAGTTTACTGCTTCACCTACTCCCATCGTGAAATCAATCATATTCAAATTAGGGTTGCAGTAGTTCGGAGACCAATCACTATACATTCCATATCCGAAATCTGTATCATATACAACCCAACGGAATTTACCACCTTTCTTCTTTCTCCATATCTTGGTGTTGTTGCCTGGCCAGTCTGTGTTTACAATAAATTGTTCCAAAATTTGCCAGCGGATATATTCATCGATATCCATTCTCTGAGAAAGTTGCTCGTAGAAATCAGCATCAGAATAATGGTTTTCCACATATGAAATCATCTCATTGTACGCATCCATCGATCCGGACACCAAATTAACTTTTTCTAGTTTTAGAGACACTTCATCAACCTCATCCTCTTCCAATCCATAATTATGGAAAACGTAGTCCTCATTGGTACGCTCACGAAGTCCCATCAAACCTTTGTATTTACCATTTATATAGTAAGCCACAGGTTGATATCCTTGATAATCAATACCCAATTCTTTACCTAACGACTGCATAAATCCGTCACGGCATCTCAAAGATCCATAAGCATTACCTCCATTACGGATTTGCAAACTTTTCACCTCCTTGAAAGGCTTATCCTTAAAAAATTTAGTGTAGCCAAATCGATTGTTTCCAGTCTTCTTCGATGCTTTCATCTTCAGACTTTTCACCTTGTACGATTCCTGACGAGAACATCCACCGGTAACTCCAATCTCTATTTTCTGACTGCACTTCAAACTGCCATCCTCAAAATATTCGAAATTTGCTGGACGATTCCAATCTCTGTTGTAATTAGCCTTAGAACCTACACAAGAAGATGGTCCTGCTATTCCATTTGTTCCTTTTACACAGATTCCTATCTCATCATCGTTCAAAAACTCTTCATCAGTAACAATACAGACAACAGGAAGATCATTTCCTGTACAACTTTCCCCATAAGGAGATTTTAAAATAAATGTACCTGACAATACATCACTTGCCAATTTACCCTCAACAAATGCCTTAGCTCTAATTGGTTTGTTTTCTTTAATTTCAAAAGGTTCTTCATACAAATGACTCTCTTCTGTAGGAGTAGAACCATCTGTTGTATAATATATAACAGCACCTTCCATATCACAAGAAAGAGATATCTTCTTACTTTCTGCTCCGAAATAAAAGCCAGGAGTTGTCACAAACTTTGGAGTCGGCACACGAGTCGCAAATGCAGTAGTATTCTTAGTGCCAGGAGTTGGCTCCATATAACCACCGTCACCATAAGAGACATTTGGCAACTGTAAAGGATGAGTCATAGAGATAGTCTTGCCATCAGCAAATTTGATTTCCAATTTTCCAGCTTTATACTCCAAATTCTTAGGAAAACTTCCCAATATCTTAGTTGAAGAAGGTTTTGTCTCCTCGTCTCCATAAAAGGCAAGAACACTATAACCATTTGGAATCTTATGGCTTTCCTTAAAAACACCTGTCCAATCGACCTTACCAGATTCTTTATAGGCAGTCACAGTTGCCCCATTAAGATCTACGGGATCGCCATCGTTATAGAATTCTACCCATGAAGGAAAATCATAAGTACTACCATCCATATATGCGGAGATATTACATGGCATTATCTCGTTAATCTTAACTACTGCTGACATGCTACATGATGTAGCTAACAGCAAAATAGTTGTAAGTTTTCTAAGTATCATGTTCTTCATATTATCCCTATTACAAGTGTGTATAGATGCAAATGTATCTAATCAACTTAACAAAAACAAAAATTTACGTATTTAAAAATCAATTAATATAAGCAAAAAGACAAAAATGGAGACCAAACAATGCATGTGAAGGACAATTTGTCAACATTTTTGATGTAGAACGTAATTATAAGCATCTATGAGATTATTTAGTTCATCTCTTGTTTCCCTAAGAAGAATTAATGCTCTTTCCCTGACATTTCGTTTTCTTTCGCTTTTGATTTCTGTTATTGCACCATCTATTGTCAGCCGTCGCTCTCTGAGCAACAATTGAAGCAATTTCAGATTTTCTATATTTTCTTTTGTATATTTTCTTGTGCCTCCTCTTGAACGATGACTACAAAAATTTTTTCCCAATTCAGAAAATGAGTCTTCCCAAAAACGGATTGTAGACTGAGTTTCCCCAATTATAGATTCTACTTCACTTATTTTGTAATACTTTTTCACATAGACGGAATCTCCCGAATCATCAGTTATCTCACTCTCGGGTTCCTCCAGCTCTTTTTCCTGGTCTTTAGGATTCTCATCTGCCACGTCTTCTTCCAACTCATTTATTTCATCACCAACAATTATGTGGTTCTCATCTGCCGAATAATTATGTGGTGAAGATGCTGATGAGTCCCAAACTAAAACATCATCTTCAGAACTATCTACCATATCATTTAATGAAAGTAAAATCCAAAAAAAGAGAAAGAACCGTCGAAACGATTCTTTCTCAAATGATTATTGTAATTCTATATTAGAACTCAACAACAAATGCCACACGACGGTTCTCAGCACGACCCTTAGCAGTCTTGTTGTCAGCTACTGGCTGAGTATCACCATAACCTGCAGATGCCAAACGAGACTCCTCAACGCCCTTGCTGATTAGATAGTCTCTTACAGAAGCAGCACGCTCTTTAGAAAGCTGCATGTTCTTATCTGGCTTACCTACATTATCTGTGTGACCACCAATATTCAACTTATATGCTGGATTCTCCTGCATTACCTTTACTACGTCGTCAAGGATTGCGAATGAAGCCTTGCCCTTGATCTTAGCCTTACCTGTCTCAAACTGGATTCCGTTAAGAGCCTTCTTGAACAACTGCTTAACCTCTGCCTTGATCTCAGGACATCCCTTATTCTCCTTGATACCAGGAGTCTCTGGACACTTATCCTCATAATCAAAGACACCGTCACCGTCCTTATCTGTTGGGCAACCGTTCTCATCTACATAACCCTTAGCTGCAACTGGAGTACCAGGACACTTGTCTAGGTAGTCAGCAACACCGTCGCCATCACTATCCTTTGGACATCCATTCTCGTCTACCTCAGCCTCCTTAGGAGTGTCAGCACACTTGTCAAGGTAGTCAGCTACACCATCACCATCTGTATCAATTGGACATCCTAGAGTATCAACCTGGACACCAGATGGAGTGCTAGGGCACTTGTCTAGATAATCAGGTACTCCATCCTTATCCTCATCAAGTGGACAACCATTAGCGTCTACAGCTACACCAAGAGGAGTGTTTGGACACTTGTCAAGCTTATCCTCTACTCCATCCTTGTCTGAATCCTTAGGAGATCCAAATGCGAACTTCACACCTAAGCTATGCATCAACTGCTGATCCTTAGCACTACCACACTCGTACTGATCCTTATCATCACCTAGAGTGTAACCATAACGAGCTGTATATGCCAATGCCCAACGCTCATTGATTTTGAAGTCACATCCAACACCAGCTACAATAACGGGATCTCCACCTTCTGCTCCAATGTACTTTTTTGAATCCTTTTCCATCAAGTAACGGTAACCTGCACCAGCGAAAATATATGGGCTGAAACGGCAAGAATCCTTAGTGACAAACTTGAATGCAGCTGTCAAATCTCCATAGATCTCTGTCAACTTCATCTCAGGATTGTTACTTGAGTTTGTGCCAAGGACAAGAGAACTCTTATTATTCTCATTATCAAACTCAATACCCTCTTTCTTTGCTCCCAACAAACCGTAAGAACCGAAGAATGCAACATCCCAACGCTTGTTCAAGAAACGATTAACTGAGATAGCTCCATGTCCGTAGAAACTATAGTTATCCTTAAGGATACCCATCATGTTGCTTGCAAGTTCTCCTTCATACTCTGTCAAACCTCCGTAAACTCCAATAGCCCACTGGTTAGACTCTGTCTGAGCTGTGACAGCAGATATTCCTGCAACCGCTGCACACGCTAAAGTTACAATCTTTTTCATCTTTTCCGTGTAGAATGAAATTTATACATTTTTTTCTCTGCCACAAATTTATAATTTTTTTAGAGTAAACTATCAAATTATAACATTTTTTTACATTTATAGTGGTATTCTGCCTAATTTCAACAAAATCAATATGGCATTTTATAACATCTATACAATAAAATAATCCACTTTTTCGTTCTGAATTACATACAGGCTTAAATATATACTCTGCACATTTCATTCGAAATGTCATACATATTTAAATAAACGACCTGTCCATTCCTTAAAATTTGTTAATTTTTATTTTTCACAGCATTATTTTGAAAACTCATTTTGTTTTTTGAGTTTTTTGGTGTAAATTTGCAGAGTCTTAAACAAAGTAATATTTGTAAAAATGAGTTTGATAGATTCGATAATTGACACATCTACAAAATTATTTAAGAACCAAGGCATAAAAGATGTCAAAATGGATGATATTTCATCTGCTTTAGGCATCTCAAAACGTACTCTTTACGAGACGATACAAAGCCGCGACGAGCTTATAAAGCTATGTTGCAAGAACTATGCCATGCAACTGAAAATAAAATTTGAGTCTGTGTTAAATAAAGAATATTGTTCAACATTTGAGCGAATACTAACATTAAACGAACTTTACATCAGACATATACACGACACTCACAAATCCTTTCTAGAAGAGGTAAAAAAGAATGCACAATGCGACCCTAAGAAAAAAGAGTTCAATGAGCTTCAATTTGAGTATTTCGAACGTCTGTTGAAAGAAGGTCAAGAGTCAAGAGACGGGAAATTACCAGAAATCGACCCAAGTTTGAGACCCGAAATATTATCAAGGTTGTTGGTTTCTCAATTAAAAGCCGTCGTTCAAGACCCGATGTTCGACTATACAAGGATGTCGTATTTTGATGTATATTCCACTTCATGGAGAATATTCATGCGAGGAATAGCGACTGAGCATGGACAAAAAGTCATTGAGGAGTGGATTGCCAACAATCATAAAATGACCTTATAATTGATGATTAGATTTTCAATAGAATATAAAGAGTATTAATATATGAAACGAATCACACTTTCAGCCGCAACATTAGTTGCTCTGCTCAGTGGCACACCAGAGATAGTGGCACAAAGCACAGAAAGCACACAACAGACTTCCACAGTCACACAACAAAACGACAAGAAGATGAGTTTGTCGCTCCAAGATGCCATCAACTACGCACTTGAACACAACCGCAAGTTGAAAAACGCTTCTCTTGAAGTTCAAAAAGCAGAGATGCAACGTTGGCAGACTATAGCTCAGATGCTACCTCAAATTGACGGAAATTTCCAATACACTAATATGTTTAATCAGGAAATGGACCTTATGGGGCAGAAAATGAAAATGAATCCTTACGGTCAGATGACATTCCAAGCTTCCGCTGGAGTATCAGTCCAAGGTATCATTGGAGCTCAGATGCAACGTATTGCTAAAGAAATGCAGGAAATAAACGTGCAAAAAAGCCAACAAGAAACAAAATATCAAGTTGAGTCTACATATACAACAATTCTTGCCCTTGAACAAACGGTTCGTCTGCTTGAAACAAATGTAGAAAACCTAGAGAAATTGAAATCAATGACTGAAAATGCAGTCAAAGCGGGCGTTGCTGAAAAAAATGACGCTGATCAGATTTCAGTTCAAGTCGCTTCTATAAAAAGCTCCGTAAATTCGACAAAACGTTCAATTGAAGCGCTGTACAATGCATTGATTCTCAACATCGGAGCAGACAGTGATGCAGAAATAGCTCTAACTCAAAATTTTGAAGATTTAGTAAACGACGGTACTATTCTTGAACTTACTAATTCAAATCTTGATCTAAATCAGAATCTTGATTACCAGATGCTAACAAAGAGTTCAGAGATAACAGACAAACAAAAACAGATGGCAGTCGCAGCATTCTTCCCTACTGTAGGCGTTGCTCTTCAGAACACACACAAGCACTACTTTACTGATGGAATGAACTTTGACATGACACCTACAAACACATTCGTCGCAACTCTAAGTGTTCCCATCTTCTCTTCTGGAAAAAGAACTTGTGCTGTGAAAGAGGCAAAAATCGCACAGATTGAACAAGCCAACACCGTAGAAGATACAGAAATTGGTTTGAAGATTCAGGAGAAGCAATTGAAATACAACCTGACTTCCGCATATGAGAACTATACTGTGCAGAAAGAGAACATCAAAGTCATGTCTTCTGTATTCAACAGCTATGGTGAGAAATTCAAATACGGACGTGCTTCTAGTATGGATGTCACAAACTCAAGCATGAACCTTACAACTGCACAGACAAACTATGTCAACTCTGTGCTTGAAATGGTAAACGCAAACATCGAGCTTAAGAAGCTCCTAAACAAGTAAAAACAATAAAGATATAAAATATGTACAGAAAATCACTCATTTTCTTAGCAGCCGGTATGATCGCACTTTCTTCATGCGGCAAAAAAGACAACAACAAAGCAGCAGGAGAATCAGCTGCAGTTGTCGACTCTGTAGAGGCACAGCTTGTGCGTACAGGATTGGTGGAAAAACGTAAAATCGAACGAAAACTGCAATGTACTGCTGTCCTTGACGGTTGGGAAACAGTGGCTGTATCGCCTTCTGTGACTGGCATCATCGAAAAGATAAACAAAGAAATCGGCGACAGAGTAAGCGCTGGTGAAGTTGTGGTTTGTATGGATCAGACTCAGCTAAACCAAGCCAAACTTGCTTATGCCAACGTCTCAACAGAGATGCAGCGTATGGAGGCTCTTCTTGCTGGCGGCAACACGACTCAGCAACAGTACGACGCTCTTAAGCTTCAGCTGGATCAGGCAAAACAGAATCTTGATTTCCTTCAGAAGAACACTTACTTCAAGGCTGAATGCACAGGTGTGATCGCAGAGAAGAACTACGAGAGCGGCGAACTTTACAACGGTGCTCGTCCTATCTATACAATCAAGCAAGTGAATGTACTTAAAGCTTTGGTTAGCATCCCTGAGTCGTACATTCCCGCAATCAAGAAAGGACAGAAGATGAACTTCACATCAGACATCTATCCAGAAAAGGAGTTCTCAGGAATTATCGATGTCGTATATCCGACTGTTGACGCTTCGACTCACACATTCCAGGTAAAGGTTAAGATTCCTAACGGATCTAACACTCTTCGTCCAGGTATGTACGTAAAGACAGTGCTTGGCGTAGGAAAAGCAGAGACAATGCTTGTGCCATACATGTCTGTTCTAAAACTTGTAGGTTCAAACAACCGCTACATGTTTACTGTTCAGCCAGACGGAAAGGCAAAGAGAGTAGACGTTACTCTTGGCGACAGATTCGACGACATGGTTGAGATCATCTCAGACGAAATTAAGCCAGGAGACATCATCGTCACTTCAGGTCAGGCTCGTTTGGTAGACGGTTGTGACATTAAAATCATTAACGATTAATTAAGCCAGTAATCAAGCTATGAGTATATTCAAAACGGCAATTGACAAGCCGATAACAACATCGCTCATCTTCATTGCGGTGATGGTGTTAGGTATATTCTCTTTTAAGAAACTGCCTATCGACCAGTTCCCAGAGATGGAGCCACCATATGTCTGCGTCATGACTACGTACGCTGGTGCAAATGCCAGTGAGGTAGAGACTAACGTGACGAAGATAATGGAAAACACACTCAACTCAGTGGATGGACTTAAGACATTGACTTCCACAAGTAAAGACAACATCTCTCTTGTTGCCATGGAGTTTGAGTGGGGATCTTCACTTGACGAAGCAGTTGCTGACATTCGATCATTCGTGGACATGGTAAAAGACAACCTGCCTGACGGAGCCAGCACACCTCTTGTGATCAAGTTCTCTACAAGTTCGATGCCTATCATCCAGTACATCGTACAAGCGAAAGAGTCATATCCAGGACTTGAAAAAATTCTTAATGACATCGTGGTTCCCCAGCTTAACCATGTCGACCAGATTGGTAACATCTCATTAAGTGGTGAGCCTGAGCGTCGCGTCTACGTGGATATTGATCAAAACAAACTTGATGCTTACGCAATCTCTTTGGAGCAAGTCGGACAAGCAGTAGCAAGCAACAACCTTAACCTATCAAGTGGTACTATCAAGATGAACAAAGAGCAGTACGAGCTTGAGGTTAGAAGTGAGTACACAGAAAGTTCGGAGATTGAGAATATTGTAGTCACAACGACAGCTGACGGCAAAAGCATCTACATCCGAGACATCGCCACTGTGAAGGATACGATCAAAGACCTTTGCTTGGAGGAGAAGATCAACGGACAGGATGGTGTTCGTCTGATTGTGACAAAACAGACAGGAGGAAACACCGTACAGATTTGTACAGACATCAAGAAGGAGATTGAAAAAATCAAAAAGACACTGCCAAAAGATGTCCAGTTCAACCTTCTTTACGACTCTTCAAGAGATATCGTCAATGCTATCAACTCACTTGAGGAATCTATCATGTATGCGTTGGCATTTGTGGTTCTTGTGGTATTGTTCTTCCTTGGAAAATGGAGAGCGGCCCTTATTATCGGTATCACCATTCCAATCTCTCTGCTTGTGGCATTCATCTATCTGCTGGGTGCAAGCAGTTCGATCAACATCATTTCACTATGTTCGTTGACAATTGCAGTCGGAATGGTTGTGGACGACGCCATAGTGGTGCTTGAAAACATTTCTACCCATATCCAACGAGGCAGTTCTCCACGTGAGGCTTCTATTTATGCCACAAATGAGGTTTGGGTATCCGTTATCGCCACTACTCTCGTAATCTGTGCTGTGTTCGTGCCTCTAACTATGGTAACAGGTATCGCTGGTATCTTGTTTAAGGAACTCGGTTGGATTGTGACTATCTGTTGTTGTACGTCTACTGCCGTCGCCATCTCACTGACTCCAATGCTATGTTCAAAACTATTAAAGAACAAGCCTGTACACATTGAGAACGGAAAACTTATCGAAGAGGAAGTAAAAGAGGGTTGGTATCAAAACACAGTGGTAAAGGCTCTCGACAAAATCGACGCATTCTATGCAAACGTACTTCGCTGGTGTTTGACTCACAAGAAAGTCACAATGCTTGGAGCTGTAGCATTCTTCTGTCTATCACTCGTTCCAATTCTAACTGGAATGATCGGTACAAACTTTATCTCAAACCAGGATAACGGACGTATCGTCGTTGACGTAGAGCTTCAGCAAGGAAACAGAGTTGAAGAGACAGCCAAGATCGCACGTAAAATCGAAGCTCAGTTTGAAGCCGCATTCCCAGAAGAGATCAGACTTATCTCTACGACATGTGGATCAAATGATGAAGCAGGTATCGGTGCGTTGTTCTCATCTACGACGAACAATAAGATCCAGATGCGTGTGATCTGTACACGTAAGGCAGAACGTTCTGTGACTATCGACGAGATTGCCGAGAAGCTTCGTCAGATTCTTAGCACATATCCAGAAATCATCACATATAAGGCAGAAAACCAAGGTGGTTTCGGTGGACAAGGCGGACAAACAGTCGACATCGAGGTGTTCGGATACGAGTTCGACATGACAAGCAAATACGCTTACGACTTGAAGAGCCAGATCGAAAAGAACGTTCCTAGTGCCCGCGACATAGATATCAGCCGTGAGAAAGACCGTCCTGAATTAAAAGTTATCGTAGACAAAGAGAAGGCTTCTAAGCTAGGTCTTACGTCAGCGACAATTTCTACTTACGTACACAACCGAGTAAACGGTATGAACGCAGGACTTCTAAAAGAAGACGGAGATGAGTACTATATTCTTGTACGTTTGAAAGAGGAGAACCGTAATTCACTATCTTTGATCAACGACCTTTCTATCCCAACCACGATGGGTAGAGTTAAACTTAGTGAGATTGCCAAAGTGGAAGAGTACTGGGCTCCACCTGAAATTGAGCGTAAGAGCCGTCAGCGTATGTTGACTATGAAAGTGACTCCATACAACACATCTCTTGGAGAGCTTGCTGTCGAGGTCCAGAAAATAATCGACAAGTCAGAAATTCCAGTAGGATGTACAGTGATGTTGTCCGGAGCATACGAAGACCAGCAGGAGTCGTTCGCAGACATGGGAATGCTTTTGGCACTGATTATATTCCTTGTGTACGTGGTTATGGCATCGCAGTTTGAGTCATTGGCAAAACCATTCATGATTATGATGGCCGTTCCGTTTGCGATTTCAGGTACGATTATCGCATTGCTGGTGACAAACACATATTTGGATATGATCGGTGTGCTTGGAGTAATCATGTTGGTGGGTATCGTAGTAAAGAACGGTATTGTGCTGGTAGACTACATCGACTTGATGCGAGACCGTGGATACGAGCTTAACGAGGCTATAGCATTGTCTGGCCAGAGCCGTCTTCGTCCGGTGCTTATGACAGCCGCTACCACAGTATTGGGTATGATTCCAATGACATTGAGTAGAGCTGAAGGATCAGAGATGTGGGTATCAATGGGTATCGTCGTGATCGGTGGTCTTTGCGTGTCGACGCTGGTAACACTAATCATCGTGCCTGTACTATATGGTATCATGAGCCGTCACGGAGAGCGTGACCTCCAGAAAGAAGTACGCGGACAGTTCATCTTCATGGACATCGACGTCAACAAAGATGAGATCGCCGGACCAAACACAAAACCAGTAAAAGGTTCTGTCAGAAGAGGTGAAGGTGGATTCTCGGATGAGGACGAGCCAGTTCGTATAGGTTAAACGAAAATCGAGAAAAAATGAAATCAGTATTCATAGTATTCAATCAGGCTAACACCGAAAAAGTTGAGTATGTATTGGATTCACTCAACATTTACGGATTCACATTGTTTGAGCAAGTACAGGGCCGAGGCACCTACGGCGGAAACCCTCATCGAGGCTCACATGTATGGCCTGACATGAACTCAGCCATAATGACAGTGGTGGAAGATGATCGTGTCGACGAATTGCTTACAGTCATCAAGAAAATCGACAAGAGAAGCGAGGAACTTGGATTGAGAGCATTCGTTTGGAATATCGAGCGTACCATCTAATATAGATCTATGCAGGTGGGCTTCTGCAAAGTCCACCTGTTTTTCTTAAACTAAGGGGAGTATGAAAAACAGTGAAGATTTAGAAATAGTATTTAAGAAAATAAGTTCAAGCAACCTTCATCTTGTAGAAGACCTTTCGTCGGAAATTTCAAAGAATATGTACTATCTGTTCATTTGTGATAACGGACGGTTGAAAATCATGATTGAGGGAGTGTCTTTTGAACTTTTAAAAGGTGATGTCTGCATCTATACCCCAGGCAGAAATGTCTCTATGATAGACTACTCACACGATTTGAGCGGACTGCTTTTAGGTTCATCTAACGACCGTTTGCAACGTACAATATATTCTGTATTCAACGTTGAGAAACTTATCTATCTTCGCTCCAACCCCACCCTACACTTGTATCAGGAACAACTGAACACTTTGTCTCAGTTTGTGAAAAGTGCTATTGAAGTATTCAAGGAGACAAGTCAGTCGGAAACTGATTACTCAAAGAAGTTGAAAGACTCTCTTGTCAATTCCGTATGCTACTATATTCTCCACCTTTACAGCATCTACAGAAGTGAATCAGAAAATAAAAGCAACTCTTTCAACAGAAGTTCCGACATTTTAAAACGCTTCTTAGTGCTTCTTTTCCACAACTACATCAAAGAGAGAAGCGTGGAATTTTATGCATCTCAAATCGGTCTTTCCAAACGTTACTTCTCCACTATGATTAAAAGTGAAAGCGGCAAGACTCCTAAACAATGGATTGAGCAAGTGGTGATTGAAGAGATCAAACATTATCTGTCAAATCCCAACATGCCAATCAAAGAGATCGCATACCATTTCAACTTTACAAGCCAAAGCTTCTTCGGCAAATTCTTCAAGGAAAGTGTAGGAATATCCCCTAAGGAATACAGACAGAACCTATTGAAGAAATAGACGTGGAATTTCGATGAGCACCGTCTCATAAAAGACATACAAAAAAAGCCTTGACAGCATTAACTGTCAAGGCTTTTTTATCACATTAAAATCATATTATTTTTTGTAGCAGTCGAAAATTCTTTCTACAGATTGAGAATTCATCTTCTTAGTAACCAAACTGACTAAGAAAACCACAACAAATCCTCCCAACATCGCAACTGCACCACAGTCGATCGGATTCAGAATAGAATTATTCATCATCATATTTACTACAGTAAATCCTACGCCCCAAACAAAACAAGCCCACACGCTCGCTGTAGTCACTCCTTTCCAATAAAGGCCTAACATGAACGGTGCCAAAAATGCTCCAGCCAATGCACCCCAAGAGATACCCATTAGCTGGGCTATAAAGTGAGGCGGATCCAAAGCAATCATCAATGATATGACAATGAAGAATATGATCAACACACGCATGACCACCACTTTTCTCTTCTCTTTCTTTTCAGCCACATGAGCATCAATCTCTCCGTCCTTCACTTCAGCTGAATCAGCTTTCTTGTCTCTATAGATAATATCCAATGTCATAGTCGATGATGACGTCAAGACAAGGCTTGCCAATGTAGACATTGAAGCGGAAAGAACAAGCAAAACGACCAACGCGATCAAGACATCCGGCAATGTCTCCAACATAGATGGGACAATGGCGTCGTACGCATATTTTCCTTTAACTTCATCGAAAACTGGCTCAGGGAACAATCTTCCGAAGCTACCAAGGAAGTAGCAACCGCCAGCCACGATCAATGCAAAAATAGTTGAGATGACGGTGCCGCGTTTGATAGCCGCCTCATCGGTGATCGAATAAAACTTTCCTACCATCTGAGGCAATCCCCATGTACCTAACGATGTTAGCACAACCACACCTAGCAAACTGAGTGGATTAGGACCAAAACAAGAAGCGAAGTCTCCAGGTTGAAAATTGGCATATAAGCCAGATTTGTCAGCCATATCATGTGCAGTAGGCACCTGCTCTGTCATCTTGCTGATGGCAGCCACCAAACCTCCCTGATGGTTCAAAATAACTCCTGTGATTACAACAATACCAAACAGCATGATAATACCCTGGATGAAATCGTTGACTGCCGTCGCCTTATATCCTCCTAAGATCACATATACTGCAGTCAAGCATGCCATGATGATGGCGCAATACTCGTATGGTATTCCAAAACCCATCTCAAATAGTTTAGAGATTCCCACGTAAACACCTGCAGTGTAAGGAATCAAGAATACAAACGCAATTACCGACGCGACAACACGTAACCCCTCACTGTTGTAACGTGTGCCAAAAAAGTCGGGCATCGTACGACTTTGGATGTGCTGAGTCATCAGTTTTGTGCGTCTTCCCAAAACCAGCCAGGCAAGCAGCGAACCGATAAGTGCGTTTCCTATACCAATCCAAGAAGCAGACAAACCATATTTCCATCCGAATTGTCCGGCATAACCGACAAAAACCACAGCTGAAAAATATGAAGTACCAAACGCAAATGCTGTGAGCCATGGACCAACAGATCTTCCTCCTAAAACAAATCCGTCGACGCTATTGGCGTGTTTGCGGGAATTGACACCCACTCCGACCGTAAGTGCCAAAAAAAGAATAGTAAGTATAATTTTTACTAGCATGACTTTATATTATAATTAATTGAATCGAACCTGTATCTGACACATAATTGCATGATTATCATCGTGAACAAAACCAGCAGGAGTTGCTATCGCATTCTTGTAGACATATTGTAACTGGAGTCGGCATTTCTTATAGTACCACCATTGTATACCAAAAACTCCTTTATGCTGATCCATATCAAGATCCTGGTTGAAATTGAAATAATCGTATGAGCCGATCAAATCCAACGTGCTTGGAATAAGAGCCACACTACCAGTCACATAAACACCACTGCTTGACACCTTGTCGTCCTTTCCAAGCAAATATTCACTATGTATATTGAAGCTCTTTGAACGATAGTCAACACCAACACTAAAACGGTTTCTATCGTAGTTTTGATCTAAAGCGATATCAGGAGCGTAGACTGATGTTGCAACAGCATGACCACGTCCACACTGTCCTGTAGTGACGATATTTAGGGATTCTACAGGGCACCATTCCAATCGTCCGATGATATCCTTACTCTTGTTTTTGTCTTTACGATTGATACCCTGACCGTTCATCACCTGCAATTCGTAACGCAATTTTTTCTCGCAAACTGTTCCAAACAAAGACATACCCAAATCACGACCATACTGTACACCAAACAAAGGGTCACTACCACATCCTGAAAGATAAGTCACACCTTCCGAATAGACGTCGATAGTCTCCATTGATGTTGGTGACATAGGATTTTCAAGAGAATAGCCATTCTTGAATTGTCCCAAACGAATGCTAAGAGCATCGTTGTTTGTGATTCTAAAATCCGTATAAAACTCCTGGACCTGAGAGTTGAAGTCGTGCATGAAAAGGAACGACCAACGATCATTTATTTGAGCGTTAGCCCAAAGAAGTGTCCTCTTAATGTCGAATGAATTTACCTCTTGTTCTGAATTCTTTTGATAGGTGTAGCCTGCCTGGGCATAGCCATGCAACTTGATTCTGTCAGAGATGTCTGACACGATTTTTTTCGCCGCACTTTCTTCGCATTGCTTTTCTTGGACTAGAAATTCCACAGGTGTAGTGTCATTCTTAATCGAATTCTCCGACACATTTTCTTCTGCTTCTACATTTGAAACTAAAGAAAGCGACAACAGAAGAAACGGAATGTAGCATTTTGTTTGTCGATACATTTTGCTTTTTGTTAATTACACTTTATTCATTTAAATTACTTATTTTATAATAGTCAACCCAATTCTTGTCACAAATGGCAAAATATGAGTTTCCTTAATGGATACAAAAGTAAAATGCATTATCCAATATACAAAAAAACAGCATAAAAATTGTATATTAGCATGAAAGGTTTTGCTTTATCAAATATTTACAATAAATTTACAAGTCAAATCAGAATTTGTAAAAAATAAAACAAAAGATAACCAAATAAAAGATGTTGGACCCAAACGAATACTTGCATCCAGACAAAGAGTGTCTCACAAGAGAACAGATTGATGCATTACAAGTAGAAAGATTGCAAGCGACAATTCGTCACTGCATGAATTCTCCTTTTTACAAGAAAAAATTTGAAGAGATGGGCATCAAGCCCGAAGATATCAAAACTCCAGCGGATGTGCGAAAATTGCCTTTCACTACCAAACAAGATTTGCGAGACAACTATCCGTTCGGTTTGGCTAGTGTGCCACTAGAAAAATGTGTCCGTCTTCACTCTTCAAGCGGAACAACAGGTAACCCTACAGTCGTTTTGCATAGTCAGAAAGACTTGGATGAGTGGGCTAATGCCGTGGCTCGATGCTTGTGGATGGTAGGATTAAGACCTACTGACATATTCCAGAATTCTTCTGGCTACGGAATGTTTACTGGAGGATTGGGATTCCAATACGGTGCTGAGCGTTTGGGTATGTTGACTGTTCCCGCCGCAGCTGGTAACACATTGCGTCAGATCAAATTCATAACAGACTTTGGAACTACAGCCATCCACGCAGTTCCTTCTTACTTGACTCGTATCAAAGAGGTGATGGACCAACAGGGAATTGATCCACGCAAGGACACCAAGCTAAAAGTTCTTGCTATTGGTGCTGAGCCACATTCAGAAGAGCAACGCAAACGTATCGAGAACATGTTTGGAGTAAAGGCATACAACAGTTTTGGCATGAGCGAAATGTGCGGACCGGGTGTGGCTTTCGAATGTAAGGAACAGAATGGACTACATTTCTGGGAAGACTATTATATCGTAGAGATTGTCGATCCAGAGACATTGGAGCCTGTGCCAGACGGAGAAATCGGAGAATTGATTTTGACAACAATCAACCGTGAGGCTATGCCACTTATCCGTTACCGCACACGCGATTTGACCAGAGTGTTGGGACGCACTTGTCCATGTGGACGTAATCATATCCGTTTGGATCGTATGAAAGGACGCTCAGACGATATGATGGTGCTTCGTGGTGTCAACATCTTCCCTATCCAAATCGAGAAGATTCTGATGAAGTTCAAAGAACTTACCACAAACTACTTAATCACGTTGACAACAGACAACGACAACGACAACATGACAGTCGAGGTAGAGGTTAACAACTTCGATTTGAACGAAAACGAAAAGGTTCAGCAGTTGACCAAAGAGATCACTCGAGCTCTAAAAGATGAGATTTTGCTAACACCTCACGTCAAACTGCTTCCTCTTGGAACTCTTCCTCAATCAGAAGGAAAAGCAGTCCGAGTGAAGGATTTCAGAAAGGTTTATCAATAAAAAAACTTTATGCGGAGACTCTACGAATTGTTTCCGCCCAAAGCCACAAACGCCTTGACAGAAAATTCTGTCAAGGCGTTTTGTTTTGATTTAAATTAACATTAGATAAATTTCTAAATAAGAAAACCTTCCCATTCCCGAGAAGGTTTAATAATCCTACCTAACTATTCTATATTAGTAACACCAGAAGCTTCACTTCCTTTGGTTCCTCTTCCTTTAGATTTGTTATTTTTCTTTTGGTACCTCTTGCTAGGATGGTCATATTTTCTAGGTGAATAATAGCGGTTTCGTTCACCCTGAATCTTCAATTCTGTATAATCCTCCTTACGTTTGAATGGATTTTTCAAACGTTTGAACGGATTACTCTTCAAACGTGATCCGAAATCTGGAATAGCATAACCTATACCCATCTCTACATTCTCATATTGCAGGAAATGTGTCTTTACCCTACCAACGCCATACCAATTGTCTGTGAAATAATACTTTGTCGTAAGTTTCTGATACATCAGGTTCTCCCACTTGTAATTCTTATTCGGATTTCCAAGGTCGTCCTCTTCAGGCACCTTCCATGGTTTGTAAACATAGAATCCACACTCCAAGCCTAACGTGAAACGATAGAAAGTGAAGTCGTTCGACAATCCGACACCTACTCGCAATTTATTTTTTAACTTATCCTCTTCTATAAAGTTGTATCGACGGTTGATTTCCCTGTCTTTACCATTATATATACTGTTGAAGAAGACATCCGAGAACAAACCGATTCTGTACGCATTCGAAAGAGGAAGCGCTGCACGTGCACAGAAGCTGAAATCAGGATAGTAGTGGCTGCCATCATCAATATCAAGCTGATTGACACCTCCCGTCAACTCAAATTCCAAAGCGAGAATCTTCTTCTTCTTTTCCGCCTCATTCTTTATAGGGAACGGCCACAAATTAGGCGTGTAGCGTGCTCCAAGGTAAGCGTCCCATATAATTTTATCTTCTGCTTTTCGATTTATACCAAACGAGCTCATCGCAAAGATATCTCCACCGAATGCGATCTCCCACTGGTATAGTTTATAACCATATTTTCTGCCAAGACGGATGTTAAAATCTAATCCACCATTATACAATGCTACAATATCACGAGACAATACAGTAAACGCATCTGTCTGGTTCCAATTGTCTTTTTTAAATAGTTCTTTCGGATATAGTGCAAATCCAGAGCCCAATTTCAGATTTGCCGCAAAACGAGGAGTATGGATAAACGGCCACTTGAAATATGCATACGTGGCAATCGTCAACTGTGCTATGTCTCCATTTTTGATCAACGGAGCGACACTGTCGGGGAACATAGTATAAAATGGAGTGATAGCGAAACCAACACTGGGGAAATTAAAAGTGTAATCCTGATTCCAGTCTCCCCACAAAGGAAGCTCCACCGCATATTCAGAAGCGAAGGTCCAGTCATCTTTTGCACCACAGAAATCCTTTCCGACCATCAAATCATTAGAGAACTTGAAAATCATATTCTTCTGAGAAAATACGTCAGCAAGAGACGACACCAACAAGGTCGCCGCGATGACTAATTTCATTATTGAAGAACTGTTTTTCATTGGTACGCTTTTATTTGCATAGTGATTTACGGTGCAAATATAAAAAAATTATTTTTCACTTTTAATATGTATAGCGAATAATAAGAGCTATTTTTGTAAATATTTTACAAAGACATATGGAAAATATAGATAACGCAATCACAAGCGAAATAGTAAAGAAACTGGCACAAAAACTAATTGTCAGCGGAAAGACAATTGCCACAGCGGAGAGTTGCACAGGTGGCAACATCGCACACAACATCACACTTCTTGCTGGAAGTTCACAATATTTTCTTGGTGGAATAGTGTCGTATGCTAACGAAGTCAAGATGAACGTGCTGGGAGTACACAAAGAAGATCTTGAAAAGTACGGGGCAGTCAGTCAGGCAGTAGTGGAATCCATGGCGACGGGAGCATGCAAAGCTATAGGCAGCGACTACAGTGTCGCCACATCAGGGATTGCAGGTCCAGGTGGAGGAAGTGAAGAGAAGCCTGTCGGAACCGTCTGGATGGCAGTAAGCGACGGAAGAAAAACCGTAAGCAAATGTTGGCATTTCGACGGCAACAGAGAAGAAATAATCGAAAAAGCCACAAAAACAGCCATTTTTATGCTGTTAGAGATTGTTTGTTAAAAACTTTTTTATATTTTTGCATCGAATTTGTGAAGTAGCCTAATAAGTGAGGGCGAAACACAAGGATAAAATGAATTGTTTCTTTGGTGGAATCTGATAGTTACGCTACTTTCGAGAGAAAGATTCAGACAATCCTCCTTGAATATATTCTGTAAGCAATAACAAAAAAGTTAAACAAAAATGTCTAAGGTTTGTCAGCTTACCGGAAAGCAAGCGCAGAACGGTAACAACGTATCTCACTCAAAGAGAAGAACAAAGAGATTGTTCAACGTAAATTTGAAGACAAAGAAGTTCTACTGGCCAGAGCAGGGCTGCTGGATTGAGCTTAAGGTGTCTGCAAAAGCATTGCGTACAATTAACAAGAAAGGTATTGATGCCGCCCTTGTAGAGGCAGCTCAGAAAGGTCTATTTTAATCGGGAGGTTTTACAATGGCAAAGAAAAGTAAAGAGAATAGAGTACAGGTAATTTTGGAGTGTACTGAGCACAAAGATAGCGGAATGCCAGGAACTTCTCGTTACATCACTACAAAGAATAGAAAGAATACTCCAGAGCGTTTGGAGTTGAAGAAATACAATCCTATTCTTAAGCGTTATACTATTCACAAAGAAATTAAATAATAAGCACTATGGCAAAGAAAGCGGTTGCATCATTGCAGACAGGTGAAGGTCGTTCATACGCAAAGGTCATCAAGATGGTTAAGTCACCAAAGAGCGGTGCTTACGTATTCGAGGAGACTATGGTTCACAACGACGACGTAAAGGCATTCTTAGCAAAGAAGTAAGAATTCTTTTATATCACATATCTCAGACGGAGCAACTTTTGTTCCGTCTGTTTTTATTTTGTTTTCCTCAAATAGTTTGGGAATATCAAAAAAGTAGGGTATCTTTGTACCCGTAAGAAATGAACCAATGAGAGTTTCGACTGAACGTCGGGATTCTTTTTTATTGTGTTTTTTAGAAACTTAAAAATAATACCAAATATATAAAACTATGGCTGTATCTTACGTTAGTAAAGAGGGATTGCTGAAAATGCAAGAGGAGCTGCACCGCCTTGAAACAGTGGAGCGTCCAAGAATTTCAGCTCAAATTGCTGAGGCAAGAGAAAAAGGCGACCTAAGCGAAAATGCCGAGTATGACGCCGCTAAAGAGGCTCAAGGTCTCCTTGAAGGTGAAATCTCTATGCTTAAAGAAAAAATCTTGAACTCTAAGGTGATTGACATGTCGAAGATTGACACTGAGACTGTACATATCCTTAACAAGGTTGAAATCAAGAATACTAAGACAAATGCCAAGATGAGCTACACTATCGTGTCGGAAAACGAGGCTAACTTAAAGGAGTTCAAAATCTCTACTACAACTCCTATCGCTAAGGCTCTTCTTGGAAAGAAAGTTGGAGATATCGTTGAAGTGGTGACTCCTGCCGCAAAAATGTCGTTTGAAATTCTTAGCATCTCTATCTAATGGCTACTATTTTCACAAGAATCATCAAGGGCGAAATTCCTTGCTACAAAATATACGAGGATGAGAACTACTTCGCTTTCCTTGATATCAACCCTCTTCAGAAGGGTCACACTTTGGTGATTCCAAAGAAGGAAGATGACTATATCTTCAACCTTGACGACGCCACTTACTCAGGATTAATGATGACAGCAAAAAAAATTGCTGCCGCAATCAAAGAAAGCACAAACTGCAAACGAGTTGGCATAACTGTACTTGGAATGGAAGTGCCTCACGTGCATATACACCTTGTTCCAATGAACAGTGAAAAAGACATGCTATTTTCCAATCCTAAAATGGAACTTAGCAAAGAAGAATTTGAAGCTATCGCCGCTGACATAGCAAAGCGTGTGAAATAAATTCAAAATATTTACAGGAAAAGCCAAACTGCATTACAGTTTGGCTTTTTTCTACAAACGAACATTTTTATGAAAACACTTAAAATTCAAAAGCCAATCGAAAACCGCAACGTCAAAAGCATTCTTAATATCTTTGATCTGAAGACGGGCAAATACGAGACTGTAGCTGTTATTGACGCTCTTGCAGAGGCTCCTAACTGGGAAAAAGATGGAAAACACCTCGTCTACAACAGCATTGGCAGACTTTACCGTTTCAACATCGACGCAAAAACCTCAACACAAATCGACAGTCAATATTGCAATCACTGCAACAACGACCATGTTCTTTCGCCTGATGGCAAACACGTGGCAGTGAGCCATCACACACGTGAAGATGGAGAAAGCCGTATATACACTTTCCCTATTGAAGGAGGAGCTCCGACTCTCGTGACTCCTATGGCACCAAGCTATCTGCATGGATGGAGCCCAGACGGCTCTACCCTTGCCTACTGCGCTGAAAGAAACGGGCAATATGACATCTATACTATTCCCGTAAACGGAGGATTAGAAACTCAACTTACAGACACATGCGGCCTCGACGACGGTCCGGAATACAGTCCGTGCGGCAAATACATTTGGTTCAATTCCGTCAGAAGCGGACTGATGCATATCTGGAGAATGAAAGCTGACGGCTCAGAACAAACTCAGATTACAGACGATGGCATGAATGATTGGTTTGCCCATCTATCCCCTGATGGAAAAAATGTCATCTTCATCTCGTATCATGAAGGCGACGTTGCTCCCGGAGACCATCCCGCCAACAAAAACGTGGAAATACGAATGATGGATAACGACGGAAAGAATATCCAGACGCTTGTAAAACTGTTTGGTGGACAAGGCTCTCTGAATGTCAACTCATGGAGTCCATGCGGCACCAAATTCGCATTCATGAGTTATGAGTTGAAATAAAATTTGCAGGACAAAAGGTCCAAACAAAAAGGCGAACCTAAATGGCTCGCCTTTTATATCTTAAAGAAAATTCTTTTTACGCCTCTTTATTCCCTGTAGGTTCTGCGACTTCAGGTTTTGCTGCATTTTCCTGCTCCTTCTGCTGTTTCTCATACTCCTCTCTCAATTCTTTCTTCACAACAGCCAAATGCTCCATAATCTTCTTATTCACCGTAAGACATACTCCCTTACTATTTACAATAAACGCATCTGCATTCATCGTCTCAACCATCTCCACAACCTTGTCATAAGATAGTGTGGTTGTCATCCAGTCGGCTCCAAACTCCTTCGATTGTTCAACAATATCTGTATATACAGCCAAAGCAGTTGTCTTGTCGCTGCCATTCATCACCGGATATGTTGTATTGCCTTTCTCGTCCTTACGAGTAGGGATCAAATATGTCGACGATACGATAGCCGCCATCATCTCATGCTCTAAATACGCGCACATTCTGTTGTGCATATCTTTGTTTGCTCCCTCCTCAACGTTTTCTCTGCGCATCTCCTGGAAAAATGCAGTCATCGCAATCTGAAGACGTGGGTTCTGGATAGAATTCTCTCCCTCTTTTTTAGCCGTTGGCCATTCCTGCATTGGGATTCCGACCGCTGGTCTTATTCCGTCGGCTACAAATACAGCTATATATCCATCCTTACGAAGAGCATCCATACACAAATGTAATTCTTCCTTCTTAACAGGCATAATGTCAACACTGTAATGACCCTCCTCCATCTTCTGTATGAAAGCCTCTCTATTCTCGTCTGTGAGAAGGATCAAAGCTCCATGCTGCAACTCATATGGATATCCTGTAGTTTTGCATATTGTGATCCATACCTTTTCCTGAGCTGCAATCTTGGCAACCATCATCTTGGAATTGATTGCAAGAAGATTATTGAACACCTTCACATCCTGATCCTTCTTCATGTCACGTGCCTTAGGTATCATCACATTCTGCATATATGACATCACGAACAGATTCTCCTGCAGTGTGTTTCCTGCAAACAATTTCAAGCCCTCAGGACCCTTAAAACACTGCTGGAGCAACTCCGTACGTTTCTCATCACTGTCTACAGGTGTTCCCATGTTCATATTTAGGCTCAACTGCATTTGTTGCTGTCCCTGCTGAATATTCTGAGCCGGATCATTGCTTCTGAATCTGAACTGTGATTCATCAACTTTTCCTACTGGCTCTGCATTGTTCACATTGGCAGCCGCTGCGCTATTCACTTTTGTCGGATCAAACTTGTCGGCTGGATTAAACTTCTGCTCAATCTCATTATTTGACTCTGGCTTAACGCTTTTATCCTCATTCATTGGAACGGGCTTCGATTCCTCCTTTGCATTAGCCTGCTCTTTATTTCCGAAAATCTTATTAAAAAATCCCATTTTAAAATTATTTTCTACAAATATAAACAAAATGTCTGCAATACATTGTAAACTACTCCTATTTTTTGCAACAAACATTCCAAAGAAAATTAGCGGTAACCATAAGCAATCATATCTATATTGAGAAACTGTAAAAAAAGCGACATAACAAACAGTAACAGAATCAAGCATTTTCAGTTATAATTTTATCTTTTTGTCTTCTTTATTCTTACACATTAAAACCAAGGATCACCAACAGAATAAACTACAATTTGTCAAAATGCAAGCATATACGCAAAAACAATAACTTTGCAATCGTTAAAAGAAAAATTCCTGATAAAAAAGGAACTAATATTCACATAAAACTGACAAAATATAAAATTATGCAAAAAAGATGGATTATCATGTTCGCATTCATGCTTATAATCAGCATAAGCGGACTTTTCATTCCTGGAGACGTGGATTTCGGATTCAAAATCGAATTGAGCGAAGACGCACAACTTCTTGCCAATGTGGCATGGTTGATCACAGCCACAATCTTTGTTTTGATGATGACACCTGGTTTGTCATTCTTCTATGGTGGAATGGTGCGAGAAAAAAATGTCATCTCTACAATGCTGCAAAGTTTCATCGCAATGGGCATCATCAGTGTCCTTTGGGTAGTATTCGGATTTAGCCTTTGTTTCGGACACGATTTAGGTGGAATCATTGGAAATCCCGCTTCTTATTTTTTCTTTAATAATGTAGGAGGGGCATGTTCCGATTCCAACTTCATTGAAGGTTTGTCTATTCCGATTGCTCTATTCGCACTATTTCAGATGAAATTTGCAATCATCACACCATCTCTAATCACAGGATCATTCGCCGAAAGAGTCCGATTTTCAGGCTACTTGTTCTTCATGATTTTCTTCTTCATCTTCGTATATTGCCCATTGGCTCACTGCACATGGCATCCACAGGGATTGTTTGCAAGCATCCATGTAAAGGACTTCGCCGGAGGCATCGTTGTCCATGCATCTTCGGGTATCGCAGCTTTGGCTGGTGCAATGTTTTTAGGCAAGCGAAAAGAGGCTGGCGAACATCTCCCTGCTAACGTTCCGTTTATTCTTCTTGGAGCAGCAATGCTGTGGCTTGGATGGTTTGGATTCAATGCAGGTTCTTCTTTGGCTGCCGACGGAATGGCTATAAAAGCTTTCTTGAACACCAACACAGCATCCGCAGTGGCAATGATCACGTGGATCGTGTTCGACTGTCTGAGAGGAAGAAAACCATCGGCTGTTGGCGCTGCTGTTGGCGCGGTAGTCGGCTTGGTGGCTATCACACCGTCGGCTGGATGGGTATCTGTCGGAGAGAGCGTCTTCATCTCTTTTGTGACGACACTTATCTGCAACTTCGCTGTTTACTTCAAAAACAAAAAATCTAATTTGGATGATGCTTTAGATGTATTCCCGACTCACGGTGTCGGTGGTATCGTCGGAACATTGATGACGGGCATCTTCGTCTACAATTATGAAGATCCCGCTGTGAAAGCAGAATTGACTCACCTACAATATTTCGGAAACCATTGTCTAGTCATGGCAGGCGTGATCATATACTCTTTTGTTGTAAGCTATGGACTTTATTGGCTGACCAACAAAATGATTCCGATGCGTGTGAGTGAAGAGAGCGAAAAGATGGGACTTGACATGAGCCAGCACGACGAAGTTTATGGAGCCAAAGTTGTGGAAAGAGAAATCGCTGAATATTTTGAGCATGAACATAGAAATGACGAACAATAATCTGTTGAGACGGATTATTCCACATCTTTAATTATACAATTCCGTTCTTCGGACGCTGGTCTTGCTAACCGGCGTCCGTTTTTCTTCTGCCATTTGCAAGCAGAGAACATTTCACATGGATGGCATATTGTTCGTCATTGCAACAAACAGTGATCCACACATAACTACAAAAGGGAAGCATTTCTGCCTCCCTTTTGTATCCGATAAAGTTTGTGTCTTACTTCCAAACTGACTTCAACGCATCATAACCCTTAGAGAAAATTCGTGAGTTCTCTTTTCCATATCCAAGTCTGGATGCACGACCAGCAACTGCCTTTGTCATCTGGAACGAAGTTGTTCCATAGAAGAACAAGCATGTATTTTTAGGATATTTAGCCAACAAATCCTTACTCCACTGTGCATTGTCATCTGAAGTGTTGTAAATATCGGCTGGCAAATTATCTGCTCCTTCCAAATGTCCTGCTTCATACTTTGATTGTTCACGAGTATCAATCAACGCCTTAGCACCTTTGTAAGATGTATAAGTGTCATAGAACGTTTGTGCTTCTGTATACTCCACGAATGGACCTAACTCCTCAGAATCATCACTTGAACATGATGTACCAAACAGTGCCAAAATAGCAACTGTAAGCATTACGAAATAATTTCTTAATCTTTTCATTTTTAACCCTTTATAAATTTATATTCATTGTTGCTTTCTATCAACGCTCCAAAGATAAATCTTTTTTTGAAAAAAACAATGATATTTGCTATTTATGTGTGATTACTCGCTTTGTTTTGATTCCAGATGCGTTGATTTCATCTACTTTAGCCACAACACGTGAAGCCAAATTCATAAATGCCTGAGACGTGATCGTATCGTCTTTCAACGCTGCAGGCGCACCATTATCGCCACACTCACATATCGACTGTACGATAGGAATTTGTCCAAGCAGCTCGACATTCATATCCTCAGCCAACTTCTTGCATCCTTCCTTACCGAAAATATAATATTTGTTGTTTGGCAATTCTGCTGGTGTAAACCATGCCATATTCTCTACCAAACCAATGATCGGAACATTGACTTTCTCTCCAACAAACATGCTGATTCCTTTCTTCGCGTCTGCCAACGCCACTTCCTGCGGTGTGCTCACAACGATGGCTCCAGTCAACGCAAGTGTCTGCACCAACGTAAGATGTATATCGCTTGTGCCTGGAGGCAAATCCAACACGAAATAATCCAAATCACCCCAATTGGCATCTGTAATAAGCTGTTTCAACGCATTGCTTGCCATTCCTCCTCGCCACAAAACAGCATCATTAGGGTTGACAAAAAAGCCGATCGACAACAATTTGACCCCATATCGCTCCTCTGGTCGGATCAACTCGCGTCCCTGCTCATTCACCTCTTCCAAAACAGGTCGGGCATCCTCTAATCCGAACATCTTTGGCATCGACGGGCCAAATATATCCGCGTCGAGCAATCCTACTTTATAGCCCATCTTCGCAAGAGAGACTGCAAGATTGGCAGAGACGGTGCTCTTTCCTACTCCTCCCTTTCCTGACGAAACCGCTATGATGTTCTTAACTCCTGGCAATGGATTGTCTGGATCTTTCTTTGGCATCGCTGTCTTGTATTTGCATGTGATATTGCCTTTTATATCCACATCTTTGTCGACGTATGTCAAGATAGCAGTCTCACACGCCTTTACCAATGACCTTGCAAACGGATCGTTCTCTTTCTCAAATATCAACGAGAACGACACTTTGTTCCCGTCTATACGAATATCGTCGTCTACCATCTCAGACGAGACAATATCCTTTCCTGTTCCCGGATAACGCACATGTGAAAGTGCGTCTGTTATCAATTTTGGATATAATGCCATTATTTAAACTGATTTTCTATAATATTTGACAACACATCCTTCATCTCCAATCCCGCCGCAGCCACCTGCTGTGGGATGAAACTTGTAGGTGTCATTCCAGGTGTCGTGTTGACCTCAAGAAGGTTCACTGTTCCGTCTGCGGAAATAATATAATCCACACGGATGATTCCATGAGCGTCAAGCACATTGTAAATTCTCTCTGTCTGCTTGCGTACCACAGCTGCTGTTTCCTCAGAAATACGGGCTGGTGTGATCTCCTTTACCTGTCCTTTGTACTTTGCATCGTAATCAAAAAACTCGTTCTCGCTCACTACCTCTGTTATCGGGAAGACTGTGGTTTTTCCTCCTGCCTTGTAGATTCCACAAGTGATCTCTGTTCCCTGCATGAAACTTTCTATCACAGTCTCAGAGCCCTCTGCAAAAGCTTTCTTCACCGCTGGCTTGACCTGTTCTATCGTTTTAACTTTTGTCACACCAAAGCTGCTTCCTCCATCATTAGGCTTAACAAAACATGGCAAGCCCACAGCATCTACAATCTCTTTATCTGTATAGTCGTCCACACTTCTCAAGCGTAATGATTTAGCAACTGGAATACCGAAATTCTTTAAGTATGTATTGCAAGTGAACTTATTGTATGTCAATGCAGAAGCTAGCACACCACATGAAGAGTATGGAATCTTCATCAACTCAAAATATCCCTGCAACTTTCCATCCTCGCCTGGAGTACCATGGATAGTGATGTAGGCATAATCAAATTTGATTTTCAATCCATCAATAACGGCAGAAAAATCATTTTTGTCGACGGGATATTTTGCGTCATTCACTTCCAAATTCCACTCTGTGCCGATGATTGTAACGATATAGACATTGTATTTCTCTTTGTCCATAAACGAGTATATACCCTTGGCACTTTTTAGCGACACAACAACTTCCGACTGGTCGCCACCCGCTACGATTGCAATATTTTTTTTCATTTGTTGATACACTTTAATTGTCCATACAAAGATAGACAATGACAATCAAAGGGCAAACAAATTAGGAAGATTTTAATTTATACTACAACCATAAAAAATATTTCCAACACGGCATAATCTCCACTAATCCGTGCGTATCCTCTATTTGTTCCTCTTCATCGTATGTCAAAACCAATCGTCGTCTACAAGATAAACGATTTGGCAGTTTTTTCAATGCATCCAATTCACGACGACGAGTTTCTTCATCTCGTAACGAATAACTTACCTGTATTGCCAATTCTTCATCGGGTATATAAAAATCAACTTCAAACCCATCATTATAAAAATAAACATGATCGTTTTCCATATCGTGGCCATACTTTCTAAACAAGTGTAGAGCCACCATATTCTCAAGCAACATCGAGTCTTTACCAATAAGAAACAATCGCAAGATCCCATTGTCGATGAAATAATATTTACAATTGCTTTCTTTATCGGACAAACAACTCACATAGTTCTTAAGTCGAAGTAACAACCAAGCTTCTTCACAATAGTCTATATATTTGATTGTAGTAGCAAGGCTCAACTTTCCTCCAACACTTGACATCAGGCTATTGATTCGATTATAGCTGATTGGGCGACATACACTCTCAGCCATCTTTCGAACCAAAACTCGCATACCAGCCACATTAGTGATCTTATTTCGTGCAATAATGTCTCCAAGGTAAATTTTCTGATAAACACTATTCAAATAATTTGTGCGGACAGGAAGGAGTGCGGCTGCAGGCAAACCACCATCATGAATATATTCTTCGTAATGCCGCATCAGGTTTATACGTTGTTCAGTGCCGATTATATCCATTTGTCCTGCAGGAATATGATGAGCATTTAAGAACTCCTTAAAGCTATATGGATATATCTCTTTTACGAGATAGCGTCCTCCTAATGTGGTATTGATTTCTCCAGACAACATTTTCGCATTTGAGCCTGTTAAATATACAATATGACCAGTGTCAGCCATGCGTCGAGCAAATTTTTCCCAATTATCTATATTTTGTATCTCATCAAGAAACAACATCGGACGTGTTCCATACATTTCCCCATGACATTCCAACAGTTTATTAAAATCCTCAGTAGAAAAGTCCGCCATACGCTCATCCTCAAAATTAACATACAACATTTCATCCCATTTGTGGCCTTCTTTTAACAACTGTTGCATTTTTTGAAATAATGTATATGACTTTCCAGAACGTCTGACTCCAACTATGACAACACAAGGGAAATCATCTATATCAAGATTTCTTGAGATTACCTCATATCTTTCTATCTCTGATTGATTATCTTTTATAATCTGTTTAAAAACCTGTTTATCCATATAAATTGTATTTACACAGGCACAAATTTAATGCTTTTGTTTAATACATTAAACAAAAAAGCACCAGTTTTATTTAATACATTAAACAAAACCGGTGCTTTTTATATTCAAAACATATTGTTCTAATCTTGAGAGACGCTTCACTCCACGGCAATCATACATTGCGAATCACCACCAGATATTGATAATGTTCATTCTCATAAACTTTCTCTGCTTTTAGTCCACACATCTGGCAAACCGCATTAAGCCGGTTGAAATCCACAAAAAGCCATTCAAACGAGTCGTCCTTCTCACCTCTGTATGAGATAGAATAATCAATCTCTCCATAATATGGCTCGTCATCTATTCCCGGATCCACGTTTCCGTCTTCATCCGTGTAAAGATAAATCAGATCCGAGCTGTCCATCACAATTTGTCCTCCATCGGCAAGCAAGTTCTTGCAATGATTAAGGAAAGACGGAAGGTTTTTCATCGTTTTTGCGATTCCTGCTCCATTCATCAGCATCAGCAATGTGTCATATTTTTCTCCGGCTATATCGTAGAAATTTCGAATCTGGGCATTCCTGACACCTCTCTGCCTCATCACATCGACAGCACCGGCAGATAATCAATCGCAGCAACATCAACCCCGTTATCCTGCAGCCAAAGCGTATGGCTGCCCGAACCGGCACCGACATCAAGAGTGCGTCCCTTACATAGTTTCAACGCTCGATGTTCAATCTCACTCATCTGCTCCCATGTATGGAAGAACTCCTTTATATTCCAATATTCCGTCTCCACCACACTGCTTTCAACTTTGATTCTAGTCTTCTTGTCTCCATTGAAATATGCGGTCAAAGCCTTACCGTATGCGTCACTCATAATCAGTCATTTTAATTTGCTCAAAATTAGCATTTATTCTGCAAACATTCAAAGTTTAGTTCAATCTTGAAATGCAGAATGTGATTTCACAGAAGACGAGCCATAATTTCGTCCTCCGTTCCACGTCTTTCTCCAAACAAAAATCCCGACAATTTTCATTGCCGGGATTATATGTAATCTAAACTAATATTACTTAGTCTGGATAATCAAGTAGTCTGAAGTAGACCAGAATCTGTTGTAATCCTTGATCTTCAAAACCAAAGTCTTGTCCTCTGCGCTCTTTGGAAGAAGAGTGTAAGAAGTCAATGGGTGACGAGAAAGGATAACTGCCTTCTTAGTCTTAAGATCTAGCTCAGTGAAATCTCTCTTATCAACCTTAGTAAAGTCTGAAGATCTGATATCACCACCCTTCTTAAGAGCTCTTTCCAAAAGACCCTTGTTCTTCAAAGTTGCCTTATCAGCAGCCAAGTAGTATACAGCGTTCAACTCTGCATCCTGAGCAGCGATAGCGGCAGCCTGCTGTGCAGAAACAGCATTAACTGAGTCGATGCTTGCCTTTGCAGCGATGTTAGCGTTCTCAAGGTCTGCGATCTTAATGTTCTTAGCCTCAAGTTCCTCCTTAAGCTTAGCCATCTCAGCCTGGCTCTCTGCCAACTGCTTTTTCAACTTACCGATTGTACCACGAAGACCGTTAAGCTGACCGTTAGACTTAGCCAACTTCTCCTCCAACTCGTTGATCTTCTGGTTGCTCTGCTGGATACGCTCAGAGATTAGTTTGAAATCCTCCTGGATTGTAGCCTTGTTTGTGCCACCTTCCTGACCCTTGTCGTTAAGAACACCAAGCTCAACCTCCTTGATCTGCTTCATGTTTGCATTAACTTCCTCGAACAAATCAGACATCTGCTGTGAAATCTGACGCTCCTCTGCCAACACTGTTCTCAATGAATCTGAAGTCTTGTTGGCCTGATCAATCTCTCCCTGCCATGGGTTGCATGATGTAGCAGCAACTAGTGCTACAGATGCGAATAAAATTGCTTTTTTCATTTTATATATTTTTATTTAATTTATTCTTACTTATCAGTGTAAGGCTTCATTCCTCCTCCTCATCATATTTCTTTTTGCTTGCCTTCTCCTTTTCTTTTCCTGAGACGACAATCACAAACTCACCCTTTGGCTCATTTGCTTCAAAATACGCTTTGATTTCAGAGACCTTTCCCCTTACAGTCTGCTCAAATTTTTTTGAGATTTCACGAGAAACGGAAACCAGACGGTCTGCCCCGGCCAACTCCTCTATCTGCGACAAAGTCTTGACTACTCTGTAAGGCGACTCATATATGATAGACGTGCGTTCCTCCTCAACAATCTCTTTCAAACGAGTCTGACGGCCTTTCTTCTGCGGCAAAAAGCCTTCAAAACAGAATCTGTCTGTTGGCAATCCTGAATCAACTATTGCCGGCACAAACGCTGTGGCACCAGGAAGGCACTCAACCTCTACCCCAGCCTCAGCACATGCTCTCGACAACATAAAACCAGGATCTGATATTCCAGGTGTGCCTGCATCACTTATCAATGCCACATTCTCACCCGACTTTATCCTCGACACGACTGAATCACACGTCTGATGCTCATTGAATTTATGATGAGACATCATCTTGTTCTCTATCTCAAAATGCTTTAGCAAGACACTGGATGTACGAGTGTCTTCGGCCAATATCAAATCAGCCTCCTTCAACACCCTTACGGCTCTGAATGTCATGTCTTCAAGATTGCCGACCGGAGTCGGAACTATATACAATTTTGCCATAACACTAGTTAGTGAACCTTGCTTCCAACAATTCCATAAATTCAAACGCAGCGCCTTCTGTTGTGTCCCAGTTGAAATTTTCAGCGACATAAGCCTCAGCCTCCTGCAATGACGACATCGAATTCAATTTTTCGATTGTTGTGTTCAACAACGTCATATCCCCACCGAACAATTCCCTCTGATAACGGAATCTGTCGTTGAAATTAAGTGATTTGCGCAAATCTGTAACAAACCTGCTCTCCAATCGTCTGCCTCCTTTGAATCTCTCATTGGTGATTACTGGACTGCCGATTGTAGATTTTGGCTGTTCAACCACTTTCTTCTCTGCACTTTTCGATGGTGCGGGATTCTCTGTTTCAACAGTTTTGGTGATCTCTTTTTGAACCTCAGCCTCAGCCTTCTGAGTTTTCAACTCTTCAACGACCTTTGGCTCCGGCTCTTTCACAACAACTTTTACTTTATCTATAGCAGAAACGTCAACCTCTATAGTAGTGTTTTTCTTAGGACTAACCAACTCTTCTTCAGCGTTGACCTGCTGATATTGCGTATTCTGCGTTTTCTCGGCTACATCTATCTTCCCGACTTCCGGTGCCACATTAACACTTGCCTCTACTGTCTTTGGTTCTGTCTCAAGACATTCTTCCTTGACAGGCTCCACTACTACTGCCTTACCCTCCGATTTCTCGGAACCAGCTTCTTTGCTTTCAACACTGAGCTGCTCAAACTCCGACAGTATGTTCCTCACCTTCTGAAGAGCAAGGTCGTGCATCGCATACGGAATAGTTTCCATACTCTCCATGCATTTCGTTAGCATATCAAGTTCGGAAATGTCATTCAGTATAAATGTGATAAGTTTATTTTTATTCATTAAGAATAACTTTTTACTTTATCTTTGCCACAAAATTGCACTTCAATAAAGCATTTAGCAATATTGATTATGCAAATATAATTAGATTTTTTACGAAATGTACGTTTTATTTAACTTTTTTTATGAAACAGATAAAGAATAATTTCATCTCTGCTCTTTCTAATTTTTACGAGACTTCAGAAATCAATGAAATTTTCTACGAATGTGTTTCTCATATAACCGGAAAATCACGAAGTCAGATAATAATGTCGTTGCCAGACAAGGCTTCCAATGAAATTGTCAAACAATGTGATACGATGCTTTCCCGTCTTCAAACAGGAGAGCCAATGCAATATGTTCTGGGATTTGAATGGTTCGACGGAATGAAATTCGCCGTTGATTCCAGAGTCCTTATCCCCCGTCCGGAAACCGTGGCTCTCGTGGATGAGATTGATAAATTAAAAATTAAAAATGCAAAATGCAAAATGCGGGTGTTGGATATTGGCACTGGATCTGGAGCTATTGCGGTCGCAGTGAAAAAAAGGATTCCAGAAGCGGAAGTCACAGCTGCAGATATCAGCGAAGACGCTCTTGAAGTGGCGTCGACAAATGCAAAAAATAATGAGACGAATATCAAATTCATTTGCGACGACGCACTGTCCGACTCTTTTTTGGCAGGATGCGAACCTTTTGACGTTATTGTCAGCAATCCTCCATATATATGTCCAAACGAAATGGCGGAGATGCGAACAAACGTGCTCGACTTCGAGCCTCATCTTGCTCTGTTCGTGCCACAAGACGACCCATTGTTATTTTACAACAAAATCGCTAAATTTGCAATCAATAATCTTGAAAAAGACGGTGCTCTTCTTTTTGAAACAAATGCAGCATACGTACACGATGTGGAAAAGATGATGCACAATACTGGATTCAACGACGTCGTGGTGATAAAAGATTGTTTCGACCGGGAGCGTTTCGTGATTGGCAAAAAGATATGAGTGTGGAGACTAAATTAAAAATATGGAGCAAAGACGAAGCTTTGGCTAAGATGTCGATGTTGTGCGCGGAATCGGAAAAATGCAAATACGACATCGCCGAAAAACTGAGACAGCACGGACTTTCTTCCGCTGACTCTAATGCCATATTGTCTTACCTGGAGACGGAGAGATTCATCGACGAAGCCAGATATTCCAAATTCTTTGCCAAGGACAAATACAAATTTGCCAAATGGGGACGCAAGAAAATTGAATACGCTCTCAAAATGAAAAAGATTCCCGTCAATTATATAAAAGATGCGTTAGACGAAATTCCCGATGACGCATACGAGGAAACTATGCTTGCAACACTCACGTCGAAACTAAAAACAATCAAATTTCAAAACCGTTACGACGCGAAAGCTAAGCTATTTAGGTTTGCAGCTTCACGCGGTTATGAAAACGGAGTGGCTTTGGAAATCATCGAAAAGATATTAAATGAAAATTTAGAAGGATACGACAATGAATAAACTTATCAAAGGATTGTTTGCCGACTATAGATTGGGCAAAAAAATACTGTTGTTGCTCGGCATTTTCATATTATTGGATATAATCGGAAATGTAGTCGGATTAGGCGTTGAATGGTTGGGTGAGAGATTGCTTTCCCACACAAACTCTTTACGTTTGACACAGTTCGTGGCATCCGTATTTGTATTCATCGGCACGCCATGCCTCTTCTTCTATCTCACAGCCAAACAAAGCTGTCCGGCTACGAAATACTTCAAGCTTAACAAGAAGAACGATACAATCATATATATATTGGCTATAGTGGCACTATTCAGTCTGCTTCCACTCGTCAACTATACAGCCTTTATAAACGAGCAGATGACTTTGCCAGATTGTCTTAAAGTGATAGAGGAAGCGATCAAGAAAATGGAAGATTTAGCAGAAGAGATGACATTGGAACTGCTCAAGACGGACTCCGGGCTAACTTTAATAATCAATCTCATTGTGATAGCCGCCGCTCCTGCAATCGGAGAGGAGATGATGTTTCGCGGAGCATTGCAGAAGACGTTGCACGAAAAATTCTCTCCATTTTGGGCAATCATAATCACATCTGTCATTTTCAGTGCCCTTCACTTCCAATTCTACGGATTCATTCCACGATTCCTACTTTCTGTGTTTTTAGGAATGCTATACTATTTCAGTGGCAGCATCAAGCTTAACATGGTCGCCCACTTTACCAACAACGCAATGGCGGTATTGGTGTATTACATCTGCACCGTCGCTAAAATCCCAATTGAAGATGCCCCGACAGAATCATTAGGCAAAGAGGATTTATTTCCCGTTGTAATTGCGACAGTGCTATTCGCCGGAATCATGTGGGCAATCTATAAGATTGCAGGCGAAGACAACAGAAAAGAGATGCGACCAGTGGAGGTCGATAATGTATTGGAAAAACAAGACAATAATCAGGAACTGCACAAATTGGGAAAATCAGAAGATTCCAATGAAAATGCTGATCATTTGTCATAAACCAGGATTCCGAAATTTGTTTTAGACTGCTGTTTATGTTTTATTTTGAGGATTGTTAAGGACGTAACGTCCTAACCTTCCTTCTACAGTGAGAGTCGTAGGCGAACTCTTAAAAACAACACAGGAACGACTAATATACAATTATTTAACGACTATCCTATTTATCAAAATGGCTTGCACATTGGATTATATCGATTTTGTATGCTCCCAGCTTAACGGCATAGGAGAAATACGCACACGCAAAATGTTCGGTGACTGGTGTATCTATATCGACGAGAAACCCGTCGTCTTAGCTTGCGACAACATCTGCTACGTAAAGAAACATGCAGCGATTGAGGATATGATGAGTGACGCGGAATGTGGCTGTCCATATGATGGAGCAAAAGAGCATTACATACTCGACATCGAACATGGAGACGATGCAAAACGTGTGGTGAGAAAGCTTGTCGAAGTGTTGCCTTATCCGAAAAAGAAGACAAAGAAATAAGACGTTTACCACTGATGGTAATTATCAATTCTCATGGGTAGCCATATACCAACTCGTCTTTTTATACGCAGACATCAAAGAATGCTCACTTGGCTCCGACGTTGTTATTCCGCAAAACTTTCCTATCGAAATCTCTCCACCCAATGCAGAATAATAAGTAGGTGTGTTCCTCTTGTATGGAATAACAACTGTCATCAAATTGTCAAACTCACTCAGCCATTGAGTATTGTCAGTCAAATGATAGACATAATCCTCAAAATCAACAAACACGGTTGGATCATAGCCATCCATACGTTGCAATGAAGATGCTTCCACATGCACCGTCGCATCAAGAGAAAAATTCACTTTTTTCATGAATCGAGCAAGAGTGTCGAGAGCATCACAATTGATTGTAGAGATAGTGCCACATGGTCTTTCATAATTAACATAGAATTTGTAGAACGACTCGCAAACATTCTCATAATCAACTCCTCCTATCAAATATTTTCCACTTATCTGGTAAGGGAATCCGTATGCCATGACCTCTGTGGGATATGCCACTATATGCTTGCACACATCTTTCAACTCGTATGCCACCTCTATATTAGCCATATAGCAATTATCAAACAGGATCATCTCTAACTTCTTGATCTTTGAGTTTTTTATTCCTTCCTTAAAAGTTGAGATCTCTATCTGAGATTCTGTCGTCGTGCCTCCTATAAACCTTGTCTCTGGCACCGGTGTCTCATCCGAACCGACAATGGCTGAACGTGTCGAGAAAGAACCTGCCGGCACCCAACCTGTGCCATGGCATCCTACAGTCATCGAATAAGTGTTGGATGGAAACTTAGGATACACCCTGTCAAGAAGATGAGTTATTCCCTCGCTCGTCGTGAACATTGGATCTGAATAGCTATCCAAAGTGTCTTCCACATAAGCACCGTTAGATTTCCTCAACTCAATGATATCTACATTTCCACGAGTCGACTCGATACACACAACATAACGTTCATTCTCAGTCCCCTTCTGCTGGAGGACTTGCTTAAAATCTTTGATATTCTGAAGAAAACAAGGTTTTAGATTGTTCGACCATGGAAAAAACATGATGATTGTATTTTCCGCAGGTTGACGTGAGTCCTCATTATCCTCAGGATCTTCAGTACATGCGAAAAAACATAAAAATGTCAGAAGACATAACAGTAGTTTTTCAATTTTCTTCATTCTCATAAACAAAAAAAGGCAGAGAAACCGAAGTCTCTCTGCTTATATTAAATCTTTTATTATTGGTTCATTGAAGCCAAATACTCCTCGTTTGTTCTGCTTCTTTCAAGATTTTCCTTGACTTCAGTCATTGCCTCAATAGGAGTCATATCAGAATAGTGCTTTCTCAATATCCACATTCTTTGAAGTGTAGTCTTATCCTGAAGCAGATCGTCACGACGTGTGCTACTTGCCATGATATCAACAGCAGGGAAGATTCTCTTGTTGGCAAGACGACGGTCGAGCTGAAGTTCCATATTACCTGTTCCCTTGAACTCCTCAAAGATGACATCATCCATCTTCGAACCGGTATCAGTAAGAGCTGTTGCAATGATAGTCAAGCTACCTCCGTTTTCAATATTACGTGCAGCTCCGAAGAATCTTTTAGGTTTTTGCAAAGCATTAGCGTCCACACCACCACTCAACACCTTACCTGAAGCAGGAGATACTGTATTGTACGCTCTGGCAAGACGTGTGATTGAATCCAAAAGGATCACAACATCATGTCCGCACTCCACCATTCTTTTGGCCTTCTCCAACACAATGCTGGCAACCTTGACATGACGCTCCGCTGGTTCATCAAATGTAGACGCGATAACCTCAGCGTTTACACTTCTCTGCATATCTGTAACCTCCTCCGGACGCTCGTCGATAAGGAGTACCATCATATAAACCTCTGGATGGTTGGCTGCAATCGCATTTGCGATATCCTGCAAAAGTATAGTTTTACCCGTTTTAGGCTGGGCAACGATCAGTCCACGCTGACCCTTTCCAATAGGGCTGAACAAATCCACGATTCTTACAGAAGTGTTACAAGTCTTTGGGTCACCTGTCAAATTGAATTTCTCATTTGCGAACAAAGGAGTCAAGTGGTCAAAAGGGACACGGTCTCTTACATGTTCTGGAGGACAATTGTTGATTGTGTCGACACGTGTAAGAGGGAAATATTTTTCTCCATCACGAGGAGGTCTGATATCACCGGTCACTACATCTCCCGTCTTCAATCCCATCAGTTTGATCTGATTTGAAGAAACATATATGTCGTCAGGTGAACTTAAATAATTGTAATCAGGAGAACGAAGGAAACCATAGCCGTCAGGCTGGATAATCTCAAGCACACCGCTACCTTTGATCACACCCTCGAAATCATATTGTTTTTGTTTTTTTGCCTCTTCAGCAGCTTTTTCAGCTTCAATTCTCGCACGTTCCTCTTCGGCTCTTCGCGCAGCCTCTTCTCTCGCTCTAGCAGCTTCCTCTTCAGCTAATCTTCTTTGATATTCTTCCTCCTCACGTCTACGCTCTTCTTCAATCTGCTTTTGACGGAACATCTCTTCAATTTCCTGCTTCTGATAAACGAAGGGTTCAGCGGCTCCTGAATTTTCTGCTGCTTTTTGTTTGGCCAATTTCTTTTTCTCAAGAATCATTCTGGCAACAGCCGCAGCCGCATTATTATTACTGCTTGTCGAGAGTCCACCTCTACCACTGTTTGACGAATCAAAAACAGGCTTTACAATTTCCTGCTTCTGTTCAGATGCCAAAGGCTCTTCCTTTTCTATTTTTGGTTCTTCAACTGACACCGGCTGAGGCTCCGGTTCCGAATCTTCATTTGGCGATTGAGCTAGCCCCATTATCGCATTTATCAGCTGTTCCTTTCGATAAGCATCAGGACGATGTATACCTATTGATCTTGCGATAGTTTGCAATTCGGGCAACTTCTTTGCCTTCAATTCTGCTTCTGTCATGTATATATTATTGACTTATACTCTTTTGAACGAGACACAGCGACGCTGCATTTCATTTATATTATTACGATACTTGAAATATTTCTTTTTGACAAATAAACCAGGACTTCTCCGTATGCATATAACAAAAGTCTGTGACACACATCTGAAGTGCAAAAACACACTAATAAAACTGACTTGCTATGGAATTTTTATGAGAATAAGCTATCTTATTTTGATGCTCTTTCCTGATTGCGACGACAAAATTATATTTTTGTTTTATTATCGTCAAATAAATCTCACATTTTTTTGAATGTTTTGACTAAACAAAGAAAAGTCCAGCCTTGAACTCAAGACTGGACCTCAAATATCCTTATCCCAAAGTGATAGCCTCTGAAGGACAAACTCCTGCACAAGTTCCACACTCTGTGCATGCATCTGGATCAATTTTGTAGATATCGCCCTCAGAGATTGCTCCTACTGGGCACTCGCCTGCGCATGTACCACATGCAACGCAGTCTTCACCAATTACGTATGCCATAATTCTTTTTTGTTTTAGTTTATAAATACAATGCAATATTAGTGCTTTTTTAATTTCACTGCAAATAAAATCAATATTATTTTTTTGAAGTCTTAATGGATGTTAAAAATTAATCCCCCGACTTTATCAATTCTACAATTGCAAATGTTAAAGTCATAGCAATTTAGCTTTTTGCATTCAGCATTTCTCATTCCTATACGCTCCAGGTGAAATTCCGGCATGTGTCTTGAAGAATCTGCCGAAAAAACTTTGGTTGGGGAAATTCAACGTTTCTGATATCTGCTGAATTGAAAGATTGCTTGTGCGAAGCATCTGTTTAGCCTCATTCATCACCAAGGAGTCGATAAACTGGCTTGGCGACGAGCCGACACATTCCGACACAATCTTACAAAGATACTTTGGTGTGATGCATAATTGGTCGGCATAGTATTTCACATTTCGCGTCGTCTTGAAATTCTCTTTCACCATAGAAGAGAACTTTAGAAATATTTCCTGTGTGCGAGATCCTTTCTCCTGTGCCACACACGACTTTGACACTTCATTCAACACCTCACAAAGCATCGCCTTCATCAAAAACTCACACGCTGCTCTCAAATATGCTGTTTTCTCTGTCTTGCATAAATCAAGTCTGCTCTTGACAAAATTAAGATACACAAGCATCGACCCGTACAACTCCTCTGATGTCTTGAATATCGGATTTGTATTGCCTAAAGGCACTTTCAGACCCGACACGAATCCTGAAATCACACGTCTGTCGAAAAAGAAAAGCACTGAATTGAAATCCTCACTTACGGATTTAACAAGCAACGTCTGCCCCATTCTGATACGTACAATATCCCCTTTCGAAAACTTACATGGCTTCATGTCTATTTCCAAATCTGCTTCTCCTGATATGCAAAACCCATAGAAGAAAAGAGGCAATCTTTCCGGCGACGACATTATTGGTATCCGGCAAACATTCCATAATCCATATAAAACACCGTCATTTTCTATCTTGATATTCTCCTTTCCACAATTCCTGAATATTTCCTTCTGAATCCCGTTTTTTTGCATTCTCTAACTATTTATCTATGCAAATTTATCAAAATTCACTTTTTTTCATAAAAAAAGCAACCGATTTTTTTCAACATAAAAAATATGATTACTTTTGCACCGTCAAATACAATTAATTTTATAGGATTATGGCAGAACACAACGAATTAGGCAAAAACGGCGAAAACCTTGCCGTGGAATTCCTTGAAGGTAAAGGTTATCAAATCATTGCAAGAAATTGGAGATGTGGCAACAACGAACTCGATATTGTTGCTTTAGACGGAGACATTCTCGTCTTTGTCGAAGTCAAAACACGGTATTCCGACTACATCGACCCCCGTACCAGCATGAGCAAAAGCAAAATCAGAAATTTTGTAAACGCGGTCAACTTGTACATCCGAAAGATGCAGGTCAACTCAAATTTCCGATTAGACGTCGTCATCATTGTGATGCAAGGAGGTTTCGACAACAAAGGCATGTATGTGGAGCATTATGAAGACGCAATATTGCCGACTGACTTATGATAACGCGTCGCCAAATGAAGCCAGAACAAAAAAGTCAGCCAAGCAAGACCTGGCTGACTCCCCATTGAAATAAAATATCGTTGTTCTGGGTTAGTTAAATGAGGCATAGAAACGTAATGAAGGAACAGGAATGGTTATCTGTGCTCTTGCTATAGGACGCTCTACCATCATATAGCCTTCAGCTACAGGCAAGAACCACATTCCACCAGCTTCATAATAAGTTGTTCCATTTACGCGAGACAAACGTGCTCCGTATGGAAGGGTTGTGAAGAAGACATTCTCTGGGAATGCCACTTCCTCGTATCCATATACTGGATCGTATACGTAATACACTCCATTACCATAATAGTAAGTGTAGTCGCCAACCAAGAATGTGTGAACCACAGCAGGACGCACATGATGGTACACTGGGTGTGGACGATGAATCACACGATGATGGTGAGCCGGAGCGTGATGATGCACTACCGGTGCAGGACGATGATGGTGATGCACTGGTGCTGGATGGTGGTGATGGTGTACCGGAGCAGGTGCATGATGATGATGGTGAGGCGCAGGTGCCGGACCATGATGATGCGCTGCAGGTGCTGGAGCTGGACGATGGGCTGGTGTATGATGCACAGGACGTGGTCCGTGCTCTACTCTTGCAGGTGCCGCTGGACGATGTCCACCACCATGAGCAGGTGCTGCCGCATGATTACCACCTCTGTTCGCTGGTGCTGCCGACGCATGTCCACCACGATTATTGTGTGCAGGCGCTGATGTATGCTGAGGTGCTCCGCCTCCATTACGTGTGCGCTGTGCGAAAGTTACTTCTGACATAGCAAGCATTGCTACAATGCTTAGGACTATAAAAAACAATTTATTTTTCATGATCGTATCAGTTTTATCATTAACAATAATCAACGTCACCATACCGGTTCCGTTTATCTTTTATGCAAATATAATGAAGTGAAAATAATATCTTACCTTTGTAAGATTTTTTAAGATAGAAAAAAAGATTTTTTAACACTATGAACAGCTCATACATATATAAAATAGAAGAAATCGAAAGTTCAACGGATATAATATCAAAAAAATACAAAAACCTGTTTTATATTTTTGAAACTATCTGCAAGGAACTGACTGCTGACGACAATATTCGATTTGCTTCGGAATATGCCAGACTGACATTCCTTCTGGATAAAAACAACGTGCATATCGCAATGCGCAAGAGGATATTGAGATTCCGTGCCGACGCGATTAATTCCATGCGCAACAATGCCGCCATCTCTGCCGAACAATACAGAGAAGACTATATTGCGTTGGCACTGTTTATCTCCATGCTATTCGGCGAGCAACTCTCTGAATCACAAAAAAGAGATCTGGAAGTAGTGAGCGGTTCATGGACTACAGATGAATACAGACATACAGATCGAATCAGCCACTTACGCATTGTGGCCACACATTGCGACTACGAATACATCACAGGCTACAAGGAAGACGCAGAAGAATACACACAAGTAAAGGTGAAAATCAATGTGATAGGGCAAAACAGCGATTTTGCCATCACCCCAAACATGGTCTGGAATGGTTGCATAGTAGGACTTATCGACAGCACTGTCGAGCCAAACGGAGACCTTTGCCCAAGATTCATAATAATCAACCCAGACTATCTTATGGAGTGTAGCTCCATCGCCGATTGCGTCACTCCGTGCGGACCCAACCCGCTTGAACATCTGTTCAAAAAGCTGATGCGAGCAAAGACGTCTAAAGCTATGCTTCTCGGAAACATAGCCAACTATTTCCACGACCGTCTCATCCATGCCCACGACAAAAGCACCGTCGACTTCAAGACCCTAATGAACGAGGCTTTCCTTGAATCGTCACTTTCCATCAGCACATGTGAGGAATTGCAAAACAAAGACGACTACGACTCATGGATTGCCGATGCAGAGTCTCATTACAACAATATCAAGAATGTTGTGGAGACTATTTTCCCTGAAGTGGGTATATCAACAGAGAACGTTCTTCTCGAGCCTACTTTCTTCTGCGACCAACTCGGTTTGTCCGGACGTCTCGACCTACTGCACCAGGCAAAAGGCAACTATGCTGTGGTGGAAATGAAAAGCGGAAAAAGCAAATTCCCAGAGACGCAATTGGATTTGATCGCAGACAATCATATCACTCAGGCATTCCTATATCAGGCAATAGTGCAACGTGTGTTGCAAATTCCGTTCAATGAACTGAAAACCTATATTTTTTACACTAAATATCCTTACGAGAAAAGAGCCAATCTCCGTTATGCAAAATGCACATTGAAAAATATTTCGGAGGCTCTCAACCTGCGCAACCGCATAGTCTGCTACGAGCATCTGCTTGCCAATGCAAAAAGCGTCGATGACGTAAGACGAATAGTGTCGTGGATCACTCCTCAATACATGATTCCAAACTACGAAAAAGTCAAGAGCGAACGAATTGTTAGCGGATTCATCGTGCCAAAGATTGAGGAATTCCGCCATACAATAGGCTCATCCTCTCAATTGGAGCAAAAATATTTCTACTCGATGCTCGGATTCATAGCAAAAGAGCAGGATTACGCGAAGACAGGAGGAAGCGGAACCCGTCGCAACCATTATGGATTCGCCTCTTGTTGGAGAGAGTCGATGGAAGAGAAAAAAGAGTCTGGAAATATAATTTTTGATCTTCACCCTAGAGAAATAGCCATCGACACGGCAGAACCGTATGTTGTGTTCGACCGGACTCCAAACGACGAATACACGGCGTCTTTCCGTGTGGGAGACATTGTTATCATCTATGAAAGGCGGAATGATACTGATCTGGCAACCAACAAATTAGTGCTTCGTGGCACTATCGCTGAAATCACAAACAGTACGTTGCGTGTCAACATGCGTCAGACGCAGCGCAATCCAAATGTGCTTCGCAAAGACATGACATTTGCCATCGAAAGAGACTTCATTGAATCAAGTTTCACAAACCTTTACTCCGGGCTGTACACTTTTATCAACACAAAACCAGAAAGGAAACGCCTGCTCCTTGGTGAGACGTTGCCCAAAACGACAGACAATCACCGCCATGGAGTATACGCCAACGATGACATCAACCGTATTGTTGAGAAAGCCAAATCAACAGACAGCTATTTCCTTCTTGCCGGACCTCCAGGCACAGGCAAGACATCCTTCGCTCTCAAATCTATGGTGGAGGAATTCTATGAAGACGACGGGAAAATCCTACTTATGGCATACACCAACCGAGCCGTAGATGAGATCTGCAACGCTTTGAAAAATAGCGAGAAAAGCATCAATTTTGTCAGGATCGGCAGCAGGATGAATGCCGACAAACGATTCTTGCCAAACATTTTGTCTGAACGGATAAAAAACATGACCACGCCTCATGAAGTGACCGCAGAAATCCGCAGCCACAAAGTGTACGTCGGCACAACGACAGCCATGCTTTCAAACAAAGAGATTTTCCACATTATTAATTTCGACGTGGCTATAATAGATGAAGCATCACAGATTCTTGAGCCTCAAATCATAGGATTGCTGTCTGAGCAGACCCGACTTGGAGAGTACGGAATCAAGAAATTCATCATGATCGGCGACCACAAACAATTGCCTGCCGTTGTGGCTCAATCAGAAAACGAATCAAAAGTGGAAGACGAGGATCTTCACAGCATAGGATTGACAAACCGTCGCAACTCCTTGTTTGAAAGATTGTTCAGATTGAACAGAGAATCAGGCAACGATTGCGCATGGGACACCTTGAGAGGTCAGGGAAGAATGCACAGCGAGATATGTAAATTTCCAAACGACCTGTTCTACAACGGAGAACTACACACTGTGGCGGACTGGCAAGACGAGCCATTCGACTATTACAAAGATTACAACAAAACCAATCGCTGGGAGACGCTGGTGGCAACAAGAAGAATGGCATACATCCCGTCGGAACGAGATTTGGGAAGCAATAGTGGCAAGACAAACGACAGCGAGGCAACCATTGTGACTGAGATTGTGAAAGCTTGTGTGGAATTGAGGAAAAAGAACGGAATCGCAGATGCCGACATGACAATAGGTGTGATCACCGGATACCGCAGCCAAATCGCAAAGATCCGTCACAATTTGGAAGACGCAGGAGTGGCAGACGGAATAGTAGTCGACACTGTAGAGCGCTACCAAGGAGGTCAGATGGACATCATCATCTACTCATTCTGCGTCAACCAAGACTACCAGCTCGACTTTGTATGTGATGCGATTGAAGAAAATGGCAAGACTATCGACCGCAAATTGAATGTGGCGCTTACAAGAGCAAGGAAACAACTGTTTGTGGTAGGCAATGAAGAGATGTTGCGACAAGTGCCTATCTACAGCACACTGATTGATTTTATGAAATAACTACTATATGGGCATCTTCTGATTTATATTATCAGAGATATAAATAATAAGAAGTTGTTCTAATTTAATGAGAACACGACGAATTAAAAGGATATTATAGTAGGAAAAAATGTCAGTTGGAGTGTCATAAATGAGGATTGTTAAGGACGGAACGTCCTATCCCATCCCCATGCGCGAGCCGTAGGCGAGCACACAGAATTAAATGAAACCACAGAGGCACAAAGTTCATAGAGAAAGGCTATCCTTTTCCTTAGAAAAGAATGTGAGAATTCAATAAGAAAATGGAAAATGATCTGCAGATTACAATTCATCTCACGTTATATTATGAGCTCGCCCTACGGCTCGCATTTGAAGAAAGATTAGGGCGTTCCGCCCTTAACAATCCTCGATTCAATAACCCAATATTTAAATTAAATTTGAACAGATTCTAAATTATAGCAGAATTCCATAAAAATTTTAACTTTGCACAAAAATAAAACAACGATTCATGGAATACTATGTTTACCGTAACGGAAATCCGTTCGGACCATATAACTTATCAGATCTGACCAGCCTTGTCAAAGCCGGCAAAGTGCTGAAATGCGACAAATTATCTTCTGTCAGCACAGCAACAGAAGACAAAGAGTTCGTCGCCGTACGCGACGTGTTGGAAGACAACAACATATCCGTCAAAGTAGACAACGCAGGAAGTCTGATGAGCCAGCTGAGACATATTTCCAAAGACTTGCTTTTCCCAAAAGAGTTAAAGGAGAAGGAGACATGGAAAAGCGACACTCGTCTGCTTGTACTTGCATGTATAGGATTGTTTCCACTTGTGGCAGCCTACTTTGTCCCTAGCGGATGGTTGTCATACTACTGCATCGCACTGTATTTCTCTGTGGTGTGGTGGAGTTTCTTCAACTATATGTTTAAATCACCACAAGTCAATGCAAAAACCAGTGTGACAATATTCTTTCTGATGCAGGCGATCGTATTTGTGGCATGGGACGCTTTAGGATTACCCAATCTAAACTTTTTCTATGGAGCCACAAACCAAGACTACCCGATGCTATTCCAATTTATTGGATTCATCTTCGGAGTGGGATTTACAGAGGAGTTTGCCAAGATGCTTCCATTGATATGGCTTGTAAAAAAGACCCAAAAGCCATTGGTGCCACAGACATTAGTGTTCTACGGATTAATTTCCGGACTTGCATTCGGAGTTTACGAAGGAGTGCAATACCAAATGACAGAGAATATGAAGTTGGACGGTTCTGAACGATTTCTTATGAATATTGCCCGTCTGACAAGTCTTCCTTTCATCCATGCGATATGGTGCGCGATCGGAGGATTCTTCATCAGTTTCGCTGTACTCTACCCTAGATACAGAAAAGCATTGTGGGCACTTGCTCTCATCATTCCAGCTGTGCTTCACGGAATCTACGACACAATGTGTGGAAATGGACTGACAGCAATCTTCGTGGCTCTTCCGCTATGCGTATTTTGCGTTGGACTGCTGGTGCACTATCTGAAAAACAGCGGCAATTATCAAAACAGATTGAGATAATGGTCGGACGCGAATATATTGAACTTTTGGCTCCAGCTCGTGAAGCTGAGCATGGAATAGAGGCAATCAAATATGGTGCCGACGCAGTGTATATCGGTGGTCCGGCATTCTCAGCAAGAAGTGCGGCAGGCAACAGTTTGGAAGATATAGCCAGACTTGTGGAATTTGCCCACATCTACAACGCGCGTATCTACGTCGCACTAAACACAATACTTACAGACGAAGAGCTTGCAGAGGCTGAGAATTTAGCCTGGTCGTTATACAAAGTTGGAGTAGACGCACTGATCATCCAGGATTACGGATTGCTCCAAGCAAACCTGCCACCCATCGCACTACATGCAAGCACTCAGATGGACAACAGGAATCTCGACAAAGTGAAATTCTGGGAAAAATGCGGATTCGAGCAGGTGGTGTTGGCAAGAGAGACCGATATCAAAAGCATGGCTGAAATCGCGTCGAACACAAATGTGAGACTTGAGACATTTATCCACGGTGCCCTTTGCGTGAGCTACAGCGGACAATGCTATATGAGTCAACGAATGCTCGGCAGAAGTGCTAACAGAGGAGAGTGCGGACAGCCATGCCGTATGAAATATTCCTTGTTCGATGCGGACGGGAATACAATAGCAAAAGACAAATATCTATTGTCGTTAAGAGATTTCAGTGCAGAGAAATATATCCCTGAGATGATTAAAGCAGGTGTGTCGACATTTAAAATTGAAGGCAGACTGAAAGACATCACATACGTAAAAACCACCGTCGCATATTATAGAAGAGTCATCGACGAATTCCTTATAAAAAACAAAGGATTCCACAGAATGAGCTATGGGATAAGCAGATACGGGTTCGAGCCAAATCTGCACAAAATATTCAACCGTGGACTCACAACATACAACCTAAGTGGCAAACGAGAAAAGATGGCCAACATAGACACTCCTAAATCCATGGGCGAATATGTCGGGACAACAAGTTTGCAAAAAGGATCCACTCTCCAAATAAAACTGGTAGACAGAGCCACACTTGCCAACGGAGACGGTTTTTGCTACGTCGACAAGAATGGAGAACTTATCGGATTCCGTGCGAACAAAGCGCAAGGCAACTGCATTGAGCTACCAGCAGGATTACGCGTGCAACCAAACGCCAAACTTTTCCGCAACTACGACATCCGATATGATTCAGCCGTAAACAACGATACCTGCAGCCGTCAAATCAACGCTCAGATAACTATGTCTGAAATATCTGATGGATTTGCTCTTGAAATATCAGATATAAAAGGAGACAAAGCAAAAGTGGCATTTGCCAGCAAAAAGGAAGTGGCACAAAATCCACAGATGGCCAACGACAACATCATAAAGACGCTAAAGAAATGTGGAGGCACGCCATTTTATGTGACAGACGTGAAAATTGATACACAAAACGCCTACTTCTTCGCAATGTCCACACTCAACGAATGGCGAAGGAATCTCATCAACGCATTGATATCCAACAAGCTGTCCGCTTGGAAGCGTGAGCCACGTCTGCCTATGGAAGAAAAGTTAGATTTTCCTTCAAACACAACCGACTACAGATTGAACGTCCACAATTCACAGGCAAAAAAATTCATAGAGCAATGTGGAATTGACAATCCTGCATGGAGCTACGAACGTGAGCCAAGGCAGAAAGCGGAACTTATGCGATGCAAATACTGCATGAGATATGAATTGGGAATCTGTTTGAAACACCACGCCACGGAAGCAGCAAAATACAAACAGCCACTCAAACTAGTAGGTTCAGACGGAACAGAATACGCACTCGCCTTCGACTGTAACAAATGTGAAATGGCAGTAATTGGTGACATAAAAAAACAATAACGATTCTTCACGTCAAACTATTTTTGTCAATAAGAAGAAAAAGCATTACATTTGCAACAAATTGAATAAATGGTGGAGAAGTACCTGAAGAAAATAGCATATTTAATGATGTCAGCGATAGGAATTGCTGGCATACATTCTTGTGCCAACATGGGTAGCGGACCACAAGGAGGCCCACGAGACATGACTCCACCAAAATACATTTTCAGCACACCAGAAAGAAGTGCGGTAAATGCAAAGCCACAAAAAGCTGAAATCATATTCGACGAATATGTAGTCTTGAAAGATGCTCAAGATGTAATCGTGTCTCCTCCTATGGAGTTGGCTCCAGAAATCAAGAGTGTGGGAAAGAAAGTAAGCATCACATTCAAAGACTCACTGGAAAAAGACGCCACATACATCATTGATTTCGGTGACAGAATCGGAGATTTTCGCGAAAACAATCCAATAAGAAACTATTATTTTGAGTTTGCGACGGGAAATCAAATCGACTCATTCTGTATTTCCGGCAACGTAGTGGATGCATACACGCTTGTGCCACAGGAAAATATCACAATCGGAGTATATTCTGATTGGACAGATACCACATTGGCGACAAAGAAATTCGAAAGGATCACTAGAACCGACAAAAGTGGAAGATTCATTCTTCGTGGCTTGAAAGAAAGTCCATACCATCTTTGCGCGGTGAAGGATGACAACACCAATTTCAGATACGACGCGCCAGGAGAAAGTCTCGCATGGATCGACACAATAATCCAGCCAAGAAAGAAAATGGTGGAGAGATGCGACACTACATGGAAAACAGTTGACAGAGATTCCTTGCTTGGACTTGAGCCAAGCAACGTCCGTACTGACACATTAATCGTTGACACTATCGTATGCAAAGAACGTCCGTACTACTTGCCAGACTCAATTGAAATGCGTCTGTTTGCAAAACACGTGCCATTCCAGGCATACAAGAAAGTTGAACGTAGTGAGGCAAGAAAAATCACACTCTACTTCACAAACGACAAAAAGCAAAAGCAAAAACCGTCGATCAAGCCAACAAACTTCACTTCCAATACCACAGACTGGTATATAGCGGAGCCAAGCGTGACAACTGACACCATCCACTATTGGATAAAAGACACCAACGTTGTAAAACTGGACACCTTGGAATTCGCAATGACATATATAGCGACTGATTCTATAGGTCAATTTGTAGAACAAACAGATACGGTGACAAGCATCTACAAAAAAGTGAAAGTCAGCAAAAGAGAAGAAAGAGAAGCTAAAAAGAAAAAAGAATCATTAAAAATATCTATCTCAAAATCTGTGGAAATAGAAGGGACTCCAGAAATTGAATTTGAGACACCTACATTCGATTTCGACACAGAAGCTTTGGCTATACACGAAAAAAATGATTCAACAGAGAAACCAATCTCATTCAAAATAGCTGCGGTTGACAGTTGTGGCAGAAAATACAAATTGGAAGGCAATTGGGAAGAAGGAGTATCATATGAAGTCGTTGTAGACTCAGGCAAAGTAAGAGACATATACGGCTTGGAAAGCGACTCTACAATATTGATATTCAGAAGGAAAGAGAAGAAAGAGTACTCAAACATCATTCTTAAATTGGAGAACGTTCCAGCAGGAGAAGTGTTTGTAGAGTTGGTTGACAAAGAGAAAATAGTAAGACGGGAATACCCTAAAGATAACAAAGTGGAATTTATCAATGTTGTCCCTGGATCCTATGCCGCACGACTAATCGTCGACACCGACAAAAATGGAGACTGGACAACGGGAGACTACAATGGATTAAAACAACCAGAGGAGGTCTACTTCTTTGAAAAACCGCTTTCCGTATCAGCCAACTGGGATTACGAAGAAGATTGGGTGATAGGCAAAATGCCATTGCATAGTCAGCGACCATCATCAACTTATCCACCAAAACAAAAGAAACGATAAGATGATAGTGTTGCAGTCAGCATATTTCGCTCCAGTAGGCTACTATGCCAAAATCTATGCCCACGACAAAATTCTTGTGGAGCAGCACGACCATTATGTCAAACAGACATACAGGAACAGATGCCGCATCCAAACAGAAAGTGGAGTGATGGATTTGAGCATACCGGTAGAAAAGCATACGGATAAGACAAAAATAAGAGATATTTGCATTTCGTATGGACAGGAATGGCGTCGTCTACACATGAGAGCGATGGAAACGAGTTACAATTCCACACCGTTCTTTGAGTACTACAAAGATGACATCCAAACCATCTACGAAAAAAAAGAGAAATATCTGTTTGATTTCAATATGCGTTTGTTAGAGTTCACTCTCGACGCTCTTGGAATAAAAAGAGAAATATCAACAACAGACAGTTATTTCGAAGGCGAAACAGGGATCGAAGATGCAAGAGAACTGTTTCACCCTAAAAAAGAAAACACAGACACAGGTTCAAAACCCTACTACCAAATGTTTGCGGATAAGTTTGGGTTTACCGATGGATTAAGCATAGTGGATCTGCTATTCAACCTCGGCCCAGAATCAGTGTTATATTTAAAAGAAAAGTCAAAAACTATATAATGGAAACAGAATTCAATTTTGACGACATGCGTCCGTATTATGATTCTGAAATTGCGGATGCGATCGAACGTGTTTGCAACAATGAAGAATTTGTAAAGGTACTGCCATACATTTTCCCTGACGCTGACCCAAATGTCATCGTGGAGAAAGTGATGCAAATCAAGACAGCTGATGACTTCCAGAAAATCGTCATGACTCGATTCTTAGGCAATCTTGTTGAAAACACATCTGATGGATTGACCAACAATGGAATAGACGCTCTATCAAACGACAAAAAATATCTATTCATATCAAACCACCGCGACATCATTCTGGATGCCGCATTGCTCAACGTCCAACTCATTGCCAAGGGAATTCAGACTTCTCAGAATGCAATCGGAGACAATCTTTGCTCCAAGCCATGGATCACAGACTTGATGAAGATCAACAAAAGTTTGATTGTCAACCGTTCCGGCACAAAACGTGAAATTTTCATGTCATCTCAAAAGATGTCTGCATACATCCGTTCTATGATCACAGAGAACAAATCGTCGGTTTGGATCGCCCAAAGAGAAGGTCGAGCAAAGGATAGCAACGACGTGATGCAGGAGAGTCTGTTGAAAATGCTCAACATGAGTAGCGAAAACGTGAAACAGGGATTCATGGAACTGAACATCACCCCTATTGCTATCTGCTACGAGTATGACGCATGCGACTTCTTGAAAGCAAAAGAGTTTCAACAGAAACGCGACGATCCGGAATTCAAAAAGAGTGCACAAGACGACATCATAAACATGAACACCGGACTGCGCGGCTATAAAGGAAGAATTCACTATGAGGTCACAAAGACCATCACTCCGTTGATCGACCAACTTGTGAGTGATGACGACGACCGTCAGCAAGTGATTGAGAAGGTGGCTAAACTTATTGATGGTGCCATCCACAAAGCCTACCGTTTCTTCCCAGGTAATTATGTGGCATACGACGAAAGATTCGGCTCCGATAGATTTAAAGACAAATACTCAACTATCGAAAAGAACACTTTCGACAACTACTTGGAAGAACAGATTAACAAAATTGATTTGGAAAACAAAGACGAGGATTTTTTGAGATCGAAAATGCTGGAGATGTACTCCAACACTCTCGTAAACAATCTTGCGTCTGTAGGAGAACTATAAAAAACAAGACATTGAGATTAGTAACAGCAAAAAAAGAATTTGAAGAACAGGATGAAATTTGCGAAACAGAGATCTTCTCAAAAAAATCTTCATTGAAGAGTAAAAGCAAGGAGACTCTGCCAAGAGAAAAATTTCTGTCTTCTGGAGCAGACGCATTATCGAATGCGGAACTGCTCGCTATACTTGTAGGATCAGGCACACCGGGACAAAATGTCATCGAGTTGTGTGAAGATATAATGGATGATGCAGAAGGGAAACTCGGCGTCCTTGCAAAACGAGATGTCAACTACTTATGCAGATTCAAAGGAATAGGACCGGCCAAAGCCTTGACAATTGCAGCGGCTATGGAATTGGCGACGCGAAGACGTAAAGAAGTCGACTCCTATAGGAAAGTGAGAAGCAGCACTGATCTGTATCAGGCATTTGCGCCCGGGCTCCAAGACTGTGCCAGCGAAGAGGTCCATTTAGCCTTGATCGACGGTGCCGGAAATATCCGCAAGATAGAATGCATTTCCAAAGGATCGTTCGACTGCACTCTGCTAGATGTGAGAACTGTAGTCAGCAAAGCATTGCTCTACGGATTCACCACCATAGCATTAGCCCACAACCATCCTGGCGGATCTACAACTCCAAGCCAGGCCGATATCAAATCGACCCACGAGATATTACGGGGATGCCAGCTGATGAGAATAAGGTTTATCGACCATATTATAATAGCAAACAACGAATATTACAGTTTCTCCGATAAAAACGCTTTGGAATAAAAACTAAGAATCATGATCCGTATCATCGCATCACACAGCAACAGATTGGAATACGTTTGCCGACAGATATTCAACCGTTGGCTGAACATTGAATTTGAAATATGTCAACCCAATGATATCAAAGCAGACGCGAATGATACCGTCATCAACTATACAAATTCCATCATCGACTATGCCCTAAACATTACGCCACATGGATTAATTCATCAGCATGGCATCAGCAACGTCACACCCGAATGGGATGGTGAACATCTGTTTCCAACAGAATGTGAACTTGGATTCGACATCTTTTCTGCTGTTTTCTACCTCATTTCAAGATACGAAGAGTATGAAGACAATGCAACAGACAACCACGGACGATACTTGCCAGAAAACAGCACCCTATTCCAACAAGGTTTGTTGGAAACACCTATTGTTGACAAATGGGTAGAAGAATTACGTATCTCCCTAAACGGCAAATTCGGAATCGAGATTCCCAAACATACACCTGAAAATCTTACAACAATAGATGTGGACAATGTCTATGCTTTCCGCAACAAAGGCTTTTTCAGACATATTTTATATAGTGCAAAAGACTTAATAAAAGGAGAGAAACAAGATGTCGTCAAAAGATGGAAATCTCTGCTACACATCGAAGATGATCCATTTTTCAACATAGAAGAAGTAAGCCAACGTCTTGCTGATGAGAATCCCGACAATGTGATTTTCTTTCACTGCGGATGCTACGGCAAATACGACAAAAAAACAATCATTCCTAGCATCCGTTACTGGAAAGCTAAACAAAGGATAGACAAGCAAATCATAGTGGGACTACACATCTCATATAGAGCCGCCACAAATGACACCGCACTAAAACTAGAAAAGTGGATATTGGAAAAATGTTTAGGCAGACAAGTCTCAAAATGTCGTTTCCACTATTTGAAATTCGCTCTACCATATGGTTATGACAGATTGGAGCAATTCGGTTTTACAGATGACTACTCAATGGCATATTCCGACATGGCAGGTTACCGTGCAGGGACATCAAGATCTTTCACATTCTACAATATTGAGAAAGAAAAGGAAACCAAACTCACTATCCATCCACTTATTGTAATGGACAAAACATTACGCTTAGATATGAAATTAGACGTAGAGTCCGCATACAAATACATTGACTCACTAAAAAAAGAATGTAATGCCATAGGAGGTGATTTCACTACACTATTTCACAATCAGAATGTGACAGACTTAAATGGTTGGGGAGAATGGGGCGAGAGATTTTTCAAAAAATAAGACGCGAAAAACATCACAACAGCATCTCCTTTATATCTCGCATTGTTTTAACAACATACAAAGCCAATGGGAATATCACAATCAGTGATCCCAATACAAGTCCGTCAAAAAGGTTTGCGATCAAAGCATTTGCACAAAACAATCCTTCTCCCACACACACCACCAACAAAGGTTGTTGAGATATATTAGCGTAAACTGCCTTTATATTTTTGCAACAACTCATGACAGCATAACCCAACAATCCAGCCACAGCCGAAGAAGCCACAAACGTCAAAACAAACTGGAATTCTGACATTGCCAATGGAGCATAACCATTTGCCGTCATCCAACAAACGATTCCGGCCACGGCTATCGGCAAAACTGTATATAATATCAAAAAAGGCAGTATATATTTCTTGAATATTTTCATGGTAATAAAAACAAAAAGGCGACAAGCACACGCCCGTCGCCACTATTTATTAATTTTACTTATCAATTGTAAACACGGTTACCAAAGATGAAGCTTCCGACACGGACAAGCGTGCTTCCAAGCAATGTGGCTATTTCATAGTCGCCACTCATTCCCATCGACAGCTCCTTAAAATTAGGAGCAAAGGAGAGTTGAGCTGAATGATAGAAAGAAGACAACTGCTCAAACTCATGTTTGATCTGCTCCTTATCATCCGTGGCTGTTGCCATTCCCATCAGACCTACCACCTCCACATTCTCATATTTTGCCAATGCGTTGCTGTCGTAAAGTGCTTTCACGTCTTCAAAAGAGAAACCGTATTTAGTCTCTTCCTCGGCGATATGGACCTCCAGCAGACATCTAACTACCCTACCGCACTTCTTTGCCTGTTTGTCTATTTCCGCAAGCAGATGCTCGCTATCCACACTATGGATCAGATCAACAATTGGGACAATATACTTCACCTTGTTTGTCTGCAAATGACCAATAAAATGCCACTTGATATCTTTTGGCAACGCCTCATACTTGCCTACCAGTTCCTGTGCATGGCTTTCAGCGAACAAACGCTGTCCGGCAGTGTCGTATGCTTCCTGGATTGCCTCCTTCGAATGGTATTTCGACACAGCGACAAGCTGTGTGCCTGGCTTCAATTTAGACTTTACCTCGTCTATTCTATCCTTGATTGCCATAATATCCAATAATTCAAAATTCTATTCTATCACATCATCCGATCCGTCTTCTTTAGGAAGATGTGTCAAATCGGCATCACTGTTGTCGTCCATCGTGTATGGGAAAATGTCAAGAATAGAAGTTTCTGTGATGCTGACAATTTCGTAGTCAGACACCGAATCCTTCATGTTCTCTATCAAATGGTCGGCAGCGTTCATCAAATCATTTCCAATCACAAGGATATTGGAATTTGCACGATGCTCCTTCGCGCTAACCTCATCAATTGTCACAAAAGCGACTTTAAACTTATACCACTTGTCACCCTCCTCATTGGGGAAAATCTCGTTGATCGGAGACTTTTTGATGCTTGCCACAGTAAACTCTCCGAATGGAGCCACCTCACGGCTAATTCTGTCTTCCGCCTCTGAGAAATTCAACGCCTCTACAAGATAAACTTCAGTCGCTCTCGTACTCTTACCATTTTCGTCATCCTTACGGTAGACGACTTTACACTCAAACCAAATATTCATAATAAAAATGTACTTTGTATGTCTTTGTTTATTCCGCAAGTCTGAATCCGAATGTGTACTTGTCCGTTGGCGAACATGCACGACGGTAAGCCACACCACAACGTGATTTCTCATGGAAATAACCGCTTCCCTTCATCACCTTGCGTCCTTCAATAAGTTTATTTTTTATTTTATCACCCTCGTCTATCTTATAAAGCGAGAATGTGTCTGTATTTGCATAATAAAAATCCTTCTTCACCTGAGGCTCTAGATATTTGAAATCATCAGCGCACCACTCCGACACATTTCCTGTCATATCGTAAATGCCTAGTTCATTAGCCTTCTTTGTGCCGACGGGATGAGGTTTTGCATTCGCATTGTCTCGATACCAGCCGACCTCATCGATCTCATTTGATCCTGAATATTGAAAATCCTTTGTCATCACTCCGCCTCTCGCCGCAAACTCCCATTCTGCCTCTTTAGGTAGACGGTAGTTTCTTCCTGTCATTTCATTCAACTTTGCAATGAACGTCTGAGCATCTTTCCAAGAGACATTATATACAGGAAGGTTGTCTCCTTTAATTGGACTAGGATTTGACGGCATGACCATATTCCACTGTGCCTGAGTCACCTCACATTTTGCAATTTTAAAAGTATCCACCGTAGCCTCTACCTCACGTTTCTCACCCATCATGAATTTGCCTCCAGCAACAGTCACCATGCCAAAGTCAATCTCCAATTTCGGTCTTTGCGGAACTTCTGTCACTGTTGTGTTGAATGTAGACGACTGCACTTCAACCTCTTCATCGTAAGCGGTCACCATACACACTGCATCGTCAATATTGCCAACACCCATATTTGCGGCTCCCAATTCTGGCAATGCATTCAATGTACGCATTAGATTGAGTTCGCCAAGATTATTTTTACATAGATAACCGATAAGTTCGTTTTTTGAGTTGAAGACGGGAGACCCCTCAGCTCCTTTCTCAATGGAATTGTCCAACATGAACAATTTGCCAAGCATATTAATTCTCGACTTGGTTGTAAATGTATTCGTCTTAAACTTAGTGATCAACGGGTACGACACGACCGACACGCTATCTGATCTTACAGGTTCTTTAGAAACAACATATGGGATTGTATCGATTTGTTTATCCACCTGAACAACAGCAATATCATTCTCCAAATCAACACGTACCACCTTTGCTTTGTATGCCATAGAAAATGATTTCTCCAAGCCATACACTACAATAGACTTGGCATTACTGACCAAAGCGTAGTCTGTCACAATCTTTCCGTCATTACTGATTAAAAAACCAGTACTGCTGCCCATAACATCAGCAAAAACTGAAGAAACAGACGCCACCAAAGCTAGAATAACATACAATATAATTCTCTTCATACTCGTCTTAATCACTTTGTTGTTATAATACAAATCTCACGTTTTTTAGGCTCGTGATTTACCTCAACAATATCCTTTCTGCGCAACCGCAATAGTTTATATACATCCCTTTCGCTTCTCACCAGATTCCCGTCGACGGAGATATTGACAAAATCCGCATTGCTCAAGGAATCCATCACCGTCTTTGCAATATAGTTGAACCCATCCTTCGCCTCTCTTGTGCGCAACACCCGCCTACTCTCACAAATGCCATCATATCCGACTTCACGATGATATTCGATCTCACGGAATTTGGCATGCTTACGGTAATAGTAAGCGACTGGAGTCGGCATCTTCACCACTGCAAAATCATCATAATAGTCGCCCTTATTGACTATAGTACGACAACTTGACTGATTATAGGGCAAATACGAACTCACCTTGGGACTACACGACACCAATAAGGCCGGCATTCCAATCGTCAAGAAATATCGCGTCAACCCTGAAATCATCATTTCTCCATATTACCTCACAAAGATAAGAAAATTTCAAATATGAAGATAGAAAACTTATTAACAACAAAAAAGGCCCAATCGATAAGATTGAGCCTTTATAAAATTGTCGATTATCTATTTCCAGAAAGCAAGCCTGCAATTCTGGGGAAAAAGCGTTTAATCAGTAAATATAATCCAACCAGCAAATATGCCGCAATAAACGGCACTATAATCAAGCATATCGTATCTTCTATATAACCATCCTCTGGAATTAACTTATGAACCAAAACATCTGTCCACCCCAAAGCATCAATAGGGGCACATTTATGTTCTGCAAAAATAAAGAAACAAGTGCTCATCAACACTTTGTTTGGCTTTATATTTTTACACTCCGCCAATATCGATACGATAATAAAAATAAAAAATACGGCAATAAATACAAATAAATTTCTTGATATTCCCTCAATATCAGTATCAACCTTAAAATAATAAAAATAGAAACCGAAAGAAATAACAGACAACAATATGATTTTTAACTTATGTCTTCGAGCTAAAAAGACAAAATTTATATCATTTAATGCAAAATATGCACCTAAACTAAAAAAGAAAAGAGAAGTGATACTAAAAACATTCCATGCCATCCAAAAATATGACATGTATGCAACAAACAATACTGCTAAACCCCATATTTTCGTTTTCCTAACAAACAAAAAAATTAAAGGAGACAATATAGAAACAACTATTAAATCTCTAAGAAACCATAATGGCAAATCTATTGGTCCTGTCCCATACGTATCCCAAGACAACCAAGAATAACGTACTCTTTCCCAAGCATTACAATTCCAAAGAAAGCTGCACCAATTATCACTGATAAATTCCTGAACATTTGCATTTTTTCTTAATCCATTTAGAATTATGAGTAAAAAGGCCAAAATATTCCAAACAAAATACGGTAAAATCAATGTACGGAATCGGCTATTTATTTTTTTCTTATATCCTTTCCATGTCCATTCCTTAAAATTGGCGAAAAAAAGATAACCTGAAATCATAAAAAATGTCGGAACTGTAACAATACCTATAGCTTTTGACAAAAAAAAACCAAGGAAGTTATAGATTCCGTGCCAAGAGAAAAAAGAAAAATCCGCGTTAAACGCATTTACCATTGTTGGCCCCATATGAGCAAACAACACCCACAAAGCCAAAGGGAATCTCAATAAATCAATGGTTTTAGACAAATTTTCATTCCATTCTGCAGGAGAATTATTCTTCATAACTAATAAAAATTAGGTGGGACAATTAAATCAGAAGCGATTAAACACAAATCTTACCAAAAGAAAATTTACAGGAATCGCTATACAGAATACTGGAATAGGTGCATATACGTTAGATATACCCATCAATAGGAATAGATTCAACAAAGAAACATGCAGGATATAGTTCACCAAATGAGCCATACCAAAACCAAGTCCTCGCTTTGTACTTGCTCTTTTACGAAATGTAAACGAACATGTGAGGGCGAAATTGCATACAAAGCTTATGACATAACCTATGGTGTAAGCTATTGTCTCCGATAAAATATTCAGCAATAGAAGATAAATTCCATAATGTAGTGCTGTAGCGAACAAACCTACCAATGCAAATCTTAAAAGTTGAAATAGTGTTGTGCGTAGTTGTTCCTTGTTCCTTATCATTTTACTTATAAAGTTCCACAAATTAATTGGTACAATACCAATTATATTAATTTCTCGTCAACCCGTAATAATACTGATCTTTTGCAACGCCATGGTTTTCAATGCCTCCTTCAACTACTGATTCAAGTACAAAGCCAATTTTCTCATACAAATGACGAGCTGCAGCATTGTCTCCATTTGCATAAAGAATTATCTTATTCAATCCCATTGTATCAAAAGCATAGTCGCACATTAATCTGACACTTCTGAAACCAATACCCTTGCCTTTCTGACCAGGATCGACGAAAATGTACAATTCAGCCTCACCTTTCTCCTTGTCTATATCAGTGTATCCACCCATTGCGACAATAACGCCATCTTCTTCAAATGAAAAATCTATACGTTTGTCATTATCAATATTTCTCTCAAACCAAGCTTTTGTTGATTCAAGTGAAACTGGGAGTGCAATGTTCAAAGTAGAATTAACGCGTTCATCGTTAAGCCACTCCACACGCTTCTCCAAATCATCATATTCCAATCTTCTTATTACCATCATAACAGTCTGTTTGTTAATATCAAATTAATATTACATTACTTAACATATATTTTCTTTAGATTCCCCAAAATATACATAGCCATGCTCTTCATATGGCAATTGCCAATTTTATAATTTATTGACTTCACAAGCAGAATCATCGTAGAATCTTATTGAGAAAATCATTTTTTACAATTTTTTCCTCAACAGTTTCAAATTTCTTCCAGATCCATTTAGGTGTTTGTATCTTATCGGCAACATCACCAACAAATCCAAAGTAGACTTATTTTACGATTGCCTTCTTAATCATATCCACAATATAATGGACATCATCATCACTCACATATGGACCAGCAGGCAAACAGAACCCAACATTGAAAATAGCTTCCTCTACCCCATTGGTATAAGTAGGAGCACCCGCATATACAGGCTGCTTATGCATTGGTTTCCATACTGGACGTGCCTCGATCTTCTTACTTAGCATGAACACACGTAAAGCCTCAACGTTCTCGTTTGGCTGGCAATCAGTAGTCGCACTATCAACCGCCTTGATCACACCTGCAGCACCTCCCACTGCAGTCTTGATAACCTCCTTATACACATTCTCCTGACCAACAATCTTTACGTCGGCATCAATTGTGGCAGTGCACAACCAAAAGTTCGCATCATAACGAGGATCTGCTGGCTGCTTGTGAATATGAACACCCTTAACATCCTTCAACAACTCCTCATAAAGAGCCTGAACATGTTTATGATGAGCAATATGTGCATCGGCAACAGTCATCTGTCCGCGACCAATACCAGCACAAATATTAGACATTCGATAATTGTAACCAATCGCAGAATGTTGATAATAAGGATAAGCATCACGTGCCTGAGTCGCATACCACATAATAGTACTTTTATCCTCAGGTTTCTCGCAAACTAACGCACCACCACCAGATGTAGTGATCATTTTGTTTCCATTAAATGACAAGACTCCGAACCTGCCGAATGTGCCAAGCACCTTTCCGTTAAACTTACTACCAAACCCTTCCGCAGCGTCTTCAATAACAGGAATACTATATTTATTAGCAATCGACATAATTCTATCACAATCATAAGGCATTCCATAAAGAGCGACAGGAATAATAGCCTTTGGTTTTTTTCCCGTCTTTGCGATACGATCATTTATCGCCTTTTCCAAAAGAACCGGATCCATATTCCAAGTTTCTGGTTCAGAACCAATAAATACAGGTTTTGCACCAAGATATGTTATCGGATGAGACGATGCACAAAAAGTGAACGATTGAACCAAAACTTCGTCTCCTGACTGGACACCACATCCAAGCAAAGCTAAATGTACAGCTGCAGTACCAGCACTCAACGCCACTACTTCATTTTTGCCACCATAGAACGACTTCAAATCATCTTCGAAAGCATTTACATTAGGCCCTAAAGGCACTACCCAATTCGTATCAAAAGCCTCTTTTACATATTTCTGCTCTACATTGTCTTCTGACATGTGAGCCAAGCACAAGTAAATCATACCTTTAGGAGTATATGTCATAATCGCTAATTTTTTCTATTAACTTAATGAAAATCATCTCTGAAACGGATACAAAATTGAATGAAGAATCTTATTGGACCAACGTTTCATACAATTCTGTTTGTGTATTTTTCTGCAATAAGCGTAAACGCGCTCTGCATCTCTATTAATCAAAGCATCAAGCAATTCATGTTTTTTGTTGTTCGGATATTCTGGGTCATTTTTGAGGTGAGAAAATGTAGAATAAAATTCTGGCTTCATCATTTCCTGTATGAATGCCTTTATTTCTTTAGCATATTCTGTATCTGGATCCTCTTTTGCCAAAGATGACACTTGAACACAATAAACATTACGGAGTTCAATCTGCAAAAGAGACAAATAGTTAGGCAAGTTATACTTTTTTATAAGAGCAAGTCGTTCTAAATAAAATTCGTTAGCTCTTACGACATATTGTTTTTCTTTCCAAAAATCATTGATTTTTCCTGAAGTTATACCACCCCATCTCCAATTATATCCGACATAGTCGACAAACATCATCTTCTTAATATAAGGGAATATTGTCATTGTGAACACTTGGTCTTCACTGATCACACTATCAGGAGGAGAAAAGCCAGACTCTTCAATCAGTTTTTTCTTTATCAACTTACCCCAATAAGTAACCATGAATATGTTTTTGCCAAAGAAATTCCGGTATAGTTCTTCAAAATTTTTTCTTCCCTCTCCTTTCTCTGTATCAATCTCTATTACTCGTTCTTTATATTTTTTGTCGACACCAAAAGGTACCTTATGACCAAAAAAAGGCAACACTTTCTGTGTATCCATACAAACAAAATCAAGATCATATTTCAAAGCTGGATCTATCATTCTATGTAAAGCCTCGGGCTCTAACCAATCATCTCCATCTATGAAACAAAGATATGTTCCTTTGGACTCCTGAATTCCACGATATTTTGCCTTAGAAATTCCTAAATTAACTTTATTATTGACAATTCTTATACGAGAATCCTTTGCAGCATATTTTCTTAAAATTTCCAAATCATTGCCTGGAGAACAATCGTTAACACACACCAATTCCCAGTCTGTATAATTCTGTTCCAAAACTGAATCTATCAATTTCGGAATATACTTTTCTGACTTATAAAAGTTTGCTATGATAGATATCATCATAAGCTTACTAGTTTAACAAGTATCTAATATCCAGAACTATTTTATATAGCCATTTGTGATTCACAATCTGACGTAACATTTTAGATCTAAAATCACATGGATAATATGGTTCATTAGTAAAATCAACAATTGGAAACTTTCCGTTTTTCTCCATCTCCAAATACAAATTATAGACCTCTGTTTTAGACAATAAAGGATTTCCTAACTGACCTACAAATAAACCATACACATGAAATGAATCCAGCAAATCAAGTTTTTTTAAGACATCTTGATTATTTCCATTATAACCAGCCTTCATCTTACTATATTCACGGAGAAGACCGACACGGCTCAATTCTCTTTTTCTGACTCTTTCCGGATTTTTACTTAATGTCAAACCAGTAGTTAAGATTCTATATCCACACGTTTTAAGCGGTTTCTTATAGAAAGACATCTTGACATCTTTCAAATACTGGTTTCTTATAAATACGGCATCCTCCCCTATACAAATGTCCTCACAAAAACGATCATTTCCGATCATATCCTTTCTGAACACCATTTCTATAAGGAATGTTGTAAACACAAATGCGGGCGAAGAAAAAAACATTGTCGACTGAAATGGTTCATTAAACTCAATTTGAGGTATCTCCATTGCAGTCAAATCTACATCATTAACTTCCTCATTACTCATTCTTTGCTTGATTCCAAACACTCCTATAGAAGAAGATTTTTTTTCCATCTCTCGGATAATCTGTGGCAACACTCCTGGAAAAATGAAATCATCTGGATCAATAATATAAACATATTTTCCTGAAGCGACATTCAATCCAGCATTACGTGCACTGCAAAGACCTCCGTTCTCCTTGCTCTCCACCTTCAACTCAGGATATATAGATTGAAGATTTTCCAGCAGGTCTAATGTTGAATCTGTAGATCCGTCATTAACTGCTATTATCTCCATTCGCATGCAAGATTCATCCTTGTTGAGGCACAATGATTGCAATGTTTTCTCTATAGTAGCAGAACAGTTGTAGCACGGCAATATAACCGAAAGTAACGGTTTATCATCCATAGTCTGTTGTTGTAAGGTCATATTTTTATTATCACTATTGCCCTACATTCAAAAGGATATCGCACTTAGAAAACATCTTTCCATACTCTGGCACAAACACAGAATCAGGAACATCTTCTCCTTGTGACCAAGCGACAATAGCCTTGGGAATGTTCACTCCAGCCTCATGAGAAAATGGATATCCTCCACCAAATCGAGGATTCAACTCTAATACATAATACTCACCATCTCTCTCAAGAACATCACAGTCAAGATTTCCAATATGCTTCAAACTCTTTCCTATAACTGATCCTATCTCTCTTAGTCTTGCATTGTCGACGGTGATGGCCTTGTCTGTCTCGCCTGCCCTCATTGACAGTTTCTGTTTTACCGAAACTCCTCGATGTTTTTTATTGAAATCGTTGACAATATCTAATCCATACTCAGCCCCTTTTATGACTTCCTGAATCAACAAAAATTTCTCATCTGTCGAAGCTGTTGCAAGAATAGACTTCTGAACTTTCTTTTTGTCCAACTTGTATACCATCTCCAACTCTTCCAAATCATCTACGAATTCAAGACCTATTGACCCTGAACCCCAGCGTGGTTTTAGAATCAATGGAAATTTTAACACTCCAGTTCTGATAGCGTCGACAGCCTCATTATAGTCGATATATGTCTTGGGGGTTTTCAAGCCAAGACTCTCAATAAACTGTGCCGTCTTATATTTATCAAAACAAATGTCTATAACTTCAGGATCAGAAACAACCACATTTACCCCAATAGCCTCAAAGTCTTTTTTTCTTGCCGACAATATCGGCAATTCTAAGTCGTTAAGTGAGATAAGGACCTTAACGTCGTATTTTTTACAAATGTCAAGGACTGTATCCAGATAATTATCTGCATATACACCTGGCACCTGCACTTTGATATCTGCAGCAGTAAGAGCCGGAGCGGATAATTGCATATCAGCGGCAATAATATTTCCGCTGTTGCCAATCACTTTTTTGAAATATTTTAGCAGGTAGCATCTACGTCCTGCACACGTAAATAGTATATTCATAGCCACTTGACGTTCTAAATCATATATTATAAAAAGCCATCACATCATCCAGTGTCTGTCTGCGACGGACCAAAGTTTCTTTTTTGCCTTCAACCGACACTATCGGAGACACATAATTGATAAATGTTGGTGTCAGTACTATTGTATATGCTCCGACTCCATCTATCTTCACATAATCACCATTTTTTATTGTGCTTGGCACACACACATCAGATAGAATCACATCTTTCTCCATACAAGTGGAACCAACTAAATTGGCAACATATGTTCCATCTCCTGATTCTTTTACAAAAAAAGTATGAGGAAGATTATTGCTATGCAACGTCGGCTTCACATCAAACACCGTTCCATCCGTAGACAAGAATTTTTGCCCAGCTATTTCCTTTGTCTGGAAAATTCTTGAAACATAAGAAAATACGTTCGCTACCACCGACACACCAGGCTCAATCACTATATTAGGCAGAACCTTATTGAACCATTCATTCTGAAGACATAAATCAAGAATGATATCCGCGTAATCAGAATATTCAGGTTTGTTACTTACATCAATACCCTTTGCTGCCGCACCAAAAAAACCTCCTCCCACATCAAAATATTGAAGGTCATCCAACTGGAACTCACTACACAAAGATAGCATCTGTTTAACTATCAGACCATAGTTTGCAACAGCTCTATCAGATGACGATGTATGTCCGTGAAGAGAGATTATTCTAATACCGCTCTTCTTTAGCAACGGAATAACATCGGACAATAATTTTCTTGTAAATCCGAAACGACCTACTCGCAATCCACACTGAACCTTAGACACACCATCTGCATCTGTCAAGTCAATATTCAAACGTAGGCCAACAGCAACATCTCTTCCTGGGTTTTTCGACTTATATTTCAATACACTTTCTACTTCATACAAAGAGTCCAAGTTGATAACAGACCCTTCATTCAAAGCTTTATACAATATTGGCTCACGCTTAATCGGCCCATTGAATATTACATTCTTGAAACCAATGCGTCTCGCCAAGTCGTATTCCATTTCAGACACGACCTCCGCATAACACCCGGCAGCCATAGCAATATTGCATAAAGCAGGGACATAGTTTGTCTTAAAAGAATAACCGACTACTAAATTGGGATATTTAGATAAAAAAGCAGACTTGAAGGATTCTATATTATGCATATACGTACTACCGTCCATCATATAAAACGGAGTCCCATACTTTTGGGCAAGTCTATCTAAATAATTAAAATCAATTTGTTCCATCAAATACCTCCATAGTCACCTTTCCATCCTGAGCAATGCCATCGCGTTTCAATACTTTCTGAATTGTAATTAAAACGACTTTCAAGTCAGTCAAGAAAGATACATTATCTACATACCAAACATCTAGTTTGAATCTCTCCGTCCAAGAAATAGAATTTCGTCCATGACACTGAGCCCACCCTGTGATTCCAGGTCGAACCTCATGACGACGAGCCTGCTCTTTGCTATATAATGGAAGATACTGCACCAACAGTGGACGAGGTCCTATCAATGCCATATCACCAACAAGCACATTCCAAAACTGAGGCAATTCATCGATACTTGTACTACGGACAAATTTACCAATTTTAGTTATACGTTGTTCATCAGGCAAAAGGTTACCTTCCGCATCCCTTTCGTCTGTCATTGTCTTAAACTTGCAAATTTTGAATATTTTCCCATTCAAACCAGGACGCTCCTGAAAGAAAAACGCACCAGCACCTTTATTCGCAAAATGCAAAAACAAAGTGATGATAGCCAAAGGCACGAGCAAAACACTCAATGCCAACAACGCAATACAAAAATCTAAAATCCTTTTAAAAAAGTTTTTGTACATAGTCAATCATATTAACTCCATACCAATTCGACACTAAGATTTGACTAAAAATAATCGTCTAAGTCGAAATTCTAAGCAAAATTAACAAAAAAAGAACTTTTATCTCAAAATAGTATCATAAAAATGCTTCCAATGCTTTACTACAACAGAACCAGCAAATCTTTCCAAAACACGATTTCGTCCTGCCGTGCCTAATTTTTTTCGTTTTTCCTCATCTACAGCAAGTTCATTCATACAAGCAAAAAGAGTATCAACATCCCCGACCTTACATCTTAAGCCTGTCTCGTCTGGTATGCTTGCATCCAACACTCCATAAGCATCACTTGTAATTGTAGGCAAACCTAAACATGCTGCCTCTATAACACTACTTCCAAAACCTTCTCGGTATGTTGGCAAAACAAACACATCTCCTGCCTGTAACATACGCTGTGGTTCTTTAGTCATTCCGTAATACAAAAAATTATCCTCGTTCAGGTTCTTATAAGTTTCGAAAGTTGAGGCAACATTCTCTTCATCCGCGCCAAACAACAATAAGAAAACTTTTTTATTTGTCTCTGCAAGTTTGTCAAAAGCTGGCAAAAGTTCATACATTCCTTTGTCGTGATTCAATCTACCCATAAAAACGAACACCACCTTGTCGTCGGCAATATTCAATTCTTGGCGGACAGACTTACGAGAATCCTCCGACGGTTCAAATCGCTGAATATTCACACCTGCAATCGAACCATCTCCCAATACCTGAGCTTTCTTTTCACTCACGACACCTTCGTCAATCAAAAATTGACGTTGGGAAGCACCGTCGATAAGAATATGGGTATTCAATTTCGCTATAAGCCAATCAATTGACTTAAGCATAAAACGCATTGATCCTTTTCTTGTAGCCCATACCTGACCTGTAAAAATATGAATACGGACAGGTATCCTTGCTAAAAATCCAGCCAAAGCAGAAACCAATCCTGCTTTAGGAGTGACTGAATGTACCGCGTCGAACTTCATTTTTCTAAAGTAGGAAGACAACTGACTAACCGCCTTCAAATCATTTTTTATAGATATTTCTCGCTCTATATCAATATGCTGATAAGAACAGACTTTCAATCCCGTCAACTCATCTGAAGATGATATGTTTCCCGCAATGAAAACATCATAATCCTCACTCAATGCCTCTATATGATCTTTTAAAAAAGCCTGTGCCGTTGAAGGCACAGCAACAACAAAACAAATTTTCTTCTTTGCCATAGTTTAGTCCGTCAAAACTGGATAATCAGCAGGATCGATATAATACCCACCAAATAAATTATCTGTGAATTTCTTTGGCAACATCTTGTTTGCCAACCATATACAAGGAGCAAAGAAAGCGAACTGTTTCTGCTCAATACCATTAGTCTTGGCAAGGTTCCTAACTCTATCAGTGATACTAATAATCGGATAATCTTGTGGACAATACACATCACTTTTATCGATTGTCAGCAATTTACGCAATGCTTTCGCTACATTATCCACACTTATCAACGAAAACTTATAGTTTGTTGAATAGACAGGTAAAAACTTAAATGTAGCCAACTGCTCTATACGATGATAGAATGTACCCGGACAATCCTTTCCATACACATTTGGCAATCTTACCAACTGGACACATAATCCATCAATCGATTTAAGCAAATCCTCACCCTTTTTCTTGCTGCGTCCATAAGGTGTGACTGGCGTCGACGGAGTCTTACGGTCTATCGTATTGACACAACCGAATTTCGGTCCTAGGCCAACAACCGCCATTGTCGAGATAAAGATAAACTTTTTCAAGCCCTGCGATTTAGCCAATTTAGCCATTTCATAAGGGATCTCCGCATTCACTTTATCATGTAAAGCCTCATCCGTAATTTCAGGATGATGCACGATTGCGGCAAAATAGACGATTGTGTCGACGGTAGTGTAATCAAACGATTTCCATCCATCATCACGTACGCTCAACGTTGTGTATGAATCAGGAGCCAACCCATTCATAAATGTCTTAGCTATGAATGAATTAGGACCGACAACTAATATTTTCATTTTTTTACAACTTCGTTATAGACAGCCATGTATTTGTCTGCCATCACATTAATGTCATACTGAATCGCTTTCGCCTGACATTTCTCAATAACAGACTGCTTATATGCTGAATCCGAGTCCAACTTAAGAATTGCATCAGCAAATGCCTTTGCATTCTCATGCTCAAACAAGATTCCGTTACCGTCGACAATCTCATGAAGACCATCAACATCACTTGCTAAGAACGGTTTGCCTGAAGACATTCCCTCCAATGATGCCAACGACAACCCTTCAAAATGGCTGCTCATTGCAACATAATCACTTGCGGCTAGGACATTTGGAATATCATTGCGGATACCCAAAAGATGAACTCGACCCTGAAGATTCAACTCATTGATCATAGATTCAAACAAAGCCTTACGTTCATCATTTCCACCTCCGACAAGGCATAAATGGAAATTCTCAGGCAAATACTGCATAGCCTTAATTAATGTAGGCTGATCCTTCTGTGGGCGGAAAGCAGCCACAAAAGAAATGATTTTCTCTCCAAGTTCACGGACATCAGATGCAGGAGCAGCAGACGCATACTTATGGTAATCTATACCATTGTATACCATGGTGATATTCTTGCAATTTTCTGACCCTAGATAAGCGATATGGTTTGCCTCACACTGGTCACTGATCATGATATGCTTCTCATACTGACGAAACATCCACTTGTCGATCGGCTTATACCACCACAACTCTCTACGAGTATTTGTTGTGTTATGTTCTGTCGTCACCAAATGTGCTTTACAAAACAGACCTCCGATGGCAGCATACATCTGTGGAGCGGTTGTATGAGTATGGACAATATCCCATCCTTGACGCATCAACTTTGTCAACTTCATCAAACAAAGAGGACTATAATAACCGCCAACACTTGCTACGCTATGAATTTTTATACCAGATTCTATCAGACAATCATAGAACGCAGTTTTTGTATCGTCAAAAACACAAAGTTCCACCTGATGCCCCATGTCACGCAAACGAGGCAAAAGGTCTACCATCAGTTTTTCCGCACCTCCGGTATATAGAGTCGTAATCACATGAAGTATTTTCATTTTCCGTAAAGTGAGTTTTTATTGATCTTGTCTTTATTCAAAAAATATAACACCACTCCAGGGACAATACACAAAAATGTCATTATTTTCATAGGAGACTCCTTCAAAAAGTTCCAGTTTTTGGAACGGATAGAATGAGACACATAATGAATATTATTCTGTATCTTTCTTTTCAAAGAAGACGTTTGTGTCATCTCAAACTTTCTGTAGAAAGCCCATCCCTTTGGATTATTCCAATACTGCTTCCACATACCGAAACTTGAGCCATCCAACTGATACTCCACAATGACATAGACGTCGTTTGAAACCAACAATTCATAATCGTTGTCTATATTATGGTATAGATAATCCAAACCTACATATCTTTCTCCTTCGAAAAGAGGATATTTAGGATATTTCTTCACCACATCCGTACGATAAATCATTTTCTTATCCCCACGTCCATTCAATTTCTCATAATATCCACGAAGAGTTGTTGTTGTCAAGCCATCAGGGAATTTTTCTCCAATAACCTTACCGTCTTCCGTTGCGTCCAAACCAATGATTCCTGCGTATTTGTCAGAACCATGCTCTTTCCAGAAAGCAACAATTTTTTCTACGGCATCATCCGGCATGAAATCATCCGAATCAATACATGTATTCAATTCTGTCGTAATATGACTATAGGCTGTATTGTGTGCTCCATGCATACCCTGATTTTCTTGATATACATACTTGATATCAATCTTTCCTTCCGCAATCCAACCTTCTATCAATTCCTTTGTGTTGTCTTTTGAACCGTCGTCCACAACAAGCCACTCAAAATCTTTTGAAGTCTGGCGACACAAACTCTCATATGTACGTCCAATAGTATGCGCTCTGTTATAAGCAGGCGTGAATACTGTCAATGTTTTCATCTTCTAATCTTATTTATGATATTCACAAACCCAAAAACAAACTTGGGACCAAATATTTTTATCAATTTGTTTTTCAACAAATGAATTCTAAAACTCAAAGATTTCTGATTCATCCATGAGCAAGAATAATGATGTATTGAAACCGTATTCTCTGTCAGGTCTGTCAAACCTGTTGTTGAATCCATCGGACAAAAAAAATCGGCTGGATAAATTTTAAAACCTGCGACATCCTGAAAACGATGTTCATTTACAAATCCATATTTCTTCAAAGTCTGGGTCGTATGGTATACAATAGTACCCTCATCAAACGTGAATTCCGGTTTGCTCTCATACAACTCCAACATTTCTTTCAAGAAAGGAGATTTAGGTTCACATCCCATTCCTAGTCCTGCATTCACGCCCAAAGGCTCACCACTTGCTGGATTTTGTGTTGCTAGACTCTTTTCTATTCCCATAAAGTTACCAGCAGCAATGATATGATCCATATTTCGTATCACTTCCACATCTGTGTCGAAATAAAGACCACCTTCCTTATACAAAACCCAAAACCTTGCATAGTCACTTACAAATGCAAACTTTCTCTGCTCGTAAGCACCCTTCACATATGGACAGCAATTCACGTCGAAATTGCTCTCATTCCATACTTTTATCTCATAGTCTGGCAAATATTTTTTCCATGAGCTCAAACACTCCTGAGCATCTTTTGGCAATGGGTTTCCTCCAAACCAACAATAATGTATTATTTTAGGTATCATATACTTTCTAAATAATCATGCATAATAAACTAATTGCATAAACAAAGTAAAACTCATATGAATGTAGATATACATTTTCATATTAGTCACCAGTGGATGCGATGCATTCGGAATTGCAAAACAAGGATAAATAATCAAAAAAGGATATGAGAACCAAGACAGATATGCTATACGGTTAGTAAAAGCACCATACATACAAAGCATCCATATTCCATTTGTTGTCAAATAATAATGCAATAAATCCTCATATAAACGATCTCTCAGTTCATACTTAAAAATAACATAATATCCCATTAGGACTGGCATTGCACTATAAATGACGAAGTCAATTCTAAATCCAGACTTACCACCCCAATCATCGGTTGATGTCAAATATGCATTTCCTGATTCATCTGAAAATCCGGCAAACAAATTTTGAAAAAAACTGATGTGAGCTGCCGCACAAAACAAACAGAATAGCCAACCATAGAAATACCATCTGCTATCCTTAAAAAAAGATATAATCACATATACAGCTACTGGCAACTGCATTGAATGATGGAATCCCCACGACAACAACAAAAACGGTATCGATATATACATTTTATCTCGATAAGCCAAGGCAACCATAAACAAAGCTGCCGCTCCACCAGCCTTAATACCATTTGTAAGATAAGAGAAAGAAGAAAAGGCAATAAGACAAACAAGATAAGCAAGCATTGTGTTTGATGGGAAAAATTTTCTGCAAGCCACTAATGTACAAACACAATTTATTGTTGCCATTATCACAAAAAGAGGGGTAGCATCGGGGAAATTCAGCGACAACCATCCACTCATGTTATCGAACAGAAAATTTTCTGCATCAGGATTAAACCCATCCCACATCTGACGATTCCAAAAGAGTGCATAGTTAATAGTGTCACCAAAAACAGGAGAATGAGGTCGGAATCCTATCCATAATGTGAGGAACAAACACAAAATCGCACTTGGCACAATAGATTCCACTTCATACACATCACGTCTATTTGAAATAAAGACGAATGTAAGAATTACAATTAAAAAAGAATATATGTATGGATATAATAAAGCTTCTATCATACGTTTAATTCATCAAACCATAAACTTTCTCAACCTCAGATTCATTTCCGAAATCATTTGATGCCAAATAATCTGAAATCTCCTTCTGTAGCTTTGGATTCTTAAGAAAATCAGCAATGCCTTTAGCGGCATTCTCTTCATCCAAAGGAACTATTACCCCATCCACATTATTGTTAATCTGCGACTTTGCTGTTGGATAATTTGTAATCACAGCTGGCTTGCACAACACCTGAGCCTCTCTTACTGTGACACTCTTTCCTTCGAATATACTAGGCTGGACATAGACATCGCATGCTTTTACATATGGGTAAGGATTGGTTTTCTTGCCGAGAAGAATCATACGATGGCGCATCTTGTATTTATCCAAGGCCTCCTGTATCAGATTATCAGGACCGAAACCAACAATATACCACCTGAAATTCAGGCCCATTTTCTCCATGTCGGCACAAAGTCTTGGTATACACTCCATTCGTTTAGCCGGACAGTATCGACCTATCGTAAGAAGTTTGACAACACCTGATTCATCTGGCATCTCCGCACTCACATCTTCTAATTCCGCTTGCTGACGGACAAAAGATGGAGAAAGAATATTCTCAATAAGGACAATCTTGTCTTTTAACTCCGGAAATGTTTTCAAAAATGCCTTTGTACATTCTTCACTTATAGAAGCGACATAGTCAAAACCATCCCATAATGGAAGTTCTAAATCATGATTGACGTGGATTGTACTATAATCAGTATGAATCCAACAAATTTTCTTCTTGGCCTTTACCTTGTTTAGAACTATGTTATGCGGTTGTAAAAAGCTTATCGCCAGATCATATTCGCCATTATCATACAACGACGGAAGAGCTGATTCCACTGCATTCGATACATATAAAAATATACTCGAATCATTCTTTTTCTCCTCCGCAGACAATGTTTTCAAATATTTCTTATGTTTACTCTTTGCCCACAATCGGCGAACAGCCATTCCTATATGTCCTTCCTTAACAATATCCTTTATCGAACGTTCTATACATGTATATTCTGGAATCTCAGGCAACAAGTTAACATAATTCGGTATCAACTTCATGAATTCCCCCGTATGCTGATTTACAAAAAGATCAACATCAACAATCTGTGGATCAAACGAAGACAATAAACCAAGCAATGCTCTCTCTGCACCACCAATCTCTAAATAATGGATATTTATGAATATTCTTTTCTTCATTTTCTTTTATTGATATTGAAAAATGGAGTGTCGGATTTATATCCAATCACATACTGCGAAAATGGCAACTTTGACAATATCCAACAAATAAACGTGGTCATTAATAATGTCAAACAAAAAATCACTATAGATTGCACAATATAATTAGATATATTCAACACTAACGGCAACTTCCATACAATCAGTCGCATTATAAATACATGAATCAAATAAATTCCCAATGAATAGTTACTGATAATATTAACAACTTTACCAGTCAAACCAGACAATGTCTTGCCAATAAAAATTTTTTTTATTGTCAAGAATAAAGTCACAGACATTATAGCTACCGGAGCTGACAAATACCAAAATGCTTTATAAAAATCATAATTCCATCCACAATACTTGTTTAATACCGGCAATGGTATACACACGATCGTCAACGGGATCATAATTTTTAATGAAATGTCGTATTCTCGCAAATAGTACCCCAATAAAAAATAACCGATATAACCGGAAAAATAATACAGTATTCCGGATGTTGAAGTCTCAAGCCAAACAAATCTCTCCAAATATGGATAAAACAACGATACCGACCATAATGAAATATAAAGTTCAATAGACCTTCTTGATGTCTGCCTCAACCACGGAGAAATAATAGGAACCAGCAAGTACAATCCTACCAAAACATATAAGAACCACAAAACACCATGTCCTTGATAAGAAAAAGGTATTGATATTATCCTGTACCATAAAGGGCGATTTATCATATCAAGATTCAATCCAAAATACAACGACACTATTGTGAACAATAAGATCGGACAGACTAATCTTTTCAAACATTTATTGACATAAGAAAAAACTGGGCGATCTAATCCACAAGGCAGCAACAATGCTCCACTCAACATAAAAAAAAGTGGCACACACGGTGTTGTCAGGTAACTACACGCTCCTAAAAAACTAGCAATAATTCTAGGAACATTCTCCAATGGTGTTCCTTTAGGAATCTCATATGGTGAATGCATCATTATCACCATCAGACACGCCAATGTTCTAATTATATCATAATATAGAATTCTTTGCTTCATATACCTACTTCAACAAGTTGTTTACCTTTCCACAAATTAAATTTGCAATCCACGCAAAGACATATGTACCAACAAAAATAGCAAAAAATGTCAAAATAGTTGATGAAAAACTAACAACATATGAGAACAAAGTCAATACTATTGAATGAACAAGAAATGTTTCATAACTTATCTTAGAAAAAAACTCAACAACACGCCCATTGGGAGCAGTGAAGAAATATGTGGTCATTACCAAAAGGACTGGTAAAATCAAAATTACAATCTTGATAGTATCCAATTGTGGTAAAAATCTCGGAACTATAGTTAGTACTGCTACCAAAATAGCCAAAAATGAGATTATAAGTTTCCACTTGCCGTTTAATTTTCTTGTTATATATGGCTCGTACATGCAATAGAAAACTCCTATAACAAAACATAAATTAGATTTCCACCAATGTTCTGTATACATATACGCATAAAACAAGGACAACAAAGCGACACACAACAGCAACAAAAATGCAGCTTTCTTTCTATCTTTCACATATTTGAAACATAAATAGAAAAAGATATAGAAAAACAACAAAACGCACACAAACCATTGAACGAAGAAAAATCCACTGCTCAAGAACTTCAAGAAACTTTCCGTCACACTATAATCAGGGATAACTTGAGTTCTTACCATCTGCTCTATAGTCGAAACTAATATAAACGGAACCAATAGCTTGACAAAACGTTTCTTAAAAAAGCCTTCAAAATAAGCATCTCCCTTCTTTAAAAAGGAAGACATTAAACCATATCCACTTATAAAAAAGAATATTCCTACAACAATTGCACCTAATATTCCAAAATTACCTAGCAAGACAATCCCTATTCTTGAAATTCCATTTGGAAATATATGCTCATAATTATGATCAATGTGATGCACTACAATAATAAAAGGAAGGATAACCTTAAAAAAAGTCGTCCAATCCAAGCCAAATCGACACAAAGATCCAGTGTTTTCTACACTACGATTGATTGTGGATGGTATCTTGCTCGTACAACAAAGAACAAGAATCAAAAAACATAATAAACACACATAGATCATAATATCAAATCCGTAATTCTAATTATTATTATATAGGATAACCTTTTTTTAGATATCATCTAGACATATGTAATCACCTCATCACTTTGTTTCTTAGCTCGGTATAGTCGTTCAGATTCTTACTGCCTAAGAAGTTATAATCCGATGCAATATCCATTCACAGATAATCACTTCTGATTATTGCATCCATTAATATCTTCTATTATTCTACTTCTTAAACAAATGACGAGCCTTTCTCAACGTGTCAAAAAGCCAATTAAAAAAACGAATCCGCATTACACTCTTAGCCTTATATGCCCCAACAAACAATGATTCTTCAAAATTCATTGTAACATGATCAATTGCATTCAATGTAAATGTATGAGACATCACTCTATCCAATTCCTCTTTACGACGTTCGTCATCCCAATCACATTTAGAATGAAACATATTGAATCGCAAAGTTTGGTTTACTCCATCAAAAAAACGATTATTGAGATAATGAGTCACTCGGTTGTCTTTTAAATGCCAATATTCAAACAAATCTTCAAAATGTTCACGAACCGAAACATAAATATCAAATCTATCAGGGATGAATCTCGATCTTGTATTTCCTGAACTATAAATGAAATAATCATACAATACCTCGGAAGATATATACGCCTTTTCAAGTTGACGATAAACAAGAAGATTAAACACCTCATCCTGCTGTATACGCTGGTTCTCAAATCTCAATTTATGTTTGTTCAAAAATTCAAGACGGTACATCTTATTCCATGGAAACCCATTTCCACCCGTACAAAGCAGCATTTGGTCGATAAACGCATCCTTCAATTCTGAATTGTTATTTATAATCTGCTCGTTATGCGTACAGACAACTGTCGAATCGACATAGCCCTTCTCAATCATATTGAAGCCGAACATCATGTAGTCGACTTGAAGCTCGTCCATCTTTGAGGAACAATATTCAAGAAGATTTGGCTTTGCTATATCATCGATATCGAAAAAATAGACATACCTTCCTTTTGCCTCGTCTATTCCAGCATTACGAGCACTCCCCGCTCCTCCGTTCTCCTTAGAGATCAATCGAACACGGTCATCTTTTTCAATCCAAGCCCTACACTTTTCCGCACTGTCGTCTGTAGAACCATCATCGACAAGCAAAATTTCTATATCTTTAAGTGACTGTGACAGAATGACTTCCATTCCACGGTCAATCCACTTTGAGACATTATAAATAGGGATTACAACCGATACAATTATATTTTCAGTCATAATATTCTCAACTTTATATCGGTAACAACACATTTATTATCCTCTACGACCAAACCAGGGAGTGTAGTATTATAACCAACAATCACATTGTTTCCCAATCTAGTTCCCTTAAGCAACGTGCTTTTTTCTCCCAACCAACAATAGTCACCAACGACAACTGGAGCAGTCTTGGGTCTAGTAGTTTCAAATCCGAAATACGGATAATACTTCTCTGCCAATACCTTTCTCTCTTCTGGAGGCAAAATATTGTGAGTGTTAGTATCCCAAATATTGATTCCGTATGAAATCTGACAATATGAACCAATTGTCACGCTCTCATCACTACGGATTTCACTATCATAATTTATATTAGTATAATCTCCAATCTTAACACATCCAGCAAATCTAATCCAAATACGTTTTAACAAAAGTAAAGAATGATGTCCTAACGTAAACGAGCAAGAATTTTGAACATGAATCTCCGTAACTTTCTTACGGCTTCCAACTATAGAATTCCTACCTACAATAAATTTCGCATTATCTACAGAGATTATTGAATTTTTCAAATAAGCACCATCTTCAATTGTCACTACAGAATTTCCTGTAACAATGAATGTACAATTCTCAATCTTGACATTCTTTGCAACATTCCACATTGATTTGGACGAGACTCTTACACGACTTCGGTTAAATAAATATAACCACTTCGTTTCCAAAACAAATGAAACAATAGAACTTAATAATCCCATGATATTCCCGTTTTGACTACTTTCGAAGGACATCCTGCAGCTATACTATTAGCAGGCACATCTTTTGTCACCAAAGATTTTAATGCGACAATTGAATCATTGCCAACAGTCACACCTTTTAATATAGTACATCCCTCACACAACCAAACATGGTCACCTATATTTATATCAGCAGGAGGATTTGTAACCTCACCTGTTTCTAAAGACAATACCTTATGAGAATCATGGTTTCGTAAATAAATACCAAATGATGTCATAACATTTTTGCCTATACGTATTGCTGCACCGTTTATTTCACATTTGACTCCTCTTAATGAAGCTTTTTCACCAACCTCAAAAGTTCCATTATTAATCATGTTGACATAAATAGTAGCATTATTTCCACCTAAGAATTTTGCCTTTGATCCAACAACCACTTTATTATTGTCTCCTATAATAATAATCTCAGTATTGTTTAGAATACAATCTTCAGCAAACAATATCTTATTATTGTTTCCATAGACAAGAATCTTTACGTTCTTATATTTCTTTGGCAGAATAATTTCGTTACCAGTGCCTTTCTGCCTAATTGGCCTTATCGTATTATATATTTTAAAAAATAATTTCCCTAAATCCATACCAATGTAACATTTATGATTGACCTCTAAATTAGCTATTCTCTTTTTACATAAATAAATTCATCTATCTTCGCATCTCTATCTTTTGTGGTGTCGTCTTGAACAATATAAAATATTATCCAATGCATATCCTATTTGATCTCTTGAATGATTTGCTCTTGTTTCATCTTTACTATAGACCCTGAAGGAACAACTCCAGAAATCAAACAACCAGCTCCAATCACACAATTATCACCAATTTCAGCACCCTTGAGTATAATTACGTTAGAAGCAATCCAACAATTGTCCCCTATCCTCACAGATCCGACAGTAAGATCTGAGCTTACACCCTCTTCACGAGAAAATCTATGATTATTATCGAAAATCTTAACGCAAGGGCCAAACATACAATGGTTTCCGATTGACACTGAATTATGAGCACTAATCATACAAAAGCGATTCATATAAGATCCATCTCCAATACTAAATCTTCCTTTTCCGTGTACCTGAATATCACAATCTGCTGAAATTTCGTTGTTTCTGCCAATTGAAATACATCCATTCCCAAATATTTTCACATTGGCACTAGGACTTATTCTCTGTAACCAATGAGAAGACCATCGGGATCCATAACGAAATTTGTTGACAACAAACATAAAAATATTATATACAACCAGAAAAAAAAATCTAATCATGACATTTACTTTTATATGCTTTTACATATATTTTTTTATCATATTCGTAACAAATGACTTTTCTGATTTATCCAACAAAAACAAATATGAGAATATAAGCACAAAAGATATTGAAACAAACACACTAGATATAAACATCAAATGTTTATTCATTTCAATATAATGCAACCCAATTACAAGTGGCAAAGAAAGGATTACAACCAAAATTGTCTTAACCAAAACTTTTTTTGTAAAATCTCTTATCGAGAATTGTATCAATGGTTTTACTATCCATAAACGAGCCACAAAACAAACAGAAGAAATTGCAACATGAACAATCAATACTATTGTGGGATCAAAACCCAAACGCAACAATACGTAAGATATTGGAACCAACAACAATGTCAAGCCTCCAGTTACAATAGAATAAATTTTTATGTTTCCAGTTGCACGAGCAGCAATCATAAAAGGAGTCGCCATCGCATCTACCAAAGCGACCAATAAAGATAACTTAACAAATTCAACAGTATACTGAGGATATTGTCCTAACCACAAATCCAAAACATAGGGGGTCTCAAACAACAAAGGTAGAATCATCACAAACATTAAAACAAACGTCAACTTGCAACTACGATAAATCAAGCTATGCATATACACAATATCACCCTGAGCATATGTTTTTATTATTTGAGGCATAACCGCAGATTGGAAGTTTCCAGCAAACATCTGCACTAAACCTTGAACCTGTACAGAAATAGTTCTTGCCGCATTAACAACTGGACCAAAGAATAAATTTAGTACAATATTCACACCTTGAATTGCCATTGTAGTTGCAAGACTACCTATCAAATCCCAAGATATATATGTAGACAAGTTTTTAAGTAATTCTCTATCGATTTGCCACTTATACTTCGTCTCTATAAATCTTTTCTTGCAATATACAGTATAGATCATTCGTATAGATGCAAAAACAGCAAGACATAATCCAGCATACAAAATCAATTTGTCCACCTCGAACAGCAGCAACATGAAAACAATCCCCAATTTCAAGATTGCCTCCAAAATAGAGATATACGCAAAGACATTCATCTTTTCGTATGCAATCACCAATGCATTATATGGTGAACTCAGGATACCAAATATAGAGGAAACAATAGAAAAATGATAAACCCAGACAGCGGCATCAAATCTATCCGCAGGTATGTTCATCTTGGTATAAAGGAACCAAAGTCCAACGGTTTCTCCTACGACAAAAATAATGGCCGCTAAAATATAATGGACCATGTTTATCGTACAGAAAACCAATTGCTGCTTCTCTACATTTTTACCTCCTAAAGCATGTGCAATGAATCTTTGACTAGCACCAGATAAAGCTGCAGACAAAAATCCGAACAAGGCAATTATACCTCCGACAACGTTATAGATACCAAAATCTTCAACTCCTAATATTTGAAGGATTACTCGACTTGTATAAAGCGAGATTCCCATCATGAAGAACATACGAAGATATAATGCTATCGTATTCTTCGCTAATCGCTTATTGTTTTCCGATTTTTCTGCCTGATCAATTTTAGAATGAGATCCTGGATCTGCATTCTCATCCGAAATTATCAATTCTTTATTGTCATGCTCTGCATCAGTCAATTGAGCACCCGTAGCCATACCTTGAGAACAATTAAAACTCTTCTCTTCCTCATTATTATTAATAATGTTATTCTCTGGCATACTGGTGTCAATTATTAAAATCTATCCTCAAAATAGTTAAGCCTGAGACTCACCCTCTTTATCTAGAATCTCGTATTTAGAGTGTTTGCTCTTAAATTCAGGTACCAGCACTTTCATTTGCTTAACAATAGACATGTCGTCATAACCATCTTTTGTTATTTCTATAAGTCTGTTAATCTGAGAGCATACCTCCTCATATCCAAGTTCACGTACAGAAGCTAACTTGATCTTTGGATGTGATGACGGCTTTGTATTCTCCTCCTTGTTCAACAACTCCTCATATAATTTCTCTCCGTCACGCAAACCTGTATACTTGATTTCTACATCAGTTGCTCCAGAAAGTAGAATAATACGTTTTGCCAAATCTGCAATACGAACCGGTTTACCCATATCAAACACGAAGATTTCTCCACCATGACCCATTGTTCCTGCCTGTAACACCAACTTACATGCCTCTGGTATCAACATGAAATAACGGATTATATCAGGATGTGTAACTGTAAGTGGGCCACCTGCTTTTAACTGTTCCTTGAACAACGGAATAACAGATCCATTTGAACCCAAGACATTACCGAATCTTGTTGTGACAAATTCAGTGCATCCTTCAATCTTACCATCCTTGATCTCCTTGTCAAGACTTTGGCAATACATCTCACAGATTCGTTTTGAACATCCCATGACGTTCGTTGGATTTACCGCCTTATCTGTAGAAACCATCACAAACTTTTTGACACCATACTTTACTGACAAATCCGCCATTATTCTGGTGCCATCTATATTATTCATGACTGCTTCTCCTGGATTATCTTCCATCATAGGCACGTGCTTATATGCAGCGGCATGGAATACATATTCAGGCTTGTATTTATCGAACAAATACTCCATGTGTATCTTATGATGAATACTTGCCGTCACTGTTTCCGCCGGAATATCAGGGAACTTGCGAGCCATCATCAATCTGATGTCATGAAGTGGTGTCTCCGCCTGATCCACAAGTACCAACTGACTAGGTCCGAACTCAGAAACCTGTCTTACTATCTCGGAACCAATAGAACCTGCGGCTCCTGTAATCAATATGCTCTTTCCTTTCAAGACGTTGCTGATAGCATCCAAGTCGACATCTATCTGGTTACGCGGCAACAGATCCTCCACGTCTACCTCCTTCAAATGAGTGTAACGCAAATCACTCTTTCCGTCCCACTCCTGCTGATTGTACATCAATATCTTGATTCCAGCTTCTGCCAACGCGTCTGCCATCTGCTGATTATTTCTTATCGCATCCGACTTCAACGGAGATACCATCAGCACCGTCGCATTCTTTTGGCGCATTCTGCTGACCAATTTCTCATCATTTGCGTAAATCTTCACTCCCATCAACAAATGATGAGCGTCACTTGCCACGTCTGACACAAAACCAGTAACCTCATACTTCGACTCCTGTGCCTGAATACTTTTCGCCAAAGCGACGCCTCCTTCTTTCACACCATAGATAAATACCCTCTGAACTGAGGCATCTATAAAATAAACATCATAAAAGTATTTTGTCATGATGCGGACGAAACACATTATCAAAGTCGACATTACACATATAGCGAGCAGCTCATTCCATGACAACGGAACCAAATAGCTGTCTATTTTCGTTGTATGCCTAACTATAAATATTAAGGCTATAGCTATAACCGTAGCTGTCCACAAGCGCATCAAGTCTACAAAAGATGAGTATCTCAATACGCCACTATATGTATATCTCAATCTAAAGCCTATCAGATAGAAAACAAGATAAGCACAAAATGTCAATAACAATGGCCCAAAATTTGCAAGTGTGCTTGTGGCACTTGTCATCATTGCATGTACAAAGAAACTTGTTCCGACTACTATCAGACAGTCCATTAGCAGTACTAACCAATAAGACAACGCATCCTTCGAAAAATACCAATGCGTAAATCTACAAAATAGATTATTCATTTTCGTATATCAGTTAATTTATTCTTTTATTCTTTAATATAATTACCATAACCATAGCCATAGCCATAACCATATTTTGTTCCCATGGTTTTCGTCACAGAAGTGCCATTCAGGATCAACGAAAGTGATGGGAATTTTTTCTGATTATAGAATGTATCAACAATCGGCAGCATATCTTTCTTCATCAATCCTGCACGAACAACAAACAATGCCATATCAACATACTCAGAAACAACATTTGCATCCGCCACAACATCAACTGGCGGGCAATCTATAAATACATAATCATACTCTTGTTTTAACTCTTCAATCATTCTTGGAAGATAATCTTCATTGAACAATAATTCTGTAGGGTTTGGCGGCACTTCTCCAACAGGAATAACATCAAAAGAGCTATCTTCTACATGAACTAACACATCTCTCCAACTCTTTCGGTCTCCATTCAAATAATCAACCACACCATGATGAGGACGATCCACAACCTGAGACAATGAAGCCCTACGCAAATCTAAATCAACCGCAACAACTTTCTTCTTCTTTAGAGACATACAATATGCCAAGTTTGCAGAAACAAAACTCTTTCCACTACCAGGATTCAAAGATGTAAACATTACGACCTTATGAGATTTGCCCTTTCCTAGCATAAAATCAACATTAGTTCGCACAACACGGAATGCTTCATTTATAATATTACGACAATTTTCTTTGACAACTAGTGTGATTCCATTTTCTGTATTTCCTTCTTTTTTTGTACACTGAGGTATTTCTCCAGCAAATGGAACAGCAAGCCGCTCTACATCCTGACGTCCACGAATCGTTGTGTTGCTCATTTCTATCAATGTCATGATTGCCGCTGGAATCAACAGACCTGCAATAAATGCAAACACCCAAATCATTGAACGATTAGGAGCCGCAGGTGAATTACTTCCACGAGGTTCTGTAATCAAACGAGTATTATACGCAGTAAAAGCCTGAGACAAAGCATTTTCCTCACGTTTTTGTAACAAAAACAAATACAATCCTTCCATGACCTTTTGCTGACGTTCCTCCGACAACAAATACTTTGCTTGGTTTGGATTTCTTGCCAACTGACGCTCCGTTCTCGACTCTTGAGCATTCACATTCTTAATCTGCATTGATAGAGAAGCAATCTCATTGTTCACACTCTGCAAAATAACAGACTGCATCGCATTCAAGTGTTTTGTCTGATCTTTTACTAAAGGATGATTCTCACTACTATTAGCCAGCATTCTGTTTCGCTCAAGCAATATCTTATTATATTCCGCAATCTGACTCTGTACGTTTCCACTAGACATACTTGAAGAAATCGGCAAAGGATTGTCAAAATTCTGTTCTCTCAAAATGTCCTGAATATACTCAAGCATAGACAATTGATTGTTCAATTCAAGCAGACGATCCTTAGTCGCCGAATTCTGTTGCAAATACAATTGAGATACAGCTGCAATGTCTGGCAACAAATTCTTCCCCTTAAAATTCGCAATGTTCTTATCAATACCTGTCAATTCTGATTCGATAACCCCTAGACGTGATGAAATAAATTCCGAGGTACTTTCCGCAATTCTATTTTTATCATGTACCCAATTATCATTATAGACCTTTATTACCGTCTTTATAACGTCCGTTGCTCTATCTGTCGACTCATCTGTAATCGACAAATTCACTACAGTTGACTGCTTATCTACCAATCCTACAGCAAGTGCCCCATTATATTTGTTAGTGGCAGCGTCTACACTAGTACGATAAAAATTTATATTCTTATACGCATCTCCTCCTTCAACTCCTGTCTGATAGATTGCTAAATGCCCAACTGGTGTTTCTGTTGAAATAGAATCCCCCAACTTGATATTGATGGATTCCTTATATTCAATTCCTTTATTATTAAAATCATACAACACAGCATAGTCGTCATCTGCCAATTTAATCTTAAACGAGACAAAATCTGTATTCTCCTTTTTTGAAGCATCAAATACAACCTTTATAGGAGATTTTCCATATATATCTTGTTCCCTAAGATCAATTGGTATCTTATAATAATCCATCAACTGTAATTCCCTAACTACTTGTGTCATCAATGTAGGAGACTTCAAAGATATAAGTTCATTGCTAAGATTGGATTTATTTGCAACCAAACCGATATCCTGCATCTCAGAAGCTATGTTTGCAACTGAAGAACCCTTGCTTTCATCTTTTATAAGAAGCATAGCGGACCTTGTATACACAGGAGATGTTGTAGCCAAATAATACCAAGCCGCACCTAAACAAATCGCCAACGATATTATAAACCAATACCAATGCGAAACAAAAGATGCCAGCACCTCTGCAATAGAAAATCCATTATTGCCACCAACAGGTGTATTCGACTGTGTCGAAGCAGCAACATTTACTTCATCACCGCCATTTTTACTTACCATCACCATAATTAATCGTTGTATCTAAATTTCTTTTTTTCAATTTATTAATTCTACCATATCTGGCTCAACCTCAGCACTAATGCCGAACAAACCATCTAATACTACAACTAGAATCTTACGTCGGCTACCTTTCCTTTTAACAAAATAGCCTTCCACGCCATCTAACGCTCCTCCTATCATTCTAATTCTTTGTCCCTTGACCAATTGTATTTCTTCTGGCATAAATATTTGCGAATTTTCATTTGATTCCGCTACACGAATAAAATCTTCCATCGCTTTTATTGGCACAATCAAACAATCCGCCTGTTTACCACTACATCGATTATAAACAAACTGAAAATTGCTTCCAACTACCGTATGTGGCATTATGCTTTCCTTGCTACCATACACAAATAGAAGATTTGGTATAACAGGTTCTTTCGAAATAAACTTTTTTCCTTTCAATGTCTTTACTACCACTTTCATCGCCTGGTAATAACGGATACCACAATCCTGCAGTTTCTGTTTGACCCCAGTCTCACAAAAACGTCCCAGTGTGCGCATTACATACCAATGCATATTTTCATCCTCATTTTTCATCAAAAGAAATTCAGCGATTATTTTTACAAAGGATACATTTTCGACTCCTTAAACCCTTTATAAGAGAATAAGAAACAATTAGTTACATAAAGTCGTATCACTTTTGTCCTTAGCATTGATATTAGTTCCCTATATCAATTTACTTCTGTTCGCATCAACAAAACGCAAAAAAAGCAACACAAAAATAGTAAAAAAACGAATATAAATACAGAGCCATTACTTAAAAAATGTTAATTTTTTCATAAGAAGCATTGAATTGTATATTTTTATACATAAATATGCGTTAAATAATACATGTCTGCAATCATTATGTTCTTTTCTATCTGATTACAAATATCAAATATTTGTATTATGCTTTAAGAATTATATGTTATCTTTGCCAACAATTATTAAATATAGATGAAAACAGCATTATTTATAGATCGTGACGGTACGATCATCATAGAACCGCCTGTAACCGAACAGGTCAATTCTCTTGCTGAGATGACTTTTCTTCCTGGTGTCATCCGTAATATGGCGTTTATCCGCGAACGTCTATCTTCTGAATTTGTGATGGTTACAAATCAGGATGGTCTTGGAACAGATTCTTATCCGGAATCTGTTTTTGAGAAGATTCAAAACAAAATGCTTGAAGTGTTGAAAGGAGAAGGTGTCGAATTCGACGACATTCTAATTGACAAATCATATCCTGAAGACGGTCTTGACACTCGCAAACCAGGAATCGGAATGCTTGGTGCTTATTTGAATGGCGACTATGATATGTCTCATTCTTACGTCATCGGAGACAGAGCCACAGACGTCCAACTAGCTAAAAACTTGGGATGCAAAGGAATTCTTATTGCAGAAGATGTAGACGCAGGAGCAAAAATGCTTCAGGAGAAAGGTTTGTCTGACCACTGTGCTCTTATCGCTGAAAATTGGTATAAAATTGCAGAATTTCTTTTCGCTGAAGAAAGAGTAGCGACGGTAGCTCGCAAAACTAAAGAGACTGACATCAACATTCGCGTCGACTTGGATGGAAATGGCAAATGCGACATTTCTACCGGACTTGGATTCTTCGACCATATGCTTGAACAAATCGGCAAACACTCAGGAATCAATCTGATGATTCACGTGAAAGGCGACTTGAATGTGGACGAGCACCACACTATTGAAGATACAGGAATCGCACTCGGCGAGGCTATCTATAAAGCGCTTGGCTCAAAACGTGGTGTCGAAAGATACGGGTATTCTCTACCAATGGACGATTGTCTGTGTAGCGTCTGCCTTGATTTCGGCGGAAGACCATGGCTGGTTTGGGATGCAGAATTCAAAAGAGAATATGTGGGCGACATGCCAACTGAAATGTTTTTGCATTTCTTCAAAAGTCTGAGCGACTCTGCAAAAATGAATCTGAACATAAAAGCAGAAGGAGACAATGAGCACCACAAGATAGAAGGAATCTTCAAGGCTCTTGCCCGAGCAATCAAGATGGCAATCAAACGTGATATTTATAAATATGAGTTGCCAAGCACAAAAGGCACGCTATAATCATAAATGCATAATTCGCAATGCGAAATGCAAAATTAACAGTTAATTCCTAATTTTTAATTTAATAAAGATGAAGGCATACGTTTTCCCTGGTCAGGGATCGCAGTTTAGCGGAATGGGTAAAGATTTGTATGAGAATTCACCCGTCGCAAAAAAACTTTTTGATAAAGCTGACGAGATTCTTGGATTCAAGATCTCTGAAATAATGTTCAACGGTACTGACGAGGAATTGAAGCAGACAAAAGTAACTCAACCTGCAGTATTCCTACATTCTGTAATCCTTGCAAAGGCTATGGGAGATAACTTCCAGCCCGATATGGTTGCAGGACACTCTCTTGGCGAATTGTCAGCACTTACAGCAGCAGGAGCTATCACTTTTGAGGATGGCTTGAAGATTGTAGCCAAACGTGCTATGGCAATGCAGAAGGCTTGCGAGATTCAACCAAGCATCATGGCTGCCATTCTTGGCCTTGAAGACGCAGTTGTTGAGAAACTTTGTGCAGAAACTACAGAAGGTCAGGTTGTTCCAGCCAACTACAACTGTCCTGGTCAACTTGTTGTGAGCGGAAGCATCGAGGGAATTGATGCTGTTTGTGCCAAGGCTACAGAGGCTGGTGCAAAACGTGCTCTTAAACTTGCGGTTTCAGGAGCATTCCATTCTCCTTTCATGAAGCCTGCAGAAAATGAGCTTGCAGAAGCTATCCAAGCAACAACATTCTCAACACCAAAATGTCCTGTTTATCAGAATGTTTCAACCAAAGCTGAGACAGATCCTGAGGTTATCAAATCTAACCTACTACGTCAGCTGACATCTCCTGTTAAATGGACTCAGAGCGTAAAAAATATGATTGCTGACGGTGCAACAAGTTTCACCGAGGTCGGACCAGGAGCCGTGCTTCAGGGTATGATTAAGAAAATCGACAAGGAGTGGTGCAAGGAGCACGAAGTCAAATCTGCATCTCTATAATTGATTTTTAAATCTAAATCTATAAAAAAATCCTCTTTCAATAAAGAAAGAGGATTTATATTTTCGTCCCTAACTAAGTCACATTACTTCATCCAGTAAATCAAATTCAATAACCAGATTATTTTCTTATAATCTTAAATGATTTAGAACCAACAGAAAGGATATAAACACCTTTTGCCTGTGGCAATGAGACTATAGCAGAACCTTCTGCATCAGCTTTCACTGATGAAAGGACAACACCAGAAACATTTACCAATGTCACTACTGATGATTTCTCCAAATTCTGAACCTGAATAGTGGCTTCTTCTAAACTGACAATACGAATATCACCTGCAGAAAGAGATTCTACTCCAGATGCATCCCCTTCAGTAAAATGAAAGTTCTTAACTCCATCTATAGAATAAGAAGTCTCTGCATCTCCGTTAACGACCAAGTCTCCGTTTGAAAAAGTAATGACTGGTTTATCAGCAAGCAAAAAGCTATATTTATTGCCCGCTTTTAGCTCAACTGTCAAATGTGTAGCAGCTGCATTAATTGACATCAACCCCAAAAGTAGAGTTGCAGATGTTGCAATGATTCTTTTAATACTCATAGTTAATATGTTTTTATTATTTTTTTCAAAACCATCAGATAGACTTCACCATCCAATATATTATAAATACCTTTCAAAGATATAAAACTTTAATGAAAAAACAAACCAAAGACTTTGATAGCAATGATTTATTCAAAAAAAATCTTAATTTCTAAAACATAAAAAGTAGATACCAAATAAAAGTAGATCAAATATTCGAAATGAAAACTTCATCATATTGATGTCACACTTTAATGAATATTAAATAAAGAAATGTCATAATATATACCAAAAGATCCTACAAATCAGAAACTGATTATATAAAATAGTCCAAACAGTAACAAGAAATCACTGGCACACTGCATGATTTTGTATTGCCTTCCAGGCAAAATGTGGGTGTTGGGGTTCCAATGCCCGGGACGTTGTCGCGGGTTACTGTCGCTCCGCTTGTGGCGTCTTCCAGACGTTCCTGTCTGGTGTGCGCTATTATTTTTTAGAGACGTTGCGCGCAACGTCTCTACGGCCATTGCCCCGCATAAACAAAAAAGAGGATCCAACCTCAATGAGGTTGGATCCTGAAAGCGGCGGCTACCTACTCTCCCGAAATTCAGTACCATCGGCGATAGCGAGCTTAACTTCTCTGTTCGGAATGGGAAGAGGTGGG